>Ga0160453_100057_pt1 | contig 119720 bp, 109 predicted proteins | sample HID1971K_E6MG_FD_108228 | JGI IMG/M metagenome (GOLD analysis project Ga0160453, IMG submission 108228) | Enriched millipede-associated microbial communities from UW Madison campus, WI, USA - HID1971K_E6 MG | ecosystem: Host-associated > Arthropoda: Insects > Digestive system > Unclassified ...
AACTATAATCGAAAAACAGATTAAACTGTTGATAGTAAAGTAAGAGGTAAAAAGTGGTTGAATAGTATGTTGTTAGATAGTATGTTTATGGAAGGGAATTAACAAGAGTATTAATATTTATTTAAAAATGTTATTAGAAATGTCCGCACAGGAGCCAAAATGTATGTTTAAAAAAGAAATGAATAATGTAGAACTGATTGAGTTGACGGAATACCTTCATTTAACTAAACGCATAATATCGGCGACTGCAGCCGCGAGTATAATTATTAAGAATGATAAGGTTGTTTATGAATGGTATTCCGGTTTTCATAATAAACTAATGAGTAGTCGTAAAGTCGATGAAGAATCTCAGTTTAATGTAGGATCGATTAGAAAAACATATTTAGGTCTAGTTGTAAGTAAGGCTATTTACGAAGGTAAAATTACGAGTTTAGACGCTCGTGTTAGTGATTACTTTTATGAGCTAGATAAAGACTTATTAGGAAATACAACAATTCGGAATTTGTTGACTCATACTCACGGTTTGAGTGACAAGGGAAGGTTGTTTCTTCCTGGAACAAATTGGAACTATAATAATATAGGCGTCAATATTCTAATTAGTATCGTAAAGGACTTATACGGAAAGTCTTTTCCTACATTAATCGATGAGCTTGTCTTTTCTCCATATGGCTTTAATGAATCGGGTTGGAGAATGCAAGAAGAGGATAAACTTATTTGGCTTAATGATAGTTATCATAATGGTAATGGTAGTGACTCTAATTTATTTGTGAGTACTAGGGATTTAGCCCAATGGGGCTATTTGCACTTAAATAAGGGCTGTATAAAGGGCCAACAAATTATTCCACAGGAAGTATTTGAGCAGGCAACATCAATAATAAGTCCTTCAATTCATGAGAATCTTCCGAGAAATGGATACTATTGGTTTGTTCAGGATATGGCAAGACAAAAGTCGGAAATTGGTGACTTGTTGCCAAAAGATACATTTCAGTCCTTAGGTATAACTGGTTGTGTTTGTCTAATTATTCCTACAATAAATACGGTTGCCGTTCGAATGTATAATCAAACGGGACCAAACCCAGTAGGATACAATTATCTAAAAGATATCAAGTACTTTGGGGATTTAGTCTATACAAACCTAAAAAAGTTAGAGATTTGATATCATAGTGAAGTTTCGTATATTACAGCTAACATCGCATCTAAGCTAGGGTCGGGCTACTCACTTAAGCCTCTCTGGTTCGTACATACATTAACATTAGATGAAAGATCATGAAAAGAACACAGAATGAGGAGATTAAATGCTAAAGGATATACATGAATATTTAAGTGATCAGTTCCCTGAATATTGGAGTGATATCAACATTCGTTTTGAATTAGGACAGCCATATCGTAATGGTTCAAATCGGAGAATTATGCAGGTCAACAAAAGAGTAATTACAATTTTTGAAGAACTATTTGAACCTACAGATTTTATATATGTCGTAATCAAAGACTGGGGATCTCATGAGGACCCTATGTTTGGTAATACAACACCCGAATATCTATATGAATTACTCCAAGGTAGTACATTGGAAGAGGAAACTTTCTTTGATATTGATGAAGACGAAGATGAAGAGGGAAATAAAATAAAAGTAAAAAGTGAATATCAATTTAAAGTTACGTCAGGCATGGTTTCGTCAATTCCGTATAAAAAGATATTTGAAGGAATTTCACATTATGAGCAGGGGAGAGAACCATCTATTGGACAGAGGGTTTACATGATAAGCAAAGTGAAAAATATTTTATTTCATATGTACGATGACAGGGGATGTATCGCCCATTCTCCTACAAAAGAACATTTGAAGCATCTTTATATAAAGTATAACGATTGGGTTGTAGATTATTGGAGAGAGTACTTCGCAGGTATATTCAATGATAATTGAATAAATAAATAAACAATTATAATTCTAACATCACTGGACTTAGGTAGCACTGCACATAATGCTTCTGGTTTATGAATAGAAGAACTTTTTGCAAAAACGATGTGAAAAGGGTGATGTCATATAGATGCAAATCGAAGATTATATTCAAAAACACGAGATTAAGGGAAAGAAAATTCTTCAATCTCTAATTGTAGTTAACTTGATTTTGTTCACTTTAATTCTAGTTTTGAGTATGATGAATGGCATTTTTAAGAACATGATAGGTTTAATCATAATGATAATTCTTTGTCTGTTTATTTATAAAGGAGGCAGTATAGCGAAGTGGATATATATAGTTATTAATTCATTAAACATAATTTCTTTATTCGGTGCTTTAATGTTTGGTCAAGTATTATCTAAAGCTCCAACATTTCTTAATATTGCGACGATAATTATGTTATGTGTCTCTATTATTACAAGTATTGTTTTAATGATCTCAAGTAGCGTTAAAGAATTTATGTATAAACAAAGAGATTAGGATAATCAGCATTCCATATAATGAAGTAAGAAGGTGAAGAATTGAAGAATAGATGTTATTTGTTACTCGCAATTATTACGCTTATACTAACAGGCTGTAGTGATGGGGATAAAGGAAAAGAGCATAATGATCTAACAGTATATTATGCTAAAAGTGACACTTGGGCATCGACCTACACGTTAATTGAGGACGAAGAATCAATATTTGACTCCTTATATATTCAACATATCGGGGAAAGACAATTGGAATTAAAACCAATTGAATATGAACTTGAAGGTAATGGGATGACTACTAAAAGTACATCCCCACAGAAATTGCAGAGTGTAAGAAGTTTTCAAGTTTCGGGTGAGTATAACAAAAATATTATAAAAACAGAGAAATCTGAAGATATTGAGTATACATTAACGATTACACAAAATGGAACTTCAGAAGTGTTAGTACTAAGACAAGTTACGGAGTAGGGCGTCCAATGATTTTGTTGAATTAATATAAATTTTTTCTGCATTTTTAAAAATGAAAGTAGAATTAAAGTTTTGGTCTAATTCCCGTAAGAGCAGTTAGAAAGGAGAATTCGATGATAGTAAAACTAAAAAAAAATGAGCTTCAAAACATTCAATTGAGTTGGAAATGTATTGAACCGATGTTACTTGCAGTTCGAGGGAAAGACTACCCAACTAAGATGGAAATGTATCAAAAACTAAATGAAGGTCAAAAAGGATTGTATTTATTTTACTCATTTCATAATCATGCTAATACAGTTGCAGAGTTCTACTGGTTTTCGAATTATTACATAACTGAAATTCAGTCATGGAGTGGAATTAAAAGAGGGGTTGAGTTTTATCAGGATACTGAAATGGTAGACTTACTAGACCAAATTCAATCATTCATTCGAAAGCGTAATCAAGAGAATAACTCTGAGAGAAAAGTAAGTCCATCTGATCTAGAAACTGATGAGGAATTAAATTTTAATGTAAAAGTGTTCTTTAATAGATATAGAGTATTGTCCGAGAATACAATTAATCTAATGAATAAGTGGATTGTTAATCATGAAGAAGATTTTATTGAGCTTGAATAAGCAAGTAATATCACCTAGAGATGGCTTGATGATAATATGAAGAAAAAATGGATATTGAGTAGCATTATCGTAATTGCGTTGATATACGGTTTATATGATTATCATCGTCCGCGATATGTAGAGTTAAGTTTTAACAGTGTTATATTTTCACTTAAAAGTGATTTTGAAAATTCGATTGTGGTCTCTATGAAAGGAGATCAATATAACAGTCGAATAGGGAATGGCATGTTTATAGGAGAGTTAAGCATAGATGGTGATTTGAGGTACAATGTCAAATTGACAGAGGAAGGTAAGCTTTACGCAGGCTCTATTATCGCAAAGGATTCAAATAACAATACGATAAACATTGGTTCAGTTGATGTCTCTCATGATTTAGATAAGATATGGCTCCAATTGGATAATATCAATGAGCGATATTCTTTGTCAGAAGGGTATATAGCTGGGCCTGCTAATAGTGCAAGTGAAGCAAAAGGGATTTCTAGAATGATCTACAATGGAAAATAAGTAAAAGAATTAGTAGGACATTCAACTACAAATGTAGCTGAATATCTAATTTTCTGTACTGAATCGCTTCCGCGACATGTTCTAACTGCACATCAATACATCCTGCAAGATCAGCAATCGTGCGGGCAATTTTAATGATTCGATCATAACCACGCATACTCATTCCTAATGCTTGAAAGGCATTTTCAATCAATTCATGTGCTTCTTTTGGCAACTTAACTAACTGCTTAATTCCTTGAGTCGTTAACTCACTATTATAATTAAATGTATATCGACGATATCGTTGCTGTTGCAATATAACTGCTTGCTGAACTAATTTACGCATTTGTTCAGACGTCATAGCAAGGTCTTCTTGAGAAGGTACAAGTGAAGTGGGTCGAGCAACATCAATTTGTAAGTCAATACGATCCAATAGAGGACCAGATAGCTTAGCGCGATAGCGGTGAATCATTGCTTGTGTACAAGTGCAACTCTGTCCTTCACGTTCAAATCCGTAAAATCCACATGGACAAGGATTGTACGATGCAGCTAGTAGAAATGAAGCGGGAAATGTAACATGACTTCTTGCTCTAGATATCGTTACTGTATTTTCTTCCATAGGTTGACGAAGTAACTCTAGCACTTGTCGTGAAAATTCTGGTAGTTCGTCAAGGAACAGTACTCCATGATGAGAAAGAGTGACTTCACCGGGCTTAGGTATGCTACCACCCCCGATGAGACCACCGACTGAAATTGAATGATGGGGAGAGCGGAATGGTGGTGCGGTAAGGAATGCAGATGTTTGCGGAGGTAACTTACCAGCAACGCTATAGATTTTGGTGACTTCAAGTGCTTCTGCTTCCTGTAGCGGAGGCATAATACTCGGCAGCCGACGCATCAGCATCGTTTTACCAACGCCAGGTGGGCCTGATACTATTATGTTGTGGCGACCAGCAGCTGCAATTAATAATGCTCGTTTTGCTTCCTGCTGACCAACGACATCACTGATATCAATGTCATGTCGATGTACTCTAGTAGTTGAAGCTTGATTACGCGCTTTCTGATGCAAATCTAGTAATTCCTCAGAAGTTACAAAATTGATATTCTCTAATTCTCGTAAATTAGTAATGGGACACAGTAGTATGCCAGAAATGAGTGAAGCTTCGAAAGAATTCGTACGTGGTAATATAATTTGCTTGATTCCAGCTGCTTTCGCATATTCTAACATGGCGAGGATGCCATGAACTGGTCTAATATGACCGTCTAACGATAATTCACCGACAACTAATGATCCTGAAAGTTCACAATTGATTTGCTTTGATGCTTTTAATATGCCAGCAGCAATCGCAAGATCTAGCCCTGTTCCTTCCTTCTTCATGTCAGCAGGAGCAAGATTGATCGTAATACGCTCTAAAGGAAATTGATAATTACTATTACGAATAGCAGATCGAACGCGTTCAACCGATTCACGGATCGCTGAGTCGGGCAATCCGACTACGTTTATTTGAGGAATTCCACTCGTTATATCGACTTCGACTGTTATTCCACGTCCATTTACTCCTATAACAATTGCGCTAGCAAGTGATGTATACAAAAAAACACCCCCAATGGTTAGATTGGAGGTGCTTCCTCAAGTTATCTATTCATTTAATAATAAGTAGCAGACGATAATTTGTCAATTATAGGATAAGATTGTTAGTTCAAGCTAACTCTTAATATATAGGCATTAACTAGATTAAATGCAGAACCACACAATAGAGACTAAAATTATAGTTTATCTGAGTAAGACGTGCTGAAACAATGCAATAGACACTAAAATTATAGTCTATCTGAGTAAGACGTACTGAAACAACACAATAGACACTAAAATTATAGTCTATTTGAGTAAGACGTACTGAAATCGCACAATAGACACTAAAATTATAGTCAATATCAGTAAGACGTGCTGAAACCGTGCAATAGACAGTAAATTATAGTCTATCTGAGTAAGACGTGCTGAAACCGTGCAATAGACACTAAAATTATAGTCAAAGTGAGTAAGACATGCTGAAACCGTGCAATAGAAATACTATCAGTGCATCATATGCTCTCAGCCCACACCTATCAAGGAATTGAAAATACCTTAATTAGCGATTATATAATAAAAAGTAGCCTTTAATACCGCATAGAAAGTGGCGATTTTTCAACGATATCAAAAAGAGATCATATCCATAGCAAAATAAGCTCACTCTTTTTTTAGAAATAAGAGATAATCATGGAGAAAGATGTTACAATGTAAGCAGTTTCTTTGTACATATTACTGTAATAGTCAGTGAAATGGAGGATTTCAACAAACATGAATATCCATGAGTATCAAGGCAAAGCTGTACTAAAACAATATGGCGTATCCGTTCCCGAGGGGAAAGTAGCTTTCACAGTTGATGAAGCTGTACAAGCTGCGCAAGAACTAGGGACTTCGGTAGTTGTCGTTAAAGCCCAAATTCATGCTGGTGGCCGTGGTAAAGCCGGTGGAGTAAAAGTAGCAAAAAATCTTGATGAAGTTAGAGCTTATGCAAGTGAAATTTTAGGCAAGGTGCTAGTTACTCATCAAACGGGTCCCGAAGGCAAAGAAGTTAAGCGCCTTCTAATTGAGCAAGGCTGTGACATTAAGAAAGAGTACTACGTTGGTGTAGTTCTTGATCGTGCCACAGGTCGTGTAACATTTATGGCATCAGAAGAAGGCGGTACTGAGATTGAAGAGGTTGCTGCCAGTAATCCAGAGAAAATTTTCAAAGAAGTGGTTGATCCTGCGATCGGTTTGCAAGCTTTCCAAGCTCGTAAATTAGCATATGCTATCAACATCCCGAATGAGCTAGTTAACAAAGCTGCTAAATTCATGCTTAGTTTATACAGCGCTTTCGTGGAAAAAGATTGCTCTATTGCCGAAATTAACCCGCTAGTTGTAACAGGCGATGGAAACGTTATGGCATTGGATGCGAAATTGAATTTCGACTCTAACGCATTGTACCGTCACAAAGACATTTTAGAACTTCGCGATCTTGAAGAAGAAGATTCTAAAGAAATTGAAGCTTCCAAGTATGACCTTAGCTATATTGCACTTGATGGCGACATCGGCTGTATGGTTAATGGCGCAGGACTTGCGATGGCAACAATGGATATTATTAAACATTACGGTGGAGACCCAGCTAACTTCCTAGATGTAGGTGGCGGTGCGACTACTGAAAAAGTAACAGAAGCATTCAAAATTATTCTGTCTGATGAAAAAGTTAAAGGTATTTTCGTGAACATTTTTGGCGGCATTATGCGTTGTGATGTTATCGCAAACGGTGTGGTAGAAGCTGCTAAGCAAATCGGCCTAGATCGTCCACTTGTCGTTCGTCTTGAAGGTACGAATGTGGAGCTAGGAAAGCAGATTCTTAATGAATCTGGTCTGAATATTGTTGCGGCTGATTCCATGGCAGATGGCGCGCAAAAAATTGTAGCTCTAGTGAAATAGAACTGCATTTCTCGAGTATATACACGAAAACATTCAGAGGATGTGAGATAAGTGGCTATTTTGGTTAATAAAGATACAAAAGTTATTACTCAAGGTATCACTGGTGCTACTGGTCTATTCCATGCAAAAGGTGCATTAGACTATGGCACGCAAATGGTTGGTGGCGTTACACCTGGTAAAGGTGGCACATCAGTTGAGATTACACTTGAGAATGGTGATGTAGCAACATTACCAGTATTCAATACGGTATCACAAGCGGTTGAAGCTACAGGTGCTACTGCATCTGTAATTTACGTGCCACCTGCTTTTGCAGCTGAAGCGATTATTGAGGCTGTTGATGCAGGGCTTGAGCTTGTTATCTGTATTACAGAAGGTATTCCTGTACTTGATATGGTAAATGTAAAACGTTATATGGAAGGTAAAGATTCCGTATTAATCGGACCTAACTGCCCAGGCGTTATTACTCCAGGCGAGTGCAAAATTGGTATTATGCCAGGTTATATCCATACTCCAGGCCATGTAGGTGTAGTGTCTCGTTCTGGAACACTTACTTATGAGGCTGTTCATCAATTAACGACTCGTGGCATTGGTCAGTCGTCTGCGATTGGTATCGGTGGAGACCCTGTTAAAGGTTCTGAGTTTATCGATATTTTAAGCCGCTTTAACGATGATCCTGAAACTTATGCAGTGATTATGATCGGTGAGATCGGCGGAACTGCAGAAGAAGAAGCTGCTGAGTGGATTAAAGCTAATATGACGAAGCCGGTAGTAGGTTTCATTGGTGGCGCAACAGCTCCTCCAGGGAAACGTATGGGACATGCAGGAGCGATTATTTCTGGTGGTAAAGGTACTGCTGCTGAAAAAATCACTACGCTTGAAGCATGTGGTATTAAAGTAGCTCCTACACCATCTGATATGGGTTCAACTTTAGTATCTGTATTAGAAGAACAAGGTCTACTTGAAAAATGTATTACAGTGAAATAATGATATAAATATATTAGTGTTAGTTCAAAAAGTGGGATTTCAGCACCGAGAAGATGTCTACTTTTTGAACAAACTTTATAAGGCAAGCAGCCTTATCTCTTTCAATTGAAAGGGGTAAGGCTGCTTTTTTTTCGCAATAGAAATTATTAATTTCCAACCGTACCAGATAGATAAATTCTATTTGGCTATAAAACCTACCTCTAAAAGCGGTCGCTCATCCTTTAAATAGCCTCGATACAGGTTTTTTCATGGAATATTTAGAAAATTTAAGCAATTTACTTAGCAAGACTTGCAATCTGCCTCTATATTAAGGCACAATATGAGAGTGCTAGTGCAAGCTTGTTCATAGCAAAGGAGTATCCATATGAACAATGATCAGTATAAGCACTTTATGATCGAGCTTTCTGAAGTACAAGGTGTTGGTTGGCATACAATGAAACTTATTATAGATAAAAATCTTTATGAGGAAGATGTATGGCATGTCGAGCGTTTGCAGCAACTTGGAGTAAAGTCACAAATTTCTGAAAGATTACAACAGTTTCGAAGCAATTATAATTATGAAAGTAACGAAGAGCGTCTAGCTCATCAACTACGAAATCGATATACCTGTATTACATACTGGGATGATCAATATCCAGAAACGTTGAAACAGATTGCACAACCCCCTTGGATTCTGTATGTTCGTGGACGGCTAGAATTGCTTCAGAGGCAATCACTAGCTATTGTTGGCACTAGATATCCTACAAGCTACGGAAAACAGTGTACAAAGCTTTTTAGTGGACAATTTGCAGAGCAAGGATTAACGATCGTAAGTGGTTTTGCTAATGGTGTTGATACCATTGCCCATAAAGAAGCACTATCATATGGAAGTTCAACGATTGCCGTATTACCTACTTCAATAACACAATGCTATCCAGCTAACAATTATGAAATGTATGAACGTATTGGCGAAGAGGGTTTACTTCTCTCTGAAAGTGTACATGCTTCTCCTGTACACCCAGGTCAATTTCATCAGCGTAATCGAATTATCGCAGGCTTAAGTTTTGCTTCTATTATAATAGAAGGAGAACGTAAAAGTGGTTCGATGATTACAGCAAAGCATGCAATGGATATGGATCGCGAACTATTTGCGGTACCTGGACCTATTAATTCAGCAAAAAGTGATGGACCAAACTTTCTTATTCAGCATGGATATGCTAGAATGCTAATGTCCTCACATCAGTTGTTTGAGGAATTACCATGGTTGAAAGATATTGTGAATAGTCAGAATGCAAATGAACGGAAACATCAAATGAAAAACAAATTATTACATGAATTGTCTGAGGATGAAGTTATTATTGTTACATTGTTGAGAGATAATTCACTCACTATTAATGAAATTTTTAATATTACTAACATTCCTTTTGGACATTTGAACGTTCTTCTGCTAAATTTATGTATAAAACAATTCATAGAACAACATCCTGGTTCAATATATATTGCACTGTAATTTGTTTCTAAAAGAGGAGGCACCTCGTATGGCAGATTCGTTAGTCATTGTAGAATCACCCGCCAAAGCCAAAACGATTGGTAAGTATTTAGGTAGTAAATATATTGTCAAAGCGTCTATGGGACATATTCGTGATTTACCTAAAAGTCAAATTGGTGTTGAAGTGGAAAATGATTTTAATCCGAAATACATTACGATTCGTGGTAAAGGTAGTATATTGAAGGAATTGAAAGATGCAAGCAAAAAAGTGAAAAAAGTTTATCTCGCAGCCGATCCCGATCGCGAAGGGGAAGCGATTGCTTGGCATTTGGCTCATTATTTAGATATCGATGAGACAGAGTCTTGTCGAGTAGTATTCAATGAAATTACAAAGCAAGCGGTAAAGGATGCATTCAAATCGCCGCGAGCTATTAATATGGACTTAGTTAATGCACAACAAGCAAGACGTATTCTTGACCGACTAGTAGGCTATAAGATTAGTCCACTATTATGGAAAAAAGTGAAAAAAGGTCTCTCAGCTGGCCGAGTACAATCGGTAACGGTGAAAATGATTATTGACCGTGAAAATGAGATTGATGCTTTTATTCCAGAAGAATATTGGTCGATTACAGCGAAACTTGAACATCAGAAACAGAATTTTGAAGCGAAGTTCTATGGTTTGAATGGTAAGAAAAAAGAACTTGCTAATCAAGCTGAAGTCGATGAAGTGCTAAATGCTATGGCGAATGATAAGTTTACTGTAGCTGAAGTGAAAGAGAAAGAAAGACTAAGAAATCCTTCTCCTCCTTTCATCACGAGTTCACTGCAACAGGAAGCGGCTCGTAAGCTAGGATTTAGAGCTTCTAAGACAATGAGTGTTGCGCAACAGCTTTATGAGGGTGTAGAGCTTGGTAAGGAAGGTACAGTTGGTTTGATTACGTATATGAGAACCGATTCCACACGTATTTCTCCTATTGCGCAAGAAGAGGCTCGTGAATATGTGACGAACAAATACGGTGCTACGTTCATTCCAGATGAACCAAGACAGTACTTGAAGAAAAACAGTAACTCTCAAGATGCCCATGAAGCGATTCGACCAACATCGATTATACGTGATCCTGAGACGATGAAACCTTTCTTGTCTCGAGATCAGTTCCGACTGTATAAATTAGTCTGGGATCGTTTTGCTTCAAGTCAGATGTCATCAGCTGTTCTAGACACGATGACAGTTGATTTCCACAGTGGGTCAGCAACATTCCGTGCTACCGGTTCTAAAATTAAATTCGCAGGATTTATGAAAGTATATGTGGAAGGTAATGATGATGATACGGTAGAAGAGTATACTTTACTTCCTGCTCTAACCGTTGGTGAGAAGCTTGATCCAGAAGCTATTGATCCGAAACAACATTTCACTCAACCACCACCGAGATTTACGGAAGCAAGACTAGTGAAAGCGTTAGAAGAATTAGGCATTGGTCGTCCAAGTACGTATGCTCCTACATTAGAAACGGTTCAAAAACGTGGCTATGTGGCATTAGAAGAGAAAAAGTTTTTCCCTACAGAGCTTGGGGAATTAGTTATTCAGCTTATGGAAGAATTTTTCCCTGAAATATTGAATGCTGAGTTTACTGCTAACATGGAAGGTAATCTTGACCATGTGGAAGAGGGAACGGAAGATTGGGTCAAAATTTTAGCTGATTTCTATGAAACTTTTGAGAAGAGATTAGAAGTAGCTGAAGAAGAAATGAAAGAAATTGAAATTCAAGACGAGGTATCTGATGAACTTTGTGAGAAGTGTGGCAAACCATTAGTATACAAAATGGGGCGCTTCGGACGTTTTCTAGCATGTTCTGGATTCCCAGATTGTAGAAATACGAAACCTATCGTCAAAGATATTGGAGTTACTTGCCCGAAATGTAATAAAGGACATATCGTGGAAAGACGGAGCAAAAAGGGAAGAATCTTCTTCGGTTGTGATTCATATCCAGAATGTGATTATGTTTCATGGGATAAGCCTACCAACAAACCTTGCCCAAATTGTCAAGAGGTACTTGTCGAAAAACGCAATCGAAGTGGCGCCAAATTAAAATGTGTAAGTTGTGATTACTCGGAAGAAATTATCGAGGATGATAACGAAGAACTATAATATAGTTATGTATAGATCGTATTGCCTATATGTAACGTCATTGTCCTCCCATTCCTTGGGAGGATATTGTCTTTCTATACTTAAAACTAGAGAACGTGATTTGAGAGGATGGAATAGATTGAGTAATCAAAAAGTAATTGTTGTGGGTGCAGGTCTAGCAGGTAGCGAGGCAGCTTGGCAAATCGCTGAACAAGGTGTCGAAGTTATTTTATATGAGATGCGTCCAATAACAAAAACGCCTGCACATCACACGAACCAATTTGCTGAATTAGTATGTAGCAATAGTTTGAGAGCGAATGGATTAAGCAACGCGGTTGGAGTGTTGAAGGAAGAAATGCGTATACTGGATTCCATCATCATCAGTAGTGCTGACCAACATGCTGTTCCAGCTGGAGGAGCATTAGCTGTAGATCGTGATGGTTTTTCTGGGGAAATCACGAATCGTCTACGTAATCATCCGCTAATCGATGTTCGCAATGAGGAAGTAACGGAAATACCTGAGGACGGAATTGTTGTCATCGCTACAGGACCATTAACAGCAGAATCATTATCTAAACAAATTCAAGGATTACTTGGAGAAGAGTATTTCTACTTCTACGATGCAGCGGCTCCAATCATTGAAAAAGATTCAATAGATATGGATAAAGTATACTTAGCATCTCGTTATGATAAAGGTGAAGCAGCGTATTTGAATTGTCCGATGACCGAAGATGAATTCAATGCTTTCTATGATGAACTAGTAACTGCTGAAGTTGCTCAATTGAAAGAATTTGAGAAGGAAATTTACTTTGAAGGTTGTATGCCGATCGAAGTTATGGCCACTCGTGGTAGACAAACGATGTTATTCGGCCCTTTGAAGCCGGTTGGACTTGTAAATCCTCATACTGGTAAGTTGCCACATGCTGTAATCCAGTTGCGTCAAGATAATGCAGCAGGAACGCTTTACAATATGGTTGGCTTCCAAACACATTTGAAATGGGGAGAGCAAAAACGTGTATTCTCAATGATCCCTGGACTTGAAAATGCGGAGTTCGTACGTTACGGTGTTATGCATCGTAATACATTTATCAATTCACCGAGTCTGATGAGATCTACGTACCAGACGAAACAAAGAGAGAATTTATTCTTTGCAGGTCAGATGACAGGAGTTGAAGGATATGTTGAGTCAGCTGCATCAGGATTAATCGCTGGTATTAATGCGGCGAAACTTGCAAAAGGTGAACCTTTGGTGCAATTGCCTGTACAATCAGCGCTTGGAAGCATGGCTGAGTACATTACAACAGCTGATTTCAAACATTTTCAACCAATGAACGCAAACTTTGGTCTGTTTCCACCACTTGAGAATAAAATTCGAAATAAGAAGGAAAAAAATGAGGCGATCGCAAATCGTGCATTAGAGCATATTCAACAGTTTAAGGATGAGCATTTCGGAAGATAATTTTAATTGTTCTTCCAAAGTAATACCTGAGAAGTTACTCATGTAGTACACGAAAAGTTTGGGTTAATGCTTTCGAAGTAACTTTTCGTAACAGAAAGGTTACTCATGAAGTACACGAAAAGTTTGGGTTAATGCTTTCGAAGTAACTTTTCGTAACAGAAAGGTTACTCATGAAGTGCACGAAAAGTTTGGAGGAGGCGTAAAAGATGGAAATGCAATTTCATGCGACAACGATTTGTGCAGTAAGACATAATGGAAAAGGGGCTATTGCTGGTGATGGGCAAGTAACCTTTGGTAATTCTATGGTCATGAAGGGAACGGCGAAGAAAGTACGTCGTTTGTATCGTGGTCAAGTTGTATCAGGCTTCGCAGGCTCTGTAGCAGATGCTATTACGTTATTTGAGAAGTTTGAAGCTAAGCTTGAAGAACACCATGGTAATTTGCAACGTGCAGCGGTTGAGCTTGCCAAGGAGTGGCGTTCAGATCGTGTCCTGCGTAAGCTTGAAGCGATGATGATTGTTATGGATAAAAGTGGAATGTTGTTGATTTCAGGTAATGGTGAGATCATCGAACCTGATGATGATGTTATTGCCATTGGTTCAGGTGGATCCTTTGCTTTATCAGCTGCAAGAGCGATGAAACGTCATGCTCCTGATATGGAAGCAAAAGATATTGCCCACGGAGCTTTGGAGATAGCAGCAGAAATATGCGTTTATACCAATCACAATATTGTGGTAGAAGAAATATTATAGAGTAGCGGAGGCGATGAGGAATGGATAATAAAGCTCTGACACCGCGTCAAATTGTTGCGGAACTGGATAAGTATATTGTTGCTCAAAAAGATGCAAAACGATCAGTGGCGGTTGCGCTGCGTAATCGTTATCGTAGAAGTATGCTAGATGAAAACTTGCGAGATGAGATCGTTCCGAAAAACATTCTTATGATCGGTCCAACAGGTGTTGGTAAGACGGAAATTGCAAGACGACTTGCCAAATTAGTGAAAGCACCATTCGTAAAGGTAGAGGCGACAAAATTTACTGAAGTTGGTTATGTTGGTCGTGATGTTGAATCCATGGTTCGCGATCTTGTAGAAGTTGCGATTCGTATGGTGAAAGTTGAAAAAACTGAAGTAGTTAAAGCTGAAGCTGAAAAACTTGCTAATGAGCGCATTGTGGAACTGTTGGCTCCTTCAAAAGTTAAGCCTAAATCTAATAAAAACCCTTTCGAAATGTTATTCGGTGGTAACAATTCTGATAATTCGGACAGTGATAAAGATGCAGATGTTGATCATGGACTAGCAGAGCGACGTTCAAAGGTTAAGGCTGATCTTGAAGCAGGTAAGCTTGAGAATGAACAAATCCAAATCGAGGTAGAAGATAATTCTCCCAACATGATGGATATGTTAAGCGGTCAAGGTTTAGAAAATTCAGGTATGAATATGCAGGATATTTTAGGTTCATTAATGCCTAAAAAACCTAAAAAGAGAAAGTTACCTGTAAAAGAAGCAAGAAAAGTACTTACACAAGAAGAGGCAACGAAACTGATCGATATGGATGAAGTAATATCCGAATCTGTCATTCGTGCTGAGCAAAGTGGTATTATTTTCATCGATGAAATCGATAAGATTGCTGCACCGTCTCGTGGGTCAGGCCCAGATGTATCTCGTGAAGGTGTTCAAAGAGATATTTTGCCGATCGTGGAAGGATCTACGATTATGACGAAGTATGGACCTGTCAGAACCGACTATGTGCTGTTTGTTGCAGCTGGAGCATTTCATATTGCAAAACCTTCTGATCTTATTCCTGAGTTACAAGGACGCTTCCCAATTCGTGTTGAATTGACATCTCTTACTGAAGAAGACTTTGTTAATATTTTGACAGAACCAAAAAATGCATTGACGAAACAATATACTGCGTTATTGGAAACTGAAGGTATTAAGATCGACTTTACTGAAGATGCCATTAAAGAAATTGCAAAAATTGCAGCAGATGTTAATCGTAACATGGAAAATATCGGAGCAAGAAGATTGCATACTATTTTAGAAAAATTGTTAGAGGATCTTTCATTTGAAGCACCTGAATTAACGTTAGAAACTATGCAAATTACTCCCGAGTACGTTAGAGCTAAGCTAGGGAATATCGCAAAAGATCGTGATTTGAGTCAGTACATTTTGTAGCAGCATTAGATTTGGGAGGCAATTAGTAATGAGTTTATTGAATAAGACACGAACTTTGAATCGGTTATTGCAACGTGCAGCAGGTAAGTCAGTTAATTTTAGAGAAATGGCTGAGGTGCTTTGTACGACGATTCAGTCTAATGTGTTCGTTGTTAGTCGTCGAGGTAAAGTGCTTGGTTGTGCTGCTTTAGATATTTATGCCCATGATTATTTACGAGCTTTGAATTCAGATGAACTTAGATTCTCAAATGAAATGAACGGATTGTTCTTAGGGTTTGAAGAAACCAACACAAATGTGTCCATGGAAAAAATGGATTCTGAATTAATTGTCAGACTAGGTGATCAAGAAAATATGACTATTGTCCCAATTATTGGTGGGGGAGATCGACTAGGTACACTATTGCTTACCCGTATGAAAGCAGAGTTTACCGATGAAGACCTAGTTCTTGCGGAGTATGGAAGTACAATTGTTGGGATGGAGATCTTAAGAGAACGTAGCGAAGAGGTTGAACAAGAAGCACGTAGTAGAGCGGTTGTTGCTGTAGCAATTGGATCACTATCCTATAGCGAATTAGAAGCGGTAGAACATATCTTCGATGAGCTTGAAGGAAAAGAAGGTTTACTTGTAGCTTCTAAGATAGCAGATCGAGTAGGTATTACACGTTCAGTTATCGTCAATGCACTTCGCAAATTAGAGAGTGCAGGTGTTATTGAAACTCGATCTCTAGGAATGAAAGGTACTTACATTAAAATACTGAATATGCAATTACTACAAGAACTTGAAAAACAAAAGTAAAGATAAGTAGAACATATACCCCAAAAGCCCTAGTCTATAAATAAATTAGGGCTTTTTTCTTATTGTAATAAATTAGGGAATTCTTGATTATATAGATATAACATTCGACGAAATATTATAAAATTTTAATATTTTTTGTTGTGAAATAGAGGAATTTGACATCTATATGTTGAATCAGAACATTACGAGTAGTAAGAAAGTGGTGAAATGTATGAAACTTTTGAATAGTACCTCTTTTCAAAGAATGGAATCCGCACTATATTCTGCTGAAGCAAGACAACGTGTAATTTCTAATAATATTGCTAATGCAGAGACTCCTAATTTCAAAAGATCAGAGCTTCTTTTCGAAGATTTAATTGCTGATGCAATGGGTAGTAACTCCACATCTTCCTTAAAAGGTCAAACAACGGATGATCGTCATATTGCAATTAATGGAGGCAAACTTGGGTTGCCTACTTCTAAACTTGTAACTGACACAACGACTGCTATGAACTCTACAACGAATAATAATGTTGATCTTGATGCAGAGATGACATTACAAGCTAAAAACCAACTTAATTATAACTTGTATGTACAACAGTTAAATCATGAGTTCACAATGATGAGAATTGCAATCACAGGGGGGAAATAATTAGTGAAACTTACTAATGGTTTTGACATTAGTGCATCAGCCTTAACAGCGAACCGAATGAGAATGGATGTTATTTCATCAAATGTTGCCAATGCTGAAACGACTAGAGGAAGCTTTGTCAATGGTGAATATGTTCCTTATAAAAGGAAAATGGTGGTTATGGATTCAAAGGAATCTTCTTTTGCATCCGTCCTTAATAATACAATGAATGGTAAGCAAGAAAGCAAATTGTTAAATGGTGTAAATGTGACAAAAATCATAGAGGACAGTTCTCCAACTAAGTTAGTCTATAATCCGGCGCATCCAGATGCTAATGCGGATGGTTATGTTAACATGCCAAATGTTGACATAGCAACGGAGATGGTTGATATGATAGCTGCAGTTCGAGCATATGAATCGAATGTTACTGCATTAAATGCTACGAAATCAATGTTTATGAAAGCACTAGAAATTGGAAAATAGGTTCATACTAAGAATGGAGGTCACATATGATTGATTCAGTTTCAGGTATAAGTTTACAACAAATTAAAAGTATAAATGCAGCATCTAATGAAAAGACAACTGCAGATATTACGAAGTCCTTTGGTCAATTTCTAAACGATGCATTAGAAAATGTATCTGCCCAAGAAGCAGAAGTACATGCGAAAAACGATTTGTATCTTGCAGGTAAAGTAGATGCTACTGAACTATTGATTACAGCTAGTCAAGCTCAGTTAAGTTTACAATTAACCTCACAGATCCGCGATAAGGCAGTTACAGCTTATCAAGAAATAATGCGGATCCAAATCTAAGTTTGTTGAGACTAGCATAGAACTCGGATGAGGTGAAAACGTGAACGAAAGAGTCGCCCAATATGTTAACAAGATAAAAAGTACGTTTCAACAAATGGGAAGAAAACAAAAGATATGGCTTGGTGCTTCAGTAGCAGGATTAGTGGTTGCGATTGTACTTGCGACTGTTATTTTTACAAGAACTGAATACGAGGTTGCTTTCAACAACTTGGATGCAACAGATTCAGCTGCAATAATTACTTATTTGGATTCGGCAGCTATACCTTATAAGCTAGATGCTATGGGTACATCCATTTCCGTTCCAACGAAAGATGCTGCAAAAGCAAAAATTGGAATTGGTTCTGAAGGTTTAATTCAAAATGGATCGATTGGGTTTACAGAATCCTTCGGATTAGGAAGCTCTACTCTCGGTACAACGGAGAACGAATTCAATGTAAAATATCAAAATGCCGTTAATGGAGAAATTCAAAAATTATTGAATGGACTTCAAGGGATTCAAAGTTCAAAGGTGCTAGTTACAGTGCCTAAAGAAAGTGTGTTTCTAACAACGGATGAGCAAAACAAACCTACTGCAGCCATAGTACTTAATTTTACGACTGGATATCGTCCAACACAAGCGGAAATAGATGGGTATTTTAATCTAGTGAAATCATCCGTAACAGGACTTGAAGTAAGTGGCGTTACGATCTCTAGCCAACAATTAGGAGAGTTAATGTCGTCTTCAACGAATGATTTGTTGGCCGGGAGTTCCAATTTAATAGAAACACAATTCAAAGTTCAAAAAATGTATGAACAGGATGTAAAATCTAGCGTTCAGCAATATTTGAGCCAAATTTATGGTGTCGACAATATTGTAGTTAGTATTTCTAGTAGTTTGAACTTTGACAAGAAATCAAGTTCAGAAAGTCTTGTTTCACCGCTAGAAAATAACAACAATAACGGAATTATTATTAGTGAAGAGAATAACTCTAGTTCTTCTACGAATACTAGCGGAACTTCAGGTGGAATTGTAGGAACTGGTGAAACGGATGTCCCAACCTATCAAACCTCTACTAATGATGGTGAAAGTAGTTCTGAAACTAACTCTAGTATTACAAATTATGAAGTTAATAGAGTCGATAATATTATAGAGTCTGCACCTTATGTCGTTAAAGATCTATCAATTAGTGTAGGGTTTGCATCTAGTGAAATTGCAACTGAAGCAGAACAAGCTGCAATTTCGAGTTATTTAACTAGCTTTGTAAGAAGTCAACTAGCTAATTCTGGTCAAAATGTCGAAAATGATGATCTTTTGAATAAGAAAGTAACACTTATTCCAGGTGCTTTCAATTCTGCTGAGGTTGAAACTTCAGGTTCTGGAATTTCTCTAGGTTGGTTGATCGGTATTGGTGCACTGGCATTAGCAGCAATTATTGCTCTAGTAGTAGTAGTGTCACGTCGTCGTAAAGCTGCAAGAATTGAAGAACAAGCAATAAATGATATTCCAGAGAGACCTGCTTATGAAGAGATCAATTTGGATAATTTACAAAATGATAGTCAAGCTCGAAAAAATCTAGAAACACTTGCCAAGCGCAAACCTGACGACTTCGTCAACTTGCTTCGTACCTGGCTAGTAGATGAATAGAGGTGCTGTAATTGTCGAAAATTTCTCAAGGGTTGTCTGGTCGTCAAAAGGCAGCAATTTTATTAATCACGCTAGGACCAGAAGTGTCCGCACAAATTTTTAAACATTTACGCGATGATGAAATTGAGCAATTAACGCTTGAAATCGCCAATGTTAGAAAAGTTGATAGTACTGATAGAGATAACATTTTGACGGAGTTCCATCAAATATGTATGGCTCAAGAGTACATTTCTCAAGGTGGTATTGCATACGCGAAGGAAATATTGGATAAAGCACTTGGTGAGGATAAAGCGAAAGAAGTGTTAACACGTTTAACAGCTACGCTTCAAGTTCGTCCTTTTGACTTTGCACGTAAAGCTGATCCAGCCCAAATTCTAAACTTTATACAAAATGAAAATACTCAAACGATAGCTCTTGTTCTTTCTTATCTACAGTCTGAACAAGCTTCAACAATTCTATCGTCTCTACCGCAAGACAAACAAGCAGATGTAGCAAAAAGAATTGCTATGATGGATAGCACTTCTCCTGAAGTTATTACTCAGATTGAGCACATTCTAGAACAAAAACTATCTTCTACGGTTACACAAGATTATACAAATGCAGGTGGTATTGATTCTATCGTTCAAATCTTGAATGGTGTTGACCGTGGTACTGAACGTACTATTCTGGATGCACTTGAGATACAAGATCCTGAACTTGCGGAAGATATCAAAAAACGTATGTTTGTATTTGAAGATATTGTTAGTATCGATAATCGTTCAATTCAAAGAATTATTAGAGATGTGGAAAATGCTGACTTACAACTTGCACTTAAAGTTTCTAGTGAAGAAGTTCGTGAAGCAATCTTCCGCAATATGTCTAAACGTATGGCTGAGACATTCCAAGAAGAAATGGAATTTATGGGACCTGTTCGTTTGCGTGATGTTGAAGAAGCTCAAACACGCATTGTAGCAATTATAAGAAGACTAGAAGAATCTGGTGAAATTATTATTGCTCGTGGTGGAGGAGATGATATCATTGTCTAATCTAATCAAGTCTTCTCATGTTATGACGCTAGAAGAACTGAGAAAGTTGCGGTGGAATAATCAATATATTTCGCAACATGAAGAAACTGATAGAGAAGAGACAAGTGAACCAGTTGAAGAAACTCCTGATGCTACGACAATTTCTTTGAGAGATCAAATCCTTTCAGATGCCATGTCAACTGCAGAGGAACGTATTAGTGAAGCAGCGGATGAGTGTGAAAAACTTCTTGAAGATGCAAATGCACAGATCGAAGTTTGGTGGCTTGAGAAACGTAATGAGGATGAAACACTACAGAAGAAACATCAGGAAGAAGGACATCAACAAGGTTATCAGTCTGGCAAGGTGCAAGCGCAACAAGAAGTGAGAGCGGAATGGGAGCAAAATCTTGAAGAGGCATCATCTATATTGAAGGATGCTTATCGTACACGTGAGCAGATTATTCAAGAGGCGGAACCATTCATCGTTGAGTTAAGTTGTAGTATTGCTGAGAAAATAATTGACAAACAACTTAGTCTAGAGCCTGAAATGGTCTTAGAGATCATTAAGAGAACTCTTTCACGCAGACGTGAGCAAGGAGAGATTACATTATGTGTCTCTCCAGCGAACTTATCTTTTGTCCAAGCAGCTCGTGAAGAACTGAATGCTACGATCGATTCTCAAGCAGAATTAGTTATTATCCCGGATTCATCTGTTAAAGATGAAGGCTGTGTTATACGTTCGAAGTTCGGTAGTATCGATGCTAGAATTGATACTCAATTATCAGAGATTAAGAGAGAACTACTTTTAATCGCACATCAAAGTATCGAAGAAAGAGGTCTAACCAATGACGCCGATTAATTTGGAAATGGATAAGTATCGAGATCATTTGAAAAATATCGATCCAGTTCGCATTAACGGTAAAGTTACACAGGTTATCGGCCTTACGGTAGAATCACAAGGTCCTGACGCTAGTATTGGTGATCTATGTTATATCTATCCTACTAAATCATCGAAACCATTGAAGGCAGAAGTAGTTGGGTTCAGAGAGAATAAAGTTATTCTTATGCCTCTCGGAGAATTACACTCTATCAGTCCAGGTTGCGATGTCGTAGGAACGGGTAAGCCACTTACTGTTCAAGTAGGATCTGAATTGTTAGGGAAAGTACTGGATGGCTTAGGTAATCCGCTAGATGGTAGTTTCTTGCCGAGTAGAATGCCAAGCTATTCTACACATAGCGCACCAAACAATCCGTTAGCTAGACCACGCGTATCGAAGCCACTTGGTATCGGCGTTAAAGCCATTGATGGTTTGTTGACTGTTGGTGTAGGTCAACGTGTAGGTATATTCGCTGGTTCTGGAGTAGGGAAAAGTACGTTACTTGGTATGATTGCTAGAAACACTTCTGCTGATGTTAATGTTATTGCATTAATAGGTGAGCGTGGTCGTGAAGTACTAGAGTTTATAGAGAAAGACCTAGGTCCAGAAGGTCTAGCACGTTCAGTCGTAATTGTTGCAACATCAGATCAACCTGCATTGATTCGAATGAAGGGTGCTATGATTGCTACTTCTATAGCGGAATACTTCCGTGATCGTGGCTTGAATGTGATGTTAATGATGGATTCTGTAACACGTTATGCGATGGCAATGCGTGAGGTTGGTCTAGCAATTGGTGAACCGCCAGCTACGAGAGGTTATACACCATCTGTATTCGCTGCGCTACCTAAGTTGCTAGAACGAGCTGGGACAGGCAAAAAGGGCTCAATAACGGCATTCTACACAGTATTAGTTGATGGTGATGATATGAATGAACCGATAGCAGATGCTGTTCGAGGAATTCTAGATGGTCACATTGTGCTAAGTCGACAGCTTGCTCATAAGGGACATTATCCTGCGTTAGACGTGTTGCAATCTGTAAGTCGTGTAATGAACGAGATTGTTACAGATGAACAGTTGGATGCTGCTAACGAACTTAAGAGACTTCTAGCCATATATCGTGAGTCTGAAGATTTGATTAATATTGGTGCGTATCAAAAAGGCTCCAATCATAATATTGATATGGCCATTGACTATATTGATTCAATTAACGAGTTTACTAGACAACGTACGAATGACAAAATTACGTTAGAAGAAGCTCAAGAGAAATTAATTGCTAACTTTGGTAGGAGTTGATTAATCAATGGCATCTTTTAAGTATACTTTTCAAAAGATAGTAGATTTGAAAGGTAGTGAAAAAACTCAAGCGGAATGGATTTTGTCAGATGCGCTAGCAGCTCTAAGAGCAGAACAAGCGCTTCTTGAGCAATATTCAAAAGAGCAAAAGAGTTGGGAACTTAAATTAGAACAATCAGTGCTTGAAGCTATTCCTCTATCAGAAGTGCTTATTATAAATCAATATATTGAGTATTGTGCGGAGAGGATAAAGCTCAAGCAACAAGATATTATGAAAGCTGAACGAAACGTATTCCAAAAACGTCAAGATCTAGCTTCAAAGATGAAGGAAGAAAAGGTTTGGCATAAAGCAAAAGAACATGCTTTCGATAAATTCAAATACGAAACGCAGTTGAAAGAACAAAATGAATTAGACGAGATGGCTTCCATCCGTTTTATGTCACCAACCCCATAAGAGACAAACGCCTGCAAAGGGAGTGAATGGAATTGGCAGCCATAGATGAAGAAAAACAAGAAACTAGTTTTATCGAACGATTAATGTTTGTCTTAATTCCAATTGTTTTCGTAGTTGTACTAATAGCAGTATTGTTAACGTTATTTGATGTTAGATTCCGTGATGGTGCAATCAAATTAGGGCAAGATATTCCAATTGTGCGTAATTTCTTACCAGAACCTTCTGAAGGCTCTACTGGTCCAGATAGTAGTGTGCGTACTGAGAAATTAAATGAAAAGCTTACTGCTCTTGAAGCGGAACTTGCTACTGTTCGTTCTGAACTTGTTGAAGCTACTACAGTAACAACTTCGCAAGAAAGTGCAATTACAACGTTACAAGAGGAAAATGAACTTTTGAAGCAGAATGTAGCTGAATCAAAGCTTACGGATGAAGAGTACAATAATCGAATTACTGAGTTAGCGAGCATGTTTGCAAAGATGACGCCAAGTAAGGCTGCTCCAATTATGCAAAGTATGACACTTGATGAAATGGCTTTGATTTTCAGTCAGATGCGTGCTGAAGATCGCGTTAAGATTATGGAGAAAATGACACCACAAATCGCTGCTGATGTTACGTTGAAATTGAAAGACAATGATTCCGTATTGAATATGGAGATCGCTGCGCTTCAATCTCAAGTTAAGAAACTTCAAACATCTACAGCGACGACAGCGTCAGCTTCCCAAGTATCTGATGCAGAACTTGCAGCTACGTTTTCGGATATGGAACCTAAAGCTGCTGCAGATATGCTAGTGAAAATGATGGATATTAGTTCAAGTAAAGTGCTACGAATTCTTAAAGCTAGTACTAGTAGTGCACGATCCGCTATTTTAGAAGAAATAGCAGCTGTGAATAAAACTACTGCAGCAATGCTTGTAACGAAACTAATGCAAGATTCATAATCCTTTACATTCGAAAGGAGGTGAAAAATTGGAACTATTAAATGTACTTAATTCGGGTGCGATAATGGGTAGTGTTAGTTCAACTTCAACTACGACAACTTCGTCAACAGAAGGAGCAACATTTCAAAATCAACTCGTTCAGATCGTTAACAATCAAGCTACAAATACCGGTGCGACTGAAGCAACGATTACAACTGGAGCGTTAACTCAATTAGTGAGCAGTTTACCTGTACTAGCAGATGAGACATTAACGACTGAAGAACTAGATCAACTTGTTGAGAACTTGCTGGATCAATTAGAAACTTTGAAAGATGAAGAGCTAACTAGAGACCAACTCAGTTTACTAGATTCATTAATGCAACAGCTTGCAGCGCTTGTTCAAGTATTATCTTTACAGAATGAGCAACCAACAATATCTTTTGAATTAAACGTTGAGGGAGCTCTAGTTACTACGACTCAAGCTAATAGCCAAAATACGGCAATTACAAAGCTTCAAGATCAATTATTGCTATTGCAACAAGCATTGCATGAAGGTTCTATGAAAATTGTTCAAGGGAAGCAACCAGAAGTGATTGTTACTAATCAACTGCAGCAATTGCAATCCTCACTAGATGACTTAATCAAAGATATAAAGGTTAAGCAAGGAGATTCTAATCTAGTTAACACTTCTCCATTCGTTGCTGTATCGAATGAGAACAGTGCAGCGTCACATCTACAACGTTTGTCACAAGAAGTAGCGTTTACTACATCAACTTTGACGAATCAGACAGAAGTGGTAACGCAAACTGAGGGCGATGAATTGCAAAGTCAACCAACAACAGCGCTTGCGATGTTGAAAGCTGATAATGTGAAAGACTTCTTGCCACAATTAGCGAAAACTGGAGCAACAACAACTTCAGCATTCGTGTTAGCAAGTGAATTTGCCGATACGATGGAAGGCTTGATCGTACAAAAATTCAACATTTCTTCATTAAATGGTGTAACCGAAGCTAGACTGATGTTGACACCTGAAAACCTAGGTCATGTTGATGTGAAAATATCGATGCATAACGGTATTTTGACGGCGATCTTCCAAGCTGAAACTGCAATGGGCAAAGATGCATTAGAAAATCAAATGGTTCAGTTACGTGCTTCTCTAGCATCTCAAGGAATTAATGTTGAGAAGATTGAAGTATCTCAAGCTCCTTTCGCTGCTGAATTGTCGCAACAGCAAAAGCAAGGTAGTCAACAACACTTACAAGATCAAAATGGTCAGCAACGTAATAATGGTGATGAAAGCTTCGAAGAACAATTAGTTACGAACGCGTCTCATAAAGAACTAGGATTTGGTCGCGCGGTCAATGAAATGGCGTAATAACACCTAAAGTTGAACGGAGGTGAAAATAATGGCAAGTGCAATTACAAATTCTGTGGTGTGGCCAAACTACGACTCATCAAATGTAAAGAAAGCTGCCGCTAAATCCAATGACATGGGTAAAGATCAGTTTCTCAGTATATTAGTTGCACAACTACGTAACCAAGATCCTATGAATCCGATGAGTGATACAGATTTCATTGCACAGATGGCGCAATTTACATCTGTTGAACAGTTGTCGAATATGTCGGATGAGTTGGCGCTAATTCGTCAGAACATTGGATCTGCATCTAGCTTAATCGGTAAAACAGTTACTTGGAATCAATTTGATGAAGCAGGAAAAGTAATTCAAAAGAGTGGTGTAGTAGATTCAATTATTTCACAGGATGGCTATTTGTATGTTGAAGTTGGTGGCGAACGTATCGGTATTGACTTTGTCGGTCAAATTTCAGAAACAAAACCAAGTACAGATGTGCCTGATGAACCAACAGAGGAAACTCCTGAAGTTCCTGAAGACGGTTCAACTGAAACACCTGGGGATGACTCTTCTAATGGAGAGGTGACTGAATAATGAGTGATATTATTAAAGTCGGTCATATGTATCCAATGAAAGTTAATCCTAGTGCATTAACTAATAGCACTCGAGGGCAGCAATCCTCTGACACTACTAAGTTCTCAGAAGTATTGGATGGCGCGATGTTGAAATTCAGTCATCATGCAGAACTTCGTATGGCACAAAGAGGGATTAAACTTCCAAGCGAAGGATTAACGCAAATAAGTGAAGCAGTTGATTCAGCAGCACAAAAAGGTGCGAAAGACTCATTGATCGTCTATCGAGATATCGCTATGATCGTGAACGTACCAACTAGGACGGTTGTAACGGCGCTAGACGGCGGACAACTCAAAAGTAATGTATTTACACAAATAGATAGTGCCATCATCTTAAATTAGGCTGGACCGATAAGGGAGCCTATAGCTGTTGACCGATTGATACAGCTAATTATAAAGACTTGGGAGGATTATAAGAATGCTAAGATCCATGTACTCTGGAGTTTCCGGAATGAAAGGTTTTCAAACAAAACTTGACGTAATCGGTAATAATATCGCTAACGTAAATACAGTAGGTTTCAAAGCTGGTCGAGTAATGTTCTCTGATATTTTGAGTCAAACAATGAGTGGTGTTACTGCTCCTGAAGAAGGAACTAGTGGTGGTGTTAATGCGAAACAGATCGGTCTAGGTGTAACGATCTCTGCTATTGATACTATTCATACTCCTGGTAGTGCTATGACGACAAACACACCTACAGATTTACGTATTGATGGTGATGGATTCTTCGTTGTATCGGCTGGAGATGGTACAGAACAGATGCTAACTAGAGCAGGTAATTTCGTACTTGATGGTAACCGTCAACTTGTAAATGGCGATGGACTTTTCGTACTTAGTATAGATGGTACCCCAATTGTACTAGACGAAGAAATTACTGCATTCTCTATTGGTCAAGATGGTATTATTAATGGCGTAACTGCAGACGGTCAGGTAGAAGTAGCTCAGATCGGTGTTGTTAAAGTAGTTAACCCTGGTGGACTAGAGAAGCTTGGTGGTAGTTTGTACCGAATGACAGTGAATGCGAACCCAGAAGGTGAGATGGAAATTATCGCACCTAATGATGCAGAACTAGGAACAGGTGCTATCATTGCTGGTCAGTTAGAAATGTCAAACGTCGATTTGACAGCAGAATTTGCTGAAATGATTATTGCACAACGTGGTTTCCAGGCGAACTCAAGAATCATTACTACTTCTGATGAGATCTTACAAGAAGTTGTTAACTTGAAACGTTAATCACTTTAGTAATTAATAGGGAGGTCTAATGATCTCCCTATCTATAGGAGGGGTGCATATGATTACATTGACGCGAATTAATGGTCAAAAATTGACGGTTAACGCGCTACTTATTGAGTTGGTTGAAGAGGCTGCTGATACCGTTATTACGTTAACAACGGGAAATAAAATTGTAGTGAAAGAAAAGACTGCTGATATTGTTAGTCTTAATCAGCAGTTTCTTCAAGCAATTGGCCTAATTGCTGTGGCCCAAAAGATTGATCATACAAAGGAGCCTTTGCGATGAAAAAGATGCTACCATGGTTAATTACCATACTGTTGTCAATTACATTAATTGCTGTTGTTGGTTTTGTTGTGTTCGATATGATGTTTGGAGATGACAAAAAAATAGCTGCAGAAAATGAACCTGTTAAAGTTGAAGTGCTAAGCGCGAAAGAACGTGTTGAAGTCACATCTACTCTTACGGATTTCAGAAGAAACTTGAAAGATCCTGAATTTCTTGTAATCATCAATTTTGCATTCCAAATGGATAACAAGAAGACAAAAGAGAGCTTTGATCAAATTTTAGATATTGAAATTAAGCCAATAATTAGTAGAGCTTTAGCTGATATGTCAGCAGAAGAACTTAATGGATCACAAGGCGAAGATAATCTTGAATCTAAATTGTTAAATTTAATTAATCCGATTTTACCAAAAGGAAAACTAGTTAAAGTTGAGATTACTGATTTCCTTATTTCAAAAATCTAGCTACTAGAGAATTTCCTCTAAGGAGGTGAGAGACATGGTTGATGTTTTATCTCAAAATGAGATTGATGCACTATTAGCGGCATTATCATCAGGTGAGATGGATGCAGAGGACTTAAAAAAAGAAGAAGTAACGAAAAAAGTAAGTGTCTATGATTTTAAGAGGGCCGTTCGATTCTCAAAAGATCATATTAGAAGCTTAACAAGAATTCATGAAAACTTTGCAAGGTACTTAACAACTTACTTCTCAGCTCAACTTAGAACTTTTGTTCAGATCAATGTGGTTGACGTAGAGCAGCTACCTTATGATGAATTCATTCGATCAATTCCGAAAATGACCATTTTGAACGTTTTTGAGGCAGAGCCATTAGAAGGTCGTATGGTACTAGAGGTTAATCCAAATGTAGCTTATGCTATGCTTGATCGCTTGCTCGGTGGACCAGGTACAGCACCAGCGAAAATGAATTCTCTCACAGAGATTGAAACCATCGTTATGGAAAAGGTATTTTCAAGAGCATTCGATAGTTTACAAGAGGCTTGGAAGACAATTATCGATATTAAGCCAAAGTTAGAAGGACTTGAAACTAATCCGCAATTTATGCAAGTTGTTTCTCCCAATGAAACAATAGCTTTAATCTCATTCAGTACGAAAATTGGCGATACAACTGGGATGATTAACTTATGTATACCGCATGTCGTATTGGAACCAATTATGCCAAGATTGTCTGTACATCATTGGTTTGTGTCACAGAAAAAAGAACGTATACCAGAGGAAGTTGAGATGCTTGAGCATCGAGTTAAGAAAACTAAGTTGCCAATCATAGCTGAGCTTGGTGAAGCATCGATTACAATACAAGAATTTTTGGGTCTTGCTCTAGGCGATGTTCTAACATTAAATAAACCTATTGATGAAGGACTTAAAATAAGAGTTGGAGAAAAAATTAAATTTGTCGGTAGTCCAGGGTCAATTAAGGATCGCATAGCGATACAAATTGATGAGATTGTGAACGAAGGAGCGGAAGAAGATTATGACGAGTAAAGATTATTTGTCTCAAGAGGAAATCGATGCGTTGCTTCGTCAATCCTCAAGCGAACCTGAAGAAACTGCAGTAGTAACAGAAGCAACTTCAGAGGTCCTACTGGAAAGTTTCCTTTCATCTATGGAACAAGATGCACTAGGTGAAATTGGAAATATTACATTTGGTAGTGCAGCGACAGCTCTATCTACACTACTAGGTCGCAAAGTAGACATTACGACACCTACAGTGTCTCTTGTAAGAAAAAGCGAGCTTGGCGATGTTTTTCCTAAACCTCATGTAGCAGTTAGTGTTGAATACGTTGATGGTTTCGAAGGTATTAATTCGTTAGTTATTCGTACAAAAGACGCTCAAGTGATTGCTGATCTTATGCTTGGCGGAGAAGGAACAGTATTGAACGAAGAATTGAATGAAATTCATATTTCTGCCGTTCAAGAAGCGATGAACCAGATGATGGGTTCGTCTGCAACTTCAATGTCTACTATTTTTAATAGATTAGTTAATATTTCACCACCGGGTATTAATATACTAGATGTATCAAGTGGCGATGGTTTAGATCATCTTCCATCAGATGATATTATGATCAAAATTGCGTTCCACCTAAGAATCGGGGATCTAATTGATTCAACGATAATGCAGTTGTTGCCAATCTCATTTGCGAAACAAATGGTTGCTACGCTAATGGGAGATACCTCTGAGGAAATAGCTGCTCCAACACCTGTAGCTCCAGCGCGAGTAGAGCAAGTTGCTCCACCGGTTGCGCAGGCGCCGCAGTATAATGAAGTGCCACAACAACATACGGCGAACGTACCACAGGTTGCTCAGCAACCACAAGAAATGTACGCTCAGCCAGCGATGGGGTATGATATGCCAAATAATAACATGAACATGAATCGTAATGTTAATGTGCAACCCGTGCAATTCGCTAATTTCAATCAAGGTAGTTTACCGCAGACTGATGGAACTAATCTAAATTTACTACTCGACATACCATTGAAGGTCACTGTAGAATTAGGAAGAACCCAAAAGCAAATTAAGGATATTCTTGAGCTATCTCAAGGTTCTATCATCGAGTTAGATAAACTAGCAGGTGAGCCAGTTGATATTCTTGTGAATAACAAGCTAATCGCTAAAGGCGAAGTTGTTGTCATCGATGAAAACTTTGGTGTGCGCGTAACAGATATCGTAAGTCAATGGGACAGAATTCAAAAACTACAATAAGTGATCTCTAGGAGGAAGAAACATGGCAAATCGTATTCTAATTGTTGATGATGCTGCATTTATGAGAATGATGATACGTGATATTTTAAGCAAAAATGGTTACGAAGTAGTAGGTGAAGCACCAGATGGTGCCCAAGCCATTGAGAAATTCAAAGAAGTAAAACCTGATCTAGTAACAATGGATATTACGATGCCTGAGATGGATGGTATATCTGCATTGAAAGAAATTCGTAAATTAGATCCAAATGCTAAAGTTATTATGTGTTCTGCTATGGGACAACAAGCAATGGTTATTGATGCGATCCAAGCAGGAGCAAAAGACTTTATAGTAAAACCATTCCAAGCTGATCGTGTTATTGAAGCTATTAAAAAAACGCTTGGTTAATGAGAGAAGGCTTAACATGTTGAAGTTAGGTTGGAAAATAACTGCATTAACAACTTTACTTACAATGTCTCTTCCTTATATCGCTGTTGCTTCTGATGGTAACAGCGAGTCTGGAGTAGGCTTGAATAATGGAGTTGATAAAATGGATACCGGATATATAGGCGATGTTATTTGGGTATTCGTTGCTCTTGCTATAGTAATTACTCTATTAATTTTTACAATAAAATTTCTTTCAAAACGTAATCGTGCCTGGGGAACTGCGCGAGGTCTTCGTTCATTAGGTGGTATTAGTCTCGGCCAGAATTCTTCGATGCAAGTTATTGAAGTCGCTAATCGCATCTATGTGGTTGGGGTAGGAGAGCAAGTAACACTACTCGACAAATTAGATGATCCAGAAACAGTAGCGAAAATTATTCAAGAACTTGAATTAAAAGAACAACCAATGATTTCATTGTCTACAATGAAGGAATGGCTATCATCTAGTAAACGCTCGAAAACGGACTTCAAAGAAAATGAAACTAACATGTGGAATGAGTCGAGTTCTTTTGAAGACTTACTGCAAAGTAAACTTGATAAACAAGCGGAACGTAAGCAGGAGTTAGAGTCACTTTTGAAAGATAATAATAAATGAATGGTTGATGGACAATGAAAAAAAAGTGGATGCTTATTGTACCGCTGTTAATGTTTCTATTACTTACGATGGTACCGTATGCTCACGCTGAAGCACTTCCTGATATCTCCATTAACGTTGGTGGTTCTGATAGTGAAAGTTCAGGTACTGGAACAGTAACGATACTACTATTAATTACTGTATTGAGTATTGCACCTGCAATATTAGTATTAATGACAAGTTTTACTAGAATTGTCATCGTACTAGGTTTCGTGAAAACCTCAATGGGTACAAACACTGTACCTCCATCACAAGTATTAGTTGGTCTAGCAATGTTCCTAACTTTCTTTATTATGGCGCCAACATTTAATCAGATCAATGAAGTAGCACTGCAACCCTATATGCAAGGTGAAATTACCCAAGAACAAGCGCTTGAAGAGGCAGCTAAACCAATGAAAGAGTTTATGTTCAAGCATACTCGTGAGAAAGATTTGTTGTTATTTCTAGAATACACTCAAACCGAGAAACCGGCTACCTATGAAGATATTCCAATTACAACATTAATTCCCGCCTATGCGATAAGCGAACTGAAGACTGCATTTCAGATGGGATTCATGATTTTCATACCGTTTCTCGTAATTGATATGATTGTTGCAAGTACGTTAATGGCGATGGGGATGATGATGTTACCTCCTATTATGATTTCTTTACCATTTAAGATTCTATTATTCATTTTAGTAGACGGTTGGTATCTGATCGTTCGATCATTACTGCTAAGCTTTAGTCCATAAAGTTTGTGAGGAGGGAAGACATTGAGTGCAGACTTCATAATTGGTCTAGCAGGAGAAGCCGTATTCACTGTCTTGAAAGCATCCGCTCCCATGCTTGTGCTAGCATTAGTAACTGGATTAGTAGTGAGTGTCTTTCAGGCGACAACCCAAATTCAAGAACAGACGTTAGCGTTTGTGCCGAAGATCGTAGCTGTTCTATTGGCTGTTATTGTCTTTGGACCATGGATACTGAATACGGTTGTTGACTTCACGTATACGATATTTAGCAATTTACATCAATATATCGGTTAGGCTGTGAATTCGATGACAGAAGTATTTATGAATGCAGTTCCTATTTTTTTGCTTATATTTTGTCGAGTAACAGCTTTTTTCGTCGTATCTCCTGTTTTTTCTCATACAACGGTACCGGCGATTTTTAAGATAGGACTAGGTTTTCTTATCTCTGTATTTATCTTTATGATGAATGCTAATAATCAAGTGATGGTTCTTGACTTACAATATGTGTTGCTAATCATTCGAGAAGTATTGATAGGACTAATGTTAGGGTTTATCGTCTATTTATTTTTTGCTTTGATGCACACAGCTGGTGGGATTATCGACATGCAAATTGGTTTTGCAATGGCGAATATTATTGATCCTGTTTCGGGAACATCAGTTCCTTTACTAGGGAATTTCAAGTATTTATTGATGTTAGTCGTATTTCTTATGATGAATGGACATCATTATTTACTAACTGGCCTAATGGATAGTTATCAGTGGATACCAGTTGAAAACAATTGGTTCTCAAAAATGGCTGATGGTAGTATTGCCGAGTTTATTACGAATTCAGTAGTACTTAGTATTGTCATTGGGATTCAGATTGCCGTACCTATCATGGTGGCAATGTTTATAACGGATGTTGGTTTAGGGTTTCTAGCTAAAACAGCGCCACAGTTTAATGTTTTTGTTATTGGTTTTCCAGTAAAGATCATGCTAGGACTATTACTGATAATATTGACGTTACCTGGGATGACACTTATTTTCGAAAAGATTTTCTCCATTTTGTTTAACACGTTAGAACAATTTTTCGGAGTTGTTGGTGGTCCGCCTGCATAGATTGGAGGCAATTTCGTGCAAAAGTATGCATTGCAGCTTGATTTACAACTTTTCAATCAAGAGAAAACAGAAAAAGCTACTCCTAAGAAAGTTTCTGACGAACGAAAGAAAGGTCAAGTTGCTAAATCACAAGAATTACCGGCAGCATTAATTCTTACTTTAGTATTTGCATCGTTTATGATGATCGGTGGATTTTACAAAACGCATTTCATGAGATTATTCACTAATCTGTTTGAAAATTGGTTGACGTTAGAATTAACTGCTGGCAATCTAGGTGATTTCTTTGTCTCTATTATGTTAGAAATATTGATTCTGTTAGCGCCAATTTTCGCTATTGTGATGTTAGTTGGAGTCATTGGTAATGTAGTACAGTTCGGTTTTCTTTTGACAGGTGAACCACTGCAACCAAAGCTTAGTAAATTGAACCCGTTAGAAGGGTTCAAACGGATTTTTTCTATGCGAAGCCTTGTTGAGTTTGCGAAGAGCTTACTTAAAGTTACGATAATAGGATTGATGGTGTACTCTATTATTTCTGCTGAATGGGTAACGATACAAGGATTAGCATTACAACCGCTAGATGTCGTATTCGCATATGCTGCTTCACTGGTTATTCGATTAGGTATAACTATAGGTGCTATTCTAGTTGTGCTAGCATTACTAGATTTCATGTATCAGAAATATGAGCATGCAAAAAGCTTGAAAATGTCTAAACAAGATATTAAAGAAGAACATAAAAAAGCTGAAGGTGACCCTTTAATTAAAGCTAAAATTCGAGAGAAGCAATTAAGAATGGCAATTTCTCGTATGATGCAAGAAATTCCTAATGCTGATGTCGTTATAACTAACCCGACACACTTCGCCGTTGCACTAAAGTATGATTCTTCTAATATGGAGGCACCAAAAGTTATCGCTAAAGGAAAGGATCATCTCGCGCTCAAAATCCGTGAGGTTGCAAAGGAGCATGGTGTCATTACAATGGAAAATAAGCCGCTAGCTAGAGCACTGTACAGTCAAGCTGAGATAGGAGACTCTATACCAGCTGACTTATTCCAAGCTGTAGCTGAAGTATTGGCATATGTATATAAATTAAAAGGTAACAAAAAAAATCGGAAGTAACTAGGGGGTGGGACCATCATGAAGCTGAAAGAGCTCATTATTACTTGCGGTATCATAGGAATTATTCTCATGATGATCGTACCAATCCCTACTTTGCTTATTGACTTTCTTCTAATTGTGAATATTACGATATCACTTACGATCTTACTAGTTGCGATGAATACGAAGTCTGCTCTAGATTTTTCTATTTTTCCAGCAATACTTTTAGTTACTACAATATTTAGGCTTGCACTAAGTATTTCTACAACAAGAAGTATTCTGTCTACAGCAGAAGGCGGAGAAGTAATTGAAACATTTGGTCAATGGGTAGGTGGCGGAGACGTAATTATCGGCTTTGTCGTCTTCTTAATTCTAGTAGTTGTGCAATTCATTGTTATTACTAAAGGTTCTGAGCGTGTAGCTGAGGTAGCGGCTAGATTTACACTAGATGCAATGCCCGGTAAGCAGATGAGTATCGACGCTGACTTGAACTCAGGAATTATTAATGAATTTGAAGCGAAAGAACGTCGTTCTAAAATAGAACGAGAATCTAATTTCTTCGGAGCTATGGATGGTGCAAGTAAGTTCATTAAAGGTGACGCGATTGCGACGATTGTAATGATGATTATCAATCTAGTTGGTGGATTTATTATTGGTATGGTGAACTGGGATCTAACTTTCGCTGAATCACTTAATAAATTTACGATCTTAACGATTGGTGATGGTCTAGTTGCACAAATTCCAGCACTTCTAATCTCAACTGCATCTGGTCTTATTGTTACTCGTTCTGCTTCTGACGGAAACTTAGCAGAGGATATTACTGCTCAATTATTCAAGTATCCGAAATTACTTTATGTTGCTGCTGCTACAATTGCTGTGCTTGGGTTAACTCCAATCGGTCCACTTCGTACATGGCCGTTTGCAATTGGAATAGCAATTGCTGCTTATCTAATTCAAACTTCGCAAACGAAGAAAGCAGCACAAGATGAATTACTTGTGGAAGAACAACAGATCGAAGAGGTACGAAGTCCAGAAAGTGTCATTAGTTTACTACAAGTTGATCCGATTGAGTTTGAATTTGGTTATGGATTAATACCATTAGCTGATACACAACAAGGCGGAGATTTGTTAGATCGAATTATTATGATTCGCAGACAATGTGCTCTTGAATTAGGTTTAGTTGTTCCTGTCATTCGAATAAGAGATAATATCCAACTTAAGCCCAATGAATATGTGATCAAGATTAAAGGAAATACCGTTGCACGTGGTGAGTTACTATTGAATCACTATTTGGCAATGAGTCCTGGCTTTGAAGATGATTCGATTCACGGCATTGAGACAACGGAGCCGGCATTTGGCTTACCTGCAATCTGGATTGATGAGATGACTAAGGAACGTGCAGAACTTTCAGGTTACACGGTTGTTGATCCGCCATCGGTTGTTGCTACTCATCTGACAGAGATCGTTAAGCGCCATGCGCATGAATTACTTGGACGCCAAGAAACGAAAGCTCTAGTTGAAAATGTTAAGTCGAATTATCCTGCACTTGTAGATGACTTAATACCTAGCATTATGTCTATAGGTGATGTTCAAAAAGTGCTAACGAAATTATTGCAGGAAAAGGTATCTATTCGTGATCTAGTGACTATATTTGAAACATTAGCTGATTATGGTCAATATTCTAAAGATCCGGATATATTAACAGAATATGTACGTCAATCATTATCTCGTCAAATTACGTTACAATATTCAACAGCAGGTCAATCGTTGCGTGTTATTACGGTGGGTGCACAACTGGAGAAGAAACTTATTGATTCTGTTCAATCAAACGATCAAGGAAGTTATGTTTCCCTAGATCCAGTTTCATCACAACAAATTTATCAACGATTAACGGAACAAGTCAATCGTCTACTGCAATCCGGACAACAACCGATCGTACTTACATCACCTACGATTCGTATGTATTTACGTCAAGTTGTTGCACGTACATTGCAAGATATTCCAATTTTATCATATAGTGAATTAGAGCCAAATGTAGAAGTTCAAAGTGTTGGGGTGGTTAATCTATGAGAGTAAAACGATATGTAGTAGATACTTTACCTGATGCTGTCTCGCTGATCCGTGAAGAAATGGGAACTGATGCAGTTATTTTAGAAACGAAAGATATCAAAATCGGTGGATTTCTAGGCATGTTTCGTAAACGTAAAATAGAAGTTATGGCAGCAGTTGAACCAAGCGCGCAAAAAAAACCGAAAAAAATTACTAGTGATCAAGTTGATTATGTTGTTGATCAAATATTAAAGGCAAGTCAACGTAATAAGGAGTCAGCTATGGTGGAGGAAGATGTTGTTCGCACATCTCCTTCACTAGTTACATCATCAAAAGCTAATGAATCTTTAGCAGTACCAAACGGTTCATCGTTCGCTTCCAAATTATATGGTGGACCCACACAAGTTGATTCTCAAGTACAGCGAGAAACTATGAAGGAGTCGATTTATCCAAATTCATCTCTAGATGAAGCTGTAGTTGCTTTTGAAACGATCGAGAAATCTGATATGCAACATATTCTTCCTAAGCAACAATTGAATGCACAGACTAATGATCTATCGAAAACAGAGATATTCATTGTAAATGAATTGAAGAGCCTACGTCATGAAATGCAACGGTTAGCATCTAAATCTACGGATACTCAAATGGTATCTCCTTCTGTCGAAGCACTTAAGCAAAGATTAGGAGATCAAGAAATATTTGAACAATGGATCGAAGTGATCAGTGATGAGTTGTATGAAATTGAACATCAGAATAATGAGATATTATCTATAGATGCCGTTTGGGATTTTTCAAAACAAAAATTTCTTGAATGGCTTTCTCCGTATCGATCAGCAGAAATCAATGTTAATTCGAGAGTTGTCCAATTTGTTGGTCCAACAGGAGTAGGTAAGACTACGACAATAGCGAAACTATCCGCTAACTATTCAATTAAAGACGGGAAGAAGATCGGACTAATAACAGCTGATACTTACCGTATTGCAGCCGTTGAGCAATTGAGAACGTATGCTAATATATTGAATATTCCATTAGAAGTTGTATTTTCTCCATTAGATTTGCAACGTGCGTTTATGCAATTAGAATCAGAAGAACTTATTTTCATGGATACAGCTGGACGAAACTTTAAGAGCGATATTCATGTTTCAGAAGTGAATAGTTTACTGCAAACAGATGAAGCCAGTGAAGCAATTCTCGTTCTTAGCCTGACTAGTCGAACACAAGATATGAATGTTGTTGCAGAAAAGTTCAGTAAATACGGCGTTAGAAAAGTTGTTTTTACTAAGCTCGATGAAGCCAATGTATACGGTTCTATTTTTAATATGATTATGATGTATGGGTTACAACCACTCTTCGTAACAAGTGGTCAAAATGTACCTGATGATATTGAAGCGTTTTCAGTAGAAGCTTATATAGAACAATTGCTAGGAGATCCACATCATGAATGATCAAGCTGAAGCTTTGCGGCAACTAGTAAGGCAGCATTCCGATACGAAAAATCAGAAGGAAACGAGATTTCTTTCTGTAACTAGTGGAAAAGGTGGAGTTGGAAAATCTAATTTCAGCTTAAATTTCAGCCTAGCCCTACAAAGGCTAGGGATGAAAGTACTAGTGCTAGATGCGGATATCGGAATGGCCAATATCGATGTACTTATGGGTACGTCCTCTAAGTACAATCTGTACCACCTAATAAAAAATGAAAAAACAATATGGGATATTATTAATATAGGACCTGAAGGGTTGCATTATATAGCAGGCGGTTCAGGATTATTAGATCTAGTAAGATTGACAGAACAAGAAATTGATCGTTTTGGTCGAGAAATATTAAAACTACAAGGTCAGTATGATTATATTATTTTTGATACTGGAGCTGGGCTCTCAAAAGAAACAGCACAATTTATTACATCATCGGATGAAACAATTGTGGTGACTACTCCAGAGCCTACTTCCATAACCGATGCATATGCTTTAATTAAAATGGTCAATTCATTAGATTCAGATGTTAAATTCCGACTAGTTGTTAACCGTTCAACGGATCGACAAGAAGGGGAAATGACAGCCAATAATATTAGAAATGTTACTAATCGATTCCTTAATATTGATTTGCCAGTACTTGGATATATTTCTGATGATGTGCATGTATCGAAATCTGTTAAGAAACAGGTGCCTTTGTTAATGTTATTTCCAGATTCAGAAGCCTCAAAAGGAATTATGTTAATAGCCAAAGATTTTTTGAATATACCACATAAAAGTAATTCTTCTGGTGTGAAAGGATTCTTACATAAACTATTTAGACGTACTAGATAATCCTTGAGAATGGAGGAACAGTTATGGACCCTTATCGTGTATTAGTCGTTGATGATTCAGCGTTTATGCGTAAAATAATAACCGATCTCATCGAAAAAGACCAGCAATTTAAGGTTATCGGGACCGCTGTTAATGGTATTGAGGCAGTTGCAAGTGTAGAGAGTCTTAAACCAGATGTCATTACTTTAGATCTAGAAATGCCACTTATGAATGGGATAGATGCACTTCAGCACATTTTGAAGAAACATAAACTTCCTATCATCATGTTGTCTGGAATAAGTGAAGCCAATACTCGTGATACAATAAAGGCTTTGCAATTTGGAGCATTTGATTTTATTCGGAAACCAACTAGTGTAGGTGCTCAGTCACAAGATATTAATTCTGTTGGAGATATGATACTGGAGAAGCTGAAAATCGCAGTACTAACCCGCAGAAAATCAAATGTATTCAAATCAGTGACAGAGATAACAACAGAAAGTAATAAATTATTGCAAAATCGTACAGAAACCGCGTCAAATCTATTAAAAAATGATAAAATTGGTAATATACAAACTAGTAACTCACTTGCAACTAGTAAGTCGAATATAATAGAAAACAAATTAAATTCAATTGTTAAAAAGACTATCAAGGAAAAACCTGTAAAACCATTGATAACACCAAATAGTAATGTCAGTAAGTTAGGTGTTAGTGAAGTGGTTTCACAGGTTCGCAAAAAGGATCAAGCCATTACACAAATCGTTGCGATTGGGACATCTACTGGAGGTCCGAGAGCATTACACGAAGTAATAACGGCTTTGCCAGGCAACCTAAAAGCTCCAGTTGTCATTGTTCAGCATATGCCACCACGGTTTACTAATTCATTAGCACAGAGACTTGACAGTTTCAGTGAACTAACGGTCATGGAAGCGAGTCAAGGTATTAAATTAGAAAACGGTAAAGCTTATGTTGCTCCAGGTGGGTATCATATGGAAATTGTGATGGTTAACCATCATTATGAGATTAATCTTACTAGTGCACCAGCAAGAAATGGTCACAGACCGTCTGTCGATACTTTATTTGATTCTTTACTTCCATTTAATGAACTAGAAAGACATATTGTCATTATGACAGGTATGGGTAGTGATGGTGCTCAGGGGATGAAACAACTCTTTAATCATGGCGTTACTTCAACCATTGCTGAAGCGGAAGAAAGTTGTGTAGTGTATGGTATGCCTAGATCAGCAGTAGAACTTGGCGTAGCAAATAAGGTACTCCCATTGACACAGATTGCACCAGAAATTATTAATGTAGTAATGAGATAGGCTCCAAAGTGCGGTACAAACTAATAGGAGGTGTCATGTAATGGATATGAATGCTTATTTATCAATGTTTATTGACGAATCGAATGATCACCTGCAGGCGCTAAATGATAACTTAATGAGGTTAGAGAATGATCCTGAAGATATCTCCATTGTCCAAGATATTTTCCGTTCTGCTCATACACTAAAAGGGATGTCTGCAACTATGGGGTATGAAGATCTGGCTTCGTTAACTCATGAGATGGAAAATGTCCTTGATCTGGTTCGAAACAATAAACTGAAAATGGATAGTTTTATTTTTGACACTTTATTCAAAGGTTTAGATGCACTTGAAACGATGGTTCAAGATATCGTAGAAGGTGGGACAGGAAAAGCTGACGTATCAGCAATCGTAGCTGATCTCGTGAAAATCGTCAAAGGAGACTACACAACGGATACTGTCGCAACTGCTGCGGTTAATTCTGCTTCAGCTAAAACGAACAATAGTGGTGCTATTTTAGACCAGTTTCAATCTTCCGTATTGAAGCAATCTATTGAAAGTGGTCATCAAGTATTTTATGTAAAAATTACGCTAACTGAGAGTTGTGTTCTGAAAGCAGCACGTTCTTATATGGTATTTGATGTATTAGAAAATTCAGGTGAGATCGTAAAATCTGAACCTTCAGTTGAAGACTTGGAGCAAGAGAAGTTTGATAGATCATTTACAGTATTCACAATATCACAAGTAAGCTCAGATGAGATTGTATCTAAAATTAATAAGATTTCAGAAATTGAGAGTGTAGAAGTATCCCTATTAGATGAGAATTCGCTAGAATCGCTATCATACTCCGATACACCATCTAGTAAAAACAGTGCATCTGAATCTACTGAAGATGCTTCTAGTAAAACTAATTCTCAAGTAGCACAAATAGATGATAAGAAGTCAGTAAAACAAGGATCACAAGGGGCTGTAGCTAATCGCACGATTCGCGTAGATATCGATCGACTAGATTCCTTGATGAATTTATTTAGCGAAATGTTAATTGACCGTGTACGTTTGGAACAATTAGCTAGTGAAATTAAACGTAATGATTTATCGGAAACAATAGAGCATATGGCTCGTGTTAGTTCTGATTTGCAAAATATCGTATTGAAATTAAGAATGGTTCCAGTTGATACGGTATTCAACCGTTTCCCACGTATGATTCGTGATCTAGCAAAATCATTAGACAAAAAGATTGATCTAGTTATTACAGGGGCTGAGACGGAGCTTGATCGTACCGTTATTGATGAAATTGGCGACCCGCTAGTCCATCTATTACGAAATTCCGTAGACCATGGTATTGAAACGATTAGCGAACGTATTGCAGCAGGTAAGTCTGAAACGGGGACAGTACACTTACGCGCATTCCATAGTGGAAACCATGTGTTTATCGAAGTTGAGGAAGATGGTAAAGGTATTAATAAAGATAAAATATTGGAAAAAGCTATTAGTAAAGGTATTGTAAAACCTGAAGAGGCTAGCAAACTTTCTGATGACGAGATCCATATGTTGATTTTTGCAGCAGGCTTCAGTACTGCAGATATCATTTCAGATATTTCAGGTCGCGGTGTGGGACTTGATGTTGTTCGCACTAAAATTACATCCCTTGGTGGTAATGTTGCGGTTACATCTGTACAAGGCAAAGGAACTAAGTTCTCTGTCCAGTTACCTTTGACGCTTTCTATTATTTCAGCAATGCTAATTAAGTTAGGGGACGAAAAATATGCAGTTCCACTTAGCTCAATTGTGGAAACGGCAATTATTCCGAAAACTAGTATTTTAAGTGTTCATGGTAATCCAATGATTAAGTTTAGAAATTCTGTTATTCCACTTATTTCTCTATCAAATTTGTTTGATTCTACTAGTTTCAATGAGCAACTTGAGGATGAGCATGAAATAATTGTTATCCACAAAGGTGAGAAATGGGCGGCAATTATTATTGATGAATTTATTGGACAAAGTGAAATTGTATTGAAGTCACTCGGTAAATATATGAAGAACATTTCAGGTATTTCAGGTGCTACTATTCTTGGTGATGGTCAAGTTGCACTAATCATTGATCCAAACGCTTTAATTAAATAAATATTCGCTTCCGATGCTACTTTTCATTACTGGGAAGTAAATCGAGAATTATGAAAAGTTTTAGTTAATGCTTCCGATGCTACTTTTTATTATTGGGAAGTAAATCGAGAATTATGAAAAGTTTTAGGAGGGGTTAGTATGGCTGAGGAATTGAAAGTAATTGTATTTGGACTAGGTAAAGAAGAGTATGGTATTGAGGTAGACAAAGTAAAAACGATTGAAAGAATGTCACCGATCACTAGAGTTCCTAAAACACCTTCATTTATAAAAGGCGTAATTAATTTACGTGGAATTGTTGTTCCCGTTCTTAACTTAAGTGGTCGTTTCAATCTTCCAGAAACGGAAGCTACAGAACATACTCGTATTATTGTAGTCGTAGTTAATGATATGGAAGTTGGATTTATTGTGGATGCTGCTAACGACGTTATTGATATTGATACAGCAACGATTGATTCGCCACCAGAAATTGTTGGAGGCATTCAAGCGAAATACTTAGATGGAATTGCAAAAATAGGAGAAGACAGACTGCTTATTATGTTGAATCTATCCGAAGTTTTGAATCGATCAGAGATTGTTCAACTCGAACAGATAGAGGTGTAATCATTGGCAAACTTCAACCGGTTTGAAGCATTTGAACTTGATGTATTGAAGGAAGTAGGTAATATAGGAGCAGGAAATGCGGCTACAGCCTTGTCTACGTTATTGAACAAGCCGGTAGATATGTCGGTTCCAAGTGTAAGACTTATGCCTTTTGAAGAAATTGCTGAACGTGTAGGTGGCTCCGAACAAGTTGTAGTTGCTGTGTTTTTACGTGTTGAAGGTGATGTTCCTAGTAATATGTTCTTTATTATTCATGAGGAATATGCGCAGCAATTAATGAAACAGCTTATACCACTTCAGCATGTTGATGATGGTATATATTCTGAAATGGAATTATCAGTTTTATGTGAAATTGGTAATATTCTTGCAGGTTCTTATCTATCATCATTAGCAGATTTTACAAAGCTGTCTATGATGCCATCTGTTCCGGTTGTTGCCCATGATATGGCTGGAGCTATTCTAAGCTATGGCATAATGCATTACGGTCAAATGGGTGACTCAGCATTACTTATTGAAACGAAATTTATTGAAGATTGCAACACGATCGAAGGTCAATTCTTTCTAATTCCAGATCCTGATTCGTTCCAAAAAATCTTTCAAGCTCTAGGGGTAGGTAGTCCATGATAAGCGATAAACTAATCAAAGTAGGTATGGCAGATTTGAATATCGCTAGCAATGGTGAGGTATTAAAAACAACTGGACTAGGTTCATGCGTAGGATTAACTCTTTATGATCCGAGAAAGCATCTAGTGGGTATGGCGCATGTTATGTTGCCTTCCTCTAGTATTGCTAGAGAAAATCCAATCAACCTTGCGAAATATTCGGATACTGCCATTCCTAGATTAATTGAGCGATTATTAGAAAATGGTGCAAGTATGAGTGCTCTTCAAGCGAAAATGGCTGGAGGCTCGCAAATGTTTACTTTACCTGGACAGAACGATACGTTAAGAATTGGCCCTCGTAATGTGGAATCTTGCTTAATGTTACTAGAGGAATATAAAATTCCATTACTGGCACAGGATACTGGTGGTAATTTTGGTCGGACGATCGAAATTAGTAGTGATAGTGGTATTTTATCTGTTCGTAGTGTCCAGTTTGGAACAAAGGAGCTTTAAAATGTTTGGTACATGGCGTTGGAATCTCAGTTTTGCGGTATTTGGTTTTTTCTTGATCATGCTGTTCTCACTAACCAATAATCCACTTATCACATCTCTCATTAGAGGTACCTATGCTTTGATTACTTTTTTTCTACTAGCTTATCCTGTACGTTTTGTATGTGGTGTAATCATAAATCCGAATCAGAAAGTAGAGGCTGCATCTCAAGATAATGGTGATCAGTCGCTAAAAGGGACGAATGTCAATTTAGTTACACCTGATGAAGATGAGGACTTGAATGAAGTTTTGAGAGCACAAATTTCACAAACAAAATCGTCTACTCCAAACGATAAAATTGAAGGTACTCAAGACTTGAGTCAACAATTTCAACCATTGAAGCCAACTCAGCTTGTAAATACCGACAAAATGGAATCCGAGGAATTGACAAAAGTAATACGTCATCTAACAGGAGAGTGATTCGATGAACGAGCAAAAAGTGCCTCATTTGACTAACATCGAATTGTGGCGAGCATGGAGAGAACAAGGCAACATAGACGCCAAAAAAGACCTCATCGAAAATTATTTGCCTTTAGTAGAATATGTTACAAATAGGATGGCAATTGGATTGCCGAAAAACGTTATTAAAGAAGATTTAGCTAGTCATGGAATAATGGGATTGATTGATGCTATTGAGAAATTTGATTATTTAAGAGGTTTACAATTCGAAACGTATGCTTCATGGCGTATTCGAGGTTCTATTATTGATGGTTTGCGACAAGGTGATTGGGTTCCTCGTTCTGTAAGGGAAAAAGCTAAAAAGATTGAAGAAGCGTATCAAGTGTTGGAACAAAGACATATGCGATCTATTACAGATGTTGAAGTATGTGAATATCTAAATATTAATGAAAAAGAATTTGCTAATATGGTTCAAGATATTTCAGTTACTACTATTTTTTCACTAGAGGAACCACTACGAGAAGAAGAGTCAGAGACTAGAATGTCTCTTTTAATAGATCATGCAGCTAAAAGACCCGAATCAACGGTTGACGATGTGTTCTTAGAACAAAGTTTGATGAAGGGTATTGACAGGCTGACTGATAAAGAACGAACGGTTGTTTCATTATTTTACTTTGAAGATTTGTCTTTAAGTGAAATTGCTGAAGTAATGTCTCTTTCACCTTCACGTATTTCCCAGCTTCATTCAAAGGCTATACAGAGATTACGCGGAGTACTTGAACAGTACAAAGAACAATTATTTCAATCGTAGAGAGGAGAGCAGTTATGGACAAGCAAATCTTTGATACCAACATTAATATTGAAATTTCTGCTGATAAGCTAACAGCTTTATTAAATTTTCATTATATTTCTGATCAAGTTTCGTATGAAGTGGCAGACCTAGACGAATATATTAGATCAAAAGGTATTGTCCATGGGATACTGTACGATAATTTACGGTTAATTGCTAAAGATCCTCTTGCCTTCATGAAACAAAAGATAGAAATTGCTAAGGGTACACCAGCAGGAAAAGGGATAGATGGTAAAGTTGAATTTGTTACTAAATTAAGAAAACAATCGGTCTTTGATGAATCTAATGAATCGGAGACCATAGATTTCAAACAAATTAAGAAACTTGATAATGTCAACAAGGGTCAGCTCATCGCTCAATTGATTCCTCCATCCTACGGAAAAGCTGGAATAAGTGTAAAAGGTGAGCCAGTGAATGCTACTCTTGGTAAATCTGCACGCTTTAAATTAGGAAAAAATGTAGTGAAGAACGGTGATGGAAATGCTTTATACTCTGCAATTGACGGTTTAATTACGATTACTGATCAAGAAAAAATCAATGTATTCCCAGTATTTGAAGTAAATGGTGACGTCGATTATGCGGTTGGTAATATCGATTTTGTTGGTACAGTTGTAATACGTGGAAATGTACTTACTGGATTCAAAATTAAAGCTGTAGGTGATATTCGTGTTATCGGTGGAGTTGAAGGTGCAGACTTAGAATCTGATGGCTCTATTGAAATTACTGGCGGTATCATGGCTTCTGGTAAAGGACAGGTCAAAGCGAAAAACAACATTAAGTGTTCGTTCATACAAGATGCTAATCTTTCAGCTGGTCACAATATCATTGTTTCTCAAAGTATTATGCATTCCTTCGTACGTGCCGGACATTCTGTAGAATGTAATAGCTCCAAAGGACTTATCGTAGGTGGAACGATACAGGCAGGAGAAGGCGTTTCAGCAAGAACAATTGGTAATTCAATGTCTACCAATACTATTGTGGAAGTTGGTGTTAATCCGACTTTACGTGAGGAACAAGTAGAACTACGACATTCAATGAAAGAACACGCTGAAAATTTGGATCGCACGGAGAAAGCACTTGTTATTTTGGATCAAATGGCAGCAGCAGGTAAATTGACGCCTGATCGCTTTGCTATGAGACAAAAGCTTATTAATACAAAGCAACAAACTGCTAATTCAGTTGCAGATATGAAGGATAGATTGTTCGAAATCGAAAAGTTGCTCGAAAATAGCGAGAAGGCTAGTGTAAGTGTTAAAAATACCGTTTATGGTGGTGTCAAAATCGTAATTGGACGATATACTAGATATATCAAAGATAGCACTTCAAATATTCAATTCAAATATGAAGACGGAGAAATTGTTATGTTACCAATATATTAATACCAATGATATGAATTGGGGTGATAGATGTGGGCATTAATCCATTAAATCTCCAACTATCGGTACCAAGAACTCCTGAGATGAGTTCGCTTCAACAGCAAGCTATTCAGAGACCGGTAACTGAGCAGACAATTTTAGCTTCAAATGCCTTGAAACATACTGACGAACTCAGAACTGTAGCGAATTCGGTTGAAGTAGTTGACAAAGCTCTCATTCGTGACCAAGATAATGCTAATCAACAAGAGCATAAATCAAAGAAGCAGAAACAAACCGATAAGAGTCTTGATCAAGAGCTTAATGATGATAGTAAGCATCCTTATAAAGGTCATAGACTTGATATTCGATTATAATTCAGATTAATCAAGGCGGGATACACTATGCAATCTTGGCAATATATCGCTTTATTAGGAGCAGTTATTGCTGTTACAGCAGCGATATTACCAAAAAATAAGAAGAACCAATCTGCTTCTAGTTCGAATCATGCTCAATTTGAGCAAATAGAAATGTCTTTTGAGCAATTTATGGAGAACATGGAGAAAGAGCATGATGGCTTAGTTAAAATGCTCACAAACAATTTACAATCCATGCGTGAAGAGGACCGATTAAAGACTGATCAAATTACGCGATTGGAGAAGAAATGCGCAGAATTAGAAGAGCAGCTTTCTTCTCTTTCGCATGCAAACGTGGCTTTAGATACAAAAGTATCTTTGCTAACTGCAAATTCTCCTTTTACAAGTCAAAGTTCGGCGCAGGATATACAACAGTCTGCATTTGATTCACAGCTTGAACAGTTGAAGCAAAATATAATACCGGAAAACAGTATACATAATAGATATACAGAATTGTTTGAATTGTATGATAATGGAAAGTCTGTTGAAGCAATTGCCAAAAAGCTTGGTAAAAACAAAGGTGAAGTACAATTAATATTACAACTAGCAAAGCAAGAGGAGAATGCGCGTAATGCATAAACGATCCTTACTAATTGGTGTAGGAATTGGAATAATCATTGGTGCACTGTTACTCCAACTATTCAATCTTGGTTCAGATAGTCAGAAACAACTTGATCAGATCAGCCATGAAATTAATGGCACTACTTTTGATAGTACTACAGCAAAACCTGAACCTACTGCGCAAGAATATGTAGTTGATGATGAGGGAGATGGACTTGAACCGACTTCCTCAAAAACTCCAGAAACCGAGGTTGAAACTAACCAAGGTACTCAGCAACCAGTAACAGCTACACCTGATGTTAATGAACAAGCTGAACCTAACACTATAGATAAGACAGTAGAACCTGACGAAGAAGCTACTGAGCCTGCGATACAGTATGTCTTGCGTGTTCATCCAGGCGCTACTGTTAACAAAACTGCTCAACTACTTGTAGATCACAATATTATTGAAGATAAAGATTCTTTTGCAAAACTTCTCAAGGATCGTGATACGCAAATTAGAGCTGGCTACTTTCTAGTTGATGAAAATAGTACAGATGAGCAAATTCGTAAGTTACTATCTGGTCAACCATTAACTGAAACGGAACGAAAAAATTATATTAATGTCGAAAAATTAACATTAATCCAATAAAATCAACGATTGTTGTACATTTTAGGTTGATTCTATAACCACGATATGGTATATTAATTTTCGGTGTTAAAAACACACGCTTCTCAATCTTATTATTGGTGCTTTTGCTTTGCAAAAGTAATAATGAGAAATGCGATTAGCGGCGGACACAATAAAAACCAAAACAGGAGGTGTTGAATATGGCGGTTATTTCCATGAAACAACTACTAGAAGCTGGTGTGCATTTCGGTCACCAAACTCGTCGTTGGAATCCTAAAATGGATCGTTATATCTTCACAGAAAGAAACGGAATTTACATTATCGATTTACAAAAAACAGTTAAGAAAGTTGATGAAGCATACAACTTTGTTAAATCAATCGCTGCTGATGGCGGTACTGTTCTTTTTGTAGGTACTAAGAAACAAGCTCAAGATTCAGTTAAAGAAGAAGCTGAGCGTTGTGGTAACTACTTCATCAACCAACGTTGGTTGGGTGGTACTCTAACTAACTTCCAAACTATTCAAAAACGTATTGATCGTTTGAAACAACTTGAGAAGTGGGAATTAGATGGTACTTATGAAGTTCTTCCTAAGAAAGAAGTTATCATTCTTAAGAAAGAACAAGATCGTCTAGAGAAATTCTTAGGCGGTATCAAAAACATGAAAAAACTTCCAAGCGCATTGTTTGTAATCGATCCTCGTAAAGAGCGTATTGCTGTTGCAGAAGCTCGCAAATTGGGTATCCCAATTGTAGGTATCGTTGATACAAACTGTGATCCAGACGAAATTGACTACGTTATTCCTGGTAATGACGATGCAATTCGTGCTGTTAAATTGCTTACTGCTAAAATGGCTGATGCTATTGTTGAAGCTAATCAAGGTGAGCAAACAACTGCTTAATTGCAGAGTTTGGACATAACAACATAAACAACAAAGGGTGGTCAGATGGTGAAAACCTCTCACTACCCTTTTTTTGAACTAAAATACCATAGACGACTCTAGGAGGTTTTTTACATGGCAGTAGATGCGAAGGCAGTTAAAGAATTACGTGAAAGAACAGGGGCAGGAATGCTTGATTGCAAGAAAGCTCTAGAAGAAACAAACAATGATATCGAAAAAGCAATTGATTTCCTTCGTGAAAAAGGACTAGCAGCAGCAGCTAATAAAGCTGGTCGTCTAGCTTCTGAAGGTCTAGTTGAATCATATATCCACAGCAATGGTCGTATCGGCGTTCTAGTTGAAGTTAACTGTGAAACTGACTTCGTTGCAAAAACAGATCAATTCAAAGAATTCGTAAAAGATGTTGCAATGCATATTGCTGCTTCTAATCCGAAATTCGTTCGTCGTGAGGAAGTTTCTGCTTCTGAACTTGAGCATGAAAAAGAAATTCTTACTGCTCAAGCTCTTAACGAAGGAAAACCTGCTCATATCGTTGAAAAAATGGTTGAAGGCCGTATTTCTAAATATTATGAAGAATTCTGTTTGCTTGAACAGTCATTCATCAAAGATCCAGACAAAACAATCGCTACTCTTGTTAATGAAAAAATTAGCAAAATTGGTGAAAATATTTCCATTCGTCGCTTCGTTCGTTTCGAACTTGGTGAAGGTCTAGAGAAAAAAGTTGATAACTTCGCTGAAGAAGTTATGGCTCAAGTTAACCTTTAATCCGAACTCAAGTATATAGGGGCGGGGCTTCTGCCCCGCCTTACTTGTATCATCGCAACAAAATTGAAGACCTCGTTAAAGAGGTGTAAGATGGAGGTATAAAAGTTGGAACATCCAGTATTTAAACGCATCGTATTGAAAGTTAGTGGTGAATCACTAGCAGGTCAAGAAGGATATGGAATTGAAGCATCAGTAATTTCTTCTATTGCAAGCCAAGTTAAAGAAGTAATTGCACTTGGTGTAGAAGTAGCAATCGTAGTTGGTGGCGGAAATATTTGGCGTGGTATCGCTGGTACTGCTAAAGGTATTGACCGTGCAACAGCTGATTACATGGGAATGTTAGCAACGGTAATGAATTCCTTAGCTCTTCAGGACGCTCTAGAGCAAATTGATGTGCCAACTCGTGTACAAACATCAATCGCAATGCAACAAATTGCTGAGCCTTATATTCGTCGTCGTGCTATTCGTCACCTTGAAAAAGGTCGTGTAGTTATTTTTGCTGCAGGTACGGGTAATCCGTTCTTCTCTACAGATACTACGGCTGCACTTCGTGCTGCTGAGATCGAAGCAGAAGTTATCCTAATGGCGAAAAATAAAGTTGATGGTGTATACTCTGCTGATCCATTCAAAGATGAAACAGCTGAGAAATTTGAAGAATTGACGTACATGGAAGTGTTGAATCGTAATCTTGGTGTTATGGATTCTACTTCAACTTCACTATGTATGGATAATAATATTCCGCTTATCGTATTCTCGATCACAGAAAACGGCAACATCAAACGTGTCGTACTAGGTGAAAAGATCGGTACTATTGTAAAAGGGAGTGGGAAATAATGCCACAAGAGATTAAAAAGTCTGCTGAGGAAAGAATGGATAAAGCGATCAGCTCACTGAAACGTGAATTTGCTACGCTACGTGCTGGAAAAGCAAGTCCAGCTCTTTTGGATCGTATTCAAGTTGAATACTATGGTACAATGACAGCATTAAATCAATTAGCAAACATTACAACTCCTGATTCTAGAACACTGCTTATTCAACCTTGGGATAAATCTTCAGTAAGTGAAATCGAACGTGCTATTATGAAGTCTGATGTAGGCATGACACCTTCTAATGACGGTAGTACTATTCGTTTGTCAGTACCAATGCTCACTGAAGAACGTCGTATGGAACTTGTGAAAACAGCGAAAAAGATTGCTGAAGAAGCAAAAGTTGCCATTCGTAATATTCGTCGTGATGCTAATGATAGTATTAAGAAACTTGAGAAGTCTGAGATTTCAGAAGACGAATCAAAACGTTATCAAGATGATGTTCAAAAACTTACAGATAAATTTATTGCTGAAAGTGATAAAGTATTAGCTACCAAAGAAAAAGAAATATTAGAAGTTTGATGTTTAGTGCCCCTCCATAAGGTGGGGTTCTTTCAATAAATGGACAAAATTCTTTGATTTTGTTGGGGGTGAGCTAGTTGATTAAGCGTCTTTGGTCTAGAAAAGAAGAGAAATCTTCTGTTTCGGAACATACCCTGAAATCCGATAATATTCCTAATCACATTGCTATTATTATGGACGGTAACGGACGATGGGCTAAGAAAAAGGGACTTCCTCGAATTGCGGGACACCGTTCAGGTATGAAAACAGTGAAGCGTATCACGATGGCTGCTAGCGATCTTGGGGTGAAATATTTAACTCTGTATGCTTTTTCAACTGAAAACTGGAAGCGCCCAAAAGAAGAGGTTGAATTTTTAATGAAGTTACCTCAGCAATTTCTCGAAAGTGAAATCGATGAGTTGATGGAAAATAATGTTCAAGTGCGTATGATGGGTGACAGAGAAAACCTTCCTGCTCATACTAGAGCGGCTGTAGAAGTAGCGATGAGAAAAACAGCTAATAATACTGGTTTGGTTCTAAATTTTGCTCTTAATTACGGAGGCAGACTTGAATTAATTGAAGCCGTTAAACTTGTAGCTTCTCAAGTTGAGAAAAAGCAAATACAAATTGATGATATTAACGAGGAATTTTTCTCCTCATATATGCAATCACAGCAAATGCCAGATCCAGATTTGTTAATTCGTACTAGTGGTGAAGTTAGATTAAGTAACTTTATGCTATGGCAATTGGCTTACAGCGAATTTTATTTTACTGACGTCTACTGGCCTGAGTTTTCTGAAGAGCATTTCACTGCAGCGATACAAGAATATCAGCGGCGCGCTCGTCGTTTTGGCGGTGTGTAGCCTCATCATTCGAGGTGAAATTTTGTAATGAAGCAAAGAATTGTTACTGGTCTATTATTTGGTGTTTTTTTTATTGGTTTATTAATAGTAGGTGGTCCAATATATTCATCATTAGTTCTTCTAATGGCGATAATTGGATTGTTTGAATACAGTCGAATGAATAAACTAAGCTGGAGTAACCCGATACATATCATTTCAATTGTCGCATTATTGGCATTTGTATTTCCATACGAACATTATGGAATAACATGGATTGCTGATCAAACGATGATATGGTTACTGATGTTTATGTTATTTGCGTTCACGGTACTATCGAAAAACAAGTATACGATTGATGAAGTAGCCATAAGTTTCTTAGGCACAGTTTATTTAGGTTTTGGCTTTGCGTCGATGATCGAAGTTCGACTGCTTGAAATAAATGGATTATGGTGGAGTATTCTGGCGTTCTGTGTAATATGGGCATCAGATATTGGAGCTTACTTCTTTGGACGTGCATTAGGGAAACATAAACTATGGCCGTTAATAAGTCCTAACAAAACAGTCGAAGGCGCAATCGGTGGTGTAATTAGTTCCGTTATTGTTGCGGTGATTTTTGCCATATGTGCTCCTGAATTAATTGAAATATGGCGTGCAATCGTGATTGGTGTTGTCGCTGCCGTAACAGGTCAATTCGGTGATTTAATTCAATCAGCTTACAAGCGTGTGCGAGGAATTAAGGATATGGGTAATATAATGCCAGGTCATGGCGGAATAATTGATCGCACAGATAGCTGGATTATTGTTTTTCCAATATTAGTGTTAACACAACTTATTCCTGTCTAATGTGGAGGTAATATCTTTGAAAAAAATTTCACTACTAGGATCGACAGGATCTGTAGGTACTCAAACGTTAGATGTTGTTGATCAGCATCCAGATAAATTTGAGATTATTGCACTTTCTGCAGGTAGTAATATAGAAAGATTAATTATACAAGCACATAAGTATCAACCCCAAGTTATTAGCGTTGCAACGAAAGAACTCGCGGAGCAATTGAAATTACATATTCCTCCCCATATTAAAGTCGTATATGGAGAAGAAGGCTTAATAGAAGTAGCGACTGTGTCGGATGCCGAGATCGTCGTTACAGCTATTCTAGGAAGCCGTGGATTGCCTGCTACTTTAGCGGCAATCGAAGAAGGTAAGACAATCGGACTTGCTAACAAAGAGACGCTTGTAACGGCAGGACACATTGTTATGGAGCGAGCTAAGAATAAGGGAGTTTCGATTTTACCGATTGATAGCGAACATTCTGCTATTTTTCAATGCCTTAACGGTGAATCGATAAGTAGCATTGATCATATTACACTTACAGCTTCTGGGGGCTCTTTCCGTGATTACACTAGAGAGCAACTTGCGAATGTAACGGTGGAGCAAGCATTGAATCATCCAAATTGGTCAATGGGCGCAAAGATAACAATTGATTCTGCTACAATGGCTAACAAAGGACTTGAAGTTATTGAGGCGCATTGGTTGTTCAATCTTAGCTACGATCAGATCAAAGTCATTATACATCCAGAAAGTATTATTCATTCTTATGTTGAGTTCAATGACCGTAGTGTTATTGCTCAGCTTGGAATGCCTGATATGAGAGTGCCAATTCAATATGCTTTAACATATCCAGATCGAATTACTACTCGTACTGATCGTTTGGATTTAGCATCAATTAGTAAACTTAATTTCCGTAAAATGGATTTTGACCGATATCCAATGTTAAGACTAGCCTTTGAATGTGGAAGAGCCGGGTTATCTGCTCCTACTGCTTTTAATGCTGCAAATGAAATTGCTGTTGAGCGCTTTTTGCGTGGAGAAATATCATTTATAGCCATTGAACATGTTGTAGAGTCTGTTCTCTCGCAACATCATAGCTGCAAAGTTGATAGTATTGAGGCCATCATTGCTGTCGATCAAGAAGCAAGATCAATTGCCGCACGAATTTAATTGTGATTGGTAGTTCTCTTGTATCTCACAGTAGAATAATGATAATCTATGTACAGGCCGTAACAACGGGAGGCTATGATAAAGTATGCAAATGATTCAAACGGTGCTATTAACGGTATTAGTGTTTTTCGTAATTGTAACGATTCATGAATGGGGCCATTATTACTTTGCAAAGCGCGCGGGTATTCTAGTAAGAGAATTCGCGATTGGCTTTGGTCCTAAATTGTTCTCGTTCAAACGTGGTGAGACGAAGTTTACGCTTCGTTTAATTCCTGCTGGTGGCTATGTTCGTATGGCTGGAGAAGATCCGGAAATAGTGGAAGTGCAGACTGGTCAAACGATAGCTGTTAGGTTAAAGGATGGAGTAGTACATCGTATCTATTTGGATCGTCTCGATGAACGTAGTGAAGCCATTCGTGGTGAAGTACTATCAGTGGATCTAGAACGCCAATTACATATCGATCTCGATATTGAGGGCGAAGTAGAGAAATATAGTATTCATCCACAAGCATTAGTTATCGCAAGGGGCATTGAAACGCAGATTGCGCCAATAGATCGTCATTTTTCTAGCAAATCAGTAGGCAAACGTGCAATGGCTATATTTGCTGGACCGCTGATGAACTTTATTTTGGCTTTCGTCTTATTTCTAGTCTATATACAGATGGCTGGAATTAAAGATAGCATTTTAGTTGGTGACATTCCTAGCCAACAATCGCCAGCTGCTATGGCAAATTTACATGTCGGAGATAAAATTGTTACGGTAAATGGTGAAGCTATCGGTGCAGATTTTGGCAGAATGATTGATATTATTGCTGAAAATTCTAACAATCCGATTGATATCCAAATTGAGCGTGACGGTGCTGCACAAATTATTAATGTAACTCCACTTCCCGATGAAGATGGAGTTGGTAAAATAGGAGTAGCAGCAAGCTATGGTACACGTTCTGCTGGATTTGGTGAAACATTTACGGCAGCAGGCACATTAATGAAAGATATGACTGTTATGATCTTTGATGGGTTGAAGATGCTAGTTACTCTTCAATTTGATTTGGATGATCTTGGCGGACCAGTCCGTACTGCTGAAGTTACTGCCGAAATCGCTCAACAAGGTATTGTGCAGTTGACGAGTTGGACCGCAGTGCTTAGTCTATACTTAGGAATATTTAATTTATTACCTGTTCCAGCACTAGACGGTAGTAGATTGTTGTTTATAGGATTAGAAGCTATTCGTCGTAAGCCAATAAATCCGAATAAAGAAGCATTTGTTCACTTTATTGGCTTTGCAATGTTAATGTTATTGATGCTTGTCGTAACATATAATGATATTTTGAGATTAATACGAGGGGAGTAATTCTAGCTCATGGCTAAGGATAAACAATTTGTAACAGAAATTACACCTCAATCAGAGGATTTTTCTAAGTGGTATATTGATGTAATTAAAAAAGCAGAACTAATGGATTATTCACCAGTACGTGGTTGTATCATTTTCAGACCTGAGGGTTATGAATTATGGGAGAATATTCAGAGGGATCTTGATCGCAGATTCAAAGAAACAGGACATAGAAATGCTTACTTCCCATTGTTCATTCCAGAAAGCTTCTTCCAAAAGGAGAAGGAACATGTCGAAGGTTTCAACCCTGAATTACCATGGGTTACAGAAGCTGCGGGTGAAGTGCTTGAAGAACGTCTAGCGATTCGTCCTACTTCTGAAACGATGTTCGGACATATGTATTCCAAATGGATTCAATCTTATCGTGATCTTCCTGTTCTTATTAACCAATGGGCGAATGTAGTTCGTTGGGAGAAAAGAACACTACCGTTCCTTCGCACAAGTGAATTCTTATGGCAAGAAGGACATACTGCACATGAGAATGAAGAAGAAGCGCGCCAAGAAACTCGTCAAATGCTTGACATTTATACTGAGTTTGTAGAAGAGTTCCTTGCGATTCCTGTTATTAAAGGAGAAAAAACACCATCAGAACGCTTTGCTGGTGCGGTAGATACGTACTCTATCGAAGCAATGATGAAAGATGGCAAAGCAGTACAAGCAGGAACATCTCATTATCTTGGTAGCAAGTTCGCTGTTGCATTTGATATTAAATATTTGGATCGTAACAACGAATTACAATTCTGTCATACAACATCTTGGGGAGTAAGTACTCGATTAATCGGCGCACTTATTATGGTTCACGGTGATGATCGTGGTCTTGCATTACCACCGAAGATTGCACCGACTCAAGTCATTATGCTTCCAATTGGCCCTGCCAAAACTAGAGATGCTGTCGTTGGTCGTGTAGATGAATTATATGCTGAATTGAAAAAAGCGGGAATTCGTGTTCGTGTAGACGATCGCTCTGATGTTAGTCCTGGCTGGAAATTTAATGAATATGAAATGCGTGGAATCCCTGTTCGTCTTGAACTAGGACCTCGCGATATGGATAATGGACAAGTCATGCTTGTTTCTCGTATAACAGGTGAGAAGCGTGCAGTACTTCAAGTAGATTTAGTTGCTGAAGTTGAGAAATTACTTGCCGAAACGCAACAAGCGATGTATGACCGTGCATTAGCATTCCGCAAAGAAAATTCTTATTCTGTAGATACTCTTGATGAGATGAAAGCAGCTATGGAGAAAAAACGTGGCTTTGTTGAAGCTGGTTGGTGTGGTTCTGCCGCTTGTGAGAAAACAGTAAAAGAAGAGACTGGTGCAACTAGTCGTAATATTCCTTTCGAACCTGATACTCATAAAACTACTTGCTTGGTTTGTGGTGACAAAGCGAAACATACAGTTATTTTTGCAAGAGCATATTAATATAAGTTCAAAAAGCGGGCTTTCAGAACCGAGCAGGTGAAGCGCTACTTGAAAAAGGCGGAAGCGCAAGTGTACTTTATTGGTACACGCGAACCGTACTTTCCAAGTTCGCTTCAGATGCGATGCCGATTACGCTACGTTAGCATAATCATCGTTATCAAAGTCCGCTTTTTGAACAACCTCTACAATGATCTAACGTCAGGAGTGGATAATGATGAACCATGCCGACGGTAAGCGTCAGCGCTTTGAGATGTTGTTAGAACAGTCAGGGCTGCCGCAGGAACTCATTCAAGCTTATTTCGAAGATGGGTACATTGATCAAGTCATCGTCAATAAGCACAACAATGATTGGACGTTTTGCATTCGCAAAACGTCCTTAGTTCCTTTACAGGCATATAATGGCTTAACACATCAAGTTCGTAAAAAATTTGCTCATATTGCGAGTACTTCTTTTCAATTTAACTATGATTCTATTGTTGAGTCTGAAAATATTGTTATGCAATATTGGCCAGTATTTCTTGAGTGGGCTCAGAAAAATGTAGCCTCTGTTAATGGTTGGCTTCAGAAAGCGGATATTGTAGCAATTGATAAAATGCTAACCATAGGATTGATGGATCATACAGGATTAGAACTGGCTAAGAAGAAGAAAATTGATGAAGCAGTTAGTAACTTCTATCAGTCTTATTTCGCACGAGAAATCGCTGTGAAACTTATTCTTTCTGAAAGTAAGCAAGAAATATATGAGCAATTCCGTGATGAAATTCAGCAAGAAGATAGTGAAGAGATATCACGACTTATGGCTGAGGTGCCTATTGAAGTTGAAGAAGAAGAGGTAACAAGCAACACTAGCGAAGAAGTCATACGTCTTGCAATAGGCTATGATATTCGTGATGAAGCTATTCCGATTATGAATATAGTAGATGAAGAAAAGAAAATTGCCGTGCAAGGTTCAGTTTTTGCACTAGATATGAAAGAGCTTCGTAACGGAAGTACATTATTTACTTTTAATCTAACTGATTTCACAGATTCTTTGGCAATGAAGGTTTTTGCTAAAACGAAGGAAGATGTTAAGATACTAAGTAAACTTAAAAATGGTAAATGGATTAAAGCGCGTGGAAAAGTAGAGTACGATCGTTTTATGCAAGAGCCAGAATTAGTCATGATTCCTAATGATCTGCACGAAGTGAACGCACCGCCAAGTCGTATGGACTATGCGAAGGAAAAACGCGTGGAATTCCATCTTCATACAACAATGAGTACGATGGATGCCGTAACACATATTAGTGATTATGTAGCTATGGCGGCAAAATGGGGACATAAAGCTATCGCTGTAACTGACCATAGTAATATTCAATGTTACCCTGATGCAGTTAAAGCAGCTAAAAAGCATGATATGAAAGTGATGTTTGGTGTTGAAGCTAATTTAGTAAATGATGCAGTACCGATTGTCCTAAATGCGCAAGAATTATCATTAGCAGACACTACCTATGTAGTATTCGATCTCGAGACTACGGGTCTTTCTGTTATTAACAATAAAATTATTGAAATTGCTGGTGTACGAATGAAAGGTGGGGAAGAAATTGATCGTTTTACATCGTTCATTAATCCTCATCAAAGAATTCCTTACAATATTCAGCAATTAACGAATATAACGGATGATATGGTAGCTGATGCACCTGAACTTGAACCTACTTTAAAAGCATTTATTGAATATATCGGCAATGATGTTCTAGTTGCTCATAACGCTAGATTTGATATTGGGTTTATTCAAGCGAACTGTAAAACATTAGGTTTTCCAGAAGTGAAAAACCCAGTGCTTGATACGCTTGAGCTTGCCCGTTTAATTTACCCAACTATGAAAAATCATCGTTTGAATACGTTAGCTGATAAATATAAAGTTAGCCTTGATAATCATCACCGCGCCATCGATGATACGATTGCTTTAGGTGGCATATTGAATGGACTAATCAAAGATGCTTTAGAACGAAACATAGTTAAGCTTACTCAGCTTAATGATTATGTTGGACTTGATCTTTCTAATGTGAGACCTTTCCATTCTTCCGTATATGCACTTAACGCGGTAGGTAAGAAAAACCTGTTCAAATTAATTTCACTTTCTCATACGGAGCATTTCAAAAAAGTAGCTACGATTCCTAAGAGTAAACTTCTGGCTCATCGTGAGGGCTTGCTCGTTATCTCTGGATGTGAAAAGGGAGAGTTTTTTGAGACGGTGCTTAATAAGTCTCAAGAGGAAGCAGAAGAAGTTGCTCAGTTTTATGATGTTCTTGAAATCCAACCGATTGATTTCTATATGCATCTTGTAGAAAAAGGCCTTGTAGGCTCAAGAGCTGATATAGAACAGGCATTAAGACGCATTTATCAAATTGGTATAAAATTGAACAAACCAGTCATCGCTACTGGTAATGTTCATTACCTTAACCCAATGGATAAAATATATCGAGACATAACGATTCTTGGTATTACTGGCTTTAGTCCGCTGAAAAGTATGCGCAAGCCAGATGCACATTTCCGCACAACGGATGAAATGTTGAAAGAATTTTCTTTCCTAGGTGATGAGATTGCTTATGAAGTCGTAGTGACGAATACGAATGAATTAGCTGATCGTTTTGAATCGTATAGCATGTTCCCAAGCGAGTTATTTACTCCGAATATTGAAGGTGCAGACGATGAAATTCGTAATACATGTTATGATACGGCCAAATCCATGTATAGTGATCAATTGCCACAAGTCGTTATTGATCGATTAGAAAAGGAACTTGTTCCTATTATAAAATACAAGTTTTCTGCCAACTATTTGATTTCGATGAAACTAGTTAAAAAATCGAATGCAGATGGCTATCTTGTAGGTTCACGGGGTTCAGTTGGTTCCTCAGTCGTAGCGATGTTCCTTGGTATTTCTGAAGTTAATCCATTACCAGCACATTATTTATGTCTCAATTCGGAATGTAGATATAGCGAATGGTTTTTAGATGGCAGTATACCTAGTGGTTTTGATTTGGTTAATAAGGACTGTCCTCATTGTGGAAAACCCATGAAAGGCGAAGGACAAGATATTCCTTTCGAAACTTTCTTAGGATTTAAAGGTGATAAAGTACCCGATATCGACCTTAACTTCTCAGGTGATTACCAGCCGATTGCCCATAACTATACGAAAGAATTGTTTGGAGAGAAAAATGTTTTCCGTGCAGGTACGATAGGTACAGTAGCGGAAAAAACCGCTTATGGATTTGCGAAGAAGTATGAGGAAGAGCATGGGAAGAAATGGCGTGGGGCTGAAATTGTACGTTTAGCTAGTGGTTGTACTGGTGTAAAAAGAAGTACAGGTCAGCATCCCGGCGGAATCGTAGTTGTTCCTGATTATATTGAAGTTGAGGATGTTACACCTGTTCAATACCCAGCTGATGACGTGAATGCTGAATGGAAAACAACACATTTCGATTATCACGCATTTGATGAAAATTTATTGAAACTTGATATTCTTGGTCATGATGATCCAACTATGATGCGAATGCTACAGGATCTTACTGGAGTTGATCCTACAACGATTCCAATGAATGATCAGAAAGTTATGAGTTTATTCAACTCTACAGATGCTATTGGTGTTACATCGCATCAAATTCGTTCACAAGTTGCCACTTTTGGGGTGCCAGAGATGGGAACGAAGTTTGTTAGGCAGATGCTTCATGAGACGCAACCTTCAAGCTTTGCCGATCTATTACAAATTTCAGGACTATCTCATGGTACTGGCGTTTGGTTAGGTAATGCTCAAGAATTAATTAAAAATGGTACTTGTAACATTAAGACAGTTATCGGTTGTCGTGATGATATTATGTTATTCTTAATCTATAAAGCTGGCATGGATGCTTCGCTTGCTTTCAAAATTACGGAAAGTGTACGTAAAGGTAAAGGATTAACACCTGAATGGATTCAAGATATGAAAGACTGTAATGTACCGCAATGGTATATTGATTCTTGTCTACGCATCGAATACATGTTCCCGAAAGCCCATGCTGCAGCGTATGTTATATCGGCAGTACGTACTGCATATTTCAAAATTTATTATCCTATTGAGTTTTATGCAACTTACTTCACAGTTCGTGCTGATGATTTTGATCTTGAGCTGTTATGTCAAGGTTATGACGCCATTTTCAAGAAGATTGAGGAAATTGAAGGTAAAGGTTTCAGTGCAACGCCTAAAGAGAAGAGTATGCTTTCGCAACTAGAAATGTCTCTAGAAATGACTTCACGTGGCTTTACTTACAAACCGATTGATATTTATCGTTCAGACGCTGAGAAATTCCAAATTGAAGGAAATTCACTAATTCCTCCTTTTGCCGCAGTTGGTGGTATTGGTATCAATGCTGCGCGTAATATTGCTGCAGCTAAAGCTGATGGTGAATACCTTTCTATCGAAGATTTCCAGATGAGAACAAAGGCTTCCAAGACAATCATCGAATTATTAACTACGATGGGGTGTTTCCGTGGGTTGCCAGAATCAAACCAGCTATCACTCTTTTAGAGGAAGTTCAAAATGCAGGCTTTGATAATGATGAGTGTTCTAACGTAGCATACTCGGCGTCGAATCTTGAACGCAGCGTCGACCATGCGGTGCTCACGTACCAATAACGTACGCTGTGCTCCTCGGGTCTTGCTTTGTCCAACTTTCTCGATTCTGAAAGGCTGCTTTTTGAACCTTAATTGGAAGTGGAAGTTCAGAAAGAAGACTCTGATAACGATGTTCTAGAGACATCTTAATTGGTATCGAATATGAAAAGGACTTGAGTAGTACAGTGCTTTCGAGCTATACTACGTAGATAAGAGCGTTCGTATTCGATAGGTAGTGCTTCATCTTCTTGGTTTTTTGAACGTTCACTTTTGTATTTGTACTGTAAGCAACTAGAAATCATTTCTTGTCACTAGTATACGATTATGATATAATTTTTGTGGCAATGATGTTGATAAGACATTTGTGATCAAAGAGTGGGGAAACCCACTCTTTATGTGTTGTTTAACCCAAAAAATCATTTATTCGAGTAATTTTGGTATAACTTCCAACATAATTTTGATGCAGGAAGTAATATTAGATTATAGATGAATAATTTTAATTTCACATTAGACATGAAAAGTTTTAGGAGGAACAATATTTGAGTACATCAGCGATCAACACCGCAATTGAGGCTATGGTATCACCTTTTCTCAATGAAAATGGATTTGAATTGGTCGATATTGAATACATAAAGGAAGGTGGCAATTGGTTCCTACGCATATTTGTAGATAAAGAAGGCGGCATCGACATCGATGAATGCGTTCGTATTAGCGAATATGTAAGTGAGCAACTTGATACTCATGAACCAATATCAGGCGCTTATTTCCTTGAAGTCTCCTCACCTGGTGTGGAGAGACCACTAAAAAAACCTAAAGATGTTGAAAAATCAATAGGTAAAAATGTCTTCGTTACCACTTATGAACCAGTAGATGGTATGAAGGAATTTGAAGGTCAACTTATTGCATTTGATGGTGAAGAGCTTACAGTTCGTGTAGGCAAGAAAGAGCATACAGTACCTTATGCGAAAGTTGCGAGCGCTCGCCTTGCAATTATTTTCTAAGGTTTATTAGATGAAAGGGGGAACAAGGTTCCAATGAGTATGGATTTTATTGAGGCGCTACAAGAGATTGCGAAAGACAAAGGGATCTCCCAAGATGTGCTTTTAGATGCAATTGAAGCAGCACTTATTTCAAGTTATAAGCGTAACTTCAATACAGCACAAAACGTTAGAGTAGAGATTAACCGTCATAACGGAGTCATTAAAGTATATGCACGTAAAAATGTAGTAGAGGATGTACTCGATTCCAGATTAGAAATTGCAGTAGACGCAGCACGTGAAGTTAATCCGCATTATCAATTAGATGATATTGCTGAGATAGAGGTTACTCCTCGTGACTTTGGTCGTATTGCTGCACAGACAGCGAAACAAGTCGTTACACAACGTATTCGTGAAGCTGAGCGTGGACTAATCTATAATGCATTCATCGATAAAGAGGAAGACATCGTAACTGGCCTTGTACAGAGACAAGATACACGTAATTTATTTGTTGATTTAGGTAAAGTTGAGGCAGTATTGCCGCTGACAGAGTTAATGCCGACAGATAAATTCAAGCATCTTGATCGTGTGAAGGCTTTTATTACGAAGGTGGAAAATACGACTAAGGGTCCTCAAATTATTCTTTCTCGTACTCATCCAGGTCTTTTGAAACGTTTATTCGAACTTGAAGTGCCTGAAATTTATGATGGTGTCGTTGAAATTCGTTCTGTAGCTCGTGAAGCTGGCTTCAGATCTAAAATCGCTGTGTACTCACGTAACAGTGAAGTAGATCCAGTCGGTTCATGTGTAGGTCCCAAAGGTCTACGTGTTCAAACGATCGTAAACGAGCTGAAAGGCGAGAAAATCGACATTGTACGTTGGTCAGATGATGTTGCGGAATATGTTGCTAACGCACTTAGTCCTTCTAAAGTCATTGAAGTGAACGTATTTGAACAAGAAAAAATGGCGCGTGTCATCGTTCCTGATTATCAATTATCATTGGCAATCGGAATTAAAGGTCAAAACGCTCGTCTTGCTGCAAAACTTACTGGGTGGAAAATTGACATCAAGTCAGAAACTCAAGCAGAGCAAGAGTATGGACGTCCAAAAACGACTCAAGATGTTATGCATCAAGATTCCGTTTCCATCGACTAATTGAATCAGAATGAATGGAGGGTGTGCGATGAGACCAAGAAAAGTACCGCTTCGCAAATGCGTTGCTTGCCAAGAAATGATGTCGAAGAAGGAACTGATTCGGGTCGTACGGACACCGAATGATGAAGTTCTGATTGACCTAAGTGGAAAAAAATCCGGCAGAGGTGCTTATCTGTGTGGAAAAGTAACTTGCTTCAAGTTAGCTAAAAAGAGTAAGGCGCTTGACCGTGCATTAAAGCAACCAGTTGGAGAAGAAATATACGATCAATTAGAGCAAGATTTTATTAAGCTAGAAGATGAGTTCATCGCGAATAAGGAGCTAACAATTGAATGAAAATAAATAAAGCCTTATCTGCGCTAGGAATGGCGATGAGAGCCGGAAAGTTAGCGACTGGTGATGAAATTGTTCTGAAAGCCGTTCGTTCTGGAAAAGCAAAACTAGTAATTGTTGCTGGAGATGCTTCAGAAAACACGAAAAAGAAATTTTCAGATAAATGTGGCAGTTACGGTGTGAAGCTGATTGAAGCTTACGACAGAGAAAGCTTAGGCAGAGCAATCGGAAAGCCTGATCGTGTAATTATTGCTGTTACTGACGTGCAATTTGCTCAATTGATTGCGGGTCATTTAAGCCAAAAAACGGAGGTGGATCTTACTTGAGTAATAAACTAGAGGGTAAGGAAAATAAAGACAAGCTGCGCGTATACGAGTATGCAAAATCCGTAGATATGAGCAGTAAGGAAATTATCACCATTCTTAAAAGGCTAGATTTACCTGTTAACAACCATATGAGTGTCATGGAAAACCAAATGGTATCTAAAGTTGAAGGTTTTTTCCGTGAAATCAAAGAAAATGCAGCAGTGAAACGATCGAATGCTGAGTCATCAGCAGCGAAGGTAAAATCGGCAAAAACAACGACAGAATCTACACAAGACAAAAAGGAATTCTCGCAAGAGAACAGACAGGGGACAATGAATTCTATTAATACTAACGATAATCAGAAACGTGAGGAAAAACCAGAAGTAACAAATACTCCTTCACGTCCAACACAATCAACAACTTCAAACAGTCAAGGGGCAAGAGATCAACAACCAAGAACACAAAGCTCTAGCCAAAATAGACCACAAAGTAGCCATAGTGGAAGTCGTCCACAAGGTAGCGGTCAATCACGTCCACAAGGACAAGGTAGCAGTCAATCTCGTCCACAAGGACAATCTAGCAGTCGTCCGCAAGGTAGCGGTCAGTCACGCCCTCAAGGACAAGGTAGTAGTCAAGGTCGTCCACAAGGTCAATCAGGTGGCGGAAGCCGTCCACAAGGTAGTGGTCAAGGCGGTCAATCACGTCCTTATAATAATAATGGAGGTCAATCCTCTGGTGGTCGTCCACAAAGTGGAGGTCAATCTTCAAACCGACCTACTAGTGGTGGCCAAAATCGTTCAAATAGCTCGACTTCACCTGCACCATCTCGTGCATTTGAATCTCGTTTTGATAGTGCGCGTACAACTACTGGTGATCGTAATTCGAATTCTAATTCCAATTACAAAGGTAGAAATAGCAACAACCGATTTGAAGATGGTAAATCGGGCTCTAACTTCAGAAACAACCGTAACAACAAAGGTCGCGGTGGCAGAAATAATCATCAAAACCAACCTCCTCGTGAGAAAATTGACAATACACCTAAGAAAATTATCGTTCGTGGTACATTAACAGTTGGTGAATTGGCAAAACTATTGCATAAGGATGCGTCTGAAGTTATTAAAAAACTTCTATTCTTGGGCGTAATGGCTACCATTAACCAAGAAGTTGATATGGATGCCATTATGTTGATCGCAACAGAATATGGTGTAGAAGTAGAAGTGAAGATTCCAGTTGAGGAAGATAACTTCGAAACAGTTGAAGAAATAGATGAAGATGCGGATCTAGTATCTCGTCCTCCAGTTGTTACAATTATGGGTCACGTTGACCATGGTAAAACAACTTTGCTTGACTCTATCCGCAAAACGAATGTAACGACAGGTGAAGCAGGCGGTATTACGCAACACATCGGTGCTTACCAAGTTGAAATTAACAACAAGAAGATTACATTCTTAGATACTCCGGGTCATGAAGCGTTCACATTGATGCGTGCTCGTGGAGCTCAAGTAACAGATATTACAATTATCGTTGTTGCAGCAGATGACGGTATTATGCCTCAAACGATTGAAGCAATCAGCCATGCGAAAGCTGCTGGTGTTCCAATTATCGTTGCGGTTAACAAAATTGATAAACCAGATGCAAATGCTGATAAAATTAAACAAGAGATGACTGAATACGAACTAGTTCCAGAAGAATGGGGCGGAGATACAATTTTCGTAGAAGTTTCTGCGAAACAACGTATCGGTATTGAAAATCTTCTTGAGATGATTCTGTTAGTTGCAGAAATGAATGAATATAAAGCAAATCCTAACAAACGTTCTCGTGGTACTGTAATTGAGGCTGAACTTGATAAAGGTAAAGGTCCAGTTGCACGTGTTCTAGTACAACACGGTACGTTAAAAGTTGGAGATGCTTTCGTAGCAGGTAACTGCTTCGGTCGTGTAAGAGCAATGGTGAATGACCGTGGTCGTCGCTTAAAAGAAGCTGGTCCTTCTACTCCTGTTGAAATTACAGGTCTAACAGAAGTTCCTCTTGCAGGTGATCCATTCATGGTGTTCGAGGATGAGCGTAAAGCCCGTGCAATTGCTGATCGTCGTGCTATCAAACATCGTCAATCAGAAATCGGTGCGAACACTCGTGTTACACTTGAGGACTTGTATACTCAAATTAAAGATGGCGAGATGAAAGATCTTCACGTTATCATCAAATCCGATGTTCAAGGTTCTGCAGAGGCGCTGAAAGGTTCTCTTGCGAAAATTGATGTTGAGGGCGTTCGCGTGAAAATCATTCATAGTGGTGCAGGAGCGATTACAGAATCTGATGTTAACTTGGCATCTGCTTCTAATGCTATCGTTATCGGATTTAACGTTCGTCCAGAACCACAAGCTGAATATGCAATTGAACAAGAAAAAGTTGATGTTCGTCTTCACACAATTATTTATAAAATTATTGATGAAATCGAGCAAGCAATGAAGGGTCTTCTAGATCCAATCTACAAAGAAGTTATTACTGGTCATGCTGAAGTTCGTAATATCTTCAAAGTAACAAAAGTAGGATCAATCGCTGGTTGTATGGTTACTGATGGTAAAATGGTTCGTAACGGCGAGGCACGCGTTATCCGTGATGGCATCGTAGTCTATACTGGTAAAATTGAGTCCTTGAAACGATATAAAGATGATGCTAAAGAAGTTACAACAGGTTTCGAATGCGGTATTACGCTTGATCGCTTTAACGATGTTAAAGAATCAGATATTATCGAGTCATTTGTTATGGAGACAGTTGAGAGGTGATTAAGCAATGGCTAAAATTCGTGTAGGTCGCGTAAGTGAGCAAATCAAGAAAGAAATTAGTCAATTAATACAGTCTGAATTAAAAGACCCTCGTATTGGCTTTATAACAGTAACTGGTGTTGAAACGACAAATGATCTTTCACAAGCTAAAGTCTACTTGAGTGTGCTTGGTAACGATGAACAAAAAGCAGAAACTCTAAAAGCACTTTCCAAAGCTACTGGCTATCTTCGCTCTGAGCTGGGTAAGCGAATTAAGTTCCGACATACTCCAGAACTGTTCTTTAAGTTTGACAGCAGTATTGAGTATGGAAGTCGTATAGAGAATCTTCTTTCAGAAATTAATCAGGATTCAGGAGAGAGATGAGTACATCTCTTTCCTATCATGAGCAATTAGAGGGTGCTATAGCGTTTATCCAACGCTATAATTCCTTTCTAGTTGTTGCTCATGAACAACCAGATGGTGATGCGATTAGTTCTTGTTCAGCAATGACTTGGTTGCTTGAACAATATAACAAGCAGGTAATTATTATTAACGAGAGCGAATTACCTGGTCGCCTTAGCTATTTGTATCAATATGATAATATTAAGCGATTCAATCGTGAAGTTTCATTACAGTTTGATGCTGTTATTGCGCTTGACTGTGCGGATTATTCTCGTCTTGGGGAAGTAAGAACTTTGTTTACTTCTGAAGTTACTCCGCTTCTTAATATTGATCATCATCCAACTAATAATGAATTTGGTACTCTAAATATCATTCGCCCACATGCCGCAGCAACTGTTGAAATTATATATGATCTTATTAAATATGCTAACCTAACTCCGAACTTACCTTGCGCTATTGCATTGTATACGGGGTTATTGACGGATACTGGTGGGTTTCGATATTCGAATACATCACCTGAGGTAATGGCAATGGCTTCTGAGCTACTTGCTCTTGGTGTTTCTGCATATGAACTTGCCGATCATTTACTTGAAAAAATGACTTATGCAAGACTTAAATTACTTCAAACATTGTTAGCCCGTATTTCATTCAGTGAAGACCATCGTATTGGCTGGGTATCAGTTATGCATGATGACTTAGCTACATGCGGTGCTGTTCCAGAAGATCTTGAAGGCATTGTAAACTATGTTTTGAATGTAGATAGTGTTGAAGTAGGGATATTATTCAAACAAAATGAGGCAGGACTTGTGAAAGCAAGTATTCGTTCAGCTGGTAAAGTAGATGTTGCTTCTGTAGCACATAGCTTTGGCGGTGGTGGTCATGTTAGAGCTGCAGGGTGTAAAATGAATGAAGATATGAATAATAGTATTGAAACTTTAGTTGGAGCCATACGAAAGGCGTTGACATAAGATGGACGGCGTACTAGCCATTTGGAAGGCAGAAGGTTGGACATCTCATGATGTAGTGGCGAAAGCTCGCCGCCTACTCGGAATGAAACGAATAGGGCATGCAGGTACACTCGATCCTATGGTGACAGGTGTACTTCCGCTATGTCTTGGTAGAAGCACTCGAGTTGTTGAATATATTCAAGAACGTCCGAAAGCTTATGAAGCAACAATACGTTTGGGAGTAGCAACGGATACAGAAGATATTTCAGGCGAAGTTATCGAAACTTCGGAAGTATCTAATATTAGAGAACAACAAATACGTGAAGTGCTCCATAGTTTTATAGGCGAAATTGATCAAATACCACCCATGTTTTCTGCTATTAAAATCGATGGCAAACGTTTATACGAACTTGCACGCGAAGGGAAAACAGTGGAGCGTAAGTCTCGTAAAGTGTTGATCTATTCTATAGAACTATTAAATCTTGATTTAGAGGGAGAGCATCCACAATTTAGCTTTTCCGTACAATGCTCAAAAGGTACATATATTCGTACATTATGTGTTGATATTGGAAAGGCATTAGGTGTACCTGCTACGATGGCATCATTAATTCGTACGATGTCTGGAGGCATTACAAAGTCGCAATGCTTAACACTTGAACAAGTAGAAGAACATATGAATAATGGTACTCTCGAGCAATTGCTTGTTGCTCCAGAGCTAGCTATTGATCATCTTCCTGCTACTACAGTGAAAAGTATCAAACGGAGATATGCAATCCAAGGTCAAAAGCTTTATTGGACGGATATAACAGGACATCAATTGTTAGCGGATCATTCATTGGTTCGTGTCTTTGATGAAGAAGATGTTTTCTTGGGTGTTTTCGAACTTGATAAACAAAATCATCTTGTGAAACCAATTAAAGTATTTTCTTGATCAATTATGTTAATGATGAAATGTAGGTGTGTCAACTTTGAAAATCATAACTTTGACTTACCCTATATCACTTAGTGAGATTAAGTTGAATGATCAACCATTATCGATTGCAATAGGACATTTTGATGGTGTTCACAAAGGGCATCAACAAGTTATTTCCAAAGCAGTTTCAACTGCACAAGCAAATGGACTGGCGTCTGCAGTTATGACATTTGATCCTCACCCAAAAGCGATTTTAGGTCAAGGCCAGCAATATGTTCAATGTATTACTCCACTGTCTACGAAAACTAGTTTGTTTGAACAACTTGGCGTTGATTATGTGTTCATCGTCAAATTTGACAGTAATTTCTCGAAAATTACTCCTGATGAATTCGTAACCAATATTTTGCAAACACTTCATGTTGCCAATGTAGTTGTAGGTTTCGATTTCCGCTTTGGTGTAGGTGGTTCGGGTAATGCTGAAATTATGAAGCAATTGTGCGAACCTTCTGTTCAAGTAGATGTCATTGAGGCATATACCATTGATGAGGTAAAAGTGAGTAGTACTGTCATAAGAGAGTGTTTAGAAAGTGGAGATATTAAGCGAGCTAATCATCTCTTGGGGCGCTACTTTGAAGTAGAGGGAACTGTCGTTCAAGGCGATCAGCGTGGACGTACGATCGGTTTCCCTACAGCAAATCTCAGGCTTCATGCCCCGTACATTACCATTCGCCTAGGTGTATATGCGATCATCGCACATCTTGGCAATAACAAGTACTATGGGGTTATGAATCACGGTATGAAGCCAACTTTCTATGAGAAAGATATTGTTCCAGTAATGGAAGCACATTTATTCGATTTCTCTGATGATATCTATGGTGAAAAAATGACGATTGAAGTTGTCCAATTTTTACGATCTGAACGTAAATTTGACGGGATTGCTTCGTTGATTGAACAGTTGCAACTTGATGCAGATCAAGCTATGAAATTGTTACATCAAACATAATCTCGACAAACATAATTCATCTATGCTATACTATGTACTGTTATTGCACTGTAGATCTAGTATGTACAAGCAGCGATAACTGAACCTTGGCATGGTTATCGAGCTCACCGCCGATAACGAGGCTAATGGCGATTATGATAAGGAGGTGAAACCAAGATGGCAATTACACAAGAACGTAAAAACGAAATTATCGAGGCTCACAAAACTCACGCAAGTGATACAGGGTCTCCAGAAGTACAAGTAGCTATCCTAACGGAAAACATCGTGACTTTGACAGATCATCTTCGTACTCACAAGAAAGATCATCATTCACGTCGTGGATTGTTGAAAATGGTAGGTCAACGTCGTAAATTACTTGCTTACCTTAAGAACAAAGATGTTAGACGTTATAGCGCATTGATTGAAAAATTAGGCTTGCGCCGTTAAGATCAGTGTAATGAAAAGCAACCTGACAGTCCTTTAGCGGATCCTTTATTGGATCATGCAGGCTACGGGTTGCTTTTTGTAATAGAAAAGGAGGGTTTGAATGCAACATCGTGTTGAAACGACGCTAGGTGGAAGAACACTTGTGTTAGAAACAGGTCGTTTGGCGAAGCAAGCTAATGCTGCCGTAATGGTAACATACGGAGAAACTGTAGTACTTTGTACAGTAACTGCTTCAACTGGACCAAAGGATTTGGATTTCTTCCCACTTACGGTAAATTATGAAGAACGTATGTACGCAGTAGGTAAAATCCCTGGAGGATTTATTAAACGTGAAGGTAGACCGAGTGAGAAAGCTATTTTATCTAGCCGTCTAACTGACCGTCCAATTCGTCCATTATTCCCAGAAGGTTTCCGTAATGATGTGCAAGTTGCTAACATCGTTATGTCTGTAGACCAAGATAATGCACCTGAAATTGCAGCAATGATTGGTACTTCAGCAGCATTAACAATTTCCGATGTACCATTTGATGGTCCAATTGGCGGAGTAATTGTTGGTAGAATTAATGGTGAATTTATTATTAACCCGACAATAGCTCAAACAGAAGAATCTGATATCTATCTAGTAGTATCTGGTACAAAAGATGCGATTATGATGGTAGAAGCTGAAGCTAACGAAGTTTCTGAGCAAGTTGTACTTGAGGCAATTATGTTTGGACATGATGCTATCAAAGAACTAATCAAAGCAATCGAAGAGCTTCGCGTACTTGCAGGTAAAGAAAAAATGCAAGTTGTTCTTCATGCAGTTGATGAAAAAGCTAATGAAGCTGTTCGCGCTTACGCAAGTGCTCGTCTTGTTGAAGCAGTGAAAATTGCTGAGAAGCATGCTCGTCAAGAAGCTATCGATGAAGTTAACAGTGAAACTGTTGCTCATTTCGAAGAAGTATATGCGGAAACTCCTGAGTTAATTTCTGACGTGAAAGAAATTCTTTACGATATCGTGAAGGAAGAAGTTCGTCGTCTAATTACTCATGATAAAGTTCGTCCAGATGGTCGTGCATTAGGAGAAATTCGTCCAATTGAATGTGATGTTGCAATATTACCTCGTACTCACGGTACAGGACTGTTTACTCGTGGGCAAACTCAAGCATTAAGTATTTGTACACTAGGTGCAATGGGTGACATTCAAATCTTAGATGGTATCTCTTCTGAAACAACGAAACGTTTCATGCATCATTATAACTTCCCACCATTCAGTGTTGGTGAAGCTAGACCACTTCGTCCTCCAGGACGTCGCGAAATTGGTCACGGTGCATTAGGTGAGAGAGCATTATCTAAAGTTATTCCTTCAGAAGCTGATTTCCCTTACACAATTCGTCTTGTATCAGAAGTACTTGAATCTAATGGTTCAACTTCTCAAGCAAGTATTTGTGCAAGTACGTTAGCGATGATGGATGCTGGTGTGCCGATTAAAGCTCCAGTTGCAGGTATTGCGATGGGTCTGATCAAAGACGGAGATCACTTCTCAGTTCTTTCTGATATTCAAGGTATGGAAGATCATCTAGGAGATATGGACTTTAAAGTTGCTGGTACAGCTGAGGGAATTACAGCTATCCAAATGGATATCAAAATTTCTGGTATCGACCGTGATATCTTAACTCAAGCACTTGATCAAGCAAAAGAAGGTCGTCTACATATTCTAGGTAAAATGATGGAAGTTATGACAACTTCTCGTCCTAAATTATCTAAATATGCACCAAAAATTGTAAGCATGAAAATCAACCCGGATAAAATTCGTGATGTTATTGGTGCTGGTGGTAAAATCATCAACAAGATCATTGAAGACACTGGCGTAAAAATCGATATCGAACAAGATGGTACAGTATTCATTGCTTCATCTGATGAAGAAATGATCCAAAAAGCGAGAGAAATTATCGAAGGTATTGTCAAAGTCGTGGTTGTTGGTGAAATTTACTTAGGTACAGTAAAACGTATCGAAAAATTTGGTTGCTTCGTAGAAATTCTTCCTGGTAAAGATGGACTAGTTCATATTTCACAACTGTCATCCGATCGTGTAGCGAAATGCGAAGATGTTGTTGCTATTGGTGATCAAATCACTGTTAAAGTAACAGAAATCGATCAACAAGGTCGCATTAACCTATCTCGTAAAGCGGTACTCGTTGCTGAAGAAGCTCCAAAAGCTTAATTGAATGATTTTTGAATATCAATACGATGAAGAGTCAGATTAGATCTGTCTCTTTTTTTGTGTTGTGTACATATTTGTATCTTCTTACTCATAACATGTACTACAGATACGCTTGTACAGGTATGTGCAGTACATGGTGCAGGAGTGAGAAAAGTGAACAAAAATTGGTGGAAAAAAGCCTCTTTTATCGTAGCAAGTACGTTAGCACTTGTCGTTTTTATAAAAATTAATGGAAATATGACCAGCTTTATAAATCATGTTCAAGAACAAGATGCGGTCTATACTTTCATTCAAGTGAATCGTTCCGAGGCAGAAAAGAAGGAACTATATGCTCAGATTGAGGCAGAAGCAGGCAATCATAAAGTAGAACCGATTAACGCAAGGATAGATCGAGTATTCCATGCAATCCCTGGATATAACGGCGTTGAAGTAGATATTGAAAAAACGTATGAGTACAATTTACAAATGGTACGTGGAGAAAAATTAAGATTTATATACAAAAATACGGAACCAACCATTAAACTTGAAGACTTAGGAAACCATCAAATATACAAAGGAAACCCTAATAAGAAAATAATTGGATTTATGATCAATGTCGCATGGGGCAATGAATATATCGATTCGATACTACATTCATTAGAACAAGAGCGAATACAGGCAACATTTTTTCTAGATGGGTCATGGCTTAATAAAAACAAAGATATTGCACTAAAGATTCAAAATGCAGGTCATGAGTTATCGAATCATGCGTATTCTCATCCGGATATGGCGAATCTCTCCCGCTCTGAGCAGGAGAAACAGATTACTCGTACAGAAGAATTGTTGAAAGAGTTGAATGTTAATAATAAATGGTTTGCTCCACCATCAGGATCATTCAATCAAACAACGATTCAAGTAGCAAGAGATCAAGGTTTATTAACAGTGCTATGGACAATTGACACCATTGATTGGAAGAAACCACCTGCATCATTGATTGTGTCTCGTGTCACAACGAAACTAGAGCCAGGTGCTTTAATATTAATGCATCCAACGAACTCAACGGCTACAGCATTGCCTGAAATGATTAAGATTATTAAGGCCAAAGGTTACTCTATAGGTACTGTAAGTGATACGTTATCTTCCGAACGACTGCAGGATACAGTTGAGGGAGTAGATATATTCTGATATAGTTGAATCATTGAATATTTTTGTTGATGCTTACGAAGTAACTTTTCGTTGCTAAAAAGTCAATCAAGAAGAAACGAAAAGTTTAGATTATGCTTACGAAGTAACTTTTCGTTACTAGAAGTCAAACAAGAAGAAACGAAAAGTTTAGATTATGCTTACGAAGTAACTTTTCGTTACTAGAAGTCAATCAAGAAGAAACGAAAAGTTTTAGGAGGTTGCTTGGTGGAAAAGTACAAGCTTAGCAATGGCATGCGTGTCGTTGTCGAAAAAATTCCTACTGTTAGATCCGTCTCAATTGGTATTTGGGTAAAAAATGGCTCGCGTAATGAGACAGAACTTAATAATGGGATTTCACATTTTATAGAACACATGATGTTCAAAGGTACAGAGCAACGTAGTGCGCGCGATATTGCTGATTTATTTGATGGAATTGGTGGTAACGTTAATGCATTCACTTCGCGAGAGTATACTTGCTATTTTGCAAAAGTATTAGATCAACATCTACCTCTAGCTGTAGATGCACTTTCAGATATGTTCTTTAATTCACAAATGGATGAAGAAGAACTTGTGAAAGAACGCAATGTGATATTAGAGGAAATCTCGATGTATGAAGATACACCCGATGATCGTGTCCATGATGAAGCGGCTAAAGCTGCCTATGGTAATGATCCGTTAGCTTATTCAATACTTGGTACAGAAAAAACTTTGTCAAGTATGAATTCCAAAACATTGCTAGATTTTATGAAGGATCGTTATACAATTGACAATATCGTTCTTAGTGTAGCGGGTAATGTAGAAGAGAACTCTCTTTTAGATCTATTAGAAACTTACTTTGGTCATTACCAAAACAATCCACCAATCACAGATAGCATCGTAGTACCTACATTTGTGGGTGACTACTCTTTCTTCCAAAAGAAAACAGAACAGAATCATATTTGTATGTCATTCCCTGGCTGTGCATTAGGTGATCGTTTGCAAAATGCGATGATCCTCCTTAATAATGCTTTAGGCGGTGGAATGAGTTCGAGATTGTTCCAAGTAATACGTGAGGAAAGAGGATTAGCATACTCTGTCTATTCTTATCATAGCTCTGCTGCTGATTCTGGGCTATTCACGATCTATGCTGGAACAGCACCTAAGCAAACAAAGGATGTTCTCGATCTAACAATGGAACTTATGTATGAGGTTGGTCAAAAAGGATTAACCGAGGCAGAGGTTGCTAGAGGAAAAGAACAATTGAAAGGTTCATTAATTTTGAATCTCGAAAGTACTAGTAGTCGTATGAACCGTAACGGAAAGCATGAGCTGATGCTAGGAAAGCATAATTCTGTAGATACATTATTAACTCGCATTGATAACATTACAATGGATGAGATTAAAGAAGTAACTAAGATGATGTTATCGACTCCGTTTGCGGTGTCAATGGTGGGTACTAATGATAAAGCAGTTGCTAAACTTAGGAGGGATCAGCTTGTTTCAAGTATTATTTAAGCGTCTAGATGGTAATGAAGATTTGGCTATTCCAAAACGTATGACAGAAGGTTCTGCAGGTTTTGATCTTCAAGCTTCATTAGCAGAACCAGTTGTTCTTGCACCAGGAGAGCGTAAACTTATTCCGACAGGTTTTGCAATGGCAATGCCAATTGAATTAGAAGCGCAAATTCGACCGCGTAGTGGACTAGCTTATAAACATGGTATTACATGTCTTAATTCACCAGGTACAATCGATGCAGATTATCGTGGCGAGGTTAAAGTATTGTTAATAAACCATGGCCAAGCTCCATTCACGATTGAACGTGGTGAGCGTATCGCTCAGATGCTATTCCAAATTGTTCCTAACGTAACGATCGTTGAAGCAGATGAGCTTCCTGATACATTGCGTGGAGCGGGCGGTTTCGGACATACTGGCGTTTAAAGCAATGAAAGGACTTCTTCTCTAAAACTTTCTAAGCATCTCTTTGTTACTTATTCAGTAGCAAGGAGATGCTTTTTCGTTCGGGATATAGTGAAGCTAACAATTATCCCGTGAAAGCAACCTGTATGCTGTAAACGTATAGTATTAGATGTAGAGAAAGGAATTGATCTTCTATGTACACTGAAAAGTTCATTCTCGAAAGCTTGGAACAGCAAATTATTGCTAACGAAGCTCCTGTCATTGTGATGATGTGTGGCGTTGCAGGATCAGGTAAAACAACCTTTGCTCAAAAGTTGGAGAACGTTGGTTTCGTTCGACTATCTATAGATGAGGATATTTGGTCGACACATGGCCGTTTTGGAGTGGATTATCCGGAAAAGAATTATGAGTTCTATAAAGAACAATCCGAAATAAAACTGAGAGCGGAACTTGTAAACTTGATATTAGCTAAACAACATGTCGTTATCGATTTCAGTTTTTGGCAGCGCCAAAGAAGGGGTGATTACAAGGAACTTATTGAACGTAATGGTGGCGTGTCGAGACTAATTTACTTAAAGGTACAGCCGGATGAATTACGTCGTAGGCTTCATATTCGGAGTGCACGTTATGATGCCAATGCAGCGTTTACGATCAGTGAGGACATATTAATAAGATTTTTAAACGGTTTTGAGACCCCTTCTGGAGAAGGAGAAGAAATAATTGAAGCGTAAGATTTGCGCTTATTCTTTTCTGATCCGCAAAAAAATCCTATATCAGAGCAAAAGTAATTGGAACCTACAAGGTAGCGCAGAGTTATAAGCAAAGGACATTAACAATTGAACTTTATGCAACATTAGGAAGTCATTTTCGTCCTTATTATAGGGGGGAGATTATGAAGAGATTTCTTTTAAGAAGTATACTAGTTATCATGTTATTAAATTTAGTGGGATGTCAGCAAAATACATCTCTAATGGGAAGTAATAAAACGAAAGCAGACATGGAAGGTTTTGTAGAGCCAGAATCATCTGATTGGGTGAAATTTATCGCTATTGCTAGAGAATACATGTTTTACAGAACGCAAGCAGTAATTAACGATGATATTAATATTTTATGGGATAAGTACCCTCAATTGATGAAAAATATCAACCTAAATCAAGGAGTCAATATTGAGAACGATGAGGTTGAATCTCTCAATGAAAGCTTTGACATGATTGATGCTAATTACAATATAGAAAGTAATGATCGAATTAAAGTGAAAATAGTAAATGATAACGAAGTGATCATTCTTATTCATGGAAGTATCGTTTATTTGCGAAATGATTTCGAGGAGTCAGGAGCAGAACATTTAATAAAAGTTTATTTAGAACATAAGGATAATCATTGGACGGTTGTGCAAACTGACGAATACACGTTGCCAGAATATAAAGAATGGTTAAATTAATTCAATCATTACTTCTTGCTGGTTGCACAAAATACGAATAATAATTTAATTCCTCATTACATACAGAAAGGGCTGAGTCTGGAACATGAGTAGCAATAATATATACTTAAGGCATCTGGAGTTAAAGGATGCAAGAGCTCTTCTTGACTTGACACTAAGAAACCGCGAGTTCTTGCTACCATTTGAACCGATCAGAGATGAATCACACTATACACTTGAAGGAAAGAAAAATGAAATAACAAATAGTATCAATGGGGTACAAACTGACCAGTCATACATTTTTGGAATCTTTGTTCAAGAGACCAATGAACTTATCGGAAGAATAGCCTTAACTGGCATAACTCGAGGTCCGTTCCAAAACGCATATCTGGGTTACTACATTGATCAAAAACATAATGGAAAGGGCTATGCAACAGTAGCAGTTTTATTGTGCGTGAAATATGCATTCAACGAAATTGGCTTGCACCGTATTCAAGCTGGGATCATGCCGAAGAACATATCCTCGATCCGAGTGATAGAAAAAGCAGGGTTTAGACATGAGGGATTAGCAAAAGCATATCTGAAAATAAATAATTTATGGGAAGACCATGAATTATATGCTATAACTGCAGCGGCAGACTAGGACTATATTTTCCGTCCTAGTCTGTCGCTTTCTCTTTTATTAAAAGTGCTCAAAATTATAAGTAATAACAAAAACCAACAGGCATGGATATTCACCCATTTACGAAGTGACGCATACAATACCTTATATTTTTGAGCCAGAAAGGAGTGTGCCTGATGTTAACAGGCGTAAAAGTACTTCTACTTGGCGGCGATGCAAGGCAACTTGAAGTTATTCATAAGCTTTGTGAGCTGAATGCTCAAGTCACCGTATGTGGGTTTGATCAGAAGAAAGAGCTACATCCACGCGCAGTTGCTGTAGAATTAGAGGTTAGATCGTTAGAGGACGTTGATGCATTGATCTTGCCAGCAGTTGGCACTGATGATGATGGGTTTGTTCATACTGTTTTCAGCAGTGAAAGCTTGCAATTAACTAAAGAATATTTGCTTGCCTTACCTAAGCATTGCACCATCTATACAGGTATTGCTAAATCGTACTTGAAGCAATTATGCAATGATGGAGATTACCGATTAGTCGAGTTGTTTGAACGTGATGACGTTGCAATCTACAACTCTATTCCTACAGCTGAAGGTGCCCTTATGATGGCTATTCAGCATACAGACATTACGATACATCGATCCAACTCAATGGTGTTAGGATTTGGTCGAACAGGGATTACAATGGCACGAACACTGCAAGCTTTAGGGTCAAATGTTTATTTCGGAGTAAGACGTTCTGAGCAATATGCAAGAGCGTATGAAATGGGCTTCAATCCTTTTTATACAAAGGATCTTGAGCAATTTGTAGGTAATATTGACTTGCTTTTTAATACAATTCCGACTATGATAATCACAGCGCAAATAATCGAAAAACTACAAAAAAGTACGGTTATTATTGATCTCGCAACAAAGCCAGGTGGAACAGACTTCCATTTTGCAGAGGAACGAGGCATGAAAGCTATACTTGCTCCAGGCTTACCTGGCATCGTAGCCCCCAGAACTGCAGGTTTACTACTAGCAGATTGCTTAAGTCAATTGATTCACACTGAATTGACGATGCGGAGGGATTTACGATGAATTGGGATGGATTAACAGTAGGTTATGCTTTATCAGGCTCACATTGTACTTTGGAAGAAATAATGCCTCAAATACAGCGATTTATCGATGCTGGAGCTAACGTTATTCCTATTGTTTCGAATACTTTATTAACAATAGATACACGTTTTGGTACGGCTGAAAAATGGCGTAGTGAATTAACTCGTATTACTGGCAATGAGATTATTTCAACTATTGTTCAGGCAGAACCGCTGGGACCATCGAAAAAAATCGATGTGTTAACTATTGCGCCATGTACAGGAAATACAACAAGTCGTTTGGCAAATGCAATTACAGATAGTGCAGTGCTTATGGCAGCCAAGTCGCAAATGCGTAATGGTCGCCCAATTGTGATCGCTATCTCTACTAATGATGGCCTTGGATTGAATGCTGCAAACGTTGCGAAACTTCTTGTTACGAAAAACATTTATTTTGTGCCGTTCGGTCAAGATGATCCTATCAATAAGCCTAATTCATTAGTTGCTAGAATGGATCTTATTATGGAAGCTTGTGAGTCGGCCCTAAAAGGTCAACAGTTACAACCAATGCTAATCGAACGGCATTAATATATTAGCCATAGTATAGAGGGGAGAAGACATCATATGTCAAACCAAAAATTGTATAATTTAGCAGTAGTCGGAGCAACAGGAGCAGTAGGGGAACAAATTACTAAGTTGTTAGAGACAAGAGACTTCCCTATCAATGAGATTAAGTTTCTATCATCAGCTCGTTCCGCAGGTAAGAAACTAACATTCAAAGGTGCTGAATATGTTATTGAAGAAGCAACACCAGATAGTTTTGATGGTGTAGAAATTGCTTTGTTCAGTGCTGGTGGCGATGTATCTAAAGTATTAGCTCCAGAAGCTGCTAAACGTGGCGCTGTTTGTATCGATAACACGAGTGCATTCCGTATGGATCCTAATACGCCGCTTGTTGTTCCAGAGGTTAACCCTGAACAAATTGCTGCTCATAAAGGTATTATTGCTAATCCTAACTGTTCTACTATTCAAATGGTTGCTGCATTGAAACCATTACATGATCGCTATAGCATTAAACGCGTAATTGTTTCAACTTACCAAGCAGTTTCAGGTGCTGGAGCAAGTGCGATTCGCGAAACACTTCGTCAAACAAGAGCAGTTCTTGACCAAGAAGAAGTTAATCCAGATGTATTACCAGTGGGCGGATTACCAGTGAAACATCAAATTGCTTTTAATGCAATTCCACAAATTGATAAATTCACAGAAAATGGTTACACATACGAAGAAATGAAAATGACGAATGAAACGAAAAAAATTATGGGCGACGATTCTATCGAAGTGTCTGCTACTTGTGTTCGTATTCCTGTAATTTATGGTCATTCAGAGTCTGTTTATGTAGAATTCAACAATCAATTTGAAGTTGAAGAAGTGAAGTCATTACTTGAAAATGCTCCTGGCATTACGCTAGTAGATGACCCAACGAATCAACTTTACCCACTTGCTACTGATGCAGCTGGGAAACCAGATGTATTTGTAGGTCGTATCAGACGCGATATTACAAGTGAAAAAGGACTAAATATGTGGATTGTTTCTGATAATCTATTAAAAGGTGCTGCATGGAATGCAGTGCAGATTGCTGAGTACATTGCAAAAGGTTAAGCTACATCTTTCATCATCTTAGTCAGGCTTAAAGTATTACGGAGGCGAAGTTATGCGAATATTAGTTCAAAAATTCGGCGGCACTTCATTAGCTACAACAGAAGCGATAGAACGTGTGATTCATCATATCGGGCGCGAACGAGACAACGGCTATGCCGTTGTCATCGTTGTATCTGCGATAGGTAGACGTGGTGAACCATATGCAACGGATACATTAATAGAACTGTTAGAACCTTATCAAGGCGGCGTAGACGCTCGCGAGAAGGATTTGTTAATAAGTTGTGGTGAGATTATATCTGCCACACTGTTAGGCGCTCAGATTCGTGCTGCTGGTATCGATGTGATAGTTTATACAGGTGCGGAAGCAGGAATTGAGACGGATGAAGAATTTGGTTCTGCGAAGATTACATCGATTAAACCAGAGAAACTAATCCAAGCATTAAAGCTGAATAAAGTGGTCGTAGTAACCGGTTTTCAAGGTAGAACTCGTAATAGCGATATGACTACTTTAGGAAGAGGTGGCAGTGATACGACAGCAACGGCACTTGGAGCTGCGCTACATGCCGAATATGTTGATATCTATACTGATGTTAATGGTGTGCTAACTGCTGATCCTAGATTTGTTACTGATGCGAAACCAATTGCTAAATTGAGCTATGCAGAGATCTGTCATATGGCAAGAGAAGGTGCTAAAGTTGTACATCCTCGTGCAGTTGAGATCGCACAACAAGCTCGGATTCCCGTTAGAGTACGATCTACTTTTTCTGATGATGAAGGCACTCTTGTACAAGATACGGCGTGGGATCATAACGAACATACGGTACTTGATCGACATGTAACGGGAATTGCTCATGTTTCAGGCATTACCCAACTAACGGTACAAAGTGATTATGCGAATCATCGTGCTCCGCAATTATTGTTTCAAACGTTAGCTCGCCATGGGATTAGTGTAGACTTTATTAATGTTACACTAAATGGAGCTGTCTTTACTGTTCAAACAGTTCAAGCAGAACAAGCGAAACAACTACTAGAAGCCGAGAAATTATCGGTGAAGCTTGAACCGGATTGCGCTAAAATTTCAATTATCGGTGGTGGCATGAACGGTCAACCAGGAGTAATGGCTAACATCATTACTGCATTATCTCAGATTGATGTACCGATCCTTCAATCGGCAGACTCTAATGCAGCAATTTGGGTATTAGTAAAAGAACAACAAATGGTTGGTTCACTTATGGCGCTACATTCAACGTTTGACCTTAATCGTTAAACGCTTTACAATAATAAAGTATTGAATGAAATTGATGTAAATCATTATAGAACTATTGATTTTGACTGAAATAGTAGGAGGAATTTCTGATGGAGTTCGGAAGAATGATTACCGCAATGGTAACCCCTTTCGATACAGAAGGCACTATTGATTGGGCTACAGCTGAGCAACTTATCGAATATTTAATTGTTGATCAGCAAAGTGATAGCATTGTTATTGCGGGGACGACAGGGGAGTCACCAACATTATCAGAAGATGAAAAGGTAGAATTATTTACTTTTGCTGTGGAAAAAGCTGCTGGTAGAGTGCGAATTATCGCAGGAACAGGTAGTAATAATACGAAATCTTCAATTAACTTATCACAGCGAGCGCAACAATGCGGAGTAGACGGCTTATTGCTTGTTGTACCGTATTACAACAAACCAAGTCAAGAAGGTCTATATTTGCATTTCAAAGCAATTGCGGAAAACACCTCTCTTCCTGTATTCTTATACAACGTTGAAGGTCGTACAGCAACTAATCTATCGGTGGATACTACACTTCGACTTGCACAAATTCCTAATATTGTTGCAACGAAAGATTGTGCTAGTCTAGATCAACTTACTTCCATTATTAGTGGTGCACCTGAAGGATTCAGAGTGTATTCCGGTGACGATAGTGCTGCACTTCCAGCACTAGCTGTAGGTGCATATGGTATTATAAGTGTTGCTTCCCATATCGTTGGACAAGAAATAAAATCAATGATTCAATCCTATGTAGCGGGCGATGTAACTAAATCAGCTAAGCTTCATGGAGAATTACTACCATTCTTTAAAGGCATGTTTAATTGTCCTCATCCTATGTCTAATCCAGTTCCAGTGAAATATGCACTTGAAGCAATCGGAATTTCAGTTGGCTCAGTTCGTTTACCATTGGCACCAATTACGGAATCAGAAGCTGAGTTTGTACGTAATTTACCACATATTAAAAATCAAATTTCATAATAGAAAACCTTAAAAAGCCGGTGCTGAAAGGCATCGGCTTTTGACGTTATTACATATATTTTGAAATCAGTACGAAAATATTGCCTTTGACTTGTGTAATCGCTTTTTAATCATGTATAATGGAATTAAGTGAATGGGTGCGGCAATTAAATATTGAATTTGAACATTCCGTCAGAGCGGCATCTGACGTTTTTTGTTAATAGATTATTTTGATACAACAAATTATAAAAAGGTATAACCTTTAGGAGGTATAGATTCACTTGTCAAAAAAGAATAACCAAGATAAGTTACTTGTCTTTGCATTAGGCGGAGTCGGCGAAATCGGTAAAAATATGTACGTTGTTCAATATAACGATGATATTGTAGTGGTAGATGCTGGATTGAAATTCCCTGAGGAGGACATGCTAGGTATTGATATCGTTATTCCAGATGTTGGATACTTAGTTGAACATCAGGATAAAGTACGCGGTATTATTATTACTCACGGACACGAAGACCACATCGGTGGTTTGTCATATGTGTTGAAAAGCTTAAATGTTCCTGTGTATGCAACTAAATTAACATTAGGATTAATCGAAGTGAAATTGAAAGAAGCTGGAATACTAGGAGATACAAAACGTATTCTTATTAGTGCAGATAGTGAAATCCAACTTGGAACAATTACTGCAAGTTTCTTCAAAACGAATCACAGTATTCCTGATTCTGTAGGTGTATGTTTAGATACACCAGAAGGTACAATTGTTCATACAGGTGATTTCAAATTTGATCACACGCCTGTTAATGATCAATTTGCAGATTTGCAACGTATTGCAGCAATCGGTAGTAAAGGTGTATTAGCTCTTCTTTCCGATTCTACAAATGCAGAACGTCCAGGATATACACCTTCTGAAAGTAATGTTGGTAATGAACTAGAAGATATATTCCGTAAATCAACGCAACGTGTTGTTGTAGCTACGTTTGCTTCAAATGTACATCGCATTCAGCAAGTAATTAATGCTTCGATTGCAACACGCCGCAAAATTGCAGTCGTAGGTCGTAGTATGGTAAATGTCGTTACGATTGCTAGTGAGCTTGGCTACTTGAATATTCCTGAAGGAATGATTATTGAGCCTGAAGAAGTAAATCGTATGGCAGCTGATCGTGTTGTTATCTTGTGTACTGGTAGTCAAGGCGAACCGATGTCTGCGCTTACTCGTATGGCACGTTCAACACATCGCAAAGTAGATATTTTACCTGGTGATACGGTGATCATTGCCGCGACGCCTATCCCTGGTAATGAACGTTATGTAGGTAGAACAGTAGATGAATTGTTCCGTCTTGGAGCACATGTTATCTACGGACCGGGATCTGTATCAGGTGTTCACGTATCTGGTCACGGTAGTCAAGAAGAGTTGAAATTAATGCTTAATCTTGTTAAGCCTAAATACTTTATTCCTGTTCATGGTGAATATCGTATGCTTCGACTTCATGCTGGTCTAGGTGAAGAAGTTGGTATTCCTCCAGAAAACATTTTTGTATTAGACAATGGTGAAACTGTAGAATTCCAAGGTGGTCAAGCTGCTCGTGGACCTAAAGTTCAAGCAGGTCGTGTACTTATCGACGGATTAGGAGTAGGTGACGTAGGTAATATCGTATTACGTGATCGTAAACTACTTTCTCAAGATGGAATTCTAGTCGTTGTAGTAACACTAAGTAAAGCCGATGGAACCATTCTATCTGGTCCAGATATTATTTCTCGTGGTTTTGTTTACGTACGTGAATCCGAAGGGCTACTTGATGAGGCAAACCGTATCGTAACTTCTACACTTACTAAATTAATGAATGATAAAGTTAATGAGTGGGCTTCATTAAAAACAAACGTAAAAGATTCTCTAGGAAGATTCCTATATGAGCAAACACGTCGTCGCCCGATGATTTTACCAATTATTATGGAAGTATAATTTTATATTCCATTCACCTAAATTGACTAGCTAATATTACTCATAACAGAGTAGACATTAGCTAGTTTTTTTATGTCTTATGACCTATTTGTTGCAAATTCAATTGAATAACGGTTTGTATTGCATATAATAGAATAATAATCAGGTATTATTATCCAAATGTTAGTTTATTACTCAATATCATAACAAACGAGGTGGAGACAGTGAGGGGAAATAAACTGCTTATTATTATCGCAGTAATTGTCTTGTTCAGTGGTGTCATTCCAATAAGTACAGAGCATGCGAATGCTGCAACGACAAATACTGTGAATACCATTTTTAAAGATGTTTCTAGCAAACACTGGGCATCGGACGCTATTAATTGGGGCTACAACGCTGGAATAGTAAAAGGTGATGCTAATGGTAATTTTAATCCGAATAGCAATGTTACCGAACCAGAATTTCTAGCAATGATTGTGAGAGCGTACAGTGAAGATTTCACAGTGCGAAAAGTGGATACTGGTGAAAAGTGGTACATTCCTTACTTTGATCTTGCTACGGATAATTTTTGGCACTTTAGCGGACAAAATTCGTTGTATCAACGTTATCAAGTGGCTAATATTGTTTACTCCATGCTGCAAGGTAGTTACAAAAGTGACATCGCATCCATTCAATATTTATTAGATACTAAGTTATCAACAGGTAAAGTTAGTGCTACAGTTGAAGGGTATTTACCTTATGAAAATTTGAATAGAGCAGAAGCTATCGTATTTATAAAACGTATGAAGCAATTTTATCCTTCAGTCAAAGAGTTTATAGGAGCTAGTGTAAGTTATACTACCGGATTACGTGATATTTCAATTGGGGATACAGAGTCAACATTAATAAGCAAGCTGGGCACGCCAAATCGTAAAGACTCGTCTGAATATAACTTTACATGGTATGTATACAATAAGGACTACAATAGATTTGTTATGTATGGCGTTTCTAGTGAAAAGAAAGTAGTAGCACTCTACTCAAATGCTAGAAATGTTTGGGGTCAGGATAATGCTATATTAGTAGGTTCAAGTTTTAATAAATTCAAAAAATATATTGGTAAAGAAGTTAAAGTCAATACATTTGGATACTATCAAAATAAACAAGATGGAATTACTACGAATTATTACGTGGACAAATTTTCTGATAATGTTGTAGATGGGATGTTACAATATGATGCAACATATGGTGGAAAAGGTACGTCAACTCAAGAACTCGTTGATAAAAGTTATGAATTACAAATATTAGATGTTACAAATGCTTTCAGAAACAAAAATAATGTTAAAAACATGTTAACTTGGAATGAAAAAGCTGCAAAGGCAGCATACTTGCACAGTAAAGAAATGTATACGAACAAATATCTTGATCATACAAACTTAGCTGGATTAGATCCACAAGCTCGTTTGGAAGCTGCAGGGTTAACTAATTTTGGTGGAGGCGAAAATATCGCTTCAGGTTATGAAAATGCATTCGCCGTTTATACCGGATGGATTAATTCTTGGAATCATCGAGATAATATGTTGTATCCAGAGTATAAGCAATTAGGTGTTGGTGCATACCGAAATTACTATACTCAAGATTTTATATTGCCTTATTAATAGTACCGTATAGAACGGTAATAGTGGATGGTAGTCTAGTAGAGGGAAAGAGCGATGTCGCTCTTTCCCTTTATTTGTATTTAATGAGTTTGAGCATAAATTAAGCATATTTCTCCATACTAAGTATATAAATAATAAAGTTATGCTTACACAGTGACTTTTTGTATACAAGAGAAGTTATTACACGAAGATACAAAAAGCTTAGCTTATGCTTTCGAAGTGACTTTTTGTTACATGAAGCACTATTACACATCAAGCTACAAAAAGTTTAGGAGGCAGATGATGTATTCTTTTCCGAATTTGACAGGAGATCAAATACCTGATGGACCGAACAATCCAGAGGAAATAAAACCAGCAGTGGATCAAACGATACAAGCTATACAACAATTAGGTGCTTTGAATGTTCCAAGTGTGCAAGAAAGTAATATCCATTGTATTACAATTATCGGTCAAATTGAAGGTCATATGATTTTACCACCTCAAAATAAAACGACCAAGTATGAACATATCATTCCACAACTTGTTGCTGCTGAGCAAAATAGTAAAATTGAAGGTTTACTTATAATACTTAATACAGTAGGCGGAGATGTCGAGGCGGGTCTTGCTATTGCTGAAATGATTAGTACAATGTCAAAGCCGAAAGTTACATTAGTACTTGGCGGGGGACATTCCATCGGTGTTCCGATAGCAGTTTCAGGAGATGTAAGCTTTATTGCGGAAACAGCTACGATGACTATTCATCCGATTCGTATGAATGGACTAGTTATTGGTGTTCCTCAGTCATTTGAATATTTAGATAAGATGCAGGAAAGAGTAACTCGCTTTGTTATTGCTCACTCACAAATAACTGAAGAAACATTCAAGGGTTTAATGTTTAAGACCGGTGAATTGGCTAGAGATATTGGTACGACAGTTATAGGTGGCGATGCAGTGAGCAACGGTCTCATTGATAAAGTAGGCGGAATAGGGGATGCCCTAGCGCAGCTTCGCAATTTAATTAAAAGTAAGAAGGAGGAGCAAGTGTAATGTTGTATTCTGTTGTGCCAGTTGAATATGTATATGGGGAACAAAAACCAAATGATCATTGTCTTGATTATGTTTATCAAGGGATGTTAATGGAAGTTAAGCCCTTAACGTCAGGTAATGCTTTGATCGTTCGGTTAATTAATCCGCCATTAGATTGTTATCTGGATGAGAGGTATGCCCCCGGAAGCATCATCCCGTATCGGTAGTTCAAAACATCCGCTCGTGATCACGAGGAATATGTTAACGTAGTTTATTCGGCGTCGAAGATGCCCCCCATCGAAAGCCTGCGTGTGCTCGCGTACCAATAACGTACTCTGTGCTACTCGTTTACGCTGTGGGGCATCTTCTTGGTGCTGACAAGCGAATGTTTTGAACCTTCATTTTAAGAGGTAGTTCAAAAAGCGGGCTTTGATAACGAAGAGTATGCTATCGTAGTTTATTCGACATCGAATATGAGGCGAACTTGGGAAGTCCGGTACGCGTGTACCAATAATGTACACTTGCGTTCCTCCTTCCTCAAGTAGCGCCTCATCTTCTTGGTTCTGAAAGCTCGCTTTTTGAACCTTCATTTTAAGAGGTAGTTCAAAACATCCACACGTGATCACGAGGAAATGCTATCGTAGTTTATTTCGCATATTCTTGGTGCTGACAAGCGAAGTTTTGAACCTTCATTTTAAGAGGTAGTTCAAAACATCCACACGTGATAACGAGGAATATGCTAACGTAGTTTATACGGCGTCGAATATGTACTTTTACAGACTGAGCAAATACATTGCTCAGTCTGTTTGTGCTTCCTTTATAACCTGATAGAATACGGCTTATTGTGGATTGCTCTTCTTTCTTCGTAGATCACAATATTTTGATGTGATATAATGGAAGTTGGAGGGGAGCTTATTGGCCAAGAAACGGAAAAAGAAGAGATCGTTCGGATCTCAACTGAAATATGAAGTATACGGTATTCTTATTATTACAATATCGATGATAGCTCTCTCAGGGGAAGCGACAGTTGGTCAAGCATTATCGAAGTTATTTGGTGTTTTTCTAGGGAAATTTTACTTTGCACTTGCGATCGCAGGGGTAATCGTTGGTTTAGCTGTAATGGTTAAGCGTGCATGGCCAAGTGGATGGAGTACAAGAAAAACAGGAGTAGTTATTCTACTATTATCATTAACATTAAGTAGCTCGATTTCTCATATTAATGCAAGGTATATGGGATTGGATAATAGTTCGATTACTGGCTCAATTATTATGAAAACATTGGACCAGGAGATTCGTTCTCAGCTATTTGACACTGAAATGGCTCAAGGTACTTCCATTCGTGATCTTTCAATTAGTGGTGGCTATGTAGGTGCAATTCAATACTCGCTATTATTTATGTTATTTGGCTACTACGGCGCTCTAATTATTAATATTGTAATGTATCTTATCTCGATTTTATTGATTACTGGTAGATCATATGTAGAGATGATTCGTTTTATTAGAGTGAAATTAGCTCGTTTTATTAAGTTATTAGTGGCTAAGATAGGTGTTGTTCGAGCAAGACAGAAAGCTTTATCAAAAGTAAGCAAAGATGTTCATTACATAGACGATGACGAAGAAGAAGAAATTCAAGTTGAGATTACGAAACCAAAGCGTAAATCTTATTTCTTCCAGTGGAATCAAGAACAGACAGATGTACAAGATGATGAATGGGAATTGAATCACCAAGAGAAGCTTTCAGCGAATGATAATGTACTTGAGCAATATGAAGAGATAGTCGAAGAGCAAGAAGAAATGGTTACCCAGCACACCAATTTAGTATTAGATGGTAGAGCTGATGGTGGTTCAGTGGGTCAACAACAAGATCAACAACTGGATCAAGAGAGTGAATATGTTGCAGATTGGCAAGTAACGGATCATTCCGAGCTACAAGCCCCTGTAGAAGAGTATGCTCAAATTGATCAACTTGAGCATAGATCTGATTTAATGAATCAACAAGATGAACTAGCCGAACAAGAGGTCATTGATCATCATCCGAATAGTGAAGAAAGTAACGTTAGTGATGAAAGTAGTAGGACAATTGATAATGGTGATGATTATGATTATCCGGAGGGACAAGCAGTTACCTCTGATGTATTTATCACGGAGCACAATAATGGAGATGAAGCGGGTAAGATCGAGGCAAATGCTCAGCCAGCAGCTATTCCATATCAGATGCCGCCATTCACCATACTTAATAAACCAGTAAATATGCAAAAGGGCTCAGACGGTGTAGAAATGTATGACTCGCGTCGTAAACTAGAAGCAACATTAGAGAGCTTTGGTGTACGTGCAAAGGTGTTGGATGTCGTGAGAGGTCCTGCAGTTACGAGATATGAAGTTCAGCCTGCTACTGGCGTGAAGGTTAGTCGCATTGTTGGCTTGACAGATGATATTGCACTTGCATTGGCGGCAAAAGATGTCAGAATGGAAGCTCCGATTCCAGGGAAGTCAGCTATTGGTATAGAAGTTCCTAACGGAGAAATTTCTGTTGTAACGATGCGTGAAGTTATGGAAACTCCAGTATTTATGAATGCAGCTTCCAAATTATCGATTGCTTTCGGTCGAGATATATCTGGACAAAGTATCGTTGGTAATCTAGCAAAAATGCCACATTTACTTGTTGCAGGTGCAACAGGTTCTGGTAAATCAGTATGTATTAACGGGATTATTGCAAGCATTCTATACAAGGCTAATCCTGATGAAGTGAAATTTTTGATGATCGATCCGAAAATGGTCGAATTAAATATGTATAATGGAATACCGCATCTACTTGCACCTGTCGTAACGAATCCCAAGCGTGCTTCACTTGCGTTAAAGAAAATCGTTGTCGAAATGGAAAAGCGTTATGAGCTATTCTCGAAATCAGGTACTCGTAATATCGAAGGATACAATCAACATGTTAAAGATGATGCGTCGTTATTTTTACCTTATATCGTTGTAATTGTCGATGAATTAGCTGACTTGATGATGGTTGCATCCAATGACGTAGAGGATGCCATTGCTAGACTTGCTCAGATGGCACGAGCAGCGGGAATTCACTTAATTATTGCTACGCAGAGACCTTCAGTAGATGTTATTACAGGTGTTATTAAAGCAAATATCCCTTCAAGAATAGCTTTTGGTGTATCTTCACAAGTAGATTCACGTACTATTCTTGATGTTGCGGGTGCAGAGAAGTTACTTGGTCGTGGTGATATGCTCTTCTTGCCAATGGGTATGAATAAACCGATTCGTGTCCAAGGTGCATTTTTATCTGATGAAGAAGTGGAAGCACTCGTTTCCTATGTAAGTAGTCAAGGTGAAGTGAAATATAACGATGAGATTGTGCCAGAGCTTGATGATGAGTTAGATGATTATGATGAAGTTTATGATGATCTGTTCGATGATGCTGCCAAGATTGTTATTGAGAGTGGACAAGCATCTGTTTCATTGTTGCAACGTCGTATGCGTATGGGGTACACACGTGCAGCGCGAATAATTGATCAGCTAGAAGCTAAGTCAATTGTTGGCCCATACGAAGGTAGCAAGCCGCGTTCTGTACTAGTCTCTCTAGAGCAATGGAATGCCAAGTAACCAAATAAATGTTAAATGTGTATATTAATTAGCTCCTTTTCTCATACTATGTGCAGGTCAAAAATGACTATTGATTATGTAATAGGAGAAAGGCGCAATGAACATGAAATTACGTAAAATAACTGTTATCTTTATTGTATCAATGCTTTTTACGACTCTATTCATGTATAACAAGTATAGCGAACAAGGGGCTGTACCGACTTTCAGTTCTGCAATATTGAAGGTAGGATCTTACGGTTCGGATGTGAGTGAACTACAGGGTAGATTGAAGTATTTGGGCTATTTTAACGGAACAGTTGATGGAGCATTCGGATCACAGACGAAAAATGCTGTGACTTGGTTTCAATGGGAGTTTGGTCTAACATCCGATGGTGTAGTAGGTAAGAGTACGAAACAAAAGTTAGTTAAAGCAACTCCGAAGTGGAATGCCTCAATGACTGCTGGATCAGGTTCAAATTCGGGTTCAAACTCAGGATCTAGTTCAGGCAGCAATGGGAATTCTAGCTCAACAAGTACTGGTCAATCAAATTTATTAGGATTATCAGAAAATGATATTCAGCTTATGGCCAACGCTGTATACGGTGAAGCTCGTGGTGAATCTTATGAGGGTCAGGTTGCAGTAGCTGCTGTTATTTTGAACCGAGTGAAACATCCTGATTTCCCTAATACGGTATACGGAGTAATTTTTGAACCAAGGGCATTTACTGCAGTAGCTGATGGTCAGATATATCTGACTCCTAATGAAACTGCGAAGAAAGCTGTAAGGGATGCCATTAATGGCAATGACCCTACATACGGCTGCATTTATTATTTTAACCCTGATACTGCAACTTCAGCTTGGATTTGGACTAGACAGCAGATTATGACAATCGGGAAACATATTTTTTGTAAATAATTATGCTGTAAAGAAGCAATCATTCAGAGCTTGTCTGATGGTTGCTTCTTCCATTTCGCATAAGTTAGAATAATAAGGAAGGCTACTATAGAAAGGAGCCATAATAATAATGGATTTTCAAAAAGGAACTGTGCAAAGTTTAAATGTACATGTATTACCAACAAACCGTTTCAAAACGTTTACCATTACATTATTCGCAGGCACACCATTGCAGGAGGAGACGGTAACTTCTACTGCTCTTATTCCATATGTATTGCGTAGAGGAACAGCCAATAAACCGGAAACGATTGCTTTGCGTGAGCAGTTAGATGAACTATATGGCGCTGGATTTGGATTTAATATTACGAAGCGCGGTAACACACAATTTGTACAATTTCGGATGGATGTAATTAATGATCGCTTTGTGAAAAGTGAGGTCTCCTTGCTATCTGAAGCTATCAAATATGTTGGACAAATGGTTACGCATCCGCTCGTAGAAAATGGGCAGTTCAGACCGGCTTATGTAGATGCAGAAAAACAGACATTGCAAAAACAATTAGAATCCGTTATTAACGATAAAATTAGATATGCATCTGAACGTTGCATGGAAGAGATGTGTGCGAATGAGCCATATCGGCTTAATGCAGCGGGTCGCTTAGAAGATTTGCCACATGTTGATGCTCGAACATTATTTGAACGTTATCAACAATGGTTATCAGAAGCTCAACTAGACATTTATGTCGTAGGAGATACGACACTTGAGGAAGTTATCGGCTATATTGAGCAATATTTCTCACTGCCAGACCGCTCTCCTAGGCCTTATGAGCGTGCAGATGTACAATATAACGTTGACGAAGTGAAAACAATTGTTGAACAGCTAGATGTGAATCAAGGGAAATTAAATCTAGGACTTCGAATGAATACTGGATATGCTTCGCCTAATTATGCTGCTGCATTAGTATATAACGGAATATTGGGTGGTTACCCTCATTCTAAGCTATTTGTTAATGTTCGTGAGAAAGAAAGTTTGGCATATTATTGTGCTTCCAGATTAGATGGACATAAAGGTATATTATCCATTCAATCTGGCATTGAATTCGCTAATTATGAGAAAGCATTAAAAATAATTGAGCAGCAAATTGCCGAGATGAAAGCCGGTAATATTACAGACGTTGAATTGTCACAGACGATTGCGATGTTATCTAATTCATTACGTGAAATGTTCGATAGTGCTAATGATATGCTTGGTTTTGACTTTAATAATCGATATGCCAACACTAATCGTACGATTGAACAATTACTTACAGAAGTTCAAACAATCTCGATAAGTGATGTGCAAACTGTGGCGCAACAAGTTGAACTGGATACGATCTATTTCTTAAGAGATCGTCAGGGGGTATAAAGATGGATATTTTGCAATATGATGCAGTAGAGGAAACATTATATCGTGAAGTTCTGCCTAATGGTTTAGAAGTGATTGTATTACCTAAGCCAGGATTTCAGAAAACATATGCGACCTTTGCTACGAAATATGGTTCTATCGACAATCATTTTTCAGTGGGGGACAATCCACCAATTAAAGTGCCAGATGGAATTGCCCATTTTTTAGAGCATAAGATGTTTGAAGAACCAGAGGGTGATATTTTTGCAACCTTTGCTAAACAAGGAGCAGCTGCTAATGCCTTCACTTCATTCGACAGAACCGTGTATTTATTCTCAGCAACAGAACAAATTGACGAAAACTTAACAACGTTAATTAATTTTGTGCAAAATCCATATTTCACGGATCAAAATGTAGACAAAGAAAAAGGAATCATCGAACAAGAAATTAATATGTATAGTGATAACGCCGATTGGCGTGTCTATTACGGATTATTTGAAGCAATGTATCAAAAACATCCGATTTCAATAGATATTGCTGGGACTGTTGAATCCATATACAAAATTGATAAAGATACACTGTATCGTTGTTATAATACGTTTTACCATCCTTCCAATATGTTGTTATTTATTGTTGGTGGAGTAGATGCCGAGCAAATGATGGAATTAGTTCGATCGAATCAAGCTAGTAAAACGTTCACACCAATTGAAGAAATTAATCGTTTCTTCGAGCCTGAACCAGGTCCAATTAAAGAACGTAAAAAAACTATACAATTGCCGGTTTCTTTACCTAAAGTGATGTTAGGCTTCAAAGAGCCTGAAGTTACATTGTCAGGTGAAGAGCTTGTGAAGCAAGAAGTAGTTAGTAAAGTGATGCTTGATGTGCTTTTTGGTAGCAGTTCAGCATTTTATCAACGCCTGTATGATCAACAGTTAATATATGATTCTTTCGGTTTTGAATATAATTGTTCTGAACAATACGCTTTTTCTGTTATTGGCGGAGACACACCTCAGCCAGATACATTGATTGAAGAAATTTCACACTATGTGAAAGAAACGTTGAAAACTGGTATCAATGAACAAAACTTCAATCGTATCAAACGCAAAAAAATCGGAAGCTATCTAAGAATGCTCAATTCCCCTGAAGCAATTGCTAGTGAATTTACTAAATTCCGATTCCGTGATTGTGATATGTTTAATGTCCTTAAGTATTATGAGGAGTGCACGTTAGCTGACGTTAATCAACGTTTAGTGGATCATTTTAATTTTGATCAACTTGCTATTTCAATCGTGGAATCTCCAAAGGCTTAATGAATCGATCGTTTCAAGAGATGACGGTACTGATAACTGGGGGAAGCCGTGGTATTGGCGCTGCAATTGCTAAGCGCTTTGCTAAGGAAGGTTATCAGATCGTTATTCATTATCTCAATTCACATGAGCAAGCGAATGAAACAGCTCGTGAATGTATGGCGTTTGGAGCCAAAGTTATAACGATTTCAGCTGATCTTAGCTCCAAAGAGCAGCTACATCGCATGAAAGAGAAATTAGATAGTATGAATGTCACACCTGATATCATTGTCAATAATGGAGGCATATCTCATTACGGAATGTTGATGGATGTGACGGAAGAGCAGTGGGATTATGTAATGAATGTTAATTTGAAGGGAATGTTCCTTTGTACGCAACTGTTCATGCCGCACATGATCTCGCATAAGTACGGTCGTGTTATTAATGTCTCCTCTGTATGGGGTATGACGGGAGCTGCTTGTGAAGTGCTTTATTCTACAACAAAAGGTGGAATGAACGCATTTACGAAGGCGTTAGCGAAAGAACTCGCTCCTTCAGGTATTACAGTAAATGCAGTTGCGCCTGGAGTTGTACAAACAGAAATGATGAATGATTTCAATACTGAGGAAAAAGAAGCTTTGGAACAAGAGATTCCAATCGGTCGTTTTGGATCGACGGATGAAATTGCTTCGCTCGTATACTTCCTTTCCTTACCGGAATCTTCTTATATTACAGGTCAAATTATTAGTCCTAATGGTGGCTGGTTAACTTAGTTACAGAAAACTTCCTATGTTGGCATTATTGTATCAGCATACTTATTGTTCAATTACACACAATAATGACTGTTGAGAACAATCAACAAATGAGCTTAGCGTTCATCTCCGATTTATGATTTCTTTTGAAAATGATCGGGAAGCTAAGAAATATTTTAGGAGGCGATTTGAATGTCAACAGTACTAGATCAGTTTGAGTCTTGGAAAGATTTTTTAAAGGATCGCGTAGCGCAAGGGAAAACTTTAGGTCTTTCTGAAGAAACGATTTCAAACCTCGCTTATGAGATTGGATCATTTCTAGATGAACGTGTAGATCCGAAAAATGATGAACAAGCCGTACTGAAGCAATTATGGGATGTTGGTGACGATTCTGATCGTCATGCCATCGCCAAATTGATGGTCAAATTGGCAGAAAAATCCTAACCGGAACTCATTCATTACTTGAACAATGAAGATATGCGGAAAGCCTCCTGAATTGGAGGCTTTTCTGTGATGTTTTACCATAATAGAATTTATATATTTCGGTTGGTACCGAAGCACAAATTCTATTTGGCAATAAAAGCTACTTTATAAACGTAGATGCTCATCTTTGATTGGTTTTGATAAAGGTTTTCTCATAAAGTTTGCAGGAAAGTGTTGAATTTTGTAGAATAAATAATAGGTTATAAATATTTTTTTCTTAATGGCATAGGATGGTGAAAGTTTTGGAACACAAACAATGGTATATGGAGTATACAATACATAAGAACAGACCAGGTTTACTCGGTGATATTGCTTCTTTGTTAGGGATGCTCGAAGTAAATATTTTAACAATTAATGGTGTGGATCATCATACTCGTGGATTACTTTTACAAACAGATGATGATGAAAAAATCGATCTTTTGGGTAAGCTATTAACAAAGGTTGATGACATTACTGTTAATAAATTAAGAACTCCAACCATTGTTGACATTTTGGCAGTTCGTCATGGTCGTTATATTGAACGTGACTCAGATGATCGTAAGACGTTCAGATTTACGAGGAATGAATTGGGGTTACTCGTTGATTTTCTTGGAGAAGTGTTTAAGCGAGATGGTAATTATGTCATCGGACTTCGTGGTATGCCTCGAGTCGGGAAGACAGAATCAATCATTGCAGGAAGTGTGTGCTCTAATAAACGGTGGACATTTGTTTCATCTACACTCTTAAGACAAACAGTAAGAAGCCAACTTTCCGATCAAGAAATGGATGCTAACAATATCTTTATTATTGATGGAATCGTTAGTACAATTCGATCTAATGAACGTCATTACTCTTTAATTCAGGAAATTATGTCGATGCCTTCAACGAAAGTGATTGAGCACCCAGACATTTTTATACGGGAATCAAATTATGATTATAGTCATTTCGATATTATTGTTGAACTCCGCAATACTCCAGATGAAGAAATAACGTATGAAACGTTTACTACACATTATACTGAAGAATACTAACTTTGAAGGGAGGATATCATGTGTCTGAATTAGGTGAAGTATTAAAAAAGGCTAGATTAGAAAAGAAAATGTCTTTGGATGAAATACAAGATGTAACCAAAATTAGAAAGCGTTATTTAGAAGCATTAGAATCAGGTGAATATAATGTATTACCAGGAAAGTTCTATATTCGTGCTTTTATTAAAAGTTATGCCGAAGTAGTTGGGTTAGATTCTGAGGAAGTATTGAAATATTATCACGATGAAGTACCTGCTACTGAGACGGTTGTTAATGAACCAATTCCTGCTCGTAAGCCCAAAAAAATGCGATCTGCTTCATCGGAGAAGTTTGGGAAAATTGGATTTACAGTACTCATGTGGTGTTTTATTATATTAATTGGGTTAGCTATTTGGTATTATCTCGCTAATCAGGAAGCTGATCCTGTAGGAAATGGGAATGGTAATAAGCAGATTACCGATGAGGCTGTAGCGACTCCTACACCGACTCCTGCTCCAACTATAACACCTACACCCACGCCTACTATTGCACCAGTATCTATTTCGTTTGTAGAAAAAAGCGGTAGAGATGATGTCTTTTTAGTTAGTCCTAAGAAAGACACATACTCCTTACAGTTGGTCGCATCTGGTGGTGCTAGTTGGATTGAAATATATGAGGGCGGTAAAAACGGAACGCGACTTCATTATGCAAGTATGTTAGATGGGGACACCATTAATTATAATGTAACGAAAGATGTTTATATCGTTATGCGATATGCAGGTTACATTGAAGCTTCGATGGATGGCGTAGTTATCGAAGATGGCGATATAGAAAAAGCGAGAATACTATTAAAACTTGACACAGCTGGTGTAGAAAATCCGACGACAGCTGAGTAGCTGTCGTCTTGTTTGTTAATGAGAGGGGATTATTATGAGTAACGAAAATTCATTTGATATTGTATCAAAAGTTGATCTTCAAGAATTAAATAATGCAGTAACACAAGCAGAACGTGAGATCGGAACAAGATTTGATTTCAAAGGAAGTAAAACGAAAATTACTGTTGAGAAAGAAGAGTTAACCATTTTAAGCGATGATGATAATAGGCTTAAAAATACGATTGATATTCTAATCGATAAAATGGTGAAACGCAGTGTGCCTACGAAAAACCTAGACTACGGTAAAGTAGAAGGTGCATCTGGAGGAGCCGTTCGTCAAAAAATAAAGATTCGCCAAGGGATTGAACAAGATATCTCTAAAAAAATCAATAATCTAATTAAAGATTCTAAACTAAAAGTGAAGAGTCAAATACAGGGTGATCAGTTACGGATTACTGGTAAAAGCAAAAACGATCTACAAGCCGTCATGAATTTATTGCGAGGCGCTGAATTACCTATAGATTTGCAATTTACTAATTTTCGATAGATAATAAGCTTACATACATAGTAGTCGTCATGGAGTCTGGCCTACGATTATAGAAATAAGTGGGGCTGATTGGAGGGGATTTTTTTGAATTTAGCTAATAAAATTACGATAGCTAGAATATTTTTAGTACCTGTTGTTTTGTTTTTCTTGCTTGTTAATGTTAACTTAGGATCGTTTACTTTATCTGATTTTACGATTACGTATACTCAAGTAATAGCTGTGCTAATCTTCATTATTGCAGCAAGTACGGATGGTGTTGATGGCTATATCGCCCGTAAAAATAACTTAGTTACGAATCTTGGTAAATTACTTGACCCGTTAGCTGATAAATTATTGGTTGCTTCTGTATTGATTGCATTAGTTGAAATGGATAAGTTAAGTGCCCTAATAGCTATCATTATTATCAGTCGTGAATTTGCAGTTACTGGACTCAGACAAATTGCATTACTTGAAGGTAAAGTAGTTGCTGCGAGTACTTGGGGCAAATGGAAAACAGCTATTCAAATAACAATGATTATTGCTATTCTTTTGAATAACTTCCCGTTTGCGCTTATCGACTTCCCATTTGATGTTATTTGTTCATGGCTAGCAGCTGCAATTACGCTCTATTCAGGTATTGACTATTTTTTGAAAAACAAATCATTAATTCCAGTGGAATAATGTAATGCACCTCTTCGGATCATAGAAGGGGTGCATTATTAGATTTTGTTACTACTATCCGAACAATTAGATGATGAGGTGTATTGATGAAGGCAGAAATCATTGCAGTTGGAACAGAAATGTTAATGGGACAAATTGTGAATACGAATGCGCGAGACATTTCTTTGAAATTAGCGGAATTAGGAATAGATGTATACTTTCAAACGGTTGTCGGGGATAATGCGGACAGAATTCGTTCTGCTATTGAAATCGGACGTACTCGTGCAGATCTTATACTCTTTACTGGTGGCCTTGGTCCTACTCAGGATGATATTACGAAAGACGTCCTTGCACAATATCTAGGTAGAGAACTTGAAATACATCTACCTTCCATGGCAACAATCGAACATCTATTTTCCTCACGAGGCTTAGAGATGGTACAAAGTAATGTGCGTCAAGCTCATTCGATTGTAGGAGCGACTCCACTTCACAATGCAGCAGGTCTTGCTGTCGGCAATGCCTTGGTCGAAGATAATACGATGTATGTTCTATTACCGGGTCCACCTAAAGAAATGCGGACGATGTTAAATGGTCCAGTCGTTGAATGGTTACGTACCGTATTAACAGATGAAAAACCTTTATATAGTCGTCTTCTTAAATTCGCAGGTATTGGAGAATCTAATCTTGAGGCAAAGTTACTGCCATTAATCGAGATACAGACTGATCCAACGATTGCTCCTTATGCTAAAGAAGGTGAGGTTTCTATTCGTGTCTCAACTAAAGCTGATAGTTTGGATGAAGCCAATCGTAAGATTGATGAAACTGTTGCTGAAATTGATAAACTTGTTGGAGAGTATTTGTATGCGCAAGCTGATATTCCAATGGAAGTAGAAATTGTACACCTCCTTCAATCTAAGAAACTTACAATTGCCTCAGCTGAAAGTTGCACAGGCGGTTTATTCTCTTTACTGATGACAAAAGTGCCAACCAGTTCAGATTGTTTTGATGGCGGCATTGTAACCTACACGAATGATATGAAACAGAAATTGTTAGGGATACCGATGGAACACTTAGAAGGTGAGTCTGCACCTGGAGCCGTTAGCACTTCGACTGCCGAGCTTATGGCAGAACGTGTACGCGAACTATTGGATAGTGATTATGGAGTGTCTACAACAGGCGTAGCGGGCCCTGGAACTACAGAAGGCAAGCCTGTCGGTATGGTCTTTATCGGAATAGCTGCTCGTGGCAAGGAAACGAAAGTATTTCAATTATCTTTGAGTGGAGATCGAGGTTCCATTCAATTGAAAACAGTGAAAAATTTACAATATCGCTTATGGCAAGCAATTAAGGAGCACATGTAATCATTGTAATAAAATAGCTTGTTCCAAATACTGTAAACGTTTATAATAGACATAGTTATGGAAGAACCGTAGCAAAGATCATTCTTTGCCACGGTTCTTTTTCGTTTTACGGAGCGTAAAAGAAGTGGCTATGAGAAGCGAGGTGAAAAAATACGAATGTGTGTTCGAAAAAAAGTGTTGGCAAGTGAGCGGAAAAAGGTTATCATAACAATATAAATATTAAAGGATGTGACTCTAGTGAGTGATCGTCGTGCAGCATTAGATAACGCTTTACGTCAAATTGAAAAGCAATTTGGCAAAGGCTCGATTATGAAGTTAGGTGAATCTACACATATGCAAGTTGAAACCATATCAAGTGGTGCGCTTGCTCTTGATATTGCATTAGGAATTGGTGGTTATCCACGTGGACGTATTATTGAAGTTTACGGACCGGAATCTTCTGGTAAAACAACGGTAGCACTGCATGCAATTGCAGAAGTTCAGAAAAAGGGTGGACAAGCCGCATTTATTGATGCTGAGCATGCACTTGATCCTTTGTATGCTAGCAAACTTGGCGTTAACATTGATGAACTATTACTTTCTCAACCAGATACTGGTGAGCAAGCGTTAGAAATCGCTGAAGCACTAGTTCGTAGTGGCGCAGTTGATATCATTGTTATTGACTCCGTTGCAGCACTTGTACCGAAAGCAGAAATCGAGGGTGATATGGGTGATTCTCATATCGGTTTACAAGCTCGTCTGATGTCGCAAGCTCTTCGTAAACTTTCTGGTGCGATTTCAAAATCGAAAACTATCGCTATTTTCATTAACCAACTACGTGAAAAAGTTGGAGTAATGTTCGGTAACCCAGAGACTACGCCAGGTGGACGTGCTTTGAAATTCTATTCTAGCGTTCGTCTTGATGTTCGTCGTATCGAATCTTTGAAACAAGGTAATGATATCGTCGGTAACCGTACTCGTATTAAAGTTGTTAAAAACAAAGTTGCTCCACCATTCAAGCAAGCAGAACTTGATATTATGTATGGTGAAGGAATTTCTAAAGTAGGAAGTATTATCGATATCGGTGTTGAAATGGATATCGTACAGAAGAGTGGAGCATGGTTCTCATTCAGTGGCGAGCGTTTAGGACAAGGTCGTGAAAATGCTAAGCAGTATTTGAAGGATCATCCAGAAATTTCTCAAACAATTGAAACTCAGATTCGTTCAACTTATGATTTGAATGGAGATACTGGGTCAGACTTAGCTCATTCAGAAGATGATGACGACGATTTTGAAGAAGAATTTTAAGCATAATTAATGAAATCGCCGTTCTATTGTAGAGCGGCGATTTTTATATACTATGAGCTTACGAAGTAACTTTTCATGGCAAGATGTTATATCAAGATCTAATGAAAAGTTTGGTTTATGCTTACGAAGTAACTTTTCATGGCAAGATGTTATATCAAGAAGCTAATGAAAAGTTTGGTTTATGCTTACGAAGTAACTTTTCATAGCAAGATGTAATATCAAGAAGCTAATGAAAAGTTTTAGGAGGTATTGTTATAGATGAGCGAATCTCATTCTGCTCACAATCAATTGGAGCATTGTATTACTGCTGTGAAAGTAGATCGGAAAAACAATAAAGAATATATTCTTTCCGTTGAACATATGGAGGAACCGATTGTCGTACATGAGGATATGTTCATTAAGTATCGATTAATGAAGGGTGAATGTTTAACTTCTTCATTAATTGCCGAGATTATAGAAGTGAATGGCAAATATATGGCATATATTAAAGCTATTCGTTACCTTGGAACAAAAGCAAGATCAAGTAGACAGATTGCAGATTATTTGAAAAGACATGAATTCAATGATGAGCATATTTCGCATGCACTGGAACGTTTACAAAGTGATGGCTATGTGAATGATGAGCAATATGCGATTGCTTTCGTACAATCGAAAACTAGAATTCAGGGCAAAGGCAGAGTAAGAATTGCTCAGGATTTGAAAAATAGAGGAATTTCACAAAAAGCTATCGATATGGCATTGTTAGAACTTGATGAGCAAGATGAGTTTGACGCTGCATGTCGTGAAGCATTAAAGAAACTTCGAAGTTTGTCGGGTGAGGATCGCGAAATTAGAAGAAAGTTACAACTTTTTCTTCTTCGTAAGGGATATACGAGTGGATTAATAAGAAAAGTGATGCAATTTGTAGAAAATGAACGTAAAAGTAATATAGATGAGTAGATTAATAGGGAATTGCTTGACAATTGAATTTGTGAACAGATAAAATGAAATAGTATTCCTTCAAGTTTTGTTTCAATTTAACTTCCAAGAATTGATCCAAAATGTTTATTTATTCGTCAAATGACGTAATTGAGACGGTATGGAACCGGTTTAAAACACAATAACATCCCAAGCAATGCCTTGGTGTATGCAACAAGGAGGTGAACAAGATGGACCCTTTAATCTGGATCTTGATTTGTATCCTTGTTGGCGCAATTTTCTTTGGGATAGGTTACATGATACGAAAGTCAATTGCTGAGGCTAAAATTTCTAGTGCAGAGCAAGCCGCAGTTCAAATCGTTGAACAAGCTAAAAAAGATGCGGAAGCTGTTAGAAAAGAAACAGTGCTAGAAGCAAAAGACGAAGTCCATAGAGTACGTACAGAGGCTGATAAGGACATTCGTGAGCGTCGTAACGAAACACAACGTTTAGAAAGAAGATTACTTCAAAAAGAAGAATCTCTGGATAAAAAGTTAGAAACACTTGAACGCAAAGAAGAGACTGTAGCCAGCAAGGAGAAACGAATTGAGGAAACACAGGAACAAATCGATTCGCTTTACAAGCAACAGCTCAGTGAATTGGAACGTATTTCCAACTTAACGATGGAAGATGCAAAAGCAATTATTCTATCTAATGTTGAACAAGAGGTACGACATGAAACAGCACAAATGATTAAGGATATTGAACAACAAGCCAAAGAAGAGGCTGATAAGAAAGCTCGTAATATCATTTCTCTTGCTATTCAACGTTGTGCTGCGGATCATGTCGCTGAAACGACAGTATCTGTAGTAACACTTCCGAATGAAGAAATGAAAGGGCGTATTATCGGTCGTGAGGGCCGTAATATCCGTGCTTTAGAAACATTGACTGGTATCGATCTAATTATCGACGATACACCGGAAGCGGTCATTTTGTCTGGCTTTGACCCTATCAGACGTGAGATTGCCCGCACATCACTTGAAAAACTTGTCGCTGATGGTCGTATCCATCCTGCTCGTATCGAAGAAATGGTCGAAAAATCTCGTAAAGAAATTGACGATCGTGTTCGCGAATACGGTGAACAAGCTACATTCGAAGTTGGTGTACACGGATTACACCCTGATTTGATCAAAATTCTTGGTCGCTTGAAATATCGTACAAGCTATGGTCAAAACGTATTGAAACATTCAATGGAAGTTGCTTATTTGGCTGGCTTAATGGCTGCTGAACTAGGTGAAGATATTACTCTTGCGAAACGTTCAGGACTATTACATGATATCGGTAAAGCACTTGACCATGAAGTAGAAGGCTCACACGTTGAAATCGGCGTTGAGTTAGCTAAGAAATACAAAGAACATCCAGTAGTAATTAACAGTATTGCTTCGCATCATGGTGATACAGAAGCTACTTCAGTTATTGCAATGCTAGTCGGCGCTGCTGATGCTTTATCAGCTGCAAGACCAGGTGCACGACGTGAAACGTTAGAAACTTACATTAAACGTTTGGAAAAACTAGAAGATATTACTGAATCCTTTGAAGGTGTTGAGAAATCTTATGCCATTCAAGCTGGACGTGAAGTTCGCGTCATGGTACAGCCTGAAAAGATTGACGACACAGAAGCATTCCGTCTTGCTCGCGATATAACGAAGAAAATCGAGAGTGAGCTAGACTATCCAGGACATATTAAAGTAACGGTTATTCGTGAAACACGTGCCGTAGAATATGCAAAATAACGATGAATATTAATAGAGAAGTGGCTGATTTCAGCCACTTCTCTATTTTTCAGCTTATAGTGAAAGTAAACGCTTAATGTTTGATGTTGGCTATATAGTGCATTACAACGTGATGACAAAGACTGTTTTTAACTAGAAAATTAAAATGAAAGTTCAAAAAGCGGGCTTTCAGGACCGAGAAGATGGAGCGCTACTTGAGTAAGGAGGAAACGCAAGTGTACGTTATTGGTACACACGTACCGGACTTGCCAAGTTCGCTGCATATTCGATGCCGAATATGCTATAACGCGACGCATCGTCATCAAAGTCCGCTTTTTGAACATCCTCTTATATAAAGGAAGGTACACAATGAAAGTTTTATTTATCGGTGACATAGTAGGAAGTGTAGGCAGAGAAGCGGTGCGTCAAGTATTGCCTGCGCTAAGAGACAAGTATAATCCACATATTATTATTGCAAATGGTGAAAATGCAGCAGCAGGCAGAGGGATTACTCGCCCTATTGCAAATGACTTCTTTAATTGGGGAATTCATGGCATTACGATGGGTAATCACACTTGGGATAATAAAAATATTTTTGAGTGGATTGATGATGAACCTCGAATCGTACGACCAGCAAATTTCTCAGAAGTAGCACCAGGTAGGGGTATGGCCATTATAAATGTACATGGCAAAAAGCTTGCTATAATCAATATACAAGGACGTACATTTTTACCTCCAATCGATTGCCCGTTCCGTACGGCAGAAGCATTGATAGAAGAGGCTAAACAAATTACTCCACATATACTTGTTGATTTCCATGCGGAAGTAACATCTGAAAAAATTGCAATGGGTTGGTATTTAGATGGTCAAGCTTCTATCGTCGTTGGTACGCATACTCATGTTCAAACAAACGATGATACAATTTTACCGCAAGGAACTGCATATTTAACTGATGTTGGTATGGTAGGATCCAAAGAAGGGGTACTAGGTATGGAAAAGGAAGCTGTCTTGCATCGTTTCTTAACTCAAATGCCTACTCGTTTTGTTGTGGATGAAGGTAAGTGGCATCTTCACGGGATCATTGCTGAGCTTGATGATCAAACAGGTAGAGCTACCAAAATAGAGAAAATTCGCTTAACAGAGGAGTCATGGCTGCTTATGCAATAAGCGGACTTTGATGACGACGATTGACTTCGTAGTGAATTCGATATGAGATATGAAGCTAATTTGGGAAGTGTAGCATAAGCTTACGATGTATGTTTCTTGCAGAAACATTGTAGGTACGCGTGTACCAATAAGGTAACTTACGTTTTCTCCTTCCTAAAATTAGCTCCAGCTTCTCGATTTGCGAAAGCCCGCTTTTTGATCGGCTACCCAATCAAAAAGTCAGAATCTTTTGAATAATTAAAATACATTTTGCAGGAATTATTCGTCGTAACTCGAATAGTATTAGTAAAGTAGAGTCTATCAAACATTCTAGGGGAGGTACTTATCATGGATGTATTAAAAGTATCAGCGAAATCTAATCCTAATTCAGTAGCAGGTGCACTTGCTGGTGTTTTAAGAGAACGTGGTGCAGCCGAGTTACAAGCGATTGGTGCTGGTGCGTTGAACCAAGCCGTAAAGGCTGTTGCTATTGCGAGAGGGTTCGTAGCTCCAAGTGGAGTAGACTTAATTTGCATACCTGCTTTTACTGATATTGTAATTGATGGCGAAGACCGTACTGCTATTAAACTTATTGTTGAGCCGAGATAGTTTGATTCGAACGGTCCATACGAAAAATACTTATGAGCTATTATTGGACCTGTTTACTACGTAAACAGGTTATTTGCTATTATAGATGTAATTTGTATATGAAACGCTAGGCATATGCTTCCGAAGTAACTTTTCATAACAGAGAAGTCACTTCAAGATGTATATGAAAAGTTTTTAGGAGGGAACAATGTGAGGAAGATTGATTTTCATTGTGATGTGCTTAGTAAAATGTTGATAGATCAGACGATTGAATTTAATGAGACTGATTTCTCAACGAAACTAGATGTAACGTTGAATCGACTACTGAAATCAGACTATATGATACAAGTTTTTGCAATCTACATCCCATCTGAACGAAATAAAGATATGTTAACTATCCTCAAATGTGTGGAAATATTTTATGAGAAAATAATAAATCATCCCAACGTTATATTTGTTGATTCAGCGATTGATGTAGAAAGATGTAAGGCTACGAATAAAGTAGGCGCTATACTGTCGATAGAGGGCGTAGATGGATTGCAAGGGCATGTATATCTAGCTTCTATTCTACATCGTCTAGGTGTGCGCTTTGCAGGTCTTACATGGAATGCTATGAATTGGGCAGCTGATGGTGTGTTGGAGCCTCAAGGTTCGGGACTTTCTAGTCTAGGTCATGATTTTGTTCGTAAATGCAATCAGTTGGGAATTACGATAGATGTTTCGCATCTATCTGAGAAAAGTTTTTGGGATGTTTATCATACAAGCACAGAACCAATCATTGCATCACATTCTAATGTTAGAGCGATATGTAATCACCCGCGAAATCTGACAGATGAACAAATTAAAGCAATTATTGAGCGGGACGGACTCATTGGGCTAACATTTGTGCCATGGTTTGTTGTTGAAGAAGAGATGGCTACTATTGATGATCTCATTCCCCATATTGATCATATATTAAACCTCGGTGGAGAAAACAACCTTATGTTTGGCTCTGATTTCGATGGAATTGATAAATATATAGATGGACTAACTAATCCAGCACATTTGGTACATTTGGAAGAAATACTACATCAGCATTACGACCATGAGTTAGTTGAAAAAATGATGTGGAGAAATGCGTATCAATTTCTTATGAAGCAGTGGTAATGAAATGTTGACTAAATATTTACAGATTTATAACAGATTCCTTCTATAGCTTGTTCCCTTAAAGCGATAAGTGTTATGATAAAGACATGCGATAATAGTCGTATGTCTTTCTTTATGTATTAAGTGCATGAGAGAGAAAAACATAATATTGGAGTGTGCAAGAGAAATGGAAAAAAAAGTACCTGTAGGCGTATCAGCAAGACATATTCATCTATCCCAAGAACACGTAGAGGTGTTATTCGGTAAAGGTTATCAACTAACTGAGTTTAAGCCATTATCTCAACCTGGACAATTTGCTGCGAATGAGACTGTAGCAGTAGTTGGAGCAAAAGGATCATTTCCAAAAGTAAGAATTTTAGGACCTGCTCGTAAAGCAACTCAATTGGAAGTTTCTCGTACAGATTCTTTCGCTCTAGGAGTTAAAGCTCCACTACGTGAATCAGGAGATACTGCTGGTTCTGCAGGAATTACAATTCAAGGACCTGCTGGAGAAGTAACGATTGAAGAAGGCGTGATTATTGCAGCACGTCATATTCACTTCCATACATCAGATGCTGAAAAATGGGGCATTGCAGACAAACAAAAATTACGTGTTCGTGTTGGTGGCGATCGTGGCGTTGTATTTGAAAACGTCATTGCTCGTGTATCACCGGACTTTGCACTAGATATGCATATTGATACAGACGAAGCAAATGCAGCTGCTGTTAATAATGGCGATATTGCTGATATTATTGACTAAAGAATTAGGTAGTCATAATATTTCGTGAAATAACACCTTCAAGTAGAAATGCGAGCAACAAAACTCGCCTTGCTTGAAGGTGTTTTAATATGCTCTCTCAAGCTAATTAAGATGAAATGACTCATTGGCACAAACAAAATAGATTACTCAACTCTAAAGTGATATAATTGTATAATTAAGGATGTATACCCATTTATATTTTTTGCAGAAGAGGGAGTGATTGTTAATGTCTAATGAACCGAAAGATTACTCACAATATTTCAACTTTTCTAATGCTAAACTTATCAGTGAAAAAGACGGTACACAAACCATTCGTATGAATGGACGTAATATTCAATTACATGCAGCTCCAATTTATACTGATGGAAAAAAACGTGGTAAAGAAGATATAAAAGTACATTATGATTTCGATATTCCAGAAGAACTGAAGATGATTGGTATTGGTAGGCATTATCTTATATATACATATGGATGCCAAATGAACGAACATGATACAGAAGTGATGAAGGGTATATTCGAGCAAATGGGGTATACTGCTACTGAAAGTCGCTCAGAAGCTGATGTTATTCTACTTAATACATGTGCCATTCGAGAGAATGCAGAGGATAAAGTATTCGGTGAACTTGGTCATTTAAAATCACTAAAGGCTAAAAATCCGAATTTAATTTTAGGTGTTTGTGGTTGTATGTCGCAAGAGGAATCTGTTGTTAATCGCATATTACAAAAGCACTCATTCGTTGATATCGTATTTGGAACTCATAATATTCACCGCTTACCACAACTATTGCAAGAAGCCTATTTCAGCAAGGAGTTAGTTGTAGAAGTATGGTCCAAAGAGGGCGATATTATAGAGAATATGCCTAAAAAACGAGACGGATTGCGAGCATGGGTTAATATTATGTATGGATGTGATAAATTCTGTACGTACTGCATCGTACCATTTACAAGAGGGAAAGAACGAAGTAGACGACCTGAAGATGTTATTGCGGAAGTTCGTCAACTTGCAGCTGAAGGTTATAAAGAAGTTACGCTATTAGGCCAAAATGTAAACGCTTATGGTAAAGATTTTGATGATATAGATTATCGCTTTGGAAACTTGATGGAAGATATATCACGAATAGATATTCCACGAATCCGATTTACTACAAGTCATCCGAGAGATTTTGATGATCATCTCATATCTGTTCTCTCTAAAGGTGGAAATCTCGTTGAGCATATTCATTTGCCTGTGCAATCCGGTAGCACAGATATGTTAAAACGTATGAGCCGCAAATATACTAGAGATCATTACTTAGCATTAGTCGATAAGATTAAACAAGCGATTCCGAACGTCGTATTAACAACCGATATTATCGTTGGTTTTCCAGGTGAAACGGAAGAACAATTTCAAGATACATATTCACTAGTGAAAGAAGTAGGATTTGATTTTGCATATAGTTTTATCTATTCCCCGAGAGTAGGAACTCCTGCTGCAGCGATGGAAGATAATGTTGCGATAGAAGTGAAAAAACGTCGATTATATGAGTTGAATGAGTTATTAGGATTGATCTCACGGGAACGTCATGAACAGTTATTAGGACAAGAAATTGAAGTTTTAATCGAAGGTGTTAGTAAAAATAATGAAAATGTCTTGTCTGGTCGAACAAGATCGAATAAGCTAGTACATATAGAAGGTCCTAAGGAATGGATTGGATCACTTCTTAATGCGAAAGTTACAGTAGCTCAAACGTATTATATTAAGGCAGAACCAATAGTTGAACCGCAATTAATACAATAACCGATAGGAGAGAATTTACACAATGAAACTTGATAAACAGTTAGATGCTAAATTATTCCAACATGGCGGGGACGAAGCTGGTTCGTGTAGTCATACAGGAATTAAGGCAGATATCCCATCTCATACCATTACGGAGTTACGTGTGAAAGAAGATATACAAGCGAAAGCTAGAGAACTTGCAGATTTATTAGCACAATCTGAAGAAGTTAAGCAATATCGTCAAGCTGAATCGAAAATTCAAAATCATGAACGTGTGCAACAATTAATTACAACAGTTAAGAAAAAGCAAAAAGAAGCGGTTGCATTTGAGTCATTCAATAATCCAGATATGGTAGCGAAAATTGAAGCTGAAATAGCTAGCATTCAAGATGAGCTAGATGGTATACCTGTTGTGAATACATTCCAACAAAGCCAATCAGACATCAACTACTTGCTTCAACTTGTTATTTCTATCGTAAGAGATACATTAACCGACAAAATTAATATTGAAGATGCAAAGCCTGCTGAAGATTCTGATGACTGCATGGATTAATATATAGTAAAGACTAGCACATAAAGAACTGACTATGAAAGTCAACTTTATGTGCTTTTTTTGTTGAAAAATAAACATGTATTTCATCTGTTTGGGGGAATAATAGAAAGGCCACGATCATATTAAGCAATAATAAGGAGGCGGTAGGGTGGATATATTCAGTGAGGCACACAATCGTGAGCAGTACGATAAATGCTATGATGAGAGTTTGAAGCTATTTGGCATTCCTGCTAATTCGCTCAATATTGAGACGACATACGGGCAAACACATGTGCTGCAATTCGGAGATCCGAAGCTACCACCACTTGTTCTCATTCATGGTTATGCCATGAGCTCAGCGATATGGTACCCGAATGTACCTGCCTTTTCAAAGCAATATGCTGTATATGCGATTGATATCATTGGAGATATTGGTAAAAGTATAGCCAATCAAGTAATTATGCATCCGGAGCAAGTTGTAGAGTGGCTACATGAAGTGCTGGATCATTTACAGCTCGACAAAGTGTACTTGGCAGGTCATTCTATCGGAGGTTATATTTCATTGCGATATGCTCTAACGCATCAGACTCGAATTATTAAATTAGTGCTTTATGCGCCAGCAGCATCTTTCCATAGGCTTAGCTTGAAGTTTTTTTATTATGCGTTTCCGGGCTTTCTATTTCATACAGAGAAATGGATTGATAGAGCTTTTGGTTCACTATCCTCGCATAATAAGCCGCTCAATGAAGTATTTCGTCAGCAAATTATTGCGGGATTTCAACATTCCATGCCGTTATTTCGTTTATACCCTGTGAAAATAGACGAAGAGCAGTTTGCTTCGCTTAAGCTACCTATCTTAATTATGATCGGAGAGTCTGAGTTACTCTATCCTGCTAAAAAAGCGATGGATTATGCTCGTAAGGTGGTGCCTCATGCTCAGTTTCTTCTTGTTGCAGGAGCAAACCACTCCTTCATATTTGAACAAGCTAAAGTCGTTAATCATGCAACATTGACCTTTCTAGGCTACTCGTAGTGCGAATTTCATAGCATATAAGCACATTCTACCTAATTATTAATAAGTAAAAATCGTCCATATGTAACTTGCAAGCTGAATGAGCAGTCAAATGATCATGATTGCTTATTCAGCTTATTTAATATGGTAAGCCATTAATTTGTAAAAGTTTAGGCGAAAAACGGAGTAATAAGAAGGAATATTAAAGTATTTGTAGAATTAAAAAGTATAATAAACATTTTGTGACAAAAATAGTAAATCATTAGTTGGAATAAAAGGCAAATCCGTACGAAAGTCGGAGACGCAAAGCCACGGGTCTAAAGCATCAGATACATGAAGATGCAACGATAGCCGGGCCGCTCGATGCAGATGGTTTTTTTTGTGCGCAAAAATAGGGAGAGGGAATTAGCGCGATGAAAGTATGGAACAAATGGAGCATAAAGCCATGGGCACAAGTACTCATAATCTGTTTATTATGTATGATTAGTGCGAGTATGGCTGCTGCTGCGAATGAGAAAAGTGATGCAGGGAACAAAACAGATTATGCTCAAGCAGGAGATCTTCTCATATGGCTAGAGCAAATGGACTCAGGCTTGAAAAAGCTTATTGTGCAAAATCAAGCAACAGGTCAGCAAATTCAAGTGACAGATGGCTCAACTGCTGTAGATTCTCCTTCTACTAATGGGGAGTGGGTTGTATGGGCAGATAAAGGTAATGAACCATTGTCCTCATTAAATTGGGAAATACACGGTTATCACGTGCCAAGTGGCAAAAAGCAGAAGCTAAGCCAAGAAGCTGGCATATATGGAAATCCGACAGTAGATCAATATGGGGTGGTCTGGTATAAACGATCAACCTACGGTGAAATGATCTATCGTGATTTACAATCTGGGCTAGAATTTTCATTAGGTGAAGGTCGCTTCCCAGTATTAGTAGATCGTAAGCTTGTATACAAAAATGCACGAGATGGTGGATTAAGCATGCTTGATCTAAGTAGCGGTGTGAAGCGTAATCTTGTCACACTCGGAAGTACGTATTACGTAGACTGGTTTGTATTTAACGGCACACATGTGCTTGCAAGAGAGCATGATGGAACTGGAAACAGTCAATATATAGCCGTGAACGCAACAGCACCTACCTTGCAAGTTACTGAACTGTCCGAGCCAAGCAGTGAGGCAGGTATGTATGATGCGATGTTTATATCACAGGACTTTGCGGTTTATATGCAGCTTGAAAATGGTAAACCGACATTATACAGTATCCAGCTTAATAATATGACTAAGTCTCAGAGTATCGCAGTGCCTATTAACACGAATGTGATTGGTATTAATGGGAACAAGCTGTTGCTTGCCCATACCGACGGAACATTAAGTCAGATTTCGTTGGTAAAAGATACGGGAGGTTCGTCTCCAAATCCGAATATACCTGCTGAAGAGTTAACAACGGCAAATACCTATATTGACGAAAAAGGTGGAACGATTAACGTTGGCGACGGCTTGGCAAGTATCACATTTATTCAAGATGCTTTTTCAAAACGTACAAAAGTAAGTCTTTCACAGAAAAAGCTTACTGAGACTGCATATGATGAAGCTGGAAGAGTGCTTGACTTTGCTAGTAGCATATGGAATCTCGAAATGGAGTCACTTCCTACAAAAGCTGCATCATTGTCGATCTCTATTGGAGATGACAGCAAATGGGACAAGGTGATAGAGAAGCTCGCAATCTATCGCTGGAATGAGGAACTACGTCACTGGAACTATATTGGTGGCGTGAATCAAGGAGCGAATAAATCGATACAGGCAAGTATATCCGAGCAGGGGCAATATGCAGTTATGCTTCGATCTGTAACATTCGCAGATATATCTGGTCATTGGTCACAAGCAGCAGTTGAGATATTAGCTTCACGCGGCATTGTGGATGGTATTTCTGCAACTAGGTATGCGCCGCAGCAAACATTGACTAGAGCGGAGTTTACAAAGCTACTTGCTTCCGCAATTGGTTTGAAGCAGCTGGAAGGCTCTACTTCAACATTCTCTGATGTGTTACCTACGGATTGGTACTATGGCTGGGTTGAAGCTGCAGCATTAGCAGGAATTATACAAGGAGACAACGGCTTATTCAAGCCACAGGATGCACTGACTAGAGAAGAGATGATGACAATGCTTATTCGTGCTACTGGTGATCAGTTAAGTACAGAAGTTCAGTTTGATGTGAGTGAGGTACTGGCTAAGTTTGATGATGAAGCTACAATTAGCAGTTGGGCTAAGCCACATGCTGCTTTAGCAGTTCATTTGGGACTTATTGAAGGAGCTAACGGTCATCTTGACCCGCGAGGTTTATCTAATCGAGCGCAAGCTGCAATGGTTATTTACCGCTTAAGTAAAGCTCTGAATACTATCTAATTGAAAAGTGAGGATGATATCCATTGAAGTACAGATTTAAGCAAGCCATATCTATTCTATTAATAGCAATGCTACTTATATCGGGCATTCCATTATATCCAGGTAATAATGAAATTCTAACACCAAAGGCCGAAGCCTCTACAAATATGCGAATCGAGCCTAGTGAAATTAACGTTAACAAAGGTGAAAAGACTAATATTTTATTCAGTTTCAATGCTGCCGATAGCAATCAAGACGAGCATGACATTGTTATTATGGTCTGCACGCCTCAGCTAGATGGTGGCTCGCCGATCCCTGGTAGTGTCATTAAAGAGGGAACGTATAAGACCAAAGAAAATGAACAATATGTTACTCATAAAGTAGAATGGGATGGCAAAATTAATGGTCAACAACTAGCAGAGGGACGCTATACCATTTGTGTATCTCCTGCAAATTATACAGGTATAGGTGTATACTACGGCCAGATGGCAAGTTTTGAAATTGTCGAGTCAGACTGGCTGGACGCTCCAACAGCAATTAGTGTTAAGCCGTCTACAACTACTGGCAAGGTGACGGTAGCAGGTACAGCACCAGTAGGCACAAGCGTGAAGCTAGAACTTACTGGGACTGGTAGCGATGTAGCAGAGCAAGTGGGCACAGCGACTCCAAATGGTCAAGGCAAATGGAGTCAGGCAGTTACACTTCCAGCTAATAAGCTGGTAAGTCTATCTGCTCTAGCAGAGCAAGATGAGCTTACTTCCAGTTACTCTGAACTTGTTAATGTGATGCGCTACCAGTTACCGACATTCCCAATTACTTGGGAAGAGCTTACGGCGTACTTCTACAAGACAGACAGTATGTCTAGTACTGTTCAGCAAGCTAAGCAAATAGCGGAGTGGAATAACTTAAGTATATCAGCATGTAGTGAAGCAGGATGCTCTGAGCGTATAAGTAATGTTAGCTCATTAGTGCTGATTGATCCTGAGATGGAGACTGTTCCTGCTCAGTCAGATCTTACAGCATTCCAAGCTGATGATATTAATAGTCGTCTTAAAATTGTTAATCCTTCTGGAATGGAGCCGATAGATCCAGCAAGGGGTGACTTTGTATATTACGCTCCGTCCTTAAATTTGCAAGCATTAATGCCTCTTGATTTCAACTTACAATATTTGAGTCGAAATGTGGAAGAGGGAGCACATGGATTAGGTTGGAGACATTCCTATGAATGGTCGCTGACAGCGATTGAGGATAAGATTGAACTGATTGAACCTGATGGTGCTCGCTTTGAATTCATTCCACTTGCAGGCGGTAAATATATGAGTCCGCGTGGAACAAACTTGAGCTTAGAGCGTTTAGCAAATGGTACGCATGTTCTACGCACGCTAGATGGTGAGCGATATACATTTAGCGCTCAAGGCGTATTGCAATCTATTGCAGACTTAAATGGAAATACGATTCAGTTATCCTATAGTGGACAAAACCTTCAGTCGATTACAACGCTTGGTGCAAGTCTAACGTTGCTCTACAATGCAGAAGGTAAATTAAGTTCGGCTGCTGATCAGACTGGACGCAAACTGCAATACAATTATAATGCAGCTGGAGATTTGATCGAGATCGTAGATGTTGATGGTTCTACGATTGAGCTAACTTATGATAATAATCACCGTGTGAATTCTGTTACTACACCTGCGAAAGACGGAAAGATGAGCGTTGTCTATGACGACAATGGCCGCGTGACATCGTTGACAGATTATTACGGTGAGAAAACTGAGACAGCCTATGAAGGTAAGATTGCACCTGTTATGCGTGGTGAAGATGAAGAAGAAGGTCCACAAGGTCCTATCAGTATTCACCCAGATAATGCGAAAGATATTGCTGAGTCAGATGAGGTTATATTATCAGGTACGATGCACAACTTGGCCAATGCACCAGCATATCGCAACGTAAACGGCCTTAAGCCGGTTATTGCCAATTATATAGAGATTCAAGCAAACAAATTTAAGCAAGAAATTAATACGTACACTTCATCAGCAATTGCTTGCAGTAGTTGCGATATAGCTGGGTTGAAATCGGCTATTCAAAGCAGCAGTACTAACCCTGTTATCATTAAAGCAGGTCAGCTGAACGTTGAGGAAAGTGTTACGTTCGGAAGTGCTAGCAAACCAGTCGTCGTAATCGCTGACGGCATGAATACGAACAAAGATATAACTGTAGAAATTTACGGAACATTAGTTGTTCAAAATGGCTTGAACGCAAATACAAAGCTTAAGATCATTGCTAATGAGGTTGGTGGAAAATACGGTAGCATCTTGTCTGGCGGACGCATTCATCTGAACAATGATTCTACAGTGAATGTTTCCAATACGTTGTACACAACTGGATTAACTTACAATAGTGGGCTACTCAACATTACTGCAGATCGCATTGTTGTAACGGATGAGCTTCATATTAATACACGAGTGGAGATGGATATTGCTAGCGAGATGTCGCTAGGAGGTCTAGTTTCCAATAATGAGCTTGCACAGCTTACGATTACTGGAGGAGATCTTTTCGTTCGTGATAACGTAAGTGTTAACAATCAGTTAAGTATCTCTACTGGTGGTGTATTCGCTATTGGCGGTGATATGACGCCAAATCGAAAACCTACCTTATTGACAGGCGTAGGAACCGGGAAAACGATATTGAAATATCCGGCCGATGCTATAGCGGCACGAAGTGCTACAACTGCTACAAGCTCCTCGAATGAGTGGAAGCTCAATGAAGTTGCAACATCAACAGCTCCAGCAGGAAAAACGGTGCAGAAGGATGCACTTGGCAGACAGACAAGCTTCGAATGGAGCGATCGCTTCCTGCTGAGAAGCAAGAAGCTACCTGATGGAACAACGAATGAATTTGAATATGACAATGGTAACCGAGTGAAGCGAATTGTAGATGGTAACAAAAATTCGAACCGGTTGAAATATGATGCAAGAGGTAATTTACTTCAAGCCATTGGCGGAATGGGTCAATCTATCGTATACCGATACAATAGTCTAAATCGTATCGTTGCTGTAACTGACTCACAGGGAAGCAAGGAAAGCTATGTATATGATCAAGCTGGAAATGTAACAAAGCATACTGATCCACTTGGTGCAACAATCTCAATCGAACGTGACAGTACTGGTGTACCGACAAAATCAGTAGATGCTGAAGGTGCGGTAACGACTTATGTTAATGATAGCAACAAATTTACTTCTGTTATTGTAGATGCAGCAGGTTATGAGACATCAGTCGAAAGAGATGAACTTCATCGCATTACGAAAATGGATGACGGTCAAGGAACAGTTGAGGAATATGTATATGATGATAAGGATCGTATCATTCGTGCAACGGATGCACTAACTCAAGCCACATCAGTTGAATATGATCTTAATGGTAACCTGAAAAGTGCAACAGATGAAGCGGGTAATACCGAACATTATAGCTATCATATTGATCGAATAGTTAGTGAAAAGGATTCAATAGGGAATGAGACTACTTATGCCTATGATAATGTCGGTAATGTAACTAGTACGACCGATGCGGATGGAGCAACTACATCAGATAGCTTTGATAGTATGGATCGCGTGAAGGCAACAACGGATGCACTTGGTAACATAACGACATACACCTATGACGACAGTGGAAATGTACTAACAGTGACAGATCCAGAAGGCGGTATTACCAGAAATACGTATAATAAGGATAATCAATTGCTCACAGTGACTGATCCACTTGGAGCGGTTACGACTAACAAGTATGACAGTGAAGGTCAACTCATAAAGACAACGAATGCCATTGGTAATAGTACGTGGTATGAGTATGATGAAGTTGGTCAGATGTTGAAAGTGATTGATGCTCTAGGTGGAGTGACGGAATATAACTATGACGGCAATGGGAATTTAACGTCTACTATTATGCCTAATGGAGCAAAGTGGCAAACAAAGTTTGATGAAAGAGGTTATGAAGTCGGTCAGATCGACCCGTTGTTGAATGAAACCAAGATTGAACGTGATTTACTTGGTCGCATGATAGCGAGTATAGATGCCGAAGGAAATAAGACCAGTTACGATTATGATAATCTTGGTCGCAATACGAAGATTACGAATGCATTGGGACATCAGACAAGCTATCAGTATGATAAGTTAGGTAATGTAGTGAATATTACCGATGGCAACGGTCATGTGACAATTTTTGATTACGATGCACTTGGGCGATTAATTACTGTAACCAATGCAGAAGGCGACACAACCGCATATACCTACAATGAAACAGGACAAGTCATTAAACAGTTGAATGCGAATGGTCATGCGACAACTTATGAATATAACGCTCTAGGTCAATTAACTCAGCGGATTAATCCACTTGGAGAGAACAAATCGTATCAATATGACGGAAAAGGCAATCTTATTGAATTTACAGAGCCTGATGGTGTGAAGGCTAGCTACACTTATGATGCTACAGGGCGAGTTGTGTCAATAGTGTACTCAGACGGTGAGAAGGTAGAATATACGTATGACCTTATTGGTCGTAGATTAGAAATGCTAGATAGTAATGGGTTAACTCGCTATACTAGCGATGCACTTAACCGTCCTACTGAAATCATCGATGCACACGGCTACAATATTCGCTATGAATGGGATAGTGTAAATAATCGTAGTAGAGTCATCTATCCAGACAACTCTTCTGTGAGATATAGCTACGATGAACTCAATCGAATGACAGAGGTTAAAGAGAATCAGCAACAACCAACAGTTTATAGCTACGATAAAAATAGTAGATTGCAGCAGAAAACTTTACCGAATCAAGGTAAGTCTATTTATCAGTACGATGCATTAGGACAGCTACTAGAGCTAGCACATTATGGCTCGAATGCCCAATTAGTAGAGAAGTTGAACTACTCTTACGATGCAGCAGGCAATATGCTAAGTGCAACTCGTCAGCAGTCTGGAAGTGATGAAGACAATCCAACTGGGGTGCAACTTACTGCTGAAGTTACGCAATACGCCTATGATGCGTTGAATCAGCTGATGGAGGCACAGAAGCTAGGCGGTACGAAAACAAACTATAGCTATGATGCATTTGGTAATCGAACGAGTAAGACAATAATAGAAAATGGTAGCTGGACAGAGGAATCTTACACGTACGATGCTGCTAATAAGTTGACATTATGGCAGTCTGGTAGTGATTCTAGAAGTTATAACTATGATCAACGTGGTAATCTACTACAAGTACAAGGAACAGGTAGTGGAGCAAGCACGATGGAGCAACTGCTTAATATGCAGGATCCAGCAGAGATCGTAGAGGAAAGCTTACCAAGCAGTGACATTGAAGTTGATCCTGCAGTAACTGAGAATGAAGAAGTTGTCTCAGAGACAGTAGAGGCGATTAATACTGAAGCTGAGCAAGAATTGGTAGAGTCAAGTGAACAAGATGTATCTTTCGAAGAAGTAGAAGTAAGTGAGCTAGAAACTGAACAAAATTCAGATGAGGTAACGGAAGAACAAACTGTTTCTGAGCTATCTACTGACGCTATGAACAGCTTGAATGCAGCATTGCTAGAGCAATATGAATGGAATGACGCGAATCGTTTGACTCGTCATACGAATGAAGCGGGAGATGTAACGACCTACCGTTATGATGGCGATCATAATCGTGTCTATATGGGGACAGAGCTAGGCAGCTTGGATGCGGCAAGCGCTTATCCAGATGGTCATCCACTTGGTGACAGAACAGGCTGGGAGCCACAGTATAAGAAAGAGCAGACAGCGATCTACTTCGCGAATGATACGACATTAAACTATGTAGAACCGTTAATGGCGATGAGTGAGGATAAGAACTGGAAGCAAAACTATACGTACGGTGCATTAGGCGAACGGATTAGTATGAGCTACTTACCTAGTGGTGATCCAAGCAATGATTGGGAGCCAACACCTGGGGCAAGCGGTGCTAATTCAGGTAATACTCTTACTACGTTATACTATTTGTCAGATGTACGTGGAAGCGCAATAGGCTTGATGGATCCAGAGGGTGCAATTGCCGCTCGTTACCACTATGATGAGTTTGGCATTGCATTAGACGATGAGAAATTCGACATGAACTGGGCAGGACCAGATAATCTATTCGGATACACTGGATTAGGTTATGATTATACGAGTGGGCTGAATAATGCACGTGCACGATACTTCGATGCTAGTCTTGGTAGATTTATTAGTGAGGACACCGTAGAGGGTGACAATAAAAATCCACTGAGTTTGAATCTGTATACGTATGTGCAAAATAATCCGAATAA
>Ga0160453_100065_pt1 | contig 110333 bp, 122 predicted proteins | sample HID1971K_E6MG_FD_108228 | JGI IMG/M metagenome (GOLD analysis project Ga0160453, IMG submission 108228) | Enriched millipede-associated microbial communities from UW Madison campus, WI, USA - HID1971K_E6 MG | ecosystem: Host-associated > Arthropoda: Insects > Digestive system > Unclassified ...
AGCATCAAGAAGATGCCATGAAGCTAGGGAAGTGAAGCGCACAGCGTACGTTATTGGTACGTGAGCACTAGAACGACCGATGAATGGCATCTTCGCCGCCGAATATACTACCAAGTAATCACATCATGATCACAAGTGAATGTTTTGAACTACTTCTATAGGAAGAAAGAGCCAAGTCCTGCGAATAGAGTAGTAATCAACATAGCAGCTGCAACAATAATTGCAACGATACGAATAATTTTTTGTTGGCGCATAATAGAGAAAGCTCCTTTCGATGAATAGAATTACAATGATATACTCTATTGTATACGAAAGAGACGGATGGAGGAAACAAAATGGTACAAGAAAAACGTTTAGTACAACAATTTATTGATTTGGTAACTGTAGATAGTGAATCAGGACATGAAGGTGCAATTAGTAAAGTACTTAAAGAAAGACTGATTGAATTAGGATTGACGGTTACAGAAGATGAAGCAGCAAAAGTGACAGGTCACGAAGCTAACAATTTATTCGCAATTCTAGAAGCAACGGAAGATGCTAAGGATCAACCAACGATATTGTTTACTTGTCATATGGATACTGTTACACCAGGCGTAGGTATTAAGCCACAAATTGATGCAGACGGATATATTCGATCTGATGGAACGACAATACTTGGTAGCGATGATAAAGCTGGAATTGCAGCTTTATTTGAAGCGATCGAAACGATTAAAGCTAGTGGAGAATCGCATGCAAAAGTTCAAGTGGTTATTACAGTAGGAGAAGAATCAGGATTGTTAGGTGCACGTGCTATTGACCCTGAACGTCTGGTAGCAAGCTATGGTTATGCTTTGGATTCAAATGGTGACATCGGTGATATTGCCGTTGCAGCTCCAACACAATCTCATATTGAAATTGAGTTTTATGGTAAGTCTGCACATGCAGGCGTTAGCCCTGAAAAGGGGATTAGTGCGATTCAAGTAGCTGCGAAGGCAATAAGTGAAATGTCACTAGGGAGAATTGACGAAGAAACGACTGCAAATATTGGTCGTTTTGAAGGTGGAGGTCCAACAAATATTGTATGCGACTATGTGAAGCTTATCGCTGAGGCAAGAAGCATTAAGCAAGATAAGCTTGATGCTCAAGTAGAAAGTATGAAGCTAGCCGTAGAAAAAACTGCATTGAAATATGGCGCTACAGCGAAATTTAATAGCAATATCGTCTATCCTGCATATTGCCATGATGCTGATTCTCCGGTTGTTCAACTTGCTAGTAGCGCGATTCAAGCGATGGGTGCTACGCCTCGTACTTTCCATTCCGGTGGTGGTAGTGATGCGAATGTCTTTAATGGCTTAGGTGTACCAACAGTAAACCTTGCAGTGGGATATGAACATATTCATACAACCAATGAGCAAATTAAAGTACAATATCTTGTGCAAACGGCTCAATTAGTCGTAGAACTCTTGAAAAAATCAGCTACATTTAAAATATAATAATTATGAATCTAAATTGCCAAGAGTTATGTGCATCTGAGGTCGATTAGCTGTATATTGAGCTAATGTACAATTGCCGTATTGACTCTTGGCAATTCCGTTTAAAGCTATTTGTATATGCTTTGCTTTTCCAGAAAGCATAAGTTTGTTCTTAATAATCGTTTGTTTCAAGATCATTCATCTCCTCAGTCTTTATAAAAGAGACTATGAAAATGGCAGTAACATTATGACAACTTGTCTCTTTTTACATTAAATATTGGTTAAGCTAACCTATGATCGGAGGAAAAAACAAAAATGAAGGAAAAAAATAATAAAGCAATATGGAATGAGCCTACTATCTCAACAGAACACATTTTCAAAGGTAAAGTAATCAGTCTTCAAGTAGATACAGTTGCTTTGCCAGATGGCAGAACGGCGACTCGTGAAATTGTGAAACATCCTGGAGCTGCTGCTGTTGTAGCTATCCACGATAAGAAATTAATAGTAGTTGAACAATATCGTAAGCCGCTAGGCAAAACTCAAATTGAAATACCTGCTGGTAAGCTTGATCCGAATGAAGAGCCCATCGTTGCAGCGGCACGTGAGTTAGAAGAGGAAACGGGATATATTGCACATAATCTACAATTATTGCATCAATATTACACTTCACCTGGGTTTGCTGATGAAATACTATATACGTATTTCACTAATGAAGTTACGATTGGTCAACAACATCTCGATGAAGATGAAGATGTTGTTGTGAGATTAATCACAATTGATGAGGCGGATGCTTTTATTGCCAGTGGTGATATTAGTGATGCGAAGACACTTTTAGCAGTTAATGCATGGAAGTTATTGCAATGTACGGGCTCACTTACTTAAGTTATTGTGAATAAGGAATATAGCATAAACTCTATCAATCTAGCATATGTGTAGAAGACATAAGTTAGATTGAAAGGGTGATATAATGTTGAAAAGTAATATGATGAAGTGGGTCTACCTTGGCGTAGTGATGTTTGCTGGAGCGGTATTTGGAAGTATATTTATTCAAGTGCTGCCTAGCGAGCAACAGATAGGACTAGGAAATGAACTGAATGTATATATGAATTGGATGAAACAAAGTGGCGATGTAAATAGTTCATATCTGTTCTGGGATGCATTCTTCGGTTACTTCAAATGGGTTGTCCTGCTATTCATTCTAGGAATTACTGTGATCGGTGTTCCGCTTATTATCATATTAAATTTTTTGAAAGGTTTTCTTCTAGGATGTAGTATTCATGTAATGGTACAAATGTTTGGTACACAAGGTGTTTTATTAAGTCTTGTTACGGTAGTTCCACATAATGTTATCGCTGTTCCTGCGATATTGATTTTAAGTTCTACTGCGATTGGGTTCTCAACTTTTATCGTGAAAAAGCGACTAATGACCCATTCTGGTAATGTACGGGAGGCATTTCTCTCCTATAGTGCTGTAGCAATGTCGATGCTTATTCTACTTGCTGTGGCTGCGTTCATAAAGGTGTTTATTTCACCTCAAGTGATGGAGTGGTATTTGGTACAGATTCCAATGTAGGATGATCAATAAAATAACTTTGAAAAAGTTTGACTTATATCGCTTTATACTAATATAATAAAAGCATAATTTTAGTAGGATGTAATAGTAGGAGGAGAGAGATGGAAGCCCAGATTGGAAATATTAAACAACAATTACAAGATAAGGGCTATAAGTTGACTCCACAGCGAGAAGCCACCCTTCGTATTCTACTAGAAAATGAGGAAGATCATCTTAGTGCTGAAGATGTATTTTTGCTTGTTAAGGGGATAGCTCCTGAAATAGGACTGGCCACTGTTTACCGGACATTGGAACTTTTAACGGAGCTACATGTCGTTGAGAAGATAAACTTCGGAGATGGTGTTGCTCGTTACGATCTTAGAGGAGATACGAATCATCATCATCATCATCATCTCATATGTATTCAATGTGGTACGATGAATGAAATTAAGGATGATTGGCTGTTACCGCTTGAGGAACGATTATTCGCACAATTTGGTTTTGAAACAGTAGATCATAGATTAGATTTTCATGGCGTTTGCCGTAGCTGTCGTGATGTAAACGAAAATAAACAATAATTGGTCCTGCTCATCCATGTAAGTGGTTGCAGGTCTTTTTTCATAATAGGGCAAAAAGACATCATATTTTGCTGTAATCCAACATACTACTTAAAAATGCATGTACATATTGTATATGTCTGTTTTGAAGCTTTCGACACTACTTTTATCAGTAACAAAGATATAAAGTTGGTAATAAAAAGTTTTAGGAGGTATGTTAATGGTTGTTATGAAGGATATGATACATAAACTGTTATTCTTTTTTCTGTTTATCGTATTACTCGTTATAGTTGCAACTGCTTATCAATGGGTACAGCAAATGATTCAACCAAATAATCATTACCAAAAACCGATTGGAAACGCTGTGAAAGTATTTGATAGTTCGTCACAATACATAGATAAAAGTTCAATGCCAGATCGCCTAGTTTGGTTTTTATGGTATGGCGAATAGAAAATAGGTAATGATATACCACGTAAAAGCTATTGCTTTCGACGTACCTTTCATTTGCGAGAATTATAACCAAGATGTTAATGAAAAGTTTAAGGAGTGGGAGGATGTACGAGCAGTTACATCAATATTTAAAGGTTTTACAACAAGAGAGTAAGCTAACGACAAACTCCTATCAGTCATATGAAAGAGATCTGTTGAAATTTACTGGTTATCTTGAAGGTGAAGGTGTAAAGGGATGGACAAGCGTACATAAGCATCATACTTTGAAGTACATGATACAGTTGAAAGAAGCGGGTTTAAAGCCAGCAACTATTGCTAGACATGTAGTGTCCATCCGTGCCCTTTTTCATTATCTTATTATTCATGATTTCATCTCACATGACCCTTCCATATTTATAGAAGCTCCAAAACTCGAAAAAAAAGTGCCGCAAATTATTTCTCAAGAAGATACAAACAGCTTGCTCCAAGCACCTGATTTGTCAACTGTAGTAGGTATTCGTGATAAAGCAATGTTAGAGTTGCTGTACGCTACAGGTATTAGAGTAACAGAATTAGTTTCTCTGAATGTAGATCATGTTCATCTATCTCTTGGCTTTATTCAAGTAATAAGTCCAAGTCAGAAGGAGCGGTTTGTACCCTTTGGGAATTACGCCAAAGAAGCCATCGAGGTTTATTTGGATCAAGGTAGAGTTCAATTAACGACTGAGAGCACTTCACCAGAAGTGTTATTTCTCAATCATCATGGTGGACGGATAACTAGGCAAGGATTCTGGAAAATTATTAAAAAATATGCACTTGAAGCGGGTGTAACGGATGAGGTAACACCTCATACTTTGAGACACTCTGTAGCTGCTCATTTACTCGAAAATGGTGCTGATGTAAGAGCAGTACAGGAGATACTCGGACATGTTGATATTACTTCGACGATGAAGTATACTTCGATCGCTAAGTCGAAAATGAAGGAAGTTTACAGTAGCTCACATCCTAGAGCATAGTATGGATAATGTTTCTTGTGATAAGCATAAGAGGGAACACATGATGAGCTGAATTAATGCTTTTAAATTAACTTTTTGTTGCTAAGAAGGCCCACAAGATGATACAAAAAGTTTAGTAATGCTTCCTAAGCAACTTTTTGTTGCAAAGAAGTCCCTCTTGAATTTACAAAAAGTTTAGTAATGCTTCCGAAGCAACTTTTTGTTGCAAGGAAGTCCCTCTTGTATTAACAAAAAGTTTAGTAATGCTTCCGAAGCAACTTTTTGTTGCAAGGGAGTCCCTCTTGAATTTACAAAAAGTTTTAGGAGTGATCATATGAAATTTGATCGAATTGCTGTCGTTGTATTGGATAGTGTAGGTATTGGAGAATTGCCAGATGCTGATCAATTTGGCGATGTAGGAAGTCACACGCTTGGTCACATCGCTCGTGAATATACAGCACTCAATCTACCTCATCTTAGAGCGTTAGGATTGGATCGAATTGCACCTATTCACAATTGGGAGCCAGACTTAACTAAGCAGCCTCAAGCGTATTATGGAAAGATGGCAGAAGCTTCAGTAGGTAAAGATACGATGACGGGTCATTGGGAACTCATGGGATTGCGAATTGAAACACCTTTTCAAACGTTTCCTGATGGATTTCCTGATGAATTAATTGAACAATTCGAGTCTCGTACTGGCAGAAAAGTGATCGGAAACAAACCTGCGAGTGGTACGGAGATTTTAGATGAACTTGGCGAAGAACAGATGAAGAGCGGTGCTTGGATTGTATATACAAGTGCTGATAGTGTATTTCAGTTAGCTGCCCATGAGGATATCATTCCGCTTGAGGAATTGTACAAAGCTTGTGAAATAGCCCGGGAATTGACTATGGAGGATCGTTTCTCCGTAGGTCGAGTTATAGCTAGACCTTATGTTGGATCACCAGGCAACTTTAAACGCACTCCCCATAGACATGATTATGCTTTAAAACCACCACAACGAACAGTACTTAACGAGTTACAAGATGGTGGGTTTGAGACAATCTCAGTTGGAAAAATATATGATATATTTGATAGCGAGGGAATTAATCAATCACATCCTTCGAAAAGTAATGAAGAGGGCATTAATCAAACGATTGAACTATTGAAAACAAAATTCAATGGTTTTTTATTCACGAATCTTGTTGATTTTGATTCTCTATATGGTCATCGTCGTGACCCAATCGGATATGGTAAAGCGTTAGAAGAGTTTGACGCTGCGTTACCTGAAATGATGAAGCAAATAGGTGAACATGATCTTTTAATTATTACAGCTGATCATGGTAATGATCCTACTCACCCAGGAACAGATCATACTCGTGAATATGTTCCTATCTTGTTATATAGTCCTTCATTAAAAGAGCCACAACAACTGGAAACAAGATCGACATTTGCAGATTTAGGAGCTACAATCGCTGAGAATTTTGAAGTAGGGGCGCCGCCGACAGGAATTAGCTTCTTATCGCATTTACAGTAATTAAAATTTAGGAGGAATTAATATGAGTACAATAACAGCAAGTCAACAAATTAATGAAGCAGCACAATATATTGCAGAGCAAATAAATGTAATACCGGAAATAGGTCTTATATTAGGATCAGGGTTAGGTGTGTTAGGCGATCATATTGAAGGTGCAACAGTAATTGCCTACGAAGATATTCCTCATTTTCCTGTATCAACGGTTGAAGGTCATGCTGGTGAATTGATGATCGGAACCATTGCAGGAAAAACAGTAGTACTTATGCGTGGTCGTTTCCATATGTACGAAGGATATGCGCCAGAAGTAACGGCATTCCCGGTTAGAGTGATGAAAGCATTAGGTGTCAAATCTCTAATTGTAACAAATGCAGCTGGTGGTATTAATTTAGAATTTGCATCAGGTAATCTAATGTTAATCTCAGATCATTTAAATCTGACAGGTAAAAATCCGTTAATCGGAGCTAATGATCCCGATCTAGGTGCTAGGTTCCCAGATATGTCAGAAGCGTATAGCAAACGTCTAAGAGTGATTGCAAAAACTGTTGCATCTGAAAAAGGAATCGGACTTGTTGAAGGTGTATACGCTGGATTGCTTGGTCCATCTTATGAAACGCCTGCAGAGATTAGAATGTTAAGAATTATTGGTGCAGATGCAGTCGGAATGTCAACGGTTGCTGAAGTTATCGCAGCTCGACATAGTGGTATTGAAGTTGTCGGTATTTCATGTATTAGTAATATGGCAGCAGGTATTTTGGATCAACCATTGTCACATGTGGAAGTTATGGAAACGACAGATCGAGTTAAATCGCAATTTTTAGAGTTAGTTACGTCATTAATCGCCAAAATTTAGTAAAACTGTCACAATATTGTCACAATTCATCTGACTGATTCTGACAACATTCGAAAATCACTTCGTCGTATAATGTCTTAGTGCTCTGCGTAAAACAAGTTATTATGAAGAAGGATGGTTAGACAAGTGATAGACAGTCAGCTTAATGTAAAAATTGAATTTCTCCGCAAACAGATGGAAATTACAGCAAGCCAACGAGGTAGCTTGCTACATCATGATGTAATTGCACTTAGTCAGACACTTGATGAATACATTATGAAAGCACAATATAGTCATGCGAGTTATCCATTGCTAACATGTGCGTTGTAGAATTGTTTTAAAGGTTTTCTATTGTTCTAGAATTTAGATAAGAAACATAATCGACATTGAATCTAACATTTTTGCCGTGACAGCTTTGCTACCGTATTATGTTTCTTACACAACAATTTCAGAAGCCCCTTGTACATAGAACTTACTTTGAGCTTCTTATAAACGGATATATAGCTTGACATAAGAAGAATTCACTAGCGCACTTAATGGAGGGACAAATGAGAGCTGTAGATTTTATTCAGAAGAAGCGTGATGGAAAAGAGTTATCTACTCAAGAAATTAATGAATGGATCAAACAATATTGCCTAGGTAACATTCCAGACTACCAGATGTCTGCATGGACGATGGCCGTTTATTTTAATGGAATGACTGCCAGAGAAGTAGCGGATTTGACTCTTGCTATGGCAAGTTCAGGAGATCAAGTAGATTTATCAGCGATTCGCGGTGTGAAGGTGGACAAGCATTCAACTGGAGGGGTCGGTGATAAGACTAGTCTTATTCTAGCTCCACTTGTGGCAGCACTAGGAGTTCCAGTTGCTAAAATGTCGGGTAGAGGTCTTGGTCATACTGGAGGTACTGTTGACAAGCTAGAGTCTATAACAGGTTTCCATACTGAACGCACACAACAGCAATTTGTAGATCAGGTAAATACGATTGGCGTATCTATTATTGGTCAAAGTGGTGATTTGGCACCTGCAGACAAACAGTTGTATGCGTTACGTGATGTTACGGCAACGGTTGAATCGATTCCGCTTATTTCAAGTTCTATTATGAGTAAAAAAATTGCAGCAGGTGCAGATGCTATTGTTCTTGATGTTAAGACAGGCGATGGTGCATTTATGAAAACGCTAGAAGAGTCGATCCAATTAGCGCAGATGATGGTCAATATTGGAACGGAAGTTGGTCGTGATACAGCAGCAGTCATAAGCGATATGGATCAGCCCTTAGGATTTGCAATAGGTAATGCACTTGAAGTTGAAGAAGCGATTGTTACACTACAAGGTAAGGGGCCAGCCGATCTGACTGAGCTATGCATTGCGCTAGCTGCTCATATGGTTGTATTGGGACAACAAGCTAGTAGTTATGATGAAGCTAGATTAAGGGTAGAAGAATGTTTACGAAGCGGAAATGCGTTACTTAAGCTGCAAGAGTTTGTGGAAGCTCAAGGCGGAGACGGCTCAATCGTTCATGATGTTAGCAAACTTCCTCAAGCATCTCAACAGTATGAAGTGAAGAGCCAACAATCAGGATATGTGAATGCTATAGGTGCTGAGCAGCTAGGAATTGCGGCGATGAAGTTAGGTGCTGGTCGAGCGACTAAGGATGAGTCGATTGACCATGCGGTCGGCATCGTACTTCGTAAGAAGGTAGGAGACGCTGTACAACAAGGTGAAGTGCTAGCGACACTCTATGTGAATAGTGAAGTCAATGAGCAATCAGAGCCGGTTATAATCGTTCATGACGCTTATATCATTAGTGAACAGAAACCACGATTACGTCCATTATTAATGGCGATTGTGACAAAAGATGGAGTGACTACCTTGTAGTCAAGGTTCAATATAATGAAGCCTCCAAAGTATTAGCGAAAAGCTAGTACTTTGGAGGCTTTTTTGTAGTTTTTTTTATATGTGTAAATATGCTTTCAATTTTCAGTCTACATAATAGCTATGTCGCTACAACTCCAATTGTGATTACCATCACCTGATTTGTCACTACTCACAAAGATGAATACTACCAATGATGGAATAATTTTTAATATATTCGTCAACAATGACTAAGTAAGTGAGACAATTAATGAAGATTTCTTTCATTATGACTAGAAGAACAGCTAATTAGGTTTATGCTTCTGAAGTAACTTTTCGTTACAAGGAAGCTTTTCAAGAAAATACGAAAAGTTTGTAGGAGGGACATAAGTTGAAAAAAATAGTATTGATGTTGGTATTAATTTGCCTCATTTCGTCCAGTTATTCTGGAGCAACGATTGACGCGCATACGCTATCATCCGAAGAGGTAAAAACAATTGAAACGAACTCTAACGTAGGACCTTCTCTAGCTCTAAACGCTGCTTCAGCAGTATTAATAGATGCAGATAGCGGCACGATAATTTTCGAAAAAAACAGCAATGAGAAACTACCTCCTGCGAGTATCACTAAAGTCATGACGATGCTACTAGTTATGGAAGCAGTAGGTCAGGGGAAAATGAAATTAACAGATATGGTTCGTACAAGTGCTAACGCAGCATCTATGGGAGGTTCACAAATCTTCCTTGAAGAAGGCGAAGAGATGTCTGTAGAAGAGATGCTAAAAGGTGTTGCTATGGCATCTGGGAATGATGCTTCTGTTGCATTAGCTGAAAAGTTAGGTGGTACAGAAGAGGAATTCGTTAAGTTAATGAACGAACGTGCCAAGCAACTTGGTATGAATAATACTCATTTCATGAATTCTAATGGATTGCCAGTAGAGAACCACTATTCTTCAGCTTATGATATCGCATTAGTATCGCGTGAATTAATGAAATATGATTTAATCAGACAGTTTACTGGAAAATATCAAGATTACCTCCGTAAAGATTCGGAAAAACCGTTCTGGCTTGTAAATACGAATAAATTAGTCCGTTTCTATCCAGGTGCTGATGGTGTTAAAACTGGTTATACCAGTGAAGCAAAGTTCTGTTTGTCAGCGTCTGCGGCGCGAGATGGAATGAGGATAATCGCTGTCGTTATGGGGGCTCCTAATACGAAAGTAAGAAACTCTGATGTATCTCAAATGATGGATTACGCTTTTGCCCAATATAGTAATCATGTCGTCATTGAAAAAGGAGCAACAATTGGTTCTCTAGAGATAGAAAAAGGAATGGAGAGCAGAGTTGATCTTGCTGCAGAGCAACCTTTCTCGATTCTTATTAAACGAGGTAGTGACACCTCGAAAATTTACTATGAAGTTGATATGGACAAATCAATAAAAGCGCCGATTGTCGCAGGTCAACCTATTGGTAAACTGACCATCTATCAAGGTGAACAAGCGATGAAGGAATTTGAATTATTAGCTCCAAGAACAGTTGAGAAAGTGAACTGGTTCCGCTTATTGAAACGGTCCACTCAAAGCTTATTTAAGTAATTTTTTTGAATTACATACTTCAAGCGGGCTTTCAGAATCGAGAAGATGTGGCGCTACTTGAGAAAGGCGGAAGCGCAAGTGTACGATATTGGTACACGCGGCCCTGCAATGTTTCTGCAAGAAACATACCTCGGAAGCCTATGCTATACTTTCCAAGTTCACCTCATCTTCGATGTCGAATAACCAACGAGACAATCAAAGTTATCAAAGCCCGCTTGTCGGTAATTGACCGTTTTCTTCTAGTTTTGTCATGGTGCAGGAATTAACAATGCAGATGTGGAATGATTCTCTATTCGCCAAAAAGCAGCTAGTTTTATTTGACACAAATATAACGATGAGGAGCTGAGCGATGGATGTCATTGCGCACAGAAGTAGTACACAATCGAAATGTTGTCATTGTACGCCTAACCGGAGAACTAGACCATCATACTTCTGAGGATGTTCGACTAAGACTGGATGAAGTGCTTATGAAGGAGAATTCACATCATATGGTGATGAATTTAGAAACATTAACCTTCATGGACAGTTCAGGTATTGGTGTACTGCTCGGTCGTTACAAGCAGTTGAAGAATAAGGGCGGAAAGTTAATTCTTTGTCATATTGATTCACCAGTGTATAAGCTTTTAGAGCTATCTGGTTTATTCAAAATTATCGATGTATATGACGATGAGGTACACGCACTTTCTAGCTTGGAGGTGGTATCATGAACGCGGGAAACAAAATGAGACTAGTATTTAGTGCTAGATCTGAGAATGAATCGCTCTCTCGTATTGCAATTGCGGCATTTGCCAGTCAACTTGATCCTACATTAGAAGAGTTAAATGATCTGAAAACAGTTGTATCTGAAGCTGTAACCAACTGCATTATTCATGGCTATGACAATGACCCAAATCAAGAAGTAGAGATTAATGCAAGTATTGAAAATGATCGAATCATCATCGAAATTAGTGATAGTGGTAAAGGGATTGAAGATATGGAACTTGCACGTCAACCTTTATTCACTACTTTACCAGATGGAGAACGTGCTGGAATGGGTTTTACGATTATGGAGAATTTTATGGATCATTTCGAAGCATCAAGCACTGTCGGCGGTGGTACTCGTATTATGATGACGAAGCGCATTGAATCAAAAAAAGCGCTCTATTACTAGAGCATAGGGGTTGAACCTCATGAAAGTCGATTTTAAGCAAGCGGGCCAACCGTATTTGGAAGATTCTGAGGTCAAGCGATTAATCGCTCTAAGCCAATCAGGTGATATGGAAGCGCGAGATCGTCTTGTTAACTCAAATATTAGGCTTGTCTGGTCAGTCGTGCAGCGCTTTATGAATCGAGGATATGAGCCAGAGGATCTTTTTCAAATCGGATGCATTGGATTGCTCAAGTCAGTAGATAAATTTGATTTATCTTATGATGTAAAGTTTTCTACATATGCAGTTCCAATGATTATTGGTGAGATTCAACGTTTCTTACGTGATGATGGAACACTCAAGGTTAGCCGATCCTTGAAAGAAACAGCCAATAAGGTACGTAAAATGAAAGATGAACTATCCAAAACAATGGGCAGATTACCGACAATTTCTGAAGTTGCAGAGCGATTGGGGATTACACCTGAGGACGTTATCTTCGCTCAGGAGGCTAACAAGCCACCAACATCCATTCATGAAACAGTTTTTGAAAATGACGGTGATCCGATTACCTTGATGGATCAGATTGCGGATGATTCGCAAGATAAATGGTTCGATAAATTAGCGTTAACAGAAGCAATTGGTGGACTAAGTGAGCGTGAACGAATGATTGTATATTTACGCTATTATCGCGATAAGACACAATCAGAAGTTGCCAATCGACTTGGTATTTCTCAAGTGCAAGTATCTCGTCTTGAGAAGAAAATATTGCAGCTTATTAAAGATCAGATTGCATTATAGTGCAAGTGCTACTTTTTTAAGTGATTTGATCTCAGCTTGTTGATGTCGTAGGTCCGGAATGATTAACATTCCGGATCTTTTTCATTTTCAGTACTAAAGGAGGTTGCCTAATGGCTACCCACTCTATTAGTATAGAAAGAACGATCAATTTTGGAGGGGCTCCCGATGACGAATGAAATGACAGTAAACCTATCCCTTAATGAAGCGACACTCCAATTTGTAAATTTTTATGCTGAAAATGAATTGGATACGATAGAAATTCAAATACACACCTTGCAGGAGTACTTCCGAAGATCAACCTATTATAATAAACGTTATGAAAGTGATAATAACTTAGCTGTGGGCAAAGCAATCAGTTACGCCTTAAGCAGGTCAGAGCATTGGCATAGAGTGAAAATTGGCCTATATAGAAATATCATTATTCAAATTAATGCACCTAATGTTGAGGTTGAAGAGGAAAAAGTTCCTGTAGAAGATATTAGCGAGCCTCTTAACCTACCGAGTTCTGATTTTCGAAATGGATTAATTGACTACCTTGCGTCGAGAATTTTTGACCTATTGAAAATACATATGAATACAGCTGATATTTTCAACGAATCTCCTAGAATGAGCGCACAAGAAATAAGCTCAAATCTTTATCACTTAACGGAGAGTTATTATAAGCAACAGAAACTTCCTTATCAAAGCTATCGGATGGGCGATTATATTAGTGAAAGTGCAATGATGTACTCTGGGCTTAAAGGATCGAGAAAGAACCTAGTATTTGAATTTATGGTACCGAACAATCTTTATATTAATGAATTCATTAAGCTAACTGCAAATAACGAATTAACTTCATCAATTATTCATGATAGACTTATGCGATACTATTATGTTTGTATTGTTACAATAGATGAAGCTGAAAGATTGAACCCATTTGTAATGGGCGAAGGATGGGATGGTCACAATCCCTTTTATCGTTACGAAGAAGCAGATATTCGCTATACAGAACAAGAGCGTTGAATAGGAGATGAGAGCTACTTTAGTAGCTCTTTTTTTCGTTTACTAGATGATTAATAAAGAAACAATTATTTTAATAGTAGGATTGGTGGGAACATGAAAGTGGTAATAAGATCATTGTGAACAGGATCGTCCTTTATACGGACGGGTTATGACACAATTGATCTTTTTTTCGTGATTTAGAGTAGGAAATCTACAATTGCAAATACTATATATGGTCTAACGATATTTGAGTAAAAAAAAGAGGTGTGAATAGTATGGATGAAAAGAAAAACACTCTCTATTTGCGCTTGAAACGTAGAATTAGCATTCGTCAGCAAGAGTCGGTGAAACTATCTGATGCAGCGCATATTCTTGTTGACGATAAGGAGATAGATGGTCAACTTTCCCAGTTAATTCTATACAAGCACAATCTTAAGGATGGAAATCGGGTAGTTATTGATCTGCTGCAAATTATTGAGAAGGTAAAGCAACAATGGCCGACTATGTCCATTGATGTGTATGGTGATCCCCAAGTGTTAGTGATGATCTCAAGTGACGAGAAGAAACCTCGTTACATATTACTTGTCGTTTGTTGGTTACTACTATTCTTCGGATCTGGATTAGCACTTATGAACTTTCACTCTGATGTCAATATGAGGGATACGCATATCCGAATTGTAGAGCTAATTACCGGGAAACGTGAAGATCATCCGCTTTGGTTTCAAATTCCTTACTCGGTGGGAGTAGGAGTCGGGATGATATTGTTTTTCAATCATATTTTCCGTAAGAAGTTTAACGAAGAACCAAATCCCCTTGAAGTTGAAATGTATATGTATCAAGAGAATGTTAATACATATGTAATCGCTGAAGAAATAAGGAATCGACAAGATAAGGAGAAAAGTTCGGTAGGAGAGGAAGGGTATGATTGAGTTTTTACAAATGGGGTTTATTGTGTTCCTTGGGCTTTCTGGAGGGGTCGTTGTTGGGACGAGCTTTGTAGCGTTACTCGTTATTTTTGATCTTATTCCAAGACTTGCACAGTTAACGAATAGCTATCACCTATCATTTTGTTTCGAGTCGGCTTTAATAGGTGGAGCGCTCTACTTCACATTAACAGATTTCTTGAATATACAGCTGGGCTTGCCACTACCGCTTTTAACCAGCTTTATTGGGTTACTTGATGGAATGTTTGTAGGGATGTTGGCAGCTGCATTAACAGAAGTGATGAATGTACTTCCGATTATAGCCAAACGACTAAGTTTGTCACGTGCTATGGTTGCATTAGTAATGGCTATGGTCATTGGGAAAACGGTGGGTTCCTTTTTTGATTGGCTAATTTTCCAGTGGTAATTTTAGAATTCTTAAATTGATAATAATTAAATTAAAAAGGAGTGTACATCGATGACCTACGAAAATCAGGAAGATAATCAAAAGCAAGGGGGAAATCATCCGATTCCACCTCCCAATCAGTTCCTAAATGATGAATTACAATACGATCAATTTCTTGCACAACAGCAAAGTATAGATGATGAAAGCTTATTTGAAGGAGATGGTGAGCATTACCATCTAAGTGATTTGAAGCGTCAGAAGCAGACAGCCCCGGTAGAACCAATTCCATCAAAAATAGAAGATATTCTCATTCGACTTGAGGATGAGATTGGGTACAAAAAAAGTTTCGATGTATCTGTTAGGGAGATGACAATTGGGAATACACGTATTGCAATGCTCTGTGTTAGTGGATTAGTTAACTCAGGTATTATGCTTGAGATTTTAAAAAGGCTAACGTTTCTTGAATCCAAAGATTTGGGATATGATGCGTTACATAGCTTTTTCACATACTATGTGCCTTCGGCGCAAGTACGTAAGGAAGAAGATTGGAATTTGATGATTGCTAGTGTACTGGGTGGTGAGTGTGCATTATTTATAGACAATCAGCCCATCGCGCTATTGATTGAAGTTCGTAATTTCCCAGCGCGTGGTTTATCTGAACCTTCCTTAGAAAAGGTTGTGCGTGGTAGTAGAGATGGTTTTAATGAAACGTTGATGGTTAACATTTCACTTGTAAGACGACGTTTGAAAGATCCTATGCTTAGGTATGAACTTTTGCGAGTGGGTACGAGAACGAAAACGGACGTCTGCATCGCTTATATTGATGATCTCGTTGATAAAAAATTATTAGCATCCATCAAAGAGAAAATAGAAGCTGTTCGTATCGATGGATTACCTTTAGCGGATAAGCAATTGGAAGAGGTGACAATTAATCGAGCGTGGAATCCGTTTCCGCTTGTTCGGTATTCAGAAAGACCGGACACCGTAGCTTCTCACTTGCTAGAAGGCGCAGTAGCGGTGTTTGTAGATACTTCACCGAGTGTGATGACGATGCCAACTACTTATGCTGACTTAATGCAGCATGCCGAAGAGAACCGCCAAACACCGTTTGTAGGTACATACTTACGTTGGGTAAGATTTATTGGCATATTTATGTCATTATTGTTGTTACCACTATGGTTATTATTTGTGTTACATCCGGAATATCGACCTGATCTTCTAGCGTTTGTTGGCCCCAAAGAAACTGGTGAAATTCCGATAGTGATTCAATTTATAATCGCTGAGATTGGTGTTGATCTTTTGCGAATGGCTTCCGTACATACGCCAACGTCACTCGCGACTGCAATGTCACTCGTTGCTGCTATTCTCATCGGAGATATTGCTGTACAAACAGGGCTATTTGTTAATGAAGTTATCCTTTATATGGCGATTGCAGCAGTAGGAATGTTTGCTACGCCAAGCTATGAGTTAGGGCTAGCTAATCGTTTAATTCGCTTAATATTAATCGTTACTGTAGCGTTATTTGGTTTAGTTGGACTTGTGGTGCCTGTTACAATAATCATTATAGCGTTAGCGATGGAACGTTCAGTAAATCGTCCATACTTGTGGCCGTTTATTCCTTTTGACCTAAAATCGGTAATAAATATTTTAATTCGGAAGCCAATGTTGTATAATCGTACTCGACCAAATATCATGAGACCACAGCAATATGATCGTATGCCGAACGAGGATAAGAACTGAAAAATACAAACTTCATGTGTAAATATCCATTTCTTAATGCTTACGATATGAGTTATACTGTGAGAAATGATGAATAATGGTCTATCTTTCAGTGATAGAGGAAAGCAGAGGGGAATTTATGTATTTACATGGTACTAGTAAAGTAAACGATAATGGTCACTTGGAAATTGGTGGAGTAGATGTTGCCAATTTGGCAAGTGAATTTGGTACTCCACTATATATAGTTGATGAAGCATTAGTTAGACAACGCGCACGTGAATATGTAGATGCATTTACAGCTACAGGATTGAAATTTCAAGTTGCTTACGCGAGTAAAGCATTTTCTGTAAAAGCAATGTGTGTGTTAGCAGAGCAAGAAAACTTGTCACTAGATGTTGTTTCTGACGGTGAATTATATACTGCGCTTGAAGCGGGTTTCCCTGCTGAGCGAATCCACTTCCACGGCAATAACAAAACTGACGAAGAAATCAATATGGCTCTAGAAGTTGGTATTGGTTGTTTCGTAGTTGATAATTTTATTGAATTACACGTACTTAATGATCTTGCTGCACAAAAAAATAAAGTAGTGAATGTTCTACTTCGTGTTACTCCTGGTGTTGAAGCTCATACACATGATTATATTTCAACTGGTCAACAAGATTCTAAATTCGGCTTTGATCTTGGTAATGGATCTGCTAGAGAAGCGATTATCCAAGCAAATGATCTAGCTAACATTCATCTACTTGGTGTACATTCCCATATCGGATCTCAAATTTTCGAAGTTGAAGGTTTCCGTATGGCTGTTGAAAAAGTTACGAAATTTGCAGTAGCAATTCGTGATGAATTTAACATTCTATTTACTGTAATTAACGTTGGTGGCGGTTTTGGTATTCGTTATGTTGAAGGAGATTCTCCACTTCCAATTAGCGAATATGTTAATGCAATTGCTGATGCGATTAAAACTAATTTCACAGAAGCTAATTATGCTTGGCCTGAAATTTGGACGGAACCAGGTCGTAGTATGGTTGGCGATGCTGGTACTACGTTATACACAATTGGTACAAGCAAAAACATTCCTGGTGTTCGTAAATATGTAGCGGTTGATGGTGGTATGACGGATAATCCACGTCCAGCATTATATCAATCTCAATATGAGGCAGTTTTGGCTAATCGTGCAAATGAAGAAGCTACAGAAGTAGTTTCTATTGCCGGTAAATGTTGCGAGAGTGGCGATATGTTGATCTGGGATGTTAATCTTCCAGAATCAAAAAGTGGCGATCTTCTAGCTGTATTCTGTACAGGTGCATACAACTATGCAATGGCAAGTAACTACAATCGTATCCGTCGTCCAGCTGTAGTATTCGTGAAAGATGGTCAAGCTGATCTAGTTGTAAAACGTGAATCTTTGGAAAATATTGTATGTAATGACGTCGTTCCTGCACGTCTGCAAAAATCTACACTTGCGAAATAGGCTCAAAATTGGTAACGTATTGTTATCTCTAAGATGAAAGGTAGATGTCAAAATGGCAAAACAAGCAAAAATTAAATTAGCTGAAGGTGGAGAAGTTGTAATCGACTTATTCGACCAAGACGCTCCAAATACTGTTGCAAACTTCGAAAAACTTGCATCTGATGGATTCTATAACGGTTTAACTTACCACCGCGTTATCCCTGGTTTCGTAGCTCAAGGTGGCTGCCCAGACGGTCGTGGTACTGGTGGTCCAGGTTACACAATTAATTGTGAAATCAATCCTAATAAACATGAACGTGGTTCATTAGCGATGGCACATGCTGGACGCAACACTGGTGGTAGCCAGTTCTACATTTGTTATCAAGCTCAACCACATTTAGATGGACAACATACTGTATTCGGAAAAGTTGTTTCAGGTATGGAATTGGTAGATGCTTTGTCAAATGGTTCTAAAATGGAATCTGTAGAAGTTTACGAAGTTTAAGATAGTAGTAAATCCAATTGAATAGTAGTTAGCTTACCTTCGGGGGTCGGGTGAAAATCCCAACCGGCGGTGATCACACGATGAAGTGAAACTCACTTCATCGTGCGTAAGTCCGCGACCCAATCTAATTATGGCGACATAATGGATTGGCTGATCTAGTGTGAATCTAGAACCGACAGTAAAGTCTGGATGGGAGAAGGAGAAGCTTCAATATATCTTTGTGATAAGATATACTCTTTTGAGTATAATCATCATCTAAGGTTTATTTGAATTCGCTTTTTAAGGAATTCATACATTGAGAGATGTCTATGATGTGATGTGTCAATTTGATGCAGCGATCTAGGCTTTTTCAGCGTAGAAAATTCTACATAACTCACCCCCGATGGCAATAGCCTTTGGGGGTTTTTGTGTATTTTTCTTCATTCTTGACGAACAAGACAAGGACTTAGCTGACTCAAAGGCAAGTAATACTATCGGTCAAGCAGGAGTTATAATAGATGTCGATGTGACATTGTCCAACAAAAGAATGGGATAGTTCAAATTAATTAAAATGTGAATGATTAGAGCTATCGATGGTTGATTGGAGGGATGTATTATGTTTACGGGGTTGGTCGAGGAAATCGGTTTGGTAAAAGGAATTCGAAAACAAGGAGAAGTTATGCTAATAAGTGTAGCTGCCAAAAAGGTGATTGATGGAATTGCAGTAGGAGATAGTATTGCAGTTAATGGTGTCTGTCTTACCGTAACATCGTTTCATGTGAATGATTTTACAGCTGATGTCATGCCTGAAACATATCGAAAAAGCTCACTATCACAACTTACAAATGGGCGTACCGTTAATCTAGAACGTGCAATGATCGCTGGAGGAAGGTTTGGCGGTCATATTGTTCAAGGACATGTTGATGGTACAGGACATATCGTTACAAGATTTAGTGATGGTAATGCAGTAGTTTTTGAGATCCACGTAGACACTGAGGAAGTGCTTAAATATCTTATTCCAAAAGGTTCAATAACGATCGATGGAATTAGCCTGACGATAGTTAGTGTAGTCCAAAATATCGTTAAAGTATCCGTCATTCCACACACTTTAGCCCAGACGGCATTACAGCAACGAGATGTGGGTGATATTGTTAATCTTGAAGGAGACATTATCGGAAAATATGTCGAACATTTACTACGTTATCAAACTAAAGAGATAGATAAGCCTAAACAATCTAATTTATCAAATGCGTTTCTGACCGAACATGGATTTATGTAATTATCAATAGTTTTGGGAGGAATAATGATGAGTGAACAAATAGATACATTTGATAGCATAGAGTCAGCAATAGCAGATTTGAAACAAGGTAAAGCGATTATCGTCGTAGACGATGAGGATCGTGAGAATGAAGGAGATCTAATTGCGTTAGCCCAATATGTGACACCCGAAGTGGTTAATTTCATGATTACTGAAGCAAGAGGTCTTGTATGTGTACCGATAACCGCAGAAAGAGCTGAAGCTCTAGATTTGCCACCAATGGTGCAACAAAATACAGATTTTCATGGAACAGCATTTACAGTTTCAGTAGACCATATTTCAACGACAACTGGCATTTCTGCACATGAACGAGCGATGACAATCCATGCTCTAATTGATGACAACGCGGTAGCGACAGATTTTCGTCGCCCAGGGCATATATTCCCACTAGTTGCCAAAGCAGGAGGCGTTCTTCAACGCGCTGGACATACAGAAGCTGGTATAGATTTGGCGAAATTATCTAGTGCGAAACCTGCTGCACTTATATGTGAGATTATTAAGGAAGATGGCAGTATGGCTCGTATGGATGATCTTCAACATTTCAAGTCGAAACATCATTTGAAATTGATTACGATTAAAGCACTTATCGAATATCGTAGTCAGACTGAAAAATTAATTACTCGTGAAGCTTCATGTAAGCTACCTACAGATTTTGGAGAGTTTACTGCTGTTGGTTATTCAAACGTTGTTGATCACAAAGAACATATTGCACTAGTGAAGGGTGAAATTGATCCTTCTCAACCAGTATTACTTCGAGTTCATTCTGAATGTCTAACTGGCGATGTATTCCATTCACATCGTTGTGACTGTGGTCCGCAACTTGAGGCAGCACTTCGCAGCGTTAATGAAGCTGGTGCTGGTATCGTCTTGTATATGCGTCAAGAAGGTCGCGGTATAGGTTTAATTAATAAGCTGAAAGCGTATGAATTACAAGAGCAAGGTTTGGATACGGTTGAGGCTAACATTAAACTTGGATTCGCTGCTGATTTACGAGAGTATGGCATTGGTGCTCAAATATTAAAGGATCTTGGTGTGAAACAGATTCGTCTGCTTACAAATAACCCTAGAAAGATTACAGCATTAGAGGGGCATGGTCTCGAAGTTGTTGAGCGGGTACCTATTCAACTTGATCACAACAAAAATAATGAGAAATATATGCACACGAAACAAGAAAAGATGGGTCATATCTTAAAATTTTAACAAAATCGTATAAAAGTAATGCTTTTATACGAAATAATCATTAGAATAGAGAGGGGAAATTAAGATGGCATTTGTATACGAAGGTAATTTAATTTCTGAAGGATTAAAGTATGGAGTCGTAGTTGGACGTTTTAATGAATTTATTTCAAGTAAGTTATTAGCTGGAGCGTTAGATGGATTCAAACGTCATGGTGCACAAGATCATGAAGTAGAGGTAGCGTGGGTTCCTGGAGCATTTGAAATTCCACTCATTGCACAGAAGATGGCTGAGAGCGGAAAATATGATGCAGTAATTACACTAGGTGCAGTGATACGAGGAGCTACGCCTCATTTTGATTATGTTTGTAACGAGGCAGCTAAAGGCGTTTCTGCAGTGGCATTGAAAACTGGCGTGCCAACTGTATTTGGAGTTTTGACTGTTGATTCGATTGAGCAAGCGATTGAGCGTGCTGGTACGAAGGCAGGCAATAAGGGGTATGAGTCAGCGATTACAGCCATAGAAATGGCCAACCTTTTGAAGGAAATTCAAAAGTGATCGCTTGTGATTACGATGACTATGCTAACGTAGCTTAGTCGGCGGCGAATATGGCATTCATCGCTAGCTCCAGTGCTCATGTACCAATAACGTACATTCCGCGCTTCACGTCACTAGCTTCATACCATCTTCTTGGTACTTACAAGCGATCATTTTGAATCTTTATTTGAAATTCGATCAAGTTACTTCGTGGTGATGCTTCGCAGCATAGACATCGTGGTTTTGCTTCGAAGATGTGAGTTCTCTTACGTATTCTCCGACTACGTTGTGTTCTATACTCCGCTGACTACTAAGCAACTGCCACGTTGCATTGACGTCTTAGCTCCGCTAAGTTATTGAAAGATATATAGAATTACCAATTACAATGAAGGTTCAAAAAGCGGGCTTTAAGAACCAAGAAGATGAAGCGCTACTTGAGGTAGGAGGAAACGCAAGTGTACATTATTAGTACACGCGTACCGGACTACCCAAGTTCGCTTCATATTCGATGTCGAATAGGCTACGAAGCCAATCATCGTTATCAAAGTCCGCTTTTTGAACTACCGTTAAAAAGTAACAGGAGGTTATGGTGTGTCCGTACAATACAAGCTAGATTCTTTCGAAGGTCCGCTCGATCTATTGTTGCATCTTATTGATCGATCGGAAATTGATATTCAAGATATATCCATTAGCGAGATTACGAATCAGTATATGGGATATTTGAATGATATGAAAGAATTGGAGCTAGACATAACAAGTGAATTTTTGGTGATGGCTGCTACGCTATTAGCAATTAAGAGCCAGCAGTTATTACCGAAGCCTCCTGTATTCGAGAATGAATATGAAGAGTGGTATGATGAAGGACCTGACTTGCGTGAAGAGTTGATACAGAAGTTGATTGAATATCGTAAATTCAAACAGATTGCACAAGATCTGAAAGATAAAGAATTTCAGAGAAGTCTTGTCTTTTCTCGTGAACCTGAAGATATGACAGGGTTTATGAAAGAGACATATGTCAATCCATTAGAAGGTATTCAATTATCTGATCTCGTCTTAGCACTGCAAAAAGCTATGAAACGTGCAAATCGAAGAGATGTTATTGCGACTATTCAGCGAGATGAAATATCTGTTAAGGATCGTATTAAAGATATTGTTGAAGTATTGAAGCAATATGAAACGGTTCGATTCTCTAAACTTATTCGTGAAAATATGTCTAAGCATGAAATCGTAGTTACTTTTCTATCTATTCTCGAATTAATGAAAATGAAGCATATCCGTTGCTATCAGCACGGGCTCTTCGATGATATTGTGATACAGTGGAGAGGAGACGGTATTTCCGATGGAATTTCAGCAATTGAAGTCGATTATTGAGGGTTTGCTTTTCATGGCAGGAGATGAAGGGCTTAATAAACGTCAACTCGCAGATATTATGGGCATAGATGTTGATTATATTGAGGAGTTAGTTCTTGATTTACAACGTGATTTGGAACGAGATGGGCGAGGTGTACAAATCGGGATACTTGCTGGTTCGTATCGTCTAACAACACATCCAGAACATGCAGCATATTTTGAACGAATGGCTTACACCCCAACAAGGGCACAACTTTCCCAAGCAGCGCTTGAAACGTTGTCTATTGTAGCATACAAGCAACCAATTACACGAGTTGAGATTGAAGAAATTCGTGGAGTAAAATGCGAACGTGCGATTCATACATTAGTAGCGAAAGATCTAATAGAGGAAGTCGGACGAGCAGAAGCAATTGGCCGACCAATACTCTATGGTACAACGAAAATATTTCTTGATAGTTTCGGTCTCGCTTCTATTAAGGAACTTCCAGAACCGAAAGATGTATCTTTAGAAGATGAAGATATGGATGAACAAACGCAATTGTTATTTGAAAGATTTGAAGGTCGTCAGATGACGTTGGATGAAGTAAAGGAATGATAACATTAAGACTGGTCATACTATGGTCAATATACTTAAGTAGAGGAGGTGGAGCATGCTGCCTTGGATTCTGAGTAATTGGGCATGGATGGTCAGTCTTTTTATTGTCGCAATTGTTATCGCTGCTTGTTACTCTAATCTTACATTTGATTGCTATGCACGTAGTCGTAAAAATGAAGATTACATTTTAATTAAAATAGTTGGATTGTATGGTCTGTTTAAAATTAAAATTGTATTACCTCAAGTTGGAAAAGTCCAACAAGACAGTGAAATTAGTGAAAATAAGCAGAGTGGACGTTGGGAATGGGACCCTGATGTTGCGATTGCGAAATATCAGCAATGGCATGCGGCATTGCAAATGGTTCATGATATGAGAGGAAGATTTAAGCGAGTTTTGAGTAAAGGGATACTTACGGAATGGAAATGGTACAGTTATGTTGGAACTGGTGATGCTATGACAACAGCGATGACTTGTGGTTTGTTATGGTCTGTGAAAGGTATGATCTTTGGAAAGCTTTCAGGACTTGTAAGAGTAAAGGAGTCCCCAGTTGTGAAGATTGAACCAATTTATCAGACATCGTTTTTTGCAACGGAATGGTCATGTTTGGTTACTATGAAGTTATGGCATGCGTTATATACAGGCCTATATATTATGTTTAGAATATCAAAATGGAAAAAGAGGTTTATTGTACGTAGTAATGTACCAGCAGGAACAAATTGATCAATATCGCCGATGAGCGAAGGTGATTAACTACAACGCGATTCATTGTGATCACTGTTGAATATTTTGAACTTAACTTACAAATAAATGTTCAAAAAGTTCGGCTGTCAGCACCAAGAAGATGGCCTACAGCGGAAACGAGTAGCACAGCGTACGTATTGTGTACGAGAGCACACGCAGGCTTTCGATGGAGGACATGTTCGCTGACGAGTAACTTCAACGCGATTCATCGTGATCACAGTCGAATATTTTGAACTTCCACTAAAGGTAATAATTGATGCTTATATTATGGAGTGTAGTTGAGCAAAATATTGCGTAGGCTTCATATCATCAATTAGGAGTGATTTCAAATGTCAGAGCATCCTATTCAAGGATTAATGTCCACAAGTCTTGAAAACATTAAGCAAATGTTAGGAATCAACACGATTGTAGGAGATCCCATTCATACACCGAGTGGAGATACTATATTACCCATCTCTCGTGTCGGTGTTGGATTTGTAGCTGGAGGTAGTGAAATTCGAATGGATCAAGATGAACCACATCACATCCAATTAGAAGGACTACATTCAACGACTACTGCAATGCCTTTTGGTGGTGGTAGTGGTGGTGGTGTATCCATTACTCCAATTGCATTTCTTGTTGTGGGTGCACAAGGTGTTAAAGTTGTACCGTTAGATAATCAAACTCATCTGTTAGATAAAGTTATTGATGCTGCACCTTCATGGATGGACAAAATTCAATCCATGATAACATCAAATACAGATGCAAGTAGTACTACATCGATGCAGCAAGGTTCTATTGATAGTACAGGTGATTATCACCAGTAATCTTTTCTTCGTTATAGCTTTGTCTTAATGGAAAGTTGAAAAAGCCGACTAACAATGGAATCTCTTCCTTGTTAGTTGGCTTTTTTGTGCTATTCAGCGATTACTTTGAATAAGCTAGTGGAAAGAGGTGGGTGCTCGTCTACAATTTCGACTTTCTGCATATACTACTTCAATAGGTTGCAAATTATGTTAGGCAAGTCCAATGACATCAGGAGGAGAGCTATGAAGGATTCTATATGGATAAAAAGTTTAATTGGAACAATAATCGGTTGCTTGGTCTTTGGCGTTGTTAGCGCTGATGTGGTACGAGCTACGCCGAATATATCAACTCATGCTCAGGCTACTGCATTAATTGACGTACAGTCCGGGCGGATTTTGTATAGTGAAGACGGAGATACACCTTTGCGAATCGCCAGTTTAACGAAAATTATGACAGCTATTGTTGCTATAGAATATGGTGATTTAAGCTCTAAGGCCAAAGTAACAAAGAGAGCAGCAGGTAGGGAAGGTTCTTCCATCTATTTAAAGCTTGGAGAGGAAATGACATTATCGAATATGCTCTACGGACTCATGTTACGAAGTGGAAACGATGCAGCGACTGCAATTGCTGAACATGTGGGAGGATCAGAAGCTGGATTTGTTTACCTAATGAATGAGAAAGCTATTGAACTAGGATTAATGAACACCCAATTTCGAAATCCACATGGATTAGATGAAGAAGGGCATATATCATCTGCTAATGATCTTGCTGTTTTAACTGCTTATGCATTGAAAAATAAAGTCTTCGCGGAAATCGTCAAAACGGAAGAGAAGCAGGCTCCGAATCCATATGAGCAATGGAATTACTCATGGCGCAACAAAAATAAAATGCTCTATATGTATGAAGGTGCAGATGGAGTCAAAACGGGATATACGAAAAAAGCGTTCCGTTGCCTCGTTAGCTCCGCGACTAGAAATGGACAACAACTAGTGGCGGTAACATTGAATGATGGAGACGACTGGCAAGATCATAGTAAATTACTGGACTGGGGATTCAAAAACTATCCATTATCGATCATTGCGAAAAAAGAAGAAACAATTACAGGCAGTACACTTGTTTATGGACAACAATATGTTTATCCATTAGATGAAAATGAGCTAGGAAAAATTACAGCTGATCTTGAATTAGTTGATCCGAGTTCAGTACATTATGCTCTAGGGGAAAGAGGTAAAATGAATTTTTATCTTGAGGGTAAAAATATCGGTAATGTTCCGATCTATGATGCACACAGTCCTAGACTTTCGTTAGAACAGAATGCTGTGTCTTCAGAGACATTTGCGAAATTCAAGCAAAATAGTAAGGATCATATGAGTTGGCTTGAGAAATTATCAAGTTGGTTGGATCAATAAGTTATTGTAATATCGATAATCGTTACATGTTGGGGGAGGCATGGAAATGGTCAATTGGATATGGTTATTTCTAATTGTTGTCAGTGTAATTTTTGGATTAATTAATGGTAACATGGATGCCATTACGCAAGCGGCATTTGATGGAGCGAAATCTGGTGTTACCGTTAGTTTTGGGTTAATTAGTATTATGGTATTCTGGCTCGGTATGATGAAAATTGCGGAAGAAGCGGGATTACTACATAAGTTATCTCGCTTACTTTACCCAATTGTTCGTTGGCTGTTTCCAGATATTCCGAAAGGACATCCAGCACTTGGTTACATTATGAGTAATCTAAGTGCAAACATGTTTGGATTAGGTAATGCGGCAACACCTATGGGTATTAAAGCAATGCAGGAATTACAAACTCTTAATCCAGACAAGCATACAGCAACTCCTGCGATGTGTACTTTACTCGCGCTTAATACTTCTAGCATAACATTAGTTCCGACAACGTTAATTGCGATAAGAATGAATTACAACTCGGCGAATCCAGCTGAGATTATTGGGACGACATTAGCAGCTACTTTTGTCGCCACATTAACGGCTATCCTTGTCGATCGTTGGTATCGTAGTCGTGATAAAGGACCACCCAGTACATACACCACTATTCAAACAGCTACGAAAGTAAATCCAACTACTACGGTTCGCACCTCGAACGGAGGTGAACCTGTTGTATAGCATATTCACTCAACTTTCATCTTACATGATCCCAGCTATTATCGTATTTATCCCTTTATACGCCATGCTTAGAAAGCGTCAACCTGTATATGAAATATTTGTAGATGGTGCAAAAGATGGATTTGAAACGGCAATCGGAATAATACCTCATCTCGTTGGAATGATGGTAGCTATTAGTATGTTTCGTGCTTCGGGAGCTATGGATATGATGCTTTTAGCATTCAAACCAATTTTTGATTCGTTCGGTATACCTAGTGAAGTGTTACCACTGGGCGTATTACGACCGATCACCGGAGCAGGTTCACTCGCATTTACAGCTGATCTCATTGCAACATACGGACCAGATTCATTAATTGGTAGAATTGCATCGACGATACAGGGTAGTACAGATACAACGTTATATGTACTGACAGTATATTTTGGTGCTGTAGCCATTCGGAACTCTAAGTACGCCTTAAAAGTCGGTTTAATCTCAGATATTGTTGGGTTTGTGGCTGCAATTGTAATTTGTATGCTCGTATTCGAGTAGGAACGCTTGTGCTTTATCGTCGTAATCGTTATGATGGTAGATGAGGTGAGCATAGTGGAACGATTACAAAAAATATTGGCACAGGCTGGTATTGCTTCTCGTCGAAAATGCGAGGAGTTAATACTGTCTGGAGCTGTTGAAGTTAATGGCGAACAAGTGACTGCAATGGGTACGAAAGTAGATCCTAATGTAGATATAATCACCGTGAACGGTCGTCCAATCCGTAGTGAGAAAAAAATATATGTGATGTTGCACAAACCAAAAGGTGTTATTACGAGTGCGAAAGATCCACAGGGTCGTAAAGTTGTATCGGATTTCTTGCCTGGTATTAAAGAACGTGTCTATCCTGTAGGTCGACTTGATTACGATACTGAAGGATTACTGCTTCTTACAAATGATGGTGAGTTTGCAAACTTGTTAACACATCCGAGTCATCATGTGCCAAAAACGTATTATGCAACTGTAAAAGGTGTGCCTCATGGTAGTTTGTTAGAAAAACTACAACGAGGTATCGAACTGGAAGATGGCATGACTGCTCCAGCTTCTGTTGAATATCAAGATGTGAAAATGGAAAATAATGAGTCGACAATAGCAATTACGATTCATGAAGGACGTAACCGTCAAGTGCGTCGTATGTTTGAAGCGATCGGTCATAAAGTTATTCGCTTGAAACGTGTTCGCTTCGGTGAAGTTATTCTTGAAGGCTTGCCTCGTGGTAAGTTCCGTCATCTAACTGAATCCGAAATAAAAAAACTAGTAAATGAAGCAAGTAAGACACATAAAGTTCATAATTAAGGAATGACGACGGCATATTATGCCGTCGAATTTTCGTTATAATGAGAATAGCGTATTGTATTTTGTAATTGATATGTACTTAAAGATTCATGTCGTGGTGGTGAATACATAATGGGTAAATATAGGAAAAAGGTTCAAGTTGTAGTTTTGCTTGCCGTTCTTATTATTGGTGGTTATGCAATATTTCAGTCGTTTCAAAACAATGACAGTAATAATTTGATCAAAATTGGTCAAACAGCACCTGATTTTAGACTTGCCAATTTAAATAATGAACCTGTTGCACTTTCAGATTATATCGGCACTCCATTAGTTATTAATTTTTGGGGTACTTTTTGTGAGCCTTGTATTCGTGAAATTCCTTCGTTTCAGAATCAATATGAGAAGTGGAATGAACAGGGGCTTGAAATTATCGGTATTAATCTGAGCGAAGATTCATTGACTGTTTCAAATTATGTACGGAAGTTCAATATGACTTACCCAGTTGTTAGAGATGTCGATCGTAAAACAGAAAAAAAATATGGGCTACGTTCTTATCCGACAACATTTTTTGTGAAATCTGATGGCACTTTGCAAGCTGCAGTTGTTGGCGAGATGACGGAAAAGCAAATTGAAGAACATATTCAACAATTAATGCAGTGATTTTCTTTCAATCTGATGTGAATTTATTAGTGTATGAGAAGGTTTAGGAGGTTGAAGTGTGCTTTTACCAGAGAATACAAAATGTGAGTGTGGTCATCAAAATGCAGTAGGAACTGTATTATGTGAAACATGCGGTAAACCTATTGTTCAAGAGATAATTGATTCGAATGAACCTCTTGAAATGCGTTATGATGGTGTAGCACGTCGTTCACAAAAAGCGAATCCGGATATATTAGATAAGATCTGGAATTTCTTTTCCTCTGTGAAGATCGCTATTTATTTAATCATTGCAACATTTGTTGGAGCTATGTTCGGAACAATTTTCCCACAGGCCTCAACCTTTATCAACAACTTTGATTCAAGTGTTTATTATGAAGAAACATATGGTACTGTAGGTAAGATTTATTACATGTTAGGGCTACATAATACATACAACAGTTGGTGGTTTATTACACTACTTGTTATGATCGGAACTTCTCTTGTAATATGTAGTATCGATCGAGTACTTCCGTTATACCGTGCATTGAATAAGCAGCAAATACGCAAGCATCATTCTTTTCTTACTCGTCAAAAAGTTACTTATTCCACAGTGATTGAAGGTAATGCGGAGCAATGGGTACAAAATTATGGGCAAGCTCTCAAGAAAAAAGGATATAAAGTACATATTGATGGAACAGCTTTATTGGCTGAGAAAAATCGTTTCAGTCGTTGGGGTCCTTATATCAATCATATTGGTCTGATCCTAGTTCTATTAGCACTTCTTGCAAGAGGAATACCAGGTTGGAATGTAGATGCGTACGTTAAGGTCGCAGATGGTGATACTGTGCCTGTTAGTGGCACTAATTACTATGTGAAAAGTGAAGGCTTTAAAATGGAATTCTATGATAATGCAGAGTTACCTGAAAGTTTACAAAACACTGGTCGTGTGAAAAACTTTGAAACACTCGCTGTATTGTATGAATGTGAAACTAATTGTAATGATGATTTCGAGAAGCCTCAATTAACTGAAGTGCTTCGGCATACGATTTTAATTAATGATCCACTGCGCTACGAGGATTTAAAGCTTCACCAGTTTGATTATGATCTAACTCCTAGAATAAACGCAGTGTCACCAATGATAATTAACAAAGAAACTGGCGAATCATTTGGTCCATTCTATCTACCAATGGTGGATCCTGAACTGAACTACGAGGTAGGTCCTTATAAAATTCAACTTATCGATAAATATATGGATTTCTCAATTAATGGTGAAGGAAAGCCAGTTACGTTATCTCGTGAACCTAACGCACCAGCATTCATCTTCAATATTCAAGGTCCGAATCTGAAAGAATCTGGAGAAGTATTCATGTACTTCCCACTTCAAAAGGATAAAGTTCGTTTCTCACAAAATACAATCAACCGTGAACTAACTGATAAATTAGATATTAAAGTTGATGGAATGGAAAACGTTTCTTTCTCAGAAGCAACGACTTATCTAAATATACGGATTGATAAAGCAGTCAAGTTTTTATGGATAGGTGCAATTATTAGTATGATAGGCTTATTGCTAGGAACGTATTGGCAGCATCGTCGGATTTGGTTACGTATTGATGAAGATACATTGACACTTGGCGCTCACACGACAAAAAACTGGTATGGTATGCGAGCGGATACTTCGTATGCACTAGGAAAAGTCGGTATTGAATTAGATGCTAAGAGTCTCGATAACGGAGGAAACAAAGGATGAATTTATTAGATTTTAGTAGTTCAATATTTATCGTTGCATTCTTTTTATATTGTTTTGCTTTTATCTTCTACTGTATTGCTGTATCGGGTAAGAAATGGAGTAATCGTGATCCTAAGGAACATGAAGCTCGTTGGAGTAACATTGCGTTCATTACTTCGACATCTGGGTTAATTGCCCACATCATATTTTTCACCACTCGTTGGATTGGTGGTGGACAAGCACCAGTAAGTAATATGTATGAGTTCATCACGTTTTTAGGTATGGCAATTATGGTTGCTTATACGATAATTCATTTTATGTATAGAAAACCGTTACTAGGTATGTTTGCCCTGCCGTTAACAATCATCATTGTTGCTTATGCATCTGTTTTCCCGCAAGAAGTACAGCCGCTAATACCTGCACTGCAATCCATCTGGTTGAAAATCCATGTAACAATGGCGGCAACTGGTGAAGCGTTCTTCGCGGTTGGTTTTGCTGCAGGTCTTATGTACTTACTAAGAGTAGTAGACTTTAGCGATACTTCTAAAAAAGGACGTAAAGCGCAGCGGTGGGTAGAATTTACACTAATTTCTATTCTTGTTATATGTGGTTTTATCGTTGCTTCATTTGGTTTCAAGGGTGCTGGCTACATTGCTCAGTTCGAGCAAGAAAACGTATCTGTTTCTGCGCTTGGAGAAGTTACTACGAAAGTGGAAACTGTAGAATATACGATGCCGCCAATTTTCAAACCTTACAACAGTACAGCGCAATATGTGGAACCTTTCTTAGGTATGAAAGAAGCGTTATTAGAAACACCATCATGGTTTGATGGAGTTAATGCCGGTCGTAAACTTAATACAGTCGTTTGGTCTATTATAGTTGGACTACTAATGTATGCTATAATTCGTCTAATTATTAGAAAACCACTTGGTGCTCTTATTCATCCGATGCTTGATGGAATAGATCCAGATGATTTAGATGAAATAAGTTATCGTGCCATTGCCATCGGTTTCCCTATATTTACGCTCGGTGGATTGATATTTGCAATGATCTGGGCGGAGATCGCATGGGGGAGATTCTGGGCTTGGGATCCTAAAGAGGTATGGGCATTAATTACTTGGTTATTCTATAGTGCATATCTACATTTCAGACTTTCACGTGGCTGGCATGGAAAACCATCAGCTTGGCTTGCTGTAATAGGCTTTGTTATCGTATTATTCACATTAGTAGGAGTTAATCTTCTGATCTCTGGCATGCATTCGTATGCTGGTGTAAACTAATCTAATTAAAGTGTTATGATCGTACAGGAAGGGGTGTAATATAATGACTGAATATTTGAGTCGTATATTAGTGGTTGATGATGAGGAAAGAATTCGTCGTTTACTTAAAATGTATTTGGAAAAAGAAGGATATGAAATTGAAGAGGCAGAAGATGGGGAAACAGCACTATCACTTGCTATGAATAGAGATTATGCTCTAATTTTACTTGATGTCATGTTGCCAGGAATTGATGGCATAGAAGTATGTACACGTCTTCGTCAAGTTAAAGCAACACCTGTTGTTATGTTAACAGCAAAAGGAGAAGAAATGAACCGCGTTCAAGGTTTTGAGGTTGGAGCCGATGATTATGTGGTTAAGCCATTCTCGCCTAGAGAAGTAATCTATCGTGTGAAGGCAATTTTGCGTCGTTCTTCAGCTACTGCGTTCTTGACGAAAGAAATGAACACATCTAACAGTATTGTATTTCCACATCTAATAATCGAGCATGATGCGCACCGTGTAACAGCTGGTGGGCAAGAAGTTAGCTTAACCCCAAAAGAATATGAATTGTTACACTACTTAGCGGTTTCACCAGATAAAGTGTTTTCTCGTGAAGAATTATTGAAAGATGTATGGAATTATGAATTTTTCGGTGATCTAAGAACCGTTGATACCCATGTGAAAAGACTACGTGAGAAATTAAACAAAGTTTCTGCAGAGGCAGCAAGCATGATTACAACGGTTTGGGGAGTCGGTTATAAGCTAGAGGTGCCGAAGTAAATGAAATGGCTTTCTAGACTGTTTGGCATGCTGTGGCACAGTGTTATCGGCAAACTTTGGGTAACTATTATGGTATTAGTAGCTGTAGTGCTACTAATACTAGGTGCTTTCTTGCTGCAATATATTGATGTATCTTTTGATGAAAATGCTAATGACATTAAGGTACTCTTTATCATTACTGCAATTATAGGCTTCTTATTATCTACTTTTTTTGCCTTCTTCTTATCTTCCAAAATTCAGCAGCCACTTCTGCAATTAAAAGACGCTGCAGTATCGATATCAGAAGGAAATTACTCAACTCGAGTTCATATTGACTCATCTGATGAGATCGGACAACTAGCTCAAACATTTAACAATATGACCGAACAGTTAGAGAAGCTTATTCATGAACTTCATCACGAAAGCAATCATCTATCAAGCATATTACGAAGTATTGGTGACGCCGTCATTACGTTTGATGCTAATGGTGAAATTATACTCACGAATCCAGATGGACATTTACTTACTCAGCAATGGAAAAACATTGAAGAGGAATGGTCGACGGGTGAAGTTGTTAATTATCCAATGGTGCCTGCGCCTATTCGTGAAAGTTATGTACTAGTACTTAATCATGGTAAAGAAATCACCGATAAGATTCATGTACAAAGTTTTGTGTGGTCTATTGTCTTAACACCATTAATGTCTGCTAGTAAGATGCGAGGTGTGGTGGCTGTTATCCGTGATGTTACTGAGGAACATAAGGTTGACAAAATTCGTCGAGATTTTGTAGCAAATATTTCTCATGAAATTCGTACGCCACTGCAAATGCTGCAAGGATATAGCGAAGCGCTATTAGATGATATAGTAGTATCACCAACTGATCGCCAAGAACTAGTTCAAGTAATCCATGATGAATCACTCCGAATGGGTAGATTGGTTAATGATTTTCTAGACGTTGCAAGAATGGAAGCAGGACATATGAACATGAAGTATCAACTTGTTGATGTTAATATGTTGCTCTCACGTGTTGTGCGCAAATTTACCGTATTCTCGAAGGAAAGAGATGTAGAACTAGTGTCACAGTTCTCAGAGGCTGTATTAGAGCTTCAACATGCTGATGAGGATCGTCTTGAACAAGTAGTTACGAATTTGATTGATAATGCGTTCAGACATACCGATGCTGGTAAACGAGTTATTATTCGATCTAGTGGCGTTGTATTGAATCATGAATCATTCATCCAAGTACAAGTGAAAGACGAAGGTCAAGGCATCCCTTCAGAAGATATCCCATACATATTTGAGCGTTTCTATAAAGCGGACAAAGCGAGGAAACGGGAAAATAGTTCGGGGACAGGATTAGGACTTGCCATTGTGAAAAACATTATTGATCAACATCACGGTAATATTGCTGTGGACAGCATGGTAGCTCATGGCACGACATTCACGATATTATTGCCAGTAAAAATTCATGAAACAATCCAATAATGCTAAAGGTTCCTTAATCGGCGAAGATGTGATGTAGATTGCTGTAGCAATTTGACGTTCGCAGCTAATACCGTCGAGGAACCTCTTTTTTCGTAGAATTAAGATTGTTTTTATTGTTAATCGTGGAACATAAAAAGGCTAACGAGATAATTATCTCGTTAGCCTTTTATAATATTAATTGTATGGATTAGATAATGATTTCTTTTGCAGTGATCAATTCTGGCATATCTGTCAGTTGAGTAAGAACTTCTTTCGGAGTTCCTTTATCAACACGTAGTACCATTACCGCAGTACCACCTTCATCTTGACGACCAACTTGCATTGTAGCGATGTTAACATCGTTACTACCAAGCAATGTACCAACACGACCGATGATACCAGGTTTGTCATTATGTGAAATAAGGATGAAGTTACCACGAGGCGTAACGTCAACATTGTATTTATCGATTTGAACAATACGAGGACCGTAACCAGACAATAATGTACCAGCTGCAGAACGCTCTTCTTTATTCGTACGAAGTGTAACAGTCACTAAGTTAGTGAAATTATGAGCAACACGAGATTTTTGAACAACGATGTTTACATCACGTTGTTTCGCTGTATGCATAGAGTTAACTACATTTACAGTATCTTTACCTAAGTAATGTGCTAGAATGCCACGAACAATGTAGCGCGTTAATGGTTGAGTATCAACATCAGCTAGATCGCCAGAGTAACTAACGCTAATCTCTTCAACAGCACCTTCAGTACCTTGAGCGATGAAGCTACCAAGAGTTTCACCTAGTTCAAAGTAAGGCTCAAGTACTTTACGTACCTCAGCTGGAATTGGAGGCATATTAACAGCATTCATGAACGGCTCATCACGAAGAATATGAAGCACTTGCTCTGAAACATCAATTGCAACGTTTTCTTGCGCTTCAACAGTAGATGCACCAAGATGAGGCGTCACAATAATTTGAGGATGTGTCAAGAACGGGTGATCAGCAGCTGGAGGTTCAACTTCGAATACGTCGAATGCTGCACCTGCAACAGTTCCTGCATTAATAGCATCAACTAATGCTAGCTCATCAATAACTCCACCACGAGCACAGTTAACGATACGCATACCAGGTTTCATAACTTCAAATTGTGCTTTACTAATCATATGTTTTGTCTCTGGTGTTAATGGAGTATGAACAGTCATGAAATCTGCATTACGAATAATTTCATCTACTGTAGCAAGAGTAATACCTTGCTTTTGAGCACGTTCTTCTGTCAAGAAGGGGTCATAACCAAGAATGTTCATACCAAATGCTTTAGCACGTTTTGCAACTTCGCTACCAATACGTCCCATACCAAGTACACCTAGTGTTTTAGTGCGAAGTTCAACACCTAGGAATGACTTACGATCCCAGATTCCTTCAGTAGTCTTTTTGTAAGCTTGTGGAATGTGACGAGCAAGAGCCATCATCATTGCAAAAGTATGTTCACAAGTAGTAATTGTGTTACCATCTGGAGCGTTAATAACGATTACGCCAAGTTTCGTTGCAGCATCAAGATTGATGTTATCTACACCTACACCAGCACGACCGACAACTTTCAATTTTTTACCAGCTTCCAAGATTTTCTCAGTCACTGTTGTTTGGCTTCTAACAAGTAAGGCATCGTATTCACCAATGATGGATACTAATTCATCCTCAGATAGACCAGTCTTCTTGTCTACTACGATGTCTTGGGCATCAACAAGTTGTTGAATACCAAGGTCACTAATTGGATCGGATACAAGTACTTTATACATAACTACAACTACCCCCTGGATGTGCGATGTAATCATCGCAATTAGTATATACAGAAAAACTCTCTTCCGCACCGATGAAAGCAGTGGGTCGAGAGTTTCATCAACGAACATAACGGTAATTCTTATTCTATAGCAAATCCATATATAAAATCAATGCTCTAGAATGAACAAAAAACGAATTTTCGATCTATTTTATGAAATTTCACAAAAATTCAACTTTATTCTACATTTGGATAGAAGAAAGAAATTTGTGGAAGAAACTCTTGAGAATACAATTTATTCTTATTAAGATTATAGTCACCCGGTCTTACAGCAGCAGTATTTAATAATAACGTAATAATTCCGTCAATAGTCGTTAGATTCATAGCTTCAGCTTGTCCTGAAGTTATAAATTGATCAATAGCACTTGTTAAATCATGTGGCAAAAATTCGACAAATGCATTTTGCTCGACTAAATAGTTTGCAATAATTTTATTTTTAATTACGAGCGGATATTTACTCCAAGTCGAAATTTTTTGGCTAACATTTTCATCAAAATCCTTTGGAATGTTCGGATCTATCGAAATTGCCCATAGATTCATTGTGTCAAAATAAATGGCTTGACCCTTTAAAGCTTGTGAAACAGCTGTTAGATAAGATTCATTTGATTTTAGCAGCTCAATGATCTCTTCATACGTAATAGATGATGATTTCTTTTGCAGCGTAGCTGCAACTTTCTCAAATTGATTAAGGCTACGAATATAATTTTGTTGAGCTTCACCTAGTTGACCTGCATTTTGTAAATTATAACTTGCAGCTTCTATTGCTTTTTTACTTGCTTGACCTTCTAATTCTTTATATAGTGAAGAAACATTACTTACTTTAAGATTAGAGATATTATGTAGCGCCTCAGACCAATCTAGTTGAAATTCACGGTAAGGTGAGTATACAGTAAGATAGAAGGAAGCAAGTTCTTGTTGTTGGTACTCATAATTCGTCTTATCTACTTTGGTCTCATTGAGGTGAGCGTACTTCGTTTCTACACGATTTGTTCCAAGATTCAACCCATAGAAAAAAGCGACTACTGCAAATACTAACATACCTAAAAACATAATTGTGTAAAGTGTGGCTGTCCTTGAAAATCGTTTATCCATTTCATTTCTCCCTTATGTAAAATAATGATCTAACTTAGAACGGATGTGTGCAGATGAAAAAATTCAAATTTAGAAAAGTTCAGTTTCGCAAAGTAACAATTGATGATCTCGATGATCGCATGTTGCTCATTAACTTATACGCAACTCAGGGCCTTACTTTTATTATCGGCTTTATATGGGTAATTTTTCAACAACAAAATTTGATTTCATTATTATCTATTCCAACTTCAATTACAAATGTTTTTTTATGGGGAGCAGGATTAGCAGCTGTAGCAATTTGTGTCGATTTGGTGTTATCCAAATTTATTCCGGATGATATCGGTGATGATGGTGGAGTAAATGTGCGGATTTTTGGCACACGTGCAGTATGGCATATCGCTCTTATTTCATTCGTGGTAGCCGTCTGTGAAGAATTGTTATTTCGAGGGGCAATGCAACATGCATTTGGTCCATATTGGACAAGTATTGTTTTTGCTGCCATCCATGTTAGATATTTGAAACACTGGATTCCAACAGGTCTTGTTTTCTCAATCAGCTATGGGTTAGGATGGATATATATCCAGACAGATTCTATTTGGGCTCCAATAATTGCTCATTTTCTATTCGACTTTGTGATGGGATTGCTGATTCGTTTTAGGAGGGAATCATGAGTAGAAAAGAAAAGTTCAGTCGTACAGCACGCAACCACAGACAACAAGAGACTGATGATCGTATTTACTTAGACAGTGAGGATGAAGAAACCAAGCTTCCAGCACGAAGTAAAAAACATCCTTCAAGTAAGAACAAACTCAGTCGTCTTTATTATAATCTCTTATTTATATTGTTTGTTGCTCTTGTCGTTTTTTTATTTTGGTATGGTAACAAATATTATTCATCTTAAGGCAGGTTTGCACCTATTTACCTTTCGTTTCTAACGTATGACCTTCTTCCTTGTTGGTCATTCTATAGGAGAAGTCATATTAGAAGAGAGGTGTCAGTTATGCGAATGAGTAGCTTTATTGTAGGTGGCGTAGCAGGGATGATAGGTGCGATGTACCTGATGAAACGTAAGCCAGAAGCGGTTAAAGCGGTTACTAACATGATGTCTGATGTGAAAGGTGATATGTTAAACAAGGCAGCTTCTAGCCTCTTTGCAAGTGGAGGATCTAGTTCATCTAAGATGGAGTCATCTGCAAAGGACAAATCACAGAAAAATAAGCAGGATCATGCGAGTAACGAATCACTAATTAAAGACATTATTGAAAGTGATCCGCAATTGCAAAGTCAGTTTAATGAAATTACAAAAGAGTCTCAAACGGTTAAGCACTAATCAATATTCATTATTGGACTGATCCTTATCTTATGGGATCAGTCTTTATTAATATGAAAAGGTCCACAAAGTTACCTATTTACATAAGATTATAAGACCTAATAAAGACACCAAATTTTAGATTTTTTAGTGCAATAGTTATCAAGACATGATAAAGTATGCTTATAGCAATTGTAAAAAGAATTTGGTAACATTCCCTTTTTCTTTACATAAGCTATAGTCAGATGCTGCAAAGGAGGATCCTGTCATGAAGATCGAAAGATTAGGTCAGGACAAGATAAGGATTTTCCTGACTTACGACGATTTGTTGGAGCGGGGTATCCAGAAGGAAGATATGTTGCGCGAACCTCCTAAGCTACATGATCTATTTATGGAATTAATGGAACAAGCTTATACAGAGCTTGGCTTTGAGGCAAGTGGTAGACCATTAGCAGTGGAAGTGTATGCGATGCCGGCACAAGGTATGTTTGTTGTCGTTACACGAGGTAAGCGTGGCGGTGAATCTGTTAGTGGCTTTGGTGAGGACGATGATCTTGATGATGATATTTATGATCTCGATGTAACAATGGAGCACAGTGACATTATCATGTATTCTTTTAATGACTTTGAGCATATTATTTCGGTTTGTAAAGCCTTAAAGGCTTCTCAATTAACAGATGGCGGAACATTATTTTCGTATAATAATAAGTGGATCTTGTCAATTGAACCATCAGATATAGAATCAACTAGTTTTAATTCTGTATTAGCGATTCTAGCCGAATACGGTGATGCGACGTCAGTAACTTATGCTATGTTAGAAGAATACGGCAAGGTGATTATGGCTGAAGAAGCTGTATATCAGATTTGTACTCACTTTCAATAAGGTTCAATTAACAGGAAAAAATTTGAAGAACATTGACAGTAAAAAGTCAATGTTCTTTTTTTCGTTTTTCGTTATAATGTAATAAAGTAATAAAGTTTTTTAAAGCTTGAAATTTTATTTCCGAATCTTAATGAAAGCAGGCAATATAATGTTACTATTTTCCGTTATTTCTGCCGCAGTTGCTCCAGGACTGTCTTTACTCACTTATTTATATCTAAGAGATAAATATGAAGCTGAACCCATTCACATGGTTATTCGGATATTTTTGTTAGGAATATTATTAGTAATACCTATTCTAGTATTGCAACGTGGCATCGAACTGTGGCTTGGAGATGGGCTCTTTGTGCAGGCATTTATCCAGTCTGCAGGTATCGAGGAAAGTATTAAATGGTTTGTCTTGTTTCATTTAATTTACAATCATACTGAATTCGACGAACCTTATGATGGGATTTTATATGCTGGAGCAATTTCACTTGGTTTTGCAACACTCGAAAATATACTTTATTCAGTTTTTATGCCAGCAGATTTCAGCGTAATGTTCTTACGTGCATTACTACCCGTATCAGGTCATGCATTATTTGGTGTATTAATGGGTTATTATTTGGGTCGAGCCAAGTTTTCTCAAGGAAAAGGACGGAAGATTTATTTGGGAGCATCGTTGTTAGCGCCTATTTTGTTGCATGGTGCTTATGATTGGATCATTCTTGTAAGAGAAAACGATTGGATTTTTGTTATTATTCCATTTATGATTCTGCTCTGGATTTTTGGTTTATCAAAAATGAAATCAGCACATCTTCGCTCCCCATTTCGTTATGTTCGTGCAAAAGACGAGGTTAATTTATAAAAATTCCGTTCATACTAGCATTATTAGTTTTGAATGTGGAGGAATAAATGATGACTCGTATCAAAGTGTTAATTCGATGTAAAGTATGTGGTGAAAAGTATATTTTACGAGGCCGTAAAGATAATGGTATATACGATACTGGCTTCAAAATGTGTATTTGTGATAATATTGATGACTTAGAAATTGAAGAACATCCAATCTAATACTTTTGATGCATAAAGCTTCCTATAAGAAACCAAACTATAGTCAAATTGGTTTTTAAGGAGGCTTTTTGTATGTATAAAAGACTAAGTGCTGTATTGTTTCCTATTATGACAATTTTACTTATAGGAGCAATGTATTGGGGCTACCAAGAACATCAAGAAAAGAACACAGTATTAATGAAAGCTGAGAATCAATATCAACGTGCATTCGGAGATTTAACTTATTATGTAAGTCAACTGAACAATCAACTTGGTAATACACTTGCTGTCAACTCAACATCTATGGATTATCATCGAAAGGGTTTAGTCAATGTATGGAGAATCTCAGGTGAAGCACAAAATCAGATCGCACAGTTACCGCTTAGTTATTTACCTTTTGTCGATGCAAACAACTTCTTATCGCGAGTATCCAATTTTGCATATAAAACTGCAGTACGTGATCTGACGAAGCAACCACTGAGTGAAGAAGAAATTGGAACATTACAATCACTCTATAAAAACTCTAGTGAGATTTCAAATGAATTAGATCAATTACAAAAAAATATAATGGCTAGTAGCTTACGTTGGATGGATGTGGAACTTGCCTTGTCTGTTAATGAAGCAGATACGGAAAATCCAGTCATTAGTGGTCTTCGAGGCGTGAATGAAGGCGTTGGTCGTTATTCAGAGCTCAATTGGGGTCCAGCGGTTAATAGTATGTATAGCGATGATAATATTGAACTTTTAAGCGGAGTTCCTGTTACAGCTGAACAAGTTGTTGATCTGGCGAGTCAATATACAGGGGTACCCAAAGAGCAAATCGAAGTAACTGAGAATGGGAAAGAAAGTGATTATCCAACCTTTACTGCTTTAGTTAAAGAAGATGATAATGATAAAAAGCTTACTTTTTCAGCTAAAGGTGGTAAACTGCTCTCATTTGTACATATGAGAGATGTGAATTCTGCAGAGCTAACGATAGAACAAGCAAAGGCGAAGGCTGAAAACTACTTACAAGAACATGGATTTAACAATATGGCTACTGTCAGTTATGATGAGTTTGGTAATTCTGGGACGTTTACATTTGTTTATAACCAGGATGATGTATTTATTTATCCAGATAAAATAATGGTGAAAGTAGCGTTAGATAATGGAGAAATAGTTAGTTTCCAGGGAAATGAGTTCGCAGCACATCATCGTGAACGTCCAATAAATGAGCCAGTTGTGTCTCTAACTGATGCTAAAAAAGCTCTAAATCCTAATTTGCGCACGAAAGAACAACGAATGGCAGTTATTAAAGGTGATCTAGGTACCGAGGTGCTTTGTTATGAATTTACAGGTACGATAAATGATAATTTGTATCGCATATACATTAATAGTGATACAGCTATAGAGGAAACAATTGAAAAATTGAGCAAACAAGATCAAAAAGTGGGTGATTAAGCAAGTTTTATATAGCCCCTCTAGAACGTAAGTGGTATAATATCTCTTGCGGAGGGAGGGGCTATGTTGATTGTACCTAAAGTAAGTCAGATCATATTCTTTCATCTCAAGTCTAATGAGGTAGAGGATTCGGTTATTGAATTCAAATCTCGAGTAGCTGATGAAAATGATGATAGTTTAATTATTGAGTTTCCGATTGACACAGTAACCGGAAAAGTAAAAAGATTACATGTTGGAGATGCTCTGGCCGCTCATTTTATTACTACGACAGGTGTTAAACACTTTTTTGAAACACATGTAACTGATGTAATGTTAGGCGAATTTCCGCTTGTTGAACTAGCAAGACCATCTAAAGATGATATGACTTCCATGCAACGCAGAAACTTTTTCAGAGTTATGATTGAAGTGGATATTGCCGTTCGTAATGAGAACGGTCAACAATTTGTATTTAAGACCGATGATATTGGCGGCGGTGGAGTTTCCTTTATTATTGATCGGAATGAACATTTTGATGCCGCAGAAAAACTGGAGTGTTGGGTTCTATTGCCTCATCGTAACGGAATGATTGAACATAGTCATTTCATTGGAGAAGTATTGCGATTGAAAGTATTAGAAACTGGGCGTAAAATCGTTATGCTGAAATTTCATGAAATCATTGAACCAGAGCGACAACGAATTATACGCTTCTTGTTTGAAAAACAGATCGAATTACGTGATCGATGAATATTAGTTAAAAAGTGGGATATATTAACGATAACTATCTTATAAGAGGTGTCATTATGAATTCCCGCAACCAATACATAAAAATGATTGATCAATATAGTAAATTAGCGATTAAATGCATCGTGATATGCTTATTTGTCATCATAATTGTTCAAACAGTATTGCAGGTGAATAGCATCAGGCAGCGAATTGTACCAACGGAACGATGGGAAGGAGAACATATTCATTCAACTCCTTAGTTTTGCATGCCTATTCTTTCTATGGTATAATTTGTTCTACTTGCAGGCTATGCCTGCTTTTTGTTTGGCGTTAACTTGAAGGGGGTTGGCTTAAAGCATGTTAGTGCATGGAGAGAGTCGCATTAATATCGCGATTGATGGGCCTGCTGGTGCTGGAAAAAGCACAGTAGCACGTCAAGTAGCTTCTAAGTTAGGCTATGTGTATGTCGATACGGGTTCGATGTATCGTGCGGTTACATTATTTGCACAGCGTAACGGTGTAAGTGCTAATCAATCATCAACATTACAACAAATGATTGAGCAGATAGAGATTGAACTAATTCCTACTTCCTCAGGACAAATGATTCTATTGCAACAAGAAGATGTAACAGCTTTGATTCGGACAAGAGAAGTCACAACAGAAGTGTCACACTATGCTTCAAATGAACATGTGCGAAGTCATCTAAGTAAGTTGCAAAGAGAACTTGCTGCAAACAAAGGGATCGTTATGGATGGTAGAGATATCGGCACACATGTGTTGCCTGATGCGGAGTTGAAAATCTTTCTAACTGCATCCGTCCAGGAACGAGCATTACGTCGTTATAAGGAATTAACATCAGACAATTATATTCCACTAGAGCAACTCGAAGCAGAAATTGCTACGAGAGATAGACTAGATGAAACAAGAGAGATTGCGCCGCTTATTCAAGCTGAAGATGCTATTCTAATAGATAGTAGTAATATAGGCATTGATGAGGTTACTGATCTAATTGTGAGTCTAAGTCAAAAAAAACTAGCGGAGGTAATGGGATAGATGTCATATAAAATATTTCGAGCTATATTTCGTTTCTTATACCGTATATTATTCCGTATCAACGCTGTAGGAACGGAGAATATTCCAACTGAAGGAGCAGTAATTATTGCTTCCAATCATACTAGTCTATTAGATCCTCCTGCTGTTGGTATATTAATAAAACGACAAGTTCGCTTTATGGCTAAAGAAGAATTATTCAACGTGCCTGTTGTAGGTATGCTTATTCGGTCTTTTGGCGCGTATCCGGTTAAACGTGGAGGAGTAAGCATAGATGCTATTAAGTCCTCTATTAACCTATTGAAGTCAGGAGATGTAATGGGTGTATTCCCGGAAGGTACTCGAAAAAAAGGCGATGATGGTGCTGGTGCCAAGAAAGGTACAGCAATGATTGCTTTACGTAGTAAAGCGACAGTCATTCCTACTGCAATTGTAGGTGGGTATCGTTTATTCAGAAAGACTACCATTATTTATGGTAAACCTGTTGATATTCAAAATATTACAGCAACAGAAGACCTCGATCAGTATGAAGCTGTAACAAATGAAATCATGAAGCAAATTAACTTGCTAAAGGAAAAAGTGTAATAGTTTTATCGCTGAATACCATTTCAATGTATTGAGCTTTAAATAATAAAGTAGGGTAATGAATTGAGGAGGTTATTTTCATGTCAGAAGAAGTAAAAGAACAAGATTCTGTAGTTGAAGAATCCAATCAGGCGGCACTAGATCATATGGTGGCATTAAAGAAAGGTGACTTCGTAAAAGGAACGATCGTTAAAATTGAAGACAACGTAGCCTATGTAAGCGTTGGATATAAATATGACGGTATTATTACTCTTCGTGAATTATCATCCGTTCAAGCTCAGCAAGCTACTGATGTTGTTAAAGTTGGTCAAGAAGTGGAACTTAAAGTACTTTCTATCGACGATAACAAAGAAACAATGACACTTTCCAAACGTCTTGTTGATAACGAAAAAGGTTGGGACGATATAGACAAACTTCTTGAGAAAAAAGAAGTTTTCGAAGTTGTTGTTGCAGATGTTGTTAAGGGCGGATTAGTTGTAGATGTTGGCGTTCGTGCTTTCATTCCATCTTCAATGGTGGAACGTCATTTCGTGGAAGATTTCAGTGATTACAAAGGACGCACACTTCGCGTTATTGTGAAAGAAATCGATCGTGAAAATAATAAAGTTATTTTATCTCAAAAGGATGTTCTTGAAGCAGAATATCAAGAACAAAAAGCTGCAAAACTTGCTACAATTCAAGTAGGACAAGTATTGACAGCTACTGTACAACGTACTACTGCTTTTGGTGCTTTTGTTGATCTTGGAGGCATTGATGGTCTAGTTCACGTTTCTGAGCTTGCTTGGGAACATGTAACAAATGCTGCAGATGTTGTTACAGTCGGACAACAAGTACAAGTAAAAGTACTTAAAGTTGAAGCTGAAAAAGGCAAAATCAGTTTAAGTATTAAAGCTGCACAACCGGGGCCATGGGAGAACATTACATCCCAATTCAATGTAGGTGATATCGTTTCTGGTAAAGTAAAACGTGTTACTACTTTCGGTGCATTTGTTGAAATTTCTGCTGGTATTGAAGGACTAGTTCATATATCTCAACTTGCTTATCGTCGTGTTAACTCTCCATATGAAGTTGTGAAAGAAGGTCAAGAAGTACAAGTTAAAATCTTGGAATTCAACCCTGCTGATAAGCGTATAAGCTTAAGTATTAAGCAAACGCAAGAAGCACCTGCGAGTGAAGTAGAAGATATCGAAGTTAATATGGATGAAGTGGACAAAACAAACGTTAGCCTTAATGGTAACAATATGAGTTTCTCTCTAGCTGAACTATTTGGTGACAAACTAAGTCAATTCAAATAAGCCGATATTGGATCATATTGTAATACAGAAAGCCTCGAACAACAGTACATTTGTTGTTCGAGGCTTTTTCTTATTGATGCGTGAAATGTGAGGAAATAGCACATATTAATGATAGGTGATCGACATGACAGAAGGATACTGGACAATATTGCTGTTCATTATGATATTAATTTTGTTGTTAACTGGATGGAAATCGTGGTTGGATCGACATGTTAATATTGCATTTATCGGTTTAGCTTATATAAGTATTTGGATATCCAATTCGTTAGGATGGACCATTCCGCTTCATCTTAATACGTTTAAAATAACAATAGACGGTTCCATAATACTAATATCTCTATTACAGATTATATTTCTATTCAAGGGATTTCCACAAAAATCAAACATGCTATATAGCATTATGTATATTTTGATGCTAGCACTAGTATCTACAATTAGTCATGCTATACTATTATATTCACCTTGGGTAGAAGCGAATATGGCCGTCTGGTACATTCCAATCGGATGTGGAGTATTGTTAGGTCTACTTGCAATTTCGATAAGTCAATTAGGTGCAATCGTATTTTGGGGCTCGATTTTTGCTGAGATATTTTTGCTCTGGCAACAAAAAGGTGAATATATTGCTCATATAGGAAATTTATTGTGGTGGGATATGATTTCTATGTCGATAATATTTGGCTTTGTGTTTATCCTATTATTCGAATTAGTGGTTAAAATTGGTCATAATTTCATGGGAATACTATTAAATAGAACGAAAAGTTAGCCAATTGTGAACTTTTTTGCTATGATGGGTAACGAAAGTATGATTAGTTAGCAAATGAAAATATAAGTTAATGCTTTCGAAGTAACTTTTTATTTACAAAGTTTTTTTCGAGAAGTCTAACAATAAAAAGTAGTAGGAGTGGAAATAATTATATGGCTAGACCCATTATCGCAATTGTAGGTCGACCGAATGTTGGTAAATCAACAATATTCAATCGTATTATTGGTGATCGACTTGCTATCGTTGAAGATAAACCAGGTGTTACTCGAGACCGTCTGTATGGTACAGCGGAATGGAGCGGAAAGTCGTTCAGTATCATTGATACTGGTGGTATTGAAATTGATGGTGAAGATGAAATTATGAAATCTGTTCGTATGCAAGCTGAGCTAGCTATTGCTGAGGCAGATGTAATCATATTTATGACTGATGCAAAAGTAGGTATTACCCACGCAGACGAAGAAGTAGCACAAATGCTTTATCGTTCTAAAAAACCGGTCGTTCTTGCTGTTAACAAGGTCGACAATGATGGCCGCCAAGATGAAGTTTATGAATTTTACTCTTTAGGATTTGGTGAACCAATCTCTATCTCGGGATCTCATGGTATTGGTATTGGTGATCTACTTGAAGCAGCTACCATTCTCCTTCCTGAACCGAAGGAAGATGAGTATGATGATGACGTTATTAAAGTAGCTTTAATTGGTAGACCAAACGTAGGGAAATCATCACTTGTCAATGCGTTATTAGGTGAGGACCGAGTAATTGTAAGTAACATAGCTGGAACTACCCGCGATGCTATCGATACACCATTTGAAGTTGACGGTCAGAAATATGTACTGATCGATACTGCAGGTATGCGTAAACGAGGCAAAGTATATGAGAATACCGAGAAGTATAGTGTTATGCGTGCAATGAAAGCTATCGAAAGAGCAGATGTTGTTCTAGTTGTCATTAATGGTGAAGAAGGCATTATTGATCAAGATAAACATATTGCTGGTTATGCTCATGAAGCAGGTAAAGCGTCTGTATTTGTTGTAAACAAATGGGATGTAGTAGAAAAAGACGGAAAAACGATGCAACACTTTACGGAGAGTATTCGTGATGAATTTATTTTCATGACGTATGCGCCTGTAGTCTTCTTATCAGCTAAAACAAAACTTCGCTTACATAAGTTAATACCGGTTATTAACCATGTTTCCGAACAACATGCTCTTCGTATTGCAACACATCTTCTTAATGATGTTATTACAGATGCAGTAGCGATGAATCCTGCTCCTTCTGATAAGGGTAAGCGACTTCGCATTAATTATGTTACGCAAGTTGCTACAAAACCACCAACAATTATCTGTTTCGTAAATGATCCTGAATTGATGCATTTCTCATATGCGCGTTATTTAGAAAACAAAATCCGTGCTGCATTCAACTTTGAAGGTACACCTGTGCGCATCTTTTCTAGAAAAAAATCTGATCAAGATTAGGGGAGAACAGCGTGGTACCAATATTATTGATTGTTATCAGTTATCTAGTAGGATCAATCTCATTCAGTATTGTTATTGCAAAGCTATTCAAAGGTATCGATATTCGAAATCATGGAAGCGGCAATGCTGGTGCTACCAATACATTACGAGTGCTTGGAATCGGTCCTGCCATTCTAGTGCTTGTGCTTGATCTATTAAAAGGTATGGGTAGTGTATTAGTTGCCAGTAGCTTGACTGAACAAGCTTGGGTGCCTGTTATTTGTGGTTTGGCAGCTATTGTAGGTCATAACTGGCCAATCTGGTTTAAATTCAAAGGTGGAAAAGGTATCGCTACTGCAATCGGAGTGCTTACTTCGTTAGTCTTTATTCCTGCATTAATTGCAGGAATAATAGCTATACTTTCTATTGTGTTTACTCGTTATGTGTCTTTAGGTTCGTTGATCTTCACATTCTTAACACCTATTTTTGTACTTATTCTACAATTTAATTGGCCTAACTTTATCGGAACGCTAATCATTTGTATTTTTGCATTCATACGTCATCGCTCCAATATTGTGAAACTGTTGAATGGAACTGAGAACAAATTAGGTAGTAAGAAAGGAGCATAGTGTTATGTCTTTGATCGAAGCCAATCGAAAAGCGACTGTTATTGTTGCAGGTAGTTGGGGAACGGCGCTTGCTTTTGTACTGGCATGCAATCAATATGATGTCGTAGTATGGACCAGAACAGAGCAACAAGCTGAAGAGATTAATGTGAATCATATGAACAACAAGTATTTACCGAATATAACATTGCCAAGCAATATTAGAGCAACTACCAGTATGGAAGAGGCGTTAGCTCATTCTACTATTGCGTTATTCGTTGCTCCTTCAAGTGCGATGCGTTCTGTTGCTGAGTTAGCGAAACCATATCTTGAAGCGGAAACTATCGTCGTTCACGCAACAAAAGGTTTTGAGCCAGAGAAGTTGAAACGTATGTCTGTCGTTCTATCAGAAGCTCTTGGACGTCCGCTTGCGGAAATAGCGGTTATATCTGGCCCTAGCCATGCAGAAGAAGTTATTTTGAAGCTCCCTACGACTGTGGTTGTAGCAGCGGAAAATATACATATTGCTGAGAAAGCACAAGAAGCGTTAATGAATGCTGCTTTTCGTGTGTACACGAATAATGATGTTATTGGGATTGAAGTTGCAGGTGCATTGAAAAATATTATTGCATTGGCTGCCGGTATTATTAATGGATTAGACTTAGGTGATAATGCAAAAGCAGCATTGTTAACTCGTGGTTTGGCTGAAATCTCAAGACTTGGAACAGCGATGGGGGCAAACCCATTGACTTTTATTGGCCTCGCTGGTGTGGGTGACTTAGTAGTAACTGCAACAAGCCAACATAGTCGTAACTTCCGTGCTGGTTATATGCTTGCAGATGGAACTCCACTTACAACTGTTCTTGAGAAAATGGGGATGGTTGTTGAAGGTGTCAAAACGACTAGAGCAGCTCATGATCTTGCGAAGGTGTACAATATTGAGATGCCAATTACGAATCAATTGTACGAAGTATTGTTCAATGACCAACCAATAGATAAGTCTATTGGAGTATTAATGGGTAGAGTTCGCACGAATGAAATGGAACCTAATCAATAATTGAAATCACAACCTAATAAACCTTCTCATATGATATGTAGAATACGTATCGTAGAGGAGGTTTTTTTATGTCCAACGATTTATCCAAAGATGTGTTAGGTGCCATCAAGAAAAAGACAGGTAAAAATATTACAGCTAGTTCAGTTAGTAAAATTGCTAGTACTGTTCAACCTGATTCATTAGAAAACGAAGCAGAGCTCCGTAAATTAGTGAGATCCATTGCGGATATGGCTAAAATTAAAATGAATGACGCACAATTCGAGCATATTGTGAAGACGATAAAGTCAAGCGGTATGAAAACATCTAACATTGAAGCCTTAATGAAAATACTAATTAAATAGTTGTGATTGGTTATGGCATAGAATAATGAATTCATTACGATGAACATTATTCTGTGTCATTTTTTTGCATAACTGTTTTACTAGCTTTGTCACAATATTAGAGAGATGCTATAATGTTGTAGAATAAACAATACATAAGTAGATAGGGGAAAATCTTTCATGGATCCAATGGATAAGATGTGGATGTCTTTAATAGGAATTGGTCTTATGGCAATTGCTGCAGTTATTATTACTTTTGCACGATTAAAAACTAAAGGTATTATTAAAGGAATATTATCAACTGTTGCTTTTATAATGTTATGTATTGGATTTTTATTGGGTGTTCTTTCCATTATATAATACATATTGTAGTGAGCGAAAGGAATTGAGGTTGGACATATGGAATTAGAACTTAAAGGTAGAACAATTACAAGTACAGTTGAGGCTGAAGATGGATTAACCATCTTGGATCATGCCATTAAGCATAAAGTAGATTGGAGTTACTCGTGTACAAGAGGGACATGCGCACGTTGTCGCTGTCTTATTGTTGAAGGCGCTGATTTGCTTGATGAGATAACCGATGCAGAATGGGATCGTCTTGAGCCTGAAGAATTTGAACAAGGATATCGCTTAGGTTGTCAAGCAGTTATTACAGGGACTGAAGGCAAAATTATCGCGATTAACAAGACATATTTCTAATTATGGGGGTGTTCCCTATGGATGCAGAGGTAGTTTTCTTACCATTGAATCGTACAATTAAGGTGAAGTCAGGTACGACGGTGCTGCAAGCTGCTAGAAAGGCTGGTATCGCTATTGTCACAAGGTGTGGCGGTAACGCTGCTTGCTTTATGTGTAAAGTCAACATCGCTGATTGTAGTGGCTTAGCGCCTATGAAAGATAATGAACGGCGTAAGCTTGCTGGGCTTGAACTGACAGGCACTCGTTTGGCATGTCAAGCGATTGTACAGAGGGCAGTTACCGTTGAGTTGCCTCCTGATCCGCTTCGAGCAGCGATTGCTAAGCAACTGAAACAGCAAGAAGAAGATGATTTATTATGGTAGGGGGATAAGATGAAAAAACTTACTAAGAATAGCAAAACGAGTTCTTTGGTCAAATTGTTAATGTTAATTACGACTCTAAGTTTATTTATGACAGGTTGTATGTATCCAAAACCTGATACAAGTTCTGGAGTAGTAGTAACCAAAGAAGCTATGCGTAATACGCAAGGTGCTATTGAGCAATACATTACAACTACAGGAGTATTGCCTATACATAATAGTGACAGTTCTGTAGCGAAATATGAGAAATTTCGTGTTAATTTTGGCAAATTAGTAGATGAGAAGTACATTGATTATATTCCAAATTCTGCTTTTGAATCAGGAGGTAACTTCTACTATTTAGTATTGAATGAAGAAGAAGAGCCTATAGTGAAAGCTCAAAGTATACTACTAACGCAACAAGTTATTGATCTTCAGACTAAAGTAACGGATTATATTACTGCTCATGGTGATATTCCTGCTGGAATGGAAGCTTATGAAGGAATTTATTATATCGATTTTGATAAATTGAATATTAAGAAACCATCTCTTAAAAGTGTATACACTGGAAATGTGAGTGAGTTGCTTGTTAGTAGTAAAGGGAATGTCTACATTGACTATGCATCAGATATTATGCAATTACTTCAAAAAGATAGTTCCTTAATCGTATCTGACCAACTAGATCTAAGAGAATTACTAATTGCTAATTCTGATTATGTTCCAGTCAAATCCACTACTTATAAATTAGTTAATGGTGATCCAGTAGCATTTGAATAAGAGAGTGTAATATTAAATACTTAGCCTTCTTCACAAAGCGGAAATTGGCATATGGCCCACATCATAATTTAATGTGAAAAAGGAGTTTTGAAATTGGATATTAAGCAACGTATGGCAATAGGACACTTGTACACGGATCATGATGATCGTTATCCTGAGCAAAAGAAGGAACTAGCAGCAGCAAGAGAGCATGCAAAGGAATTGACGTATGATTTCAATTTAACTAGACCTTCTGAGGTAGAGAAAAGACAACAACTTGTGCAGCGAATTTTTGGTAAGATAGGTAAAAACGTCTGGATCGAACCCCCTCTACGTGTAGCATATGGATCTAATACAACATTAGGAAATGATGTTTACATTAATTTCAATCTTACACTGGTTGACGATTATAAAATCACAATCGGTAACAATGTGATGTTTGCTCCTAATGTTACGATATCCGTAACGGGACACCCAGTGCATAAAGATTTACGCAAAGATGGAGATCAATTCTCATTGCCTGTGGTGATAGAAGATGATGTATGGATTGGAGCGGGTGTTATCATCTTACCAGGGGTAACAATAGGTTCAGGCTCAGTTGTTGGAGCTGGATCTGTAGTAACCAAAGATATCCCATCCAATGTCGTTGCTGTGGGCAATCCATGTCGTGTACTTCGAGAAATAACTAATCATGATAAAGAATACTATCGTAAAGATATGAGATTTGACGATGTGGAATGGTAGTAGAAATTCTTTTTGAGTCTAATTGAATAGAGATAATAGTTATTAGTAACAAGAGCCGTATTCATTGTAGTGATATCACTATAAAGAATACGGTTCTTTCTCTATAATTTCTATAATTGAAAGATCATAATCTAGTCATTAGAGGAATATAACATTATCTATATACATATATTTGAGTCTTGAAGGGAAGGCAGGTAGCGATGAAAAACTAAAAACTTTTCGAAGCTATCGGAATAATTGGACAAAGTGAACATAAGCTATAACTAGTCCAATAAGTATGTACGAGTTGCGTCGCTGGCCTGCCCTTTTGACCGGTGGATGGCGGCGAACCGGAAAATCAATTGGGAGGGGATATTCAGTGAATAAAGTAGATATTTTCAAGGACATTGCCGAAAGAACTGGCGGGGATATTTACCTCGGCGTGGTCGGTGCGGTCCGTACGGGGAAATCAACGTTTATCAAAAGATTTATGGAAACGGTGGTTCTTCCCAACATTCCAGTAGAGTCAGAACGAATTCGTGCTGTTGATGAGTTGCCACAAAGTGCCGCAGGTAAAACAATAATGACGACTGAGCCGAAATTTGTACCCAATCAAGCGGTGCAATTAAGAGTAGCTGAAGGCTTAGAAGTGAATGTAAGACTAGTAGATTGTGTTGGGTATGCAGTAGATGGAGCGAAGGGTTACGAGGATGAAAATGGACCTCGCATGATTACTACACCTTGGTTTGACGAAGCAATTCCGTTCCAAGAAGCAGCGGAGATCGGTACTCGCAAAGTAATTCAAGAGCATTCTACGCTAGGTGTTCTAGTTACAACTGATGGTACGATAGCTGAAATTCCACGTAGTTCCTATGTGGATGCTGAAGAGCGTGTGGTTGAAGAGTTAAAAGAAGTAGGCAAACCTTTCGTAGTAATTATTAACTCTACCCGCCCACGTAGTGAGGAAACTCAAGCTCTACGCCAAGAGCTTCAAGACAAGTACGATATTCCGGTAATCGCACTTAGCGTTGCAACGATGAATGAAGAAGAAGGACTTGCGATTCTAAGAGAAGTACTATATGAGTTCCCTGTACACGAAGTGAACGTTAATCTTCCAAGTTGGGTTATGGTACTAGCAGAGCAACACTGGTTACGTAGTAACTTTGAAAATTCTGTACGAGACACAGTTAAGGATATTAAGAGATTGCGTGATGTAGATCGTGTAGTCCAACAATTCCTCGAATATGACTTCATTAGTCGTGCAGGGTTAAGTGGTATGGATATGGGTCAAGGCGTTGCTGAAATCGATCTTTACGCTCCAGATGAACTATACGATCAAATTCTTATGGAAGTGGTTGGAGTAGAGATTCGTGGTAAAGATCACTTGCTATCTTTAATGCAAGAATTCGCTCATGCTAAGAAAGAGTATGATCGCTTCTCAGAAGCGCTTGAAATGGTGAAAACAACAGGCTACGGCATTGCAGCACCATCTCTTGCGGAAATGGCGCTTGATGAACCAGAATTGATCCGACAAGGTTCACGTTTCGGAGTGCGCTTAAAAGCAACTGCACCTTCTATTCATATGATTCGTGTAGATGTGGAGTCTGAATTTGCTCCGATCATCGGCACCGAAAAACAAAGTGAAGAGCTAGTTCGATACTTAATGCAAGATTTTGAGAATGATCCAATAAAAATTTGGGAATCCGATATATTTGGTCGTTCTTTACACAATATTGTGCGTGAAGGTATTCAAGGTAAAATAGCAATGATGCCTGACAACGCGCGTTACAAGCTTCAAGAAACACTTGGTAGAATTATTAACGAAGGATCTGGTGGCTTAATAGCAATCATCCTATAGTAATCTATGAATAAAGGCAGTTGTAACGACCTCGAGTCGTTACAACTGCCTTTTTCAATGTGGGAGTGTGCGACAAGAACAAATAGCAATTCCAATCGGGGTGGTGTAAGTAAGCGAACAAGAACTAATAGCTGTTCCAATCGGGGTGGTGTAAGTAAGCGACAAGAACTAATAGCTGTTCCAATCGCCGTTGGCCTCGGATTTATTGGAATAAAACATAGTGGAATAAATCCGAGGACAAAAACGACCGCTATCGCTTTTCCACTAGCAATTAGTTCTCTTTCGCTACTGTGGGTGGTGAAATAAAGTGAAGAAACAAAAATTGCAGTAAATCGCACAAAAGCTTGGTTAGAAAGTGAAATAAAACCAATATTATCCAAATTAATTTTAGAAAGTATGCTTGGAATAGGAGGGCTATCGAATTTAGGGGTAACTTCTCTTGAAATTCGTAGTCGCTCGTTAGGTAGATGGGGGGATTTGAAATGCTTTTTCAGAGTATCGTCGTACTACGTAGCAATCTTTATGACTCTCGTTAAAAAGATCTATTAAGCTAAATGGCAGGATAATTTAATAGGTAATCGAATTATTTGTATATAACAACAAAATCTTTTTATCGGGGTGATGCTATGGAATGCTTGGGATGTAGGATTGCAAATGGAATTGAACCTAATTTGAATATAATATTTGAAAACGAACTAATTACTTGTGTTCTTGATATTGCCCCATTTAATGAAGGGCACACGCTAATCCTTCCCAAAAAACACTACTTGGATATCGATGAAATAGACCAAGAAACTGCTTACAGCATCATGGATGCCTCTAAAATGCTGTCAACTGTCTTAAAATGCTTATATAAACCAGACGGTATTAGATTGAGTCAGGATGGCGGGACATTCAACGATTTAGATCATTATCACATGCATCTCATACCAAGATACGAAGGCGATGGTTTTACTTGGGGTGAACCGTTATATCCAGATGGTGCTGAATACCGTTTGCCACAAACTAAGGAAAAAATCATTAATGTTTTGAAGGAACTATTAGCTAATGCAGAACGATAGTTCAATTGACCGCCTTATCACAGAGGCGGTTTTCGTATTCCCTCTGTCGCAATATATGTCAATAACGAAACTATCGTAGTACTTTGCATCAACAATTTTTCACTATAACAATTTACAATTATTGGTATAATTGGTGTTGGAGGTGTTTTAATAGTGAAAAAATATCTTTTTACTGCTTTTTGTTTCACGTTGTTCCTTCTGTTTATGACTGGATGTCAAACAGATGATTCATATCTTAAGAATGAGGCCCCTACTCAACAACGTCTGAACTCGGAAAATGGTGTTACTATCCAAACTGAGAAAGCCGAATATCCAACATCAATTAACAAGATCATTGTTGAAATTAGAAATGATAGTAATGAAGAATTCACGACAGGTATTCATATATTCCTTGAAAAAAAAGTGAAAGATGTGTGGTTCGAGGTGCCAATGAAAGCAGATGGTTTCAATGACATAGGTATGATTCATGCACCAAATAAATTGTCATCCTTAACTCTTACTGTAGATGATCTAAAGTACAAGCTAACCCCAGGCGAATATCGGGCTACAATTGGCGAACTTGCTGCTCCGTTTGAAGTCGTAGAATAAAAAAGAGCCATGTTAGGCTCTTTTTTATTTATTAACCGTGTAATATATCACATATTTTAAATTTTAAATTAAACGTAAAATTCAATCTATAACAATAATTGATAGTTTTAGAATTAAAGTGATATTGTCCGATATGTTAGAGATATACTGATCATACGATTTCTGATTGAAATTTATTGATTATTTTAAGTAATTAGTTCTAAAGTTCCTAGTACCTTAGTTTTATTAGCGTTATGCTCAGTAAATATGAATTGTTTGCCAAATGGTTATAGTATTGAATAGTGACTCCTTGATCCTTCCATTTCTAATTATTTTCGTACTTGTATTTGTCTTTTTGTTGTATTACTATAGTTTTATTGTTAAAAAAGGTATATATTTCAAAAAAACAGGTCAATATGAGAGATAATATAGTATTTCGCTAGTCTATGTTTACTTTAAGGAGGTGAAACAATGAACAAAACAGATTTGATTAACCAAGTATCTGAACTTTCTGGTCTTACTAAGAAAGATGCAGGTAAAGCAGTTGATGCAGTGTTTGAAGCAATCGGTGAAGCTCTTCAAGGTGGCGACAAAGTTCAACTTGTTGGCTTTGGTAACTTTGAAGTTCGTGAGCGTCAAGCTCGCAAAGGACGTAACCCACAAACGGGACAAGAAATCGATATCGCTGCAAGCAAAATTCCTGCATTCAAACCAGGTAAGCAACTTAAAGATTTGGTTGCTCAATAATATTTTGCCATCAAGAGGCTGCTTCTGTATATTCTGTATACATAGAAGAAGCCTCTTTTTCATAGGGATTATTAACTTTTCCAAGTAGGCATTGCACAATAGAGACGATTCTAATATAATTCTGTGAGGTAAGTTAGATTGTCTTCAAGAATGCGAGGGAATGAGATGGAGCAACAGCCAGGCGATTATGTAGTAATTAAAGCCAAAGATCAGGGCGTAACAGTTATGGGTTTGACTAGAGGTCAAGATACAAGATTTCACCATACTGAAAAACTTGATAAGAATGAAGTGCTAATCTGTCAGTTTACTGATCATACATCCGCTATTAAAATACGCGGTAAAGCTACGGTGTTGACGAAGTATGGTACCGTACATACAGATGAATAATCGTTCTCGTAATATTGAATCCCAATAGATGACATTAACGTCACTATTGGGATTTTTCTTTGAAAATCTTATTCTAGCGAATACGCTCTGATATTAGTTGGAATAATTTCATATTAATTGAATATTGCTCGTACTACTACCGTACACTATAGATAAGTGAACGCTATAGGAGGTAGAAGGATGAAGCAGATGAAAGGCTTATTACTAGCATCACTACTGACACTGATCATAAGTGTTTCTTTATATTATAGTTTGTTACATATGAATGAAAATTCTAATCGCGATATTCAAGTTAATGCAGGGACACATACGAAGCAAATATCCTTAAATAATGACAACTTTGTAGATGTTATCAGTGATTTTATAGATACAAGTCATTTATCAAAAATTAATTTGAAGAACAATGTTCTAGAAGTAGTATTGTTAGTCAATAATGAACAGACACCAGAACAAATGATATATACAAATCTTCCGCAGTTTGTTAGTTTAGCATTTGACCATACGTTGAATATTGAACAGCTACAAGTGAAAGTAATGGAGAATCAACAAAATCGTAACGATAGTGTTATAATATTGACATGTAATCTGTATCGCAATGATGCATGGTTAGTGAATGGAAGCCAGCAATTGAAGGATGCAGACTGGCTTGTTGATCCTAACTGGGAGCAAAGAATGCGAATAAAAAAGACGATTTATTGGCAACTGCAAAGTGAGATATAACAAACCAATGAATGGCTAATAACCTTTCTAGGAATGAATTAAGATTTGTGTTATAATGATTAGCATTGTTATGCGGATATAACCTAATTTTGTACGGAGGCTTCATAGATGAAAAAATACTCTGTAGCGGATGCGGCAGATCCATACGTAAGCTACGATATGATCCATGCTCATACTGAACTACCGTCGTATTCGGAGCCTAGACTACAGCTATTGTATGCTGTATTAGCGCAATCTAAAGAGACGAGAGAACGTAGTGAGTTATTCAGTCTTGTGACCGCTCTAGTTCAACTCGGTATGGATACGCATGATCTTGTTGATACGGAGACTGGACAACGAACGGAAACTCAAATGCGTTCTAGACAATTAAAGATTTTAGCGGGTGATTTCTTTAGTGCGAGATTTTATCAACTTCTTGCTGCTAAAGGTGAAATTGAATTGGTCGCTATTCTAAGTAAAGCGGTTGCAGATGTTAACCGTCTAAAAATTTCATTCTACACAACAGCTGAGACTGCTTCGTTAACGGCTGAACAATACTTAATGAATAGAATCCTACTAAAAAGTGAAATGTTTGCTCCTTTCCATAAATATTTGAGTCAGCCGATAGCTAAGGTATGGAAAGAACTTTTACAACAAGTTACAGCTTTTGAAGTTATGCTCGAAGAGTTGAAAAATATATTCGAAGCTGGTGGATACGCTCGTAGTTTTGCTTACTGGAATTTACATAATATTGTAACTTCAACCGAAGAGAAAAAAATGTTGCAACAGAATAGTTACAAATTGCTAGTGGATAAGTACCAAGTACGACGCCAAATGCTTGATTATTTACATACAGCATATGAAGCAGTACTACGAATACTAGAAACAGAGCAGTTAGTAGCACTAAAGGCTGAATTAGCACATACGGTTGAAGAGATGAAAAATCAACTCGGCAATTTTTCGATGAAAGAAGTTGAAGCGCAATGAGTAGCAATAACTTAAATGATACTAAAAGTCATGTTCATGAACTATTTGAGACGATAGCTCCAAAATACGATATGATGAACGATCTTATGAGTTTCGGTCAACATAAAGTATGGCGTAAAAAGACGATGAAGATTATGAACGTTCAAAAAGGTCAAACAGCACTTGATCTTTGTTGTGGTACTTGTGACTGGACGATTGATCTTGCAAAAGCAAGTGAAACGGGTCATATAACAGGACTTGATTTCAGCGAACAAATGCTTGAAGTAGGACGTCAAAAAGTAGCTGAAGCTGGATTAAATAAGCAAATTAAGCTTGTTCAAGGTAATGCAATGGAACTTCCTTTCGAAGATAATTCTTTTGATTATGTAACGATTGGATTTGGTTTAAGAAATGTACCGGATTATGAGCAAGTCGTATCAGAAATGCTACGCGTTGTGAAACCTGGTGGACAAATTGTTTGTCTTGAAATGTCCAAACCTCAGAAGCAACCATTCAAATCAATTTACTATTTTTATTTCGAAAAAATGGTACCATTGCTAGGTAAGATGTTTGCCAAGCAGTTTGCTGCTTACAAGTGGCTTCCAGATTCTCTGAAATTATTTTTAGATGCGAAAGAATTGCGTCAGCTATTTGAGAAAGTTGGAGCTGTTAATGTCGTTGTCAAAAACTTTTTCTGGGGAATTGCAGCATTGCATATCGGTAGAAAAAACTAACATAGATATCATATTATTATCCTAGAAAATACACATAAGATTCAACCAAGTTAGAAGCTATGTTATATAGTAACTTAGAGCAATTCAAAAGGTGAGATCATGAAACTATTAGAGATATACGCCAAGATGAAGGGCGACATTAACAAAATAGAGAATGAGCTAGAACGAGTTGTAACGGATGAGCAACCAATATTGTCGGAGGCTGCTCTACATTTACTTAAAGCAGGTGGAAAGAGGATTCGTCCTGTTTTTGTATTGCTTGGCGGTAAATTCGGTACTTATAACTTGAATGACCTGAAGACTGTGGCTGTAACTTTAGAGTTAATCCATATGGCTTCACTCGTTCATGACGATGTTATTGATGATGCGGAGACACGTAGAGGCCAGCTTACTGTGAAGTCCAAATGGGATAATCGCATTGCGATGTATACTGGTGACTATATACATGGTAAAGCTCTTTCACAGATTTCTTTGATTCAGAATAATGATGTACATACGATGCTTTCAAAAGCGCTTGTTCAGATGTGTATAGGGGAAATGGAACAAATCCGTGATTTCTTCAATACAAATCAAACAGTGCGCAATTACTTATTACGTATTAGAAGGAAAACTGCATTATTACTTGCTATAAGTACACAATTAGGCGGTATTGTAGCGGGTTGTACACCACAGCAATATAATGCATTATATCGCTATGGTTATAATGTTGGGATGGCATTTCAGATTATTGATGATCTACTTGATCTATACGGAACAGAGAAACAGCTAGGTAAGCCACCAGGTTCAGATATGCGACAAGGTAATATTACGTTACCTGTTATTCTAGCACTTCAAGATGAAGATATTCGCGATGAATTATTAATCGAAATTCGTAATATTCACGCAAACGGAGATGATGCTAATACGAATAAAGCAATCCAACTTATTCGTAATAGTAAAGGTAGTCAATTAGCTGAAGAAATGGCAAATCAATATATTGCAAAAGCACTTGCAGTACTTGAAGAACTTCCATCGATTCCAGCTAAGAAAAACCTTGTTGACATCGCACATTTCGTGGGGAAACGCAATTATTAGTATACCGCTTACTAGGGGAAGGGGCATAAATTGTGGAAAGAACGTTTTTAATGATTAAGCCAGATGGAGTACAAAGAGGTTTGATTGGTGAAATTGTTTCGCGCTTTGAGAAGAAAGGGCTACAACTTAATGCAGCTAAGTTTATGATGATCTCGACTGAATTAGCAGAAACGCATTACGGTGAGCATAAGGGCAAGCCTTTCTATGAGCCATTACTTAAATTTATAACTTCTGGTCCTGTTTTTGCGATGGTTTGGTCTGGTGATAACGTCATCGCCTTATCGAGAGCTATGATTGGTAAAACCGATGCTGTCGAAGCTTATCCTGGTACGATTCGTTCTGATTTTGCTGTCCACACTAATTTTAATCTCATTCATGGATCTGATTCTACTGAAAATGCTGAACGAGAAATCCAATTATTTTTCAACGAGAACGAGCTTGTTCAATTCGAACATACAATTCAGCGCTGGATTTAACATGAGCTTTGGGGGCTAGAGTATGTCAGAAGATTTAGATTTTTCGAGATTCATAGATCAGATTAAGAAAAAAACAGATATTGATCTTTCCTTATATAAAGAAGCGCAGATGAAACGACGTCTAACAACATTGCGAATGAAACACGGATTTCAGACATTTGACAGTTACTTTCAAGAACTATCACATAATAAAGTTTTGTTAGATGAATTTCTTGATCGAATGACAATCAATGTTTCGGAGTTTTGGAGAAATCCTCAACGCTGGGAAACACTGCGAGCAAAGTTTTTACCTGAGATGATTCAAACTCAAAGTCGAGTGAAAATATGGAGTGCAGCTTGCTCTACAGGTGAAGAACCATATACACTTGCTATGATTTTGAATGAATTACATGCTCTGCAAAAGACGCATTTACTTGCAACAGACCTTGATGCAGGTGTTCTAGCAAAGGCAACTCAAGGCTTTTATCTCGATCGTTCCATACGTGATGTTCCACAACTGTTTCGTCAGAAATATTTTTTAGAAGAAGAGGGCGTATTCTCCGTCGTCGATTCATTGAAAAAAGCAGTGCAGTTCAAACAACAAAATTTATTGTTTGATACATTCGATAAAGACTTTGATCTTATCGTTTGTCGCAATGTAATGATCTACTTCACAGAAGAAGCGAAAAATGAGTTATATCATAAATTCGCAAAAGCATTGAAATCAGGTGGCTTATTGTTCGTGGGAAGTACGGAACAAATATTCACGCCTTCACAATATGGTTTTGAAACGGTGGATACTTTCTTCTATCGTAAATTATAGTTGCATATGCACTTATATTATTTATAGAAAAATGAGCTACAGGATATCTTAAGGGATCCTCTAGCTCATTTTTTTGTATGTTTGTTTAGTTAAGGATTAGTTATCGTATCGTTGTTATTACGTAGTCGAATTATTTTACGTTCAAATCGTTGCAATTTGGCTTCAAACTTAGCTCTATCATTCTCAAAATCTCGTGTCCATTGATACATCATTTTTAACATGTTAAGATCCGATGTATAGTTACACTTCTCTATACCAAGCTGTTGTTTGACAAACCGATTAAATATTCTAATTCTACGTTTCCATAGAGGGGTATCTAGAAATATAATCGTATCAGCCATTTCAAATATACATTGATACGATGGACGATCCACTCCTTCAAATATCCAATCTCCCTTTTGATCAATTTCTATAATAACTTTAACTTGTTGAGCAGCAGTACGTTTATAACGCTTTGAAGCTGTTTTATGATGAACAATAGAGTCGAGTTCATACCAAGGTGTATTAAGTTTTTTTGATAATTGCGTTGCCAATGTTGTTTTACCACTAGCCACACTACCAATAATGAGAATCTTTTTCATATGATCACCTACTGAACTTATTACGATTATTCCTTACTATGAACTTTTGTACATATATTATTGTAATTATAGAACGAAAGAGGTTGCAATGGGGTGTTATTAATGCAATATATGTTGTCTATAATGCTATACGCTTTCTTGTCAAACTAGCAGTGCTGTACTATAATGAGCAAAGATGTTTACGGCATTAAATGGCGAGCAGGATGTTCTGCTTGTAAAGGGGGGAACTAATGTTGAGTTTACGATATTTGACAGCTGGGGAAACCCACGGGCCTCAATTGACTACGATAATAGAAGGAATGCCAAGTAATTTGAGTATTGATTTCGAAGAGTTGAACTTCCAATTACTACGTCGACAAAAAGGTCACGGACGTGGTCGCCGTATGCAGATTGAACAAGATAAAGCTAACATTGTTGGTGGTGTACGACATGGTAAAACAACCGGAGCTCCAATCGCGATTGTCGTAGCCAATAATGACTGGACACATTGGACTAAAGTAATGAATATTGAACCTATTGATGGTAACGATGAAACCAAACGTCGTGTTCATCGTCCACGTCCTGGACATGCTGATCTGAACGGTGGTTTGAAATATAATCAACATGATCTTCGTAATATTCTTGAACGCTCAAGTGCTCGTGAAACAGCTGCACGTGTAGCTGTTGGTGCAGTTGCGCGACAGTTTCTTGCCGAGTTCGGTATTAAAGTAGCTGGACAAGTTATTCGCATTGGTGAAATTGAAGCTCCTCCAAATCAACTTCCAGTTGACGAACTGATAGCACTAACAGAAGAATCTTCTGTACGTGTCGTAGATAAAGCAACAGAAGAAAAAATGACCGCTTATATCGATCAGATTAAACAAGAAGGCGATTCTATCGGTGGAATTGTAGAATGTATTATTGAAGGTGTTCCGATTGGTCTTGGTAGCCATGTTCAATATGATCGCAAGTTAGATGCTAGAATCGCTCAAGCAGTTGTTTCGATTAATGCATTTAAAGGTGTGGAGATCGGTATTGGATTTGAAGCTGCAAAAATTCGTGGTTCACAAGTACATGACGAAATACTTTATACTACTGAAAGAGGTTATCATCGTGCAACGAATCGTCTAGGTGGATTTGAAGGCGGGATGACTAATGGTGAACAAATCGTTGTTAGAGGTGTAATGAAACCAATTCCAACGTTATACAAGCCGCTTCGTAGTGTTGATATCGATACAAAAGAACCATTTACTGCTCAAGTTGAACGGTCTGATAGCTGTGCTGTTCCTGCAGCAAGTGTAGTAATGGAACATGTGGTCGCTTGGGAAGTCGCACGTGCATTTCTGGAAAAATTCGGCGGGGACTCTATCGAGGAGATTCATGCCAATTATAATAGCTATAAAGAGCAATTGGAGAGATATTAATATGCATAAACTAATGGTTGAACTTGGTGACCGCTCATATCCAATCTACATTGGATCAGGTCTGTTAGATTCGGTTGCTACTTACTTCTCAAATCATGGTATTAGTAAAAAATCACCACTGATGATCGTGACAGATGAGAATGTAGCTCCCAAATATCTTGATCGTTTAGTGGAATCGCTAAAAGAAGATGGCTACAACGTTGTTACAGCTGTAGTAGCTGCAGGAGAACAGTCTAAGTCTCTAGCTAATCTTGAATTGTTAGTAAAAGTTGCTTTAGAAGGTGGACTTGATCGTAAGTCTGCAATCGTAGCACTTGGTGGTGGTGTAGTTGGAGATCTAGCTGGTTATGTAGCAGCAGCTTATATGCGCGGTGTGAAATTCGTCCAAATACCTACAACAATTCTAGCTCATGATAGTAGTGTCGGTGGTAAAGTAGCTGTTAATCATCCGCTAGCGAAAAACATTATCGGTGCTTTTCATCAACCTGAATTCGTGTTGTATGATCTGAACACATTGCAAAGCTTACCTGATCGTGATGTGAAATCAGGATTAGCTGAAGTCGTTAAGCATGGTTTGATCTGGGATGCCGAGTTCGTAGATTGGTGCATCGAACATGCCGATAGATTAGTAGCGAAAGATCCAGAAAGTCTTGGATACGCATTATACAAAGGATGTAGCGTGAAGGCTCAAGTTGTTTCGCAAGATGAGAAAGAAAATAGCTTGCGTGCTATTCTTAATCTGGGACATACGATCGGTCATGCCCTTGAAGCTGTAGCAGGCTACGGTGAGCTAATGCATGGTGAAGCGATCAGTATTGGCATGATTGGTTCAGCAAAGCTAGGCGTTCGTTATGGGGCATCAGAAGAACTTCTACGCGTTACGACTTTAGCGCTTGAAAGCTGTGGTTTACCAACATCTATTGCTAGCAATTATGATACAGATGATATATTAGCTGCAATGATGCATGATAAGAAGTTCTCAGAAGGAACAACAGTGTTCGTCGTGCCAACAGAAATTGGTACAGTGGAAATTAAACCGAACGTACCAGTAGAATGGGTACGCGAAATTATAGAAGAATTGAAGCAGGAGGGCTAATCATGAATGTACGTGGAATCCGAGGAGCAGCAACAGTAGAGTCAAATGATGCGCTACTAATTAAAGAAGTAACCCTTGAAATGGTTAAGGATATCGTCAATCAAAACAATGTAAATCCAGCAGATATTTCATGCGTATTTATTACCGTTACACAAGATCTTGATCAAGCTTTCCCTGCACAGGCGATCCGCCAACTACCAGGGTGGGAGTTAGTTCCACAGATGTGCGCATTAGAAGTTCCTGTTAAAGGGAGTCTTGAAAAATGCGTAAGATTAATGGTTCTAGTCAATACAGACAAAACTCAAGAAGAGATTAAACATGTTTATAAAGGCGGAGCGATTGCTCTTCGTCCAGATTTAGCTCAAAAATAAGAGCATTGACATCATAATATTTATTGGGATATAGTAGTAGTTAGATGAGAAGAGTTTAGATGAGATAGGTTTTATCGAGAAGAGATGAGATGAGTTTAAGGAATAAGATTAACTGGGATGAGTTGTAACAATTGTAACGACAGAGAGCTGTTGTTAAATTGTATGAACGATAAGTCTGTGGTTTATTGCTTATTTCTATTTCATACTTAATTTCGATGGTCCCTGCTCTGATAGCAGGGGCCTTTTTTGATAGTTACACCCTATCTTCATATCCAAAATCGATTGGGCAATTGCCTTAGAAAGTGAGAGTGAAGAGAATGTCAACTGAATTACAACAAGTGATTTCATTAGCTAGTCAATATAATCTAATTCCTATCGTACGTCGTGTGATGGCTGATACCGAGACTCCTATTCGATTGTTTAAACACTTTGCTAAAAAGGAGCACGCTTTCTTACTAGAGAGTGTTGAAGGCGGCGCCAAATGGGCTAGATATTCATTTATTGGAACGGATCCGTTCCTGATGCTATATGGAAAACATGGAGAGATGGTTTTCGAACAAAATGGGAAAAAGACTATTCTTTCAGATAAACCGATTGAATTATTGAAAGCAAAGTTGCGTTCATTCCGTACTCCTGCTAATACTGAGCTACCTCCTTTTACAGGTGGAGCTATCGGATTTTTTGGATATGATCTACTACAATATTATGAGAAATTACCAGCTCACCGTGTCGATGATCTCAATATGAACGATATTCAATTTATGTTCTGCGATCAAGTTATTGTATTTGATCATTTGAAGCAACAATTGTTATTAGTTAGCAACGTTCATATCGAAGAAGGATCAACAGATACTCAAATTGAGCAAGCGTATGAGCATACTCTTGACCGTATTGAAGCGATGATTGAGGAAATTAGTCAAGTAAACGTAGCTACTGATATTCCTAGAGGATCTATGGATTTGGATCCAGATCTAGGAGAAGTAGAATCGAATATTACTAAAGAGAAGTTTATAGATAACATTCATCAAGCGAAAGAATATATTCGTGCTGGTGATATATTCCAAGTTGTCCTTTCGCAGCGATTCAGTATTGAAACAACGGTTGATCCGCTTCATGTATATCGTGTACTTCGTGTTATGAACCCATCTCCATATATGTACTATTTGAAAATGGGTGAACAAGTTATCGTTGGTACTTCCCCAGAAGCGTTAGTGAAAGTTAATAATGGAAAAGTAGAAACTCGTCCAATAGCAGGAACTCGTCCACGTGGTGCGACGGTTGAAGAAGATAAACGTCTTGAACAAGAATTGCTTGCTGATGAGAAAGAGAAAGCGGAGCATTTGATGCTAGTCGATCTAGGTCGTAATGACATAGGCCGCGTATCTGAGTTCGGTTCGGTACGTTGTGATACCTTTATGGAAGTTGAACGTTATTCTCATGTCATGCACATTGTATCGAATGTTTCTGGAAAATTACGTGAAGATAAAGATTTCTTTGATGCATTTATATCTTGTCTACCTGCTGGAACGGTTTCAGGAGCTCCGAAGTTACGTGCGATGGAAATTATTGCTGAGTTAGAAAATGAAGCACGAGGCGCTTATGCTGGTGCGATAGGCTACCTTGGTTTCGGTGGTTCAATGGACACTTGCATTACGATTCGTACAATTATTTTCCAAAATAATCGTGCTTACGTACAGAGTGGTGCAGGAATTGTATGGGACTCTAATCCTGAAAGCGAATATATGGAAACGGTGAATAAAGCAAAAGCAAGTTTGAAAGCTATTCGTGCGGCTGAGCAAATGTTTGGTACTAAACAAGAGCAATTGAAAACATCCATTAATACTGATTATGAAGTGTTAAATTAAGGAGGGATTGATGAAAATGAGCGAATCAATAAGTATGCAACAAGCGATAGCTAAGCTAGTATCTAGCAATGATCTTTCGCGAGAAGAAGCACAATCCGTTATGACTCAAATTATGAACGGAGAAGCAACAGCTGCGCAAATCGGAGCCGTAGCGATAGCACTTCGAATGAAGGGTGAAACGAAAGATGAAATAACTGGGCTTGCCGAAGTGATGCGTAGTTTCTCTAATCATGTCGATAGTCATCGAAGCGGATTGCTTGATACATGTGGTACAGGCGGATCGGGAATTAGTAAGTTCAATATTTCTACAGCTTCTTCACTTATTGCAGCTGCTGCAGGAATTACCGTTGCAAAGCACGGAAATCGTGCAATGTCAGGCAAATCTGGTAGTGCAGATGTGCTAGAGGCACTTGGTGTAAATATTAATGTCTCGCCAGAGCAAGCGAAGGCTTGTCTTGATGAAGTAGGCATCTGCTTTATGTTCGCTCAACTTTATCATCCTTCCTTAAAGCATGCTGCTGGTCCACGTAAAGAAATCGGAACAAGAACGATTTTCAATATGTTAGGTCCGCTTACGAATCCTGCTGGTGCTGATCGTCAATTACTAGGTCTATACGATGCTAGTAAAACTGAAATAATAGCAGAAGTTTTGCGTGAGTTAGGAATTACGCGTGCGCTTGTTGTAAGTAGCTTCGATGGTTTGGATGAGATTAGTATTTCATCATCAACGAAAGTGTCTGAATTGAAAGATGGTATTGTATCTACTTATCATATTTCACCTGAACAATTAGGATTAGTCACTCGTCCTCTTTCCGATGTACTTGGAGGGGAGCCCGCTCAAAACGCTCAAATTATTCGAGAAATATTCGATGGCACACGTCGTGATGGATATCGTGATATTGTATTAGCCAATGCTGGCGCATGTATCTATCTTGGAGGTCTTTCTAATACTCATGCTGAAGGTGTGAAAATCGCAGCAGAGATCATTGATTCGGGAAAAGCTACTATGAAGCTTGATCAGCTTATTCAAAAGACAGGAGAATTGAATTATGTTTCTTAATAAAATCGTCGAGACGAAAAAAGTTGAAGTACAGCAATTAGCGGAAAACTTCAATATAGACCAGTATGAGCAGTATATCGCTACACTACCTCCGTGCCGTGGATTCGAGAAAGCTTTGCGTGTAGGTAATCGTAATCGCGATTTAGCGTTGATCGCGGAAGTGAAAAAAGCATCTCCGTCCAAAGGATTAATACGTGAAGATTTCCATCCTGTAGAACTTGCCCTTGCTTATGAGTCTGCTGGTGCAGATTGTCTTTCTGTATTAACCGATGTGGATTACTTCCAAGGATCTAATGAATATTTGAAAAGTATCTCAGAAGTAGTGAAACTGCCATTACTACGAAAAGACTTTATTATTGATTACCGTCAAATCTATGAGGCAAGAGCTATAGGTGCGGACTGTATTTTATTAATTGTAGCTATACTGACTGATGAACAACTCAGCGAATTCCATGATCTTGCGAAAAAGTTAGGAATGGACGTTCTTGTGGAAGTTCATGATGCATCGGAATTAGAACGAGTGCTGAAATTGAATAAGGCAACGCTAATCGGTGTTAATAATCGCAATCTACACACATTTGAGACGAAGCTTGAGACAACTGAACAATTGATCGATATGATGCCAGAGCATGTTCTGAACATTAGTGAGAGCGGCATATTGAGTCAGCAAGATTATGAATATGTGCGATCTGTAGGAGCGCAAGGATTACTGATCGGTGAACATTTCATGCGTCAAGGTGATGTTGGTCTAGCTATTGAGCAATTAATGGGACAGGTTACAAAAGTATGAATCTAGAAATCGTAGAGTTGTTATCTAATAAACCGCGTATTAAAATTTGTGGTTTACGAGATGTAGCCACCATAGAATCGATGGAAGGATTGCCGATTCAAGAAGTTGGACTCATCTTTGCTCCTAGTAAGCGACAAGTAACAGCAGTACAAGCTGAGCAACTTGTCGATGCTATTCATCGGCTTAGTGGAGCGAAAGTTCGAGCTGTTGGCGTGTTCGTCAATCATCCGCTTGAAGAAATGATTGCGTTATTGCAACATGTTCCGCTTGATGTCGTGCAATTACATGGTAATGAGGATGTGCAATATTATAGTCAGTTACATGAAGCCATTCCCCACGTAGCGTTGTGGAAAGTGATTTCAATCGATCAACAACGCGAGCATAATAGTGGGGTGGAGCAACATATCAAAGATGAATTGACTCCATATCTGCCTTATATCGAAAGTATATTAATCGATGCACCCGGTGGAGGGACGGGAAAACCGTTCAATTGGGAAGCTATCGCGACATATCGAGTGGTTGCAGATCAGTTTGATTTGCCGCTATATGTTGCCGGAGGATTGCAGGTGGGCAATGTAGTACAATTAATTACGAGTTATCGTTGCGATGGAATAGATGTTTCCAGTGGTGTAGAATCAGATGGAGTGAAAGATTTGAACAAAATAAATGAGTTTGTCAGAAAGGTGATAGAGGCATGACACAAATTCCAGATTCCAATGGTCGCTTTGGACCGTTCGGGGGCAGATATGTTCCCGAAACATTAATGAATGCATTGTTAGAATTAGAGGAAGCGTATCTTCACTATTCCAAAGATTCAGTATTCCAAGCGGAAATACTTGATTTACTATATCGTTACTCAGGTCGTCCAACGTCATTATATTACGCTCCGAATCTAACTGAAAAACTTGGTGGAGCAAAGATTTACTTGAAACGTGAAGATTTGAATCATACAGGTGCTCATAAAATTAATAATGCAATTGCGCAAGGTTTGCTTGCTAAACGTATGGGTAAAACAAAGATTATTGCTGAAACAGGAGCGGGACAACATGGCGTTGCTTCTGCTACTGTAGCTGCTTTACTAGGTCTTGAATGTAAAGTGTTTATGGGCGAAGAAGATATGAAGCGTCAACAGCTGAATGTATTCCGAATGAATTTACTTGGTGCTGAAGTTGTACCTGTAACTAGCGGAACACGCACGTTAAAAGATGCTTGTAATGAAACTCTTCGTTATTGGGTTAGCAATGTAACGGATACTTACTATATTCTTGGTTCTGCAACTGGTCCACATCCATATCCAATGATGGTTCGTGATTTCCAACGTATTATCGGTGATGAAGCTCGTGAGCAAATACTGAAATACGAAAATAAATTGCCTGATTATGTAGTTGCTGCTGTCGGTGGGGGTAGTAATGCAATCGGTATTTTCTATCCATTTATCCAAGATGAAGGTGTGAAATTATTAGGTGTTGAAGCTGCTGGACGCGGTGTAGATACAGATGAGCATGCGGCAACGATGACAAAAGGTCGACACGGCGTATTCCAAGGTTCGATGAGCTATGTACTACAAGATGAACACGGTCAAGTTCAACCGGCTCATTCAATCTCAGCAGGACTTGATTATCCTGGTATTGGACCTGAACATTCTTACTTGAAAGATACTGGTCGTGCTGAGTATGCACCTATTACGGATGCAGAAGCATTAGAAGCATTGCAAGAACTATCTCGTACGGAAGGGATTATTCCTGCATTAGAATCAGCTCATGCTATTGCGCAAGTGATTAAGCTAGCTCCAACTTTAAGTAAAGATCAAACCATTGTAGTTAGTTTGTCTGGTCGCGGCGACAAAGATGTAGAAGCTATTATGAGCTACTTAGGTAAATCTTCCGATGGATCTTTTCATTTGTAAGGGTCGTTCAAAAGCAGACTTTGATAATGAAGTGATACAGGCAGGTTAATCGGCATCTAATATAAAGCGAACTTGGGAAGTCCGGTACGCGTGTACCAAAGATGTACACTTGCGTTTCCTCCTTCCTCAAGTAGCGCTTTATCTTCTCGATTCTGAAAGCCTGCTTTTTGAACTTGCATTTAAAGTAGTTGACGAATTAAACTAATGAAAAATTAATGGAGGTAACTCATATGAATTTAATAGATAAAAAATTCGCTGAACTGAAAGAGCAGAACAATACTGCATTAATCCCTTTCATTTCTGTAGGCGATCCTAATATTGCAACAACTGTCGATATTATTAAAACATTAGAAGCTGCAGGCGCTGACATTATAGAGTTAGGCGTGCCTTATTCTGATCCGCTAGCAGATGGTCCCGTTATACAACGTGCCTCTGAACGTGCACTGCAACATAATATTACTTTGACAGATTGTATTAATCTGGGCGGAACGTTACGAACTGAAGGTGTCCAAATTCCATTAATTCTGTTCACATATTTTAATCCCATTTTCCAATTTGGGCTTAAACCATTTTTTGATCTTGTGAAAAGTAATGATATTAGTGGACTTATTATTCCTGATCTTCCAATTGAGGAAGATGGAGAAGTTAGAGAATTAGCGCAGCAATATAATATCCATCTTATTCCTTTAGTTGCACCAACTTCCGATGAACGTGTCATTCGTATTACACAGCATGCCAAAGGCTTTGTATATTGCGTTTCTTCATTAGGTGTTACAGGTGAAAGAGCAACTTTCCATACTGGAATTGACGAGTTTCTAGCAGTGGTTAAGAGAGCATCTTCAGTTCCGATTGCAATCGGTTTTGGTATTTCTAATCGTGAACAAGTTGCTCGTTTCGAAGGTAAATGCGATGGTGTTATCGTAGGTAGTGCAATCGTCCGTACGATTGAGAACAGCTTGCCATTGCTAGCTGATGAAGCGACTAAGCAAGCAGGTTTGAAACAGATCGGTGATTTTGTAGCTAGCTTAAAAGGATAATAGGCAATCAATTACTATAATAAATGTAGTCAATAGTGAGTAGTCATAAAATAGAGCCGTATACTGAAAGGATAACTGTCCTTCGAGTGTACGGTTTTTGCATATTTGCTAATGGGATCATAGGTGATAAGGCAAATTAGGTTATAGAGTTATTTTATAAAGTTCTCTAGAAGTAGTTACATAAATATAGACTTTAAAAGTAATATAAGTTGTGAGACAATATGAAGTAGTCACTATTTAACGCGTTAATGCAATTATAGACAAAGAGGTGAATGGCCCATGCAGCCAAAATCAAATATTATGCATTTACCAGTGTATCAACCAGGTAAACCAGTTGAAGATGTAAAAAGAGAATTAGGATTAGATGAAGTCATTAAACTTGCATCCAATGAAAACCCGCGAGGTTATTCGCCGCTAGCTAAAGCAGCAATGCTTGAAGAAATAGATCAACTACATTTGTATCCAGATGGCGCAAGTGTTGAATTAACGGATGTTCTTGCACATAAAATTAATGTGAATAATGACCAAATTATATTTGGTACAGGCTCAAGTGACATCATTCTAATGATTGCTCGTGCTTTTCTAGTTGCTGGCGATGAGACAGTAATGGCAAATGAGACATTTTCTCAATATAAACATAATGCTGAGATCGAGAATGTGAAATTAGTCGAGGTACCATTGAAAAATGGTAAGCATGATCTTCCTGCGATGCTCGCAGCAACAACGGATAAGACGAAAGTGCTTTGGATTTGTAATCCGAATAATCCAACCGGAACAATTATTGCTCACGAGGATATGCTCTCCTTCTTAGACCAAGTACCTAAGCATGTGCTAGTTGTTCTTGACGAAGCATATGGAGAATATGTATTCGATACTAATTTTACTGATGGCGTTAAATTACTAGATAAATACAGTAACTTAGTTGTGCTACGTACGTTCTCTAAAGTATATGGTCTTGCTGCGAATCGCATCGGATATGGAATTGGTAACGCAGATGTTATTCGTACAATTAATCAAGTACGAGAGCCGTTCAATACAGGTCGCCTAGCTCAAGTAGCAGCAAAAGCATCTCTTCAAGATGATGCTTTCCTAGAACAATGTCGCGTGGCAAACCGTACAGGTTTAGATTATTTCCATAATGAGTTTACTAGAATGAATCTTGAATTCTTCGAAGGTCATGGTAACTTCGTGATGGTTGATGTTCGTAAACCATCAATGGAAATATTCAATCTGATGCTGCGTAAAGGCATTATTATCCGTGCAGGTTGGAAGAAATATCCAACACACATTCGAGTGTCTGTTGGTACACCAGAGCAGAATGAAAAGTTCGTTAAAGTCCTAGAACAAGTTCTAACGGATTTGGCGGTGCTAGCTTAATTTATGACAAAGGTAGCGATATTTGGTGTAGGTCTCATTGGAGGCTCTATCGCATTATGCTTAAAGGGACAACCGAATATTACAGTTGTTGGATATTCTAATCGTTCATCTTCTGCTGAAAAGTACGTTCAACGTGGCGTCGTAGATATTGGTACGACTTCAGTGGAAGAAGCAGCTATAGATGCAGATTTTATATTCTTATGTGTTCCTGTTGGTCTGATGGATGAGTACTTGCAACAACTTAGTAAGCTTGATTTGAAACAAGGATGCATTATTACTGATGTTGGCAGTACAAAAGCGTCTGTGATGGCTTCTGCTAAAGTGTTCAAGAAAACCTCTGCTGTTTTCATTGGAGGTCATCCAATGGCAGGTTCGGAGCGTTCAGGTGTGGAGGCTGCTTCAAGTCGATTACTTGAAAATGCCTTTTATGTGCTAACAGCAGATGAAGACACATCAGAAACTAGTCTTAATCAGTTGATCGAATTATTAAATTATACAAGAGCACATATCGTCCCTGTAGACGCAAAAGCACACGATACCATTGTAGGTGCAATTAGTCATTTACCACATATTATCGCGGTTGGCCTTGTTAATCAAATTCGCGGCTATAATGATAATAATGGACTATATGAGACGCTTGCAGCTGGCGGTTTCCGTGATATTACGCGTATCGCATCTGGTGATCCACCGCTGTGGCGTGATATTTTATTGGATAATAAGGAAGTGCTTTTGCGACTTCTTAATGATTGGCAGTTAAACATGGATCATTTCAAGCAGTTGCTCCAGCAGGATGATGGAGATGGAATTGTGGAAGCATTCCGTCAAGCAGGTGACTTCCGTAGTAAATTGCCAGAAAGAAGAAAAGGAATGCTTCATTCAATCTATGATTGTTATGTAGATATACCCGATCATCCTGGTATTATTGGTTCAATTGCAAGTGAACTAGGTAAAGCTCAAATCAATTTGAGTAATATTCAAATTATCGAGAATCGAGAACAAATTCCTGGCGTATTGAAACTAAGTTTCAGAACACAAGAACATCTTGATCAAGCAATTGTATTACTAGGAGAACAAGGGTATAAAGTAGAACAATAACTTAGAATTCGATTTAAATAGAACGCTTTTGAGAGGATTTTCCTTTCATGAGCGTTTTTTAATGTTAATTTCTTATCATTTTGCGCGATGTAGAAAATATCAATAAAAGTAACTAAATTGTATATATATGTGAAAAAAATGATGAAAATAAAAATGTAAGCGCTTATTGACAAACTGGAAGCGTATACATATAATAAAAGTACAGTATGGTTTCTCTCCACTCCTATCCAATAACTCTTGTGTTCATAGATGGACACGGACCACTCCTTGTGAGTGGTCTTTTTTTTTCTGTTAAGATAAACGATAATAGTCTATGAAGCTATCAATATAATAATCCGTATGGAAAATAAGATAATTTTTGTAAGATGAAGGATTTTGTCAGTTATGCTCGAATAAACTAAGGATGATTGATTATATATATTAAACGCAACTTTTTGATCCGAATTCAGTATACATGTATAGTGGATTTCGGGAATAAATTGCAGGTGGAGGAGGTTCGCCTGTCATGACAGATTCCCAGATAATACGAGAAATCAAGGATGGCAATGTCGAGCTCTACTCTGAGCTAATGAATCGCTATCAACGTAGAATCATGGCCTTTATCTATCATATGTTGAAGAGTGCAAAGCTAGAGTCACTCGCAGAGGATCTTTGCTCTGAAACTTTTTATAAAGCATACCGAAGTTTGCATACGTTTCGCGAAATAGATGCAACCTTTTCTACGTGGCTATATACGATTGCGCGAAATACAGTATTGAGTGAACTCCGTAAGCAAAAAGCAGCTTATGTTTCGATAGAGGAAGTCAACATGGAACCGATTATTTCAGATGCTGCTACGCCAGAACAGCAGCTTCTTATTAATGAACGAATGGAAATGGTACGTGAAGCAATCAATAAATTACCTGAAAAGCAACGATCAGCTATTATACTTCGTGAATATGAACAAATGGATTATCAAGAAATTGCAAACATTTTAGAACAATCCGTTAGTTCTGTGAAGTCGTTACTTTTCAGAGCAAGAGCGAGTGTGAAACAACAGCTTGAGGCTTATATAGAGCAGGACAAATCAAGCGATGATTATGAAAGGATGAATCAGAAATGAAATGTAATGAGATCGAACAATTCATAGATAATTACTTGGAACTGGATGAAAACGATCCGTTGCGCATTGAAATCGAAGCACATTTATTTGATTGTGAGCATTGCTCATCATTATTAGAGCTGGACTTCAGTGCCATTTCATTCTCTGAATATTCTTTCGATGATACTGACATAAAAGGGACGAATATTGATTATATTAACAAACAAGTCATGGATAGAATCTATGCTGAAGAAGCATGGTATTTGCCAATCGCAACAAAGAGTTATCATTTCTCGCGTAATTTCAGGCGTAATATAGCAATGATTATTGCTTGTTGCTTGGCGATGTTTTCTATAGCATTATTTGTTTTTATTTTTGATTATAAAGAAGACACGAAATCCACGATTGCTGTAAATGTCTCCGGGGTTGTAGATATTGCCAATGCCGAAAGTATTAGCTTAGTAAGTTCAAATATTTATAAAGGTCAAATACCTGTTGCGAGTATAAGTGATCCGATTGTAATGCAAGTCGTTCCAACGTTCCCACAATATTATGTAGCATTATCGCTTCTGGGCATAATTATGACGATATTATTGTTGAATTGGTTCACTAGGACGAGGAGTTAGATTTGCTAAAAATAATTATGAGGTGTTTTTTAATTGCAGGATTGTTATTCAAGTAGTTAATAATAGTCTTATATAAGTTTAATAAAAGTTTAATAAAAGTTCAAAAAGCGGGCTTTAAGAACTAAGAAGATGGAATGCTACTTGGGGGAGGAGAAAACGCAAGTGTACATGGTTGGTACACGCGTACTGGACTTCCCAAGTTCGTTTCATATTCGATGTCGAATACACTACAAAGTTAATCATCGTTATCAAAGTCCGCTTTTTGAACTACCTTAAGGAGAGAGTGAATGTGTTAATAGGTCTAGTCCGCCACGGCGAAACTCACTGGAATGCAATTCAGCGAATCCAAGGACAAACGGATATCCCGCTTAATGAAAACGGAATTGCGCAAGCTAAAATGTTAGCGAGTCGACTACAATCTGACGATGCGATCTGGGATTACGTGTTAACAAGTGATTTGGAGCGTGCTAAAGTTACGGGGGCACATATTTATGAATCGCTACAAATACCTCTTCTTACTGTCGATGAGCGGCTTAGAGAGCGTTTTTTTGGGCAAGTAGAAGGTACTACACTAGAAGAACGTCTCGCTAAGTGGGGAGAAGACTGGAAAAGTCTTGATCTAGGAGCAGAATCCGTAGAGGATATGCGCTCTAGAGGGGTTGAATTATTAGAAGAGTTATATGTAAATTATCCGACTTCTAATATTTTGTGTGTTACGCATGGTAGTTTTATTGCTCACTTGTTGCTTGAACTTTTTCCTGATCTAGAAGATGAACGGATCGGTAATTTATCTTATTCGATATTAGAGCGTAATGAAGCGGGATGGAAGCTAGTATTATATAATTGCAATAAGCATCTTGAACAGAATACTATATCTAGCACAACATAATTTAAAGTCGACATGAACTATTATTGCGTATCAGAAGTATCTTAGAAAATAAAAAAAAAATCCGTATTTTATATTTCAACGTTTTTTTCAAAAAAAATAAACACTTCATTGAACTATCGAGAAACAGTAGTTCAATGAAAGACTGTATATAACGATGAAGGAGCTGCCACGGCAGCTCCTTTTTCATATTCATAAACTAGGACGTTTTTTTACATATATCCGATATGTACTAGACTTTTACAATGTCATGAGGAATTTTATAAATTACAATACATATAATTTCTGGGGTTGTTTTCCAAAATTCCTTGTAGTAAATTTTGAATTATTAATTAATAGGTCAAGCTTTCTTAAAAGGCTGATTGAATGCTCTTAACGATACAGGGGGGAAGGAACGATCTTGCAGAAGCTAAGCCATACATTCCAACATATTAAAGTCAATATCTCGAACAACTTATTTATGTTCAAATTAGCATGGAGTATACATCCGCAGAGAGTGGTGGCTGAATTTGCAGTTCAAGCCGGCAGACAGTTTGCTAATGTATTTTTTACCGTATATTTCATGAAGTACATCATTGAGTCCATATCAATCGAAAGGGATTTTCAGCAAATTGTCTATTTCATAATCCTAACATTGGTTTTGATATTGGCATTAGTCTTACTGGACAATTGGTATGATTATCGCTTCAGACCTTTTAGCGATCTCAAGTTATATGAGAAGTTGTATCTCATTCTTTTTCGCAAGGCTGCATCCGTGGAATTGAAGTGCTTTGAGGATCATGAGTTTTATAATAAATACACCAAAGCCATCCAAGAAGCGGATCAACGAGTAAGCGCTGTTCTTGAAAATCTCTCTAGAATTATATTCGTCTCGCTTGCAACGATTAGTATATTTGCCGTGATGTACGCCATAGATCCTTGGGTGGTATGGTTTGCTTTATTGCCGATTATCGGCAATTTTTATTTTGGAAAAAAGCTGAACCGAATTCAGTTCCAGCAAAATGACGAGCGGGTACCCTATCAAAGAAAAATGGACTATGTAAACCGTGTCATTTATTTATCTCACTTTGCCAAGGAGATTCGGTTGTCCCGCATTTTTTCAGTTCTGAGAAACACTTATCTAGAAGGGTATGACGGTGTCATTTCTGTCGTTCATAAGTATAGAGTAAAGGCGGGAGTCATTTCTTTTTTCAAAATATTTACTACCTTCACGCTCATATTCCAAGGGATTTTGCTGTACGGTGCTTATCTAGCAATTGTTCAGCAATCGATTTCTATCAGCTCCTTTATCGTTCTTGGAAGCGCAATGGTTGGTGGCGCGTGGTCGCTCATCCGGCTGTCTGACAGTTTTGTAGAGATCAACAAAAACGGAATTTATATCGAGAATTTAAAAACTTTTTTGAATTATGTTTCTGAAATTCAGGAGCATGCCGATCCAGTCAAACCAATCGCGCCGCCGATACAGCAATTAACAATTCGGCAGCTTCAATTTGCGTATGATGGAGCAGATAGGCCCTCTATTCGTCATATTACGATGGAAGTGAATAAGAATGAGAAAATTGCTCTTGTCGGCCACAATGGAGCAGGCAAATCAACGTTAATCAAGCTCATGATGCGATTGTACGATCCTACAGAGGGAGAGATATTATTAAACGGCCGCAATATAAAAGAGTTTGATCTCATGTCCTATCGATCACTGTATGGAACCGTATTTCAGGATTTCAAGATTTTTTCGATGACGATTGCAGAGAATGTGCTTATGCGCGATGTGGACACCGAAGCAGACCGCCAGCTCGTCATAAATGCGCTCAAGAAAAGCAGAGTATACGATAAGGTAGCTACTTTGCCGGAGGGAATAGATACAATGCTTACGAAGGAGTTTGATGAACAAGGAGTTGTGTTATCAGGCGGTGAGTTTCAAAAGATTGCGATCGCGCGCATATTTGCGCAACAGGCCGAACTACTCATTCTTGATGAGCCTACAAGCGCACTCGACCCGATTGCGGAATTTGAAATTTTTGAGAGTATGATGGAAGCCTGCAAGGATAAAGCCGTTGTCATTATTTCTCACCGCATGTCATCCGCTATGCTGGCAGATCGCATTTATTACATGGAGGATGGTGAAATTCAAGAGTCTGGTTCACACATGGAATTGATGCAGCTGCAGGGGAAATATGCGGAGCTATTCTTGAAGCAAGCAGAAAAGTATGTTGATCAAGAAGAGTTGGCTGGGGTGGTGAATCTGCATGAAGCCTAATAAGCATAGCTTTACTCGTGTCCTTAAAAATAATTGGTTTATTATGAAATACGGGCTGCGCTATTCGCGCAAATATATCATCTTTACATGCTTGTATGCATGCTTGCAGGAAATCGAAATTTTTATCGAACATGTCCTTTTGATTAAGTTTGTGTTCGACAGCGTTCAATATGGAACCTCCTTTTCTACGGTTGCCTTATATATCGGACTAACAATTTTGTTTATCGCAATCTGCTTTGTGCTGGACAGTATTTACTACCAGAGCGTTGAGCCTAAAGGAAAAGAATTGCTATATCAAAAGATAAGGATGGATCTCTATGAAAAAGCAATTAGTACCGATTTAGCGAATTATGACGATCCCGTTTTTTATAATGATTATGTGTGGAGCGCCAATGATGCTCATAATCGAATTGATGCTACGATAAACAACATCAGAACAATTTGCAGATCCGTTACGGTTATCATGACCTCTATAAGCTTTTTCCTGTTCGTTGACAAGCTCGGTCTGCTGTTTGTGCTCGTATCCTTCATTTTAACTCTGATTGTCAGCATGATCACCAATAAAATCAGGTACAAAATGAGGATGGAGCTTAACGAAAAGGATCGTAAACGAATCTATTTGAAGCGGTTGTTTTACTTGGCTGATTATGCGAAGGAATTAAGACTTTATTCCATCAAGGAGAGATTTTTTAGAGATTTCACTGATACACATAAAGAGATGCAAGGAATCGTGCAAAAGCATTCGAAAAAGCAGTTCTGGTTAAACTTCTCCTCTGAGTATTTTTTTAATGAGTTGATTTTGAGCGGCTTGTACGTCGTATATGTTGTGTTTATGTCGTTAGTGAAAGGAACGTTAAGCTATGGAAGCGCGGTTACACTGCTCAATTCATCCTGGCGTTTAAAGGGCAATTTGCAATATATGACGACGCTTATCAGCCAGATGCAAGAAAACAGCCTGTATATCGAGAAGTTAAGAAGCTTCCTGGATCAAAAGAACGGTCTGATAGAAGCTGAAGATCCAATACCTGTGCCGAATAAGTTTACTGGATTAACTCTAAGAGAGTTATCATTCCAATATGGTCAATCTGGGCCGCCAATCCTCCATAACGTTAATTTAAGCATCAAGCCTGGAGAAAAAATTGCTATTGTTGGCTACAATGGTGCGGGTAAAACGACATTGACGAAGCTGATCATGCGTCTATATGATGCAAGCTCGGGAGAAATTCGGTTAAATGGGATACCAATCGATCAATTGAAGCTCGACGATTACCGAATGAAGATTAGCTCCGTGTTTCAGGATCATCAGTTGTTCGCTGCTACGCTTTCTCAAAACGTCGTCATGAACCATGCAGCATCAGGCGATTCCTATCTGATACGAGAAGCACTGGAGAAAAGTGGTTTTGGTAGTAAGCTGCAATCTTTGCGACTAGGGACCGAGACTTCCGTTACTAAGGAATTTGACGATGCCGGGATCGAGTTATCTGGCGGAGAGGCTCAGAAGGTGGCGATCGCAAGAGTATTCGCCAAGCCGACTCTTCTTATAATATTAGATGAGCCTTCCAGCGCATTGGACCCTATGAGTGAATACCATTTGAATCAAGTCATGCTAGAAAAGGCAGAAGATAGACCGATTATTTTCATTTCCCATCGCTTATCGACTACCAAAATGGCGGATCGCATTCTTATGATGGAAAATGGTCAAATTATTGAGCAAGGTTCACACGAAGAGCTTATGAGAATAGACGGGAAATACGCTCAAATGTTTAACCTTCAGGCGTCCAGATATCGCGTGGTCGCTGGAACTTCTTAACGGATGATGTGTTGAAGCAGGAGGTAGCTGTTGAATCATATTTGGCTTACCTCTTTCCCGATGAGGTGATCGGAAGCGTCGTTATTGTTAATGAACTTAACTAATCTAGCGAAATACAGCGTTTTAATGATCTATTCACTCATTTTCAAATGATTGGAAATAATGAACGATTGTTGTGCTGATTTGTAATTTACGGTATCATATAATTTTGGACACGTTATTACGAATGAGAAATGAGGCTTTTATAAATGTCAGTAGCTACAGAAAATGCTGCACGCGCTCAAGGGAGTCAAGTGTTTCATTTGCACCATGCGCTTGAAGGTTTGTCTAAAGATATATTGACAAGCATACGTAAGCATGCCGCTATCAAAAATGTTAGTAAGTTAAATAGAGAGCAACTTAAGCAAACGATTATTGAGCAATTACCTAGTGCTTATGAGTTAGAATTGCCTTCATTAGTTGAACTATTCGATGAGGAGAGAATACAGCTTCTACAAGAGGTTGTTCGTCGTAATGGGATCATTACTTATAATGAGCAATTGACGCCGCAACAGCTTCATTATTGGCTGGAATTGGGATTGCTTTTCCATACGAAAATTAATGGACAAGAAGTCGTTGCTATGCCGAGTGAACTAGTAAGTGTAGTTGATGATCATCTACAAAAGCTAGATCACAAACTAATTGCATTGAATAGTAGTCTAATTGACACGGTCAAAGGTATGATGTATTACTATGGTGCTCTAACACATGAGCAACTTGGTGATATTCTATCTAGATATGCAGTATTTAGCCAAATTGAAGTTTCACATATGCATATCATTATTAATTATCGTCATTACCACAATGATTTAGGATTGAATGAGCAGTATGTACATCATGCAGCAATTCCTGAACCAACGCTAATTGTGAAAGAACATAACCAACGACCTGAATTGGATTTTGCATACTTCACAGCTTTAGATTTGAATAAAGCGGGCGGTGAGCGTTATATTAATAGGACGCAATCGCATCAACTTCTTGTTGATTTCTTGATAAAGCAATTCAAAGTGCATCAACTAGATGCAAATCTTATTGCAGATCAAGCAGAATTCGGAATCCGTGCTGGACTACAACTTCAAGATTTAGTTGAATATATGAAACGTGAGCTAGTAATTCAAGATGATCAGACGTTGAATTTATTGTTACCGCGTCTAATTATTATGTACAATCATACTGCTCAATGGTTCTTAAAAGGTCACAACGCTGCTAGTTTAACAGGTAATAGTGAGCAAAGTGACACTTCACAACAGGCACAACAATCAGTTAATACAGCTCCACAAATCGGACGCAATGAACCTTGTTATTGTGGCAGTGGTAAGAAATTCAAGAAATGTTGTATAAATAAATAACATAAGATACGAAGGCAATTCATGTTAACTCTTAAGGAGTGAATATGGATTGCCTTTTTCAGTTGTATAGAAAGCTATCGAATGATGAATAGCGAAGTTCTGAAGACAATTTTAATTGTAAAGTATGAAAAAGATGAAAATAGTAATACTAGAAACTATATACTAGAACTTTTGATCAACGTAGTTACGATGTTTGCGAGAAAGGAGTTCCAATGAATTTATCAGATATGCTTAGCTATGCCGATATTACTCAACTCACAAGAATAGCTTCTGTGTATGGTTGTGAGTGTAATGGAAATTCAAAGCATGAATTAATTCAGTCCATTCTAGCAACGGTACATAGGCGTGATGTCATTAAAGCGAAATTAGCAAAAATGGAGTTAGAGGAATTAAGGTTTGTTAATTATTTATTGTTTGAAACTAGGAAGTCCTACAGCTTAGAAGATTTACTAGCAAGAGTACAACAGTGTAGATTTCCAGTTCAGAATGAGGGACAGAAAACGAATACTACAGTTGTAGAAGAGAAGAAAAAGAAAGTAAAACCGAAAAAGTCTACAAAGCAACAAGATATTGAGTTGACCCCACGTGAAATTATTACAAAATTCAAACAGCAAGGTTGGTTGTTCAATGGATACGGTGGCAATGATCGTTATTTGTTCCACGTTCCCCAAGATTTGAAAGAACGATTCAAAGTCACTTTAGCCGAAGTATTGTCGGTAGCCATTGAGCCTGGGACAGAACCATCTTTCTATCGAGAAGAAGGTGGTCAGATACTGCTTGATTTCAAAGTGATGCTCAATTACATAGCGACTTACAAACCGAGTGTTGCTCTTGATGGAACGATGCACAGAAGATTTGTTATTCAACTGAATGAATTATTTGCAATACAAGAAGAGTTGCCAAGCAAAGGCGCTTGGAAATTCGGCTATGGTAAAGGATTTGGTGAATATCCAGATCGTATGGCGTTCATGTACGATTATTGTTTTGCAAAAGGGTGGTTATGTATCGATGGAGATACAGTCGCCATAACCAATGTTGGAGAAATCGCAAAAGACAATATGAGTAATCAAGAGATGCAAGCTATTATCTCTCATTGGCTAAAGTTGTATAAAGGAGCAATCCCGAATATAAACTCGCTATATTATTGGATTTGCAGTTTGTCCAAAGATTGGACCACATTAAAATCTTTTGAAACTGTATTAGTACCTTACATTAAGCCATATTACTTCGATTCTGCTGGAGCTATTTTGCATAAACGAATTGTGAAAATGCTGCTGCACTTTGGATTGATCGCAATCGGTGAATCGGAGCAAGAGGTAGTAATTAAAAGATCCCTCTTCGGACATAAAATGGTGGAGAGCTTACAAATGAGTAACAATAAACATTGACAATCTATATCCTCATTGTTAGAATTTCTCTAATTTATGAGGAGGATGATTGTATGCTGTTGCCGTATAAAGGTTTAATGCCAACGATTGGCGGAGAAGTGTTTATTGCTGAAGGTGCGAAAATCATTGGAGAAGTTTCAATTGGTCAACAAAGCACGGTCTGGTATAATGCTGTACTTCGTGGTGATTTAGCTCCAATTCAAATTGGTGATCGCTGTAATATACAAGATGGTGTTGTTGGACATGTGAATGCACATCAACCGCTTATTCTAGCAGATGAAGTATCTGTTGGACACGCTGCGATCATCCACGGATGTGTAATTGGGAGAGGAAGTTTAATCGGCATGGGGGCTATTGTACTTAACGGTGCAGAGATTGGTGAATATGCTTTAATAGGTGCAGGTGCTGTCATTACGGAAAATAAAAAAATCCCGCCCTATACATTATCACTAGGAACTCCAGCTAAAGTTGTTCGTGAGTTAACGGAAGATGATCTAGCTAGAATGAAAAGAACAATGGAGAGCTATGTAACTAAAGGATATGAGTATAGGAATGTATAGCACCGTTATGGAGGTGTTACCTATCGACAAGATGAATGTAAAATACGAAGCGATGTTAGGATTAACAGCTGAAATGATATTAGACGAAGCTCTAAAAAGTTATCAGCGCAATAAACTTGAATCGGGAATAGATGAAGCACTTGCAAGAGGTGACGAGCATTTATTCTACGAACTTAGTAGTCAATTAAAGCAATTAGAATAGTGTAACGATATTAGCCTTCGAAGCTATAGCATTCGAAGGCTTTATTATGTAATATATTAGGAGTAGTTAAAAAAGCAGACTTTGATAACGATGATTGACTTCGTAGAGTATTCGACATCGAATATGAAGTGAACTTGGGAAGTCCGGGCCGCGTGTACCCATACCGTACACTTGCGTATCCTCCTTCCTCAAGTAGCACTTCATCTTCTTGGTTCTGAAAGTCTGCTTTTTTAAACCTCTATTGTAAGTGGTAGTTAAAAAAGCAGACTTTGATAACGATGATTGACTTCGTCGAATATTCGACATCGAATATGAAGTGAACATTATGTTAAGTGACTCAATAGTTTCAGGAGGGACAGACATTGAAGTTTAGTGAAATTGAACTGGAGCAGTGGGAAGAACTTAAGCCATATCTCGATACATGCTTGCTACCGATAACTGGATTAGACGGTAGTGAAACTCCTGTAGAAGCTACAATAGCGTTAGAAAATCTAAGAGATATTATGGATTTGGTAGAGATACCTTACAAAGGTAGAGTTGTTACCTATCCAGCTTGCCATTATATAAGTCATGATCCATCGGCCCATTTGCAAATTTCATCATACTGTAGCGCTCTAAGAAGACAAGGTTTTAAGTACATCATCCTGATTACGGCAAAATTACATACCCAGTTTCAAATTAATGAAGCGGACTTGTGGATAACTCCTACAGAAAATGGTGAAAACCCTTCCTCTGAGCAAGTGAATTTACAAATTCGTGAACTGTGGCGTCACAATAATTCGTAATTATCATGTTAATTATGTATAAAATGGCTTATAATAGGGGAAAACAATCCCGATAGAATGCTAAATGTGACAAATTGACAACAAATTAATGAACGAAATTTCCTAATTGTCGCAAATGTCCTGTCAAATTCTTGACGGTATTTGGTAGCTAGGCTATTATAATTATGTCCTAGTTCGTCATGCGGTTTTGCTTTTGAGCAATACGGAAGAATTGGTTGGCAAAGGGGGTTAGAACAGAAAATGAGTAACCATGAACAACATGATTCGGAGCATCAACCGATTCAACGCAAAGATATGTCCCGGCGTCAGTTTTTATCATACACGCTTGGCGGTACAACTGCCTTCATGGTAGGTGGTGCAGTGTTACCGATGGTTCGCTTTGCAGTTGATCCTTTATTGGCTAAAGGTAGCGAGAGCACACTTGTAAAAGTATTAGATGAAAGTAAAGTAACTACTGAGCCGCAAGAAGTAAGATTCAAAGTACACCAAGTAGATGCATGGTATGAAAGTGAAACGGAGAAGGTAGCTTGGATTTCCAAGGATGCTTCTAATAATGTTTTTGCACTTTCTCCAATTTGTAAGCATTTAGGTTGTACTGTGTTTTGGAACACACATGGAAAAAGTGAATATGACTGTCCATGTCATGATGCACGTTATTCCAAAGACGGCAAAAATCTTGCTGTAGCGAATTCACCATTGGATGAGTATGAAGTTGTTGTTAAAGATGGCGTCGTGTATCTTGGCGGCATAATTCCAAACACTAGAGCATAGGAGGGCGTATGTTAGATGTTTAAAAATATATACAATTGGATTGACGAACGTCTTGATATTACGCCGCTATGGAGAGATGTTGCTGACCACGAAGTTCCTGAACACGTTAACCCAGCACATCACTTCTCAGCATTCGTATATTGCTTTGGTGGTCTTACGTTCTTCATCACTGTTATTCAAATTTTGTCAGGTATGTTCTTAACAATGTACTATGTACCAGATATTGTTCATGCTTATGCGAGTGTTGACTACTTACAACACCAAATTCCATTTGGTAATATTGTTCGTGGTATGCATCACTTCGGGGCGAGTTTAGTAATTGTTATGATGTTCTTACATACACTACGCGTATTCTTTACAGGTTCTTATAAAGCACCTCGTGAGATGAACTGGGTAGTCGGAATGCTTATCTTCTTTATAATGTTAGGTCTTGGTTTCACTGGATATCTACTTCCGTGGGACAATAAAGCTTACTACGCAACAAAAGTAGGGGTAGAAATTGCCGCTTCTGTACCAATAATCGGTGAGTATATCGCTAAGATCTTGTATGGTGGCGATATCGTAGGTGCTCGAACATTGACAACATTCTTTGCAGTTCACGTATTCTTCTTACCAGGTGCATTAATTGCAATGCTTGCTGCCCACTTTATTATGATCCGTAAACAAGGTATTTCTGGTCCACTATAAGCGAAGGGAGGCTACAATTATGGCACATGGTCATAAATCGAATGAGAAAGTCGTGTATGTTGGTGATTCGCGTGTAAAACGTACGAATATGGATTTCACGCCACCAGACTATACGGCTTATCCAGGTAAATCGGAAGCCTTCATTCCTAACTTTCTACTGAAAGAGTGGATGGTAGGTTGCGTTGTATTAGTTGGATTTCTAGTTTGGGTAATGTCTGAAGCAGCTCCACTTGGTTACCCAGCAGATCCTACCAATGCATCGTTTATTCCGATGCCAGACTGGTATTTCTTATTCTTATACCAATTCTTGAAATATCCTTATGTATCACAACAATATGTATTAATTGGAACACTAATTATTCCAGCGATTATGTTCGGTGGTTTACTATTAGCACCATTCCTTGATACAGGTAAAGAGCGTCGTTTCTATCGTCGCCCTATTGCTTCTTCTCTAATGGTACTATCGCTTGTAGCCGTGACTTATCTTACAGTTGTTTCTTGGTCTCATTACCAAGATCAACTTGAGGAAAAAGGAATGACTCCAGAGCATCATGTTCGTGCTGAGAAAGCGAAAGAAGCATATGAAAAGGGTGAGGAACGTCCTAATCCGCTGAAAGCAGCAAAAGTTCCAGCTATTATTGAAGCGGAAGATCCAGCCATGGCTGTTTACCAATCCCAATGTTTGGGTTGTCATGCAGCAGATCTTAATGGCCAAGTAGGACCTTCATTGCTAGGAATCGGTAACTCTATGTCAGTTGAAGAAATTCATAATATTATTGCTAATGGTGCAGAAGGCGGTATGCCTGCATTCCAAGGCGATGGTTTGACAGATGATGAAATTAATCAACTAGCAGAATGGTTATCCAAACAAACGCAAGAAAAGTAATCTTTAAGACCTGATCGCAAGTTGCGATCAGGTTTTTTTTGAAAGGAATATACTAATGGGAATTAAATGGTTTTTCAGTCAATCGTTTTTAATGAATCGAAATTTTCTATGGCCGCTGTTCCTTATTAATTTACTGGGTACGATCTACGGCTATATTTGGTATGATGGTCAATTGGAATGGACCATTGCGAACTATGATAATTGGCGTTGGTTAATAGTATTTGTACCTGATTCACCGACGGCGAGTCTTTTTTTCACCATTGCTGTTCTGTACATGCTATATCCGCCGAAGGGGACTTCTCGATTCGTCAGGTGGAGTCGTACTTTGATCGAATCACTTGCAGTAGTTTGTTCAGTGAAATACGGAGTGTGGGCCACAGCAATTATTATTGCGGGAGCAACGCAAGGTGAACCGCTTGAATGGCAAAGCTATATGCTCATGACTTCGCATCTAGCAATGGCGTTTGAAGCATTACTGTATGTAAGATTCATGCGTGTAAGTGGTATTTCACTAAGTATTGCAACAGGTTGGTTATTACTTAATGATACATTAGATTATCACTATGGCATCTATCCATTTTTACCAAGAGCATTACATGATCATGTGACTGAAGTGAAATGGTTTACGATTGGTTTATCGCTTGCAAGTTTATTATTAGGTTATGTTGTGTGGAAAAAGAAAATACGGTCATAACTTGTCCATACCCCCCATATGATAGTAATAGGGGGGTTGCTTTTATGAAATTTAAAATAATTTTATTAGCGCTGTTTTGTATGATCTGCTTATTGTCTTCGGGAGCATCCGTGTTAGGATATACTGATACACTTGGGACAAGCGATGACAAGGATCTATCCTATACTCTTCTGTTGAAATTAGATCGATCAATTTCCGAACTATATACAGAGGGGAATGATTCGCATAAGCAAGCAGCTTATAAAACTTTGCAAAATATAAAGAACCAACTCAATAATATTGAGTTATTACAATATGGGACGGTCACTGCTTGGAAGCAAATGAAGCAAGATGTTTTGACGATTGAACAAGGAATTATTAATAATGAACCCAATGTAGTGTGGAGAGGACCGATAAGTTCATTGTTATTAGCAAGTGATGCGCTCTTGCAAGCCGAACATGGACCATGGCTTCAATATGAGTCGGTGCTATTAGATGATCTACAATCTATACGTAGATCAAGTGCATCAACCATTTCAAATGATAAGAAGACGAATGCGGTCATTGCCCAGTTAACAATTTTCAAACAAAGAGTTGATCGCATGCAAACTGCAGCCTATATGGTTGGGGATGAAATGCGTATGACAGAATTGCTACAGCGTACAGATCAGCTTAGTGGATTTTTCAGAGATACTTCACAAGTCACATGGACATCGCAGCAGTTCAAGGAAATAGAGTCAGCTATACATAATATAGAAGAAACGATTCATACTTTATTTGCACAAGCTGAAGAGACGATCACTGTCCCAGTAGTGAGCGCCTCAAGTGGCTGGAATCCAACGACATTAGCCTTGTTAATAGGTGCACTTATTTCGGGATTGTTAACATTTACTGCTTATCGTAAATACAAGCAAGCGCCATATGGAGTGAAAAAGGTATGATGGAAGTTTGTAATGAATGGCAATACTAATCTTCTTCCTTAAATCCTTCTCCAAGCACATCCTGTACCTCATTAATAACGATAAATGCGATAGGGTCGATATTGCGAACGAGTTGCTTCAGACGATGAGTCTCGGAGCGCGGAACGACGCAATAGACGACCTTTTTGTCTATTCCTGAATATGCGCCTAAAGCGGGTACGATGGTAACTCCTCTTTCAAGTTCGATTGTAATGTGATGGGCAATTTCATCTCCGCGATCAGTAATAATAGAGAATGCTTTAGCTGTATATGCGCCATTTTGAATGAAATCAATCATTTTTGAGGCAATGAAAACCATAACTAAAGTATATAATATTTTATCTAGTGAAATATAGAATACTGAAACACCAATAATGATTGCATCAAATACTAATATTATTTGGCCCATACTATAGCCACGCCAACGAGATAGAATGCGTGCGATAATATCAATACCGCCAGTAGTTCCACCATAGCGAAATACAATACCAAGTCCAGTCCCGAGTGTTACCCCAGCATAAAGCACGATAAGCATAGAATCATAATTCTGATCAAATGCTATAAGATAATTTCTATGAGATGCGTATTCTAATAACGCGAGAAAAACAGACAGCATTACGGAGCCATATATCGTATAGATCATTTTTTTACCACCGAGTATTTTCCAACCCACTAGAAACAGTGGGATATTGATAATTAACGTTGTTATAGACATAGGAAGGCCAAAAATATAATTTAGTAAGACGGCAATTCCTGTAACTCCGCCCTCCATAAGTTGGTTAGGAATCACAAATACTTGCAAACCAAAAGCGTATAAGGCTGCTCCTATTGTGATAGGTATTAACTGTTTTATTGATGTCCTTATTTTGTGCGGCATATGAATCAATCCTTTTCGCGCAGTTTATTATCAAGCATTAGTATGCCTTACTTTCTCTCGCAAAAAACATTGTTTTATTAATACTGATACGGTAACATATAAGGGAATGGTTCTTGAAGAAGGGGCGTATGAATATGGCTGAGAAATCTTTAGCACAACTACAGCGTGAAGTCGATGATTACATATCACAATTCAAGGAAGGGTATTTCAGTCCACTCGCTTTAGTTGCCAGACTTGCGGAAGAAGTTGGGGAACTTGCTAGAGAAGTTAACCATACTTATGGTGAAAAGCCTAAAAAACATGATGAAGCAGATAATTCTATTGAGTTAGAACTTGCAGATATTTTGTTCATATTGAATTGCTTTGCGAATTCTTTGAACATTGATCTTACAACTGCCCATGATAAAGTTATGCATAAATTCAATACAAGAGATGCAAATAGATGGACAAAAATTGATTCTGAGAACAAGGGAGAACATCAATGACGATTAAAGTTGCAGTTATAGGCGCAAGCGGCCGTATGGGTAAAGAAGTTGTAAGAATGGTATTAGCAGATGAACAATTGCAATTAGTATCTGCAGTTGCCCCTTCTTTTGAAGGTCAAGATGCAGGTCGTATTATCGGTGCTGAACCTACTGGTGTGACAGTTGTTTCAACTTTAGAGGAAGCACTAAGTTCTACAAAAGCTGATGTCATGGTTGATTTTACGGTTCCACATCTTGCTTATGAGCATGCAAAACTATCGATAGAATATGGTGTGCGTCCTATTATGGGGACTACAGGATTCACTCCTGAACAAATTGCTGAATTAGAGTTACTGTGTAATGACAAAGGAATTGGTGGATTAATTGCCCCTAACTTCTCCATTGGTGCTATACTAATGATGAAATTTGCTCAAGAAGCAGCTAAATATATGCCACATGTTGAGATTATTGAGTACCATGGAGATCAGAAATTAGATGCTCCGTCTGGTACATCTATTAAAACTGCTGAATTGATTGCTCAAACAAGACAAGAATTACGTCAAGGAAATCCTAATGAGCAAGAGACTATTGAAGGCGCGCGTGGAGGATATTATGAAGGTTTCCGTATACATAGTGTACGCTTACCTGGCGTTTTTGCTCAACAAGAAGTGATTTTTGGTGGAAATGGGCAAACGTTAAAAATTCGTCATGATTCCTACGATCGTGCTGGGTATATGCCTGGAGTTAATGTGGCAGTCAAAAAGGTTATGCAATATGTAGGATTAGTATATGGATTCGAACATATTATGGACTAACAATCAATTATACTACTGCCAATGAGGAGAATTAGAATGTTGAACATTGCATTTATCGCACATGATAGAAAAAAAGACGAAATGGTTAACTTTGTTATTGCTTATGAACATGTATTTTTACCACATAAATTATATTCAACTGGTACAACTGGCCTTCGAATTATGGAGCAAACAGAATTACAAATTACCCGTTTCTGTTCGGGTCCACTTGGTGGCGATCAACAAATTGGTGCATTAGTAGCTCAAAACTACATGGATCTTATTATATTCATGCGTGATCCACTAATGGCACAACCTCATGAACCAGATATTACGGCATTACTTCGTTTATGTGATGTACAGGGTATTCCTGTTGCAACAAATATAGCGACTGCAGAGTTGTTAGTAAAAGCTGTTGAACGAGGAGACTTCTCTTGGAGAGAACTTGTACATAAATACAAGCCGGGAGTTGACGAATAATGCAACAGCTAGACATTTTAGTTTTTGGTGCACATCCAGATGATGCTGAAATTGGAATGGGTGGCACGATTATGAAACATGTTCAAGCAGGTTATAATGTTGGTATATGTGATTTGACGAATGCGGAGATGTCTTCTAATGGCACCGTGGAGCTAAGGCAGCAAGAAGCTGCCATGGCCTCCGCGGTGCTTGGTCTATCTGCACGTACTTGTCTAGGTTTGCCTGATCGAGGGCTACAATTAGTTAAGGAACAGATCGATCAAGTGGTGGCTCAAATTCGCAAGTATCGTCCTCGCATTGTGTTTGCTCCATATTGGGAGGATCGACATCCTGATCATGTCATATGTAGTAAGATGATTGAGGAAGCAGTATTCAATGCAAAACTTCGTAATTATATGCCAGAACTACCTCCTTGGAAAGTTGATCAAGTGTTGTTCTACTATATTAATGATATAAGTAATGTATCGATTGCAATAGATATTAGTGAACAACAAGCTGATAAAGAAAAAGCTTTACGATGCTACGCATCACAATTCGATACATCTGCAACTGCTGATGGAGTAAGTACACCGTTAACGAATCGCTATATAGAATCAGTTGAGTACCGCGATGCATTACTAGCGCAGCCACAGGGGTGGGGGTATGCGGAAGGTTTTGCAACAAAAAAACCATTCCCTATAGAGGTAGTTTAAAACGACCGACTGTGATCACGATGATTATGCGTTGTAGCGTAGTCGACTTCGAAGATGACATTCATCGGAAGCCTGTGATGCTCGTGTACCAATGACGTACACTCCGCTTCTCGTTTCCTAGCTTCATATCATCTTCTTGGTGCTGACAGCCGGCCGTTTTGAAACTTCTATTTGAAGCTTCGGGCTATGGTCGCTCGTGTACACACGTGTACACCTTGCTGGGTAGTGCTATGCTAAAGTAAACTTCTATTTGAAGCTTCGTGCTAGGTCGCTCGTGTACACACGTGTACACCTTGCTGGGTAGTGCTATGCTAAAGTAAACTTCTATTTGAAGCTTCGTGCTAGGTCGCTTGTGTACACAAGTGTACACCTTGCTGGGTAGTGCCATGCAAAAGTGAACTTCTATTTGAAGCCTTGGGCTATGGTCGCTCGTGTACACACGTGTACACCTTGCTGGGTAGTGCCATGCAAAAGTGAACTTATATTGAAGCCTTGGGCTATGGTCGCTCGTGTACACACGTGTACACCTTGCTGGGTAGTGCCATGCTTAAGAGAACTTCTATTTGAAGCTTCGTGCTAGGTCGCTCGTGTACACACTTGTTCACGTTGCTGGGTCATATGTCACGAAGTTATGATATAGAGTTGAAGTGTATTTGTAGTTTTATTCATTATCATCATGTTAGGTTAGTTTCGCTTTAGTTATAATTGTAATTAGTACTCAACGTTGAAGAAATGGATAGCATGAACTATTCATTAGATAAAAAAATTTACAAGATACGAATTCAGAAGTGAAGTATATATAATTAAGTAGTAATGAATCTTGAGAAATAATCATATGTAAGTTACATAGTTAGGATCACAGGAGGTGCGTCGCCGTTGGCGCGTAAACTAAAGATAGGTATTACATGTTACCCAACACTTGGCGGGTCAGGTGTTGTTGCAACTGAACTAGGAAAATTACTTGCTGAAAAAGGACATGAAATTCATTTTATTACACATAGTATCCCTTTTCGTTTAGGTAAATTTCATAAAAATATATTTTTCCATGAAGTAGAAGTAAATGATTACTATGTATTCCGTTACCCACCTTACGATCTAAGCCTGGCAAGTAAAATGGCTCAAGTAGCTAAAATGCAAAATCTTGATATATTGCATGTCCATTACGCTGTCCCACATGCTGTATGTGCCTTTCTTGCAAAGCAAATGCTTAATAACGGTATGAAGACAGTCACTACGTTACACGGAACTGATATTACTGTGTTAGCTCAAGATGAGTCGCTTAAAGATTTGATTCGATTAGCGATTCATCAAAGTGATGCGGTTACAGCTGTTTCTCAAGATCTTATTAAAGAGACGCGCCAATTGCTTGATATTACGACTCCGATTGAGTTAACTTATAATTTTGTAGATAAACGTATTTATTATCCTAGAGATGTATCTAATCTACGCAATGATTATGCAGATCCTAATGAAAAAATATTGATGCATATTTCAAATTTCCGTCCAGTGAAACGAGTTTCAGATGTAGTAGATATTTTCGCAAAAGTACAACAACAAGTACCTTCTAAACTATTATTAGTCGGAGAAGGTCCTGAGTTAACGAAAATTCAATGTAAAATAAATAACCTTGGACTTGAAGATAAAGTGCTATTTCTTGGAAAACAAGAGGATGTAGCTCAAATCATTTCTTTAGCTGATGTGTTATTATTACCATCTGAGAAAGAAAGCTTTGGACTTGTTGCGCTAGAAGCAATGGCTTGTGGAGTTCCGACAATTGGTTCGAATGCAGGGGGTATTCCAGAACTTGTTACTCATGGTGAAACTGGTTTTCTCTCTCCGATTGGCGATGTTGATTCAATGGCTGATCATGCATTACAGTTATTACGTGACGAGAAGTTACATGAGCAATTCAAAGCTGCTTGTATAAAGCGAGCTCGAGAAGATTTCTGTAATGATCGCATAACGTATGAATATGAAAGTATATATTATAAAGTGTTAGGTTTGGAGTCGGAAATTGAGCCGCTTCCTGCTGATATATGTCTCTCCTAACAAAATAGGTGGTTATAATGAAGAACCAACTTCAGAAAAAGAACATTCAACCTGCATTAGTTGAAGCTTGTCTTATATTAGATAAACTTCAACATGCAGGTTTTACTGCATACATCGTTGGTGGTGCCGTAAGAGATACACTGGTAAAGCGCAATATCTCCGACGTTGATATTGCTACAAGCGCTACCCCAGAGCAAGTGATGGAAGTATTCGAGCGCTGCATCCCTACAGGATTGCAACATGGCACAGTAACTGTCTTAGAATCTGGGCAAAGCTATGAAGTTACTACATATCGAGCTGAGGAGAAGTACGAGGATCACCGTCGACCGCAATCGATTAATTTTGTACAAGACATTTATGAAGATCTAGAGCGGCGTGATTTTACGATGAATGCTATGGCATTAGATCGTGATTTTGTGCTTCATGATCCCTTTGGGGGATTTTCAGATCTTTTGAATGGACAATTACGTTGTGTTGGTAGAAGTGATGATCGTTTTGATGAAGATGCATTGAGAATGCTCCGAGCGGTAAGGTTTAGTACAACATATGAACTAACTCCGGTACTCTCCTTATGGAGGGCTATTTCAAAACAAGCTTTATTGTTATCGTTTATTGCGATGGAAAGAGTTAGTTATGAAGTTAGTCGTATGCTTTTGCATCCATCATTTTATAGAGGTGTACAGTTACTTCAGCGAACGGGTTTGTTATTACATACAAAAGAACCATTATTGATTGCAAGAAGTTGGCAAACGGAAAATATAACACGAATTGTGACGCTAGATTTGAGCTCGCTAACCCATATTAACGCTAGATGGGCTGCGTTATTTCTTGAGTCTAATTTATCAATCGAACAGACTGCCAATGATTTACGAGCATTGAAATTCTCCAACGAGCAACGTTCTACAATAGTTGGCTGCATAGCCATCCAGGAATCGGTCATATCAATACGAGCTGAAGATGAACACATATTGCAAAGTGAGTGGGTAGATTTATTATTAACTCATCCAGTAAGTCTTCTTGAATTATGGCTTTATCAACTTGCACCGATCTTCGCACAATCTAGATATGAGAAGCTCTCAACAATCCATCAATCACTGCACATTCATTCTATTAAGGAACTTTGTATCAGAGGTAATGATCTGATGAAGTGGAGTGGACAACCTTCTGGTGCTTGGGTAAAGGAGCAATTGGCTTTTATTATGAAACAGGTAGCAATTGGAGACCTGGAAAATGAGCGGAGTAAGATACTGAATGATTTTAACAAAAGATTTGGGGTGAATAATCAATGAATGCGACAACACAGTCACCATTATTACAAATGTTATTAAACCATCCAGAGCAGTATGTATCAGGAGAAATGATTAGTCAGCAATTAGGCATTAGTCGAACGGCAGTTTGGAAGCAAATCAAGAAATTAGAAGCTTTAGGTTATGAGATAGAAGCAGTTACGAAACTTGGATATCGATTGATATATGAACCGGTCGCTATTGACCATGATATGTTACAACATCATTTTCAAGGAAAACGTTTTGGATCAATTATTCATCATTATGATGCAATCGATTCTACCCAAATTGTTGCAAAGCAATTAGCGGAGGATGGTGCCGATGAAGGGACTGTCGTCATTGCTGAACAACAAAATAAAGGAAAAGGCAGACTTGGTCGCCATTGGCATTCTCCATATGGTAAAGGGATATGGATGAGTGTAGTGTTACGTCCACAAATACCTATTCAATTAGCTCCGCAATTGACACTTCTAACAGCAGTTGCACTTTGTCGAGCGATTCGTTCTTACTCAGGCTTAGAAATAGGAATCAAATGGCCGAATGATTTATTATATCAAGGTAAAAAAATAAGTGGAATTTTGCTGGAGTCAAGTGCTGAAGATCAAATGTTGAAATATGTCATTGCAGGAATCGGTATAGATGCAAACCTTTCAGCACAAGACTATGATGAACAACTACAACTGAAAGCTACATCATTGCGCTTAATTATGGGCAAAGTCATTGATCGTACAGAACTTATTCAACTTTTTTTGTCAGAGTGGGAAACATTAATGGCAATATACGAACAGGATGGTTTTCGTACGATAGCGAATTTATGGGAAGCTAATGCTATTTCTATAGGTCATAAAGTAAGCCTTACGACACCTACAGAAACGTTTATGGGGACGCCTTTACGTTTGACTGATGCTGGTTCTATCGTTGTTCAACTTGAGGATGGGACAGAAAAAGAGATATACTCAGCAGAAATGGGAGAAGTAACTTCAAACAGCGGACTTTGATAACGATGGTTGACTTAGTAGTGTACTCGACATCGAATATGAAACGAACTTGGAAAGTACGGTTCGCGTGTACCAATACCGTACACTTGCGCTTCCGCCTTTCTCAAGTAGCGTTCCAACTTCTCGGTTCTGAAGGCCCGCTGTTTGAACTTTTATTTTAAGCCTCGTGCTGAACATTGCCCGCTTGTGCACTCGTACCGTACACGTTGCTGGGTTTTGCTTTGTTGCTTGATCGACAAGCATTTGAAAATCCAACGTATATTTACGTCAAAACATTTTTCTGATACACTATTTGTACTAGGCGGTATTCTTAGAAGCTGCACTAGAAATTGTGTTAAATTCTAATTTAGATTTTAGAATGCACACTCTGCTCAGAGCCTAAAGGACCGAGACAGAAGGAAGCATTACTATTGATGATTTCCTTTGTATGTTTGGGGACTTTTTAGCATGGCTAAAAGGTTTTTTTGCGTTTACCAACAATTAGAGGAGCTGAACTTCATGAAAAAGAGATTAACGATATCTGCTATGGCTAAGATGAAGCAGGAGGGTAATCCTATATCTGTTTTAACTGCATATGACTATCCTTCCGCTAAGCTTGCAGAGGAAGCATCAATCGATGTTATATTAGTAGGAGATTCATTAGGAAATGTAGTACTTGGATACGATACAACAATTCCAGTAACGATAGATGATATTGTATATCACTCAAAAGCTGTTGCAAGAGCAGCAACGAATACATTTATAGTCGCAGACATGCCGTTTATGACTTATGGTATTAGCAAAGAGCACACGCTCATTAATGCTGCGAAAATAATGCAAGAAGGACATGTTCAAGCTTTAAAACTTGAAGGTGGAACAGAAATTACTGAACATGTGAAGGCAATGGTTGGTGCAGGTATTCCTGTAATGGGTCATATCGGATTAACACCACAAGCGGTTCATCAACTAAGTGGTTATAAAGTACAAGGTAAACTAGAAGGTGAAGCGAAAAAATTGTTAGATGATGCGATCGCGCTGCAAGAAGCGGGTGCTTTTGCAATCGTGATTGAGCTAGTAACAGAGCAAATCGCAAATATTATTAGTGAACAGTTACATATTCCAACAATTGGAATTGGTGCAGGTCGAGGTTGTGATGGTCAAGTACTGGTATATCATGATATCCTGCAATATTCTTCACCTAATTATGCGAAGAAGTTTGTGAAAACATATGCTAATCTTGGAGAGATAATTCGTAACGCGATTGGGGAATATGTTACAGATGTGAAATCTCGACAATTTCCACAAGAGGAGCATTCTTTCCAATCACCAAATCATGATATAGATAATTTATATGGGAATAAGGATAGATAGTTCAATAAGTGAACTTTCAAATTAAAAGCAGCAACCAGACAGAGGAGAATAATCAATATGAATATTTGTCGCACGAAACAACAACTAAGATTAGCGATTAGAGACGCCCAGAAGCGTCAACAAACGATAGGATTCGTTCCGACGATGGGTTTCTTACATGAAGGACATGCTAGCTTGTTGCGTGAAGCTAGATCCGACAATGATGTTGTTGTACTGAGTATATTCGTGAATCCGATGCAATTTGGGCCGAATGAAGATTTAGATCGCTATCCTCGTGATGAAGAAAGAGATCTGGCACTAGCTGCATCATGTGGTGTTGATATTGTTTTCATGCCTTCTGTAGAAGAGATGTATCCGAAAAAACCATTAACAACAATTAAAGTAGAAGAAGTGACGAGTCGCTTATGCGGAGCTTCTCGACCAGGACATTTTGATGGTGTTGGTTTAGTTGTTAGCAAGCTTTTCAATATTGTAAAACCACAAAAAGCATATTTTGGAATGAAAGATGCTCAACAAGTAGCTGTTATTGAACAAATGGTACAAGATCTTGATATAAATGTAAATATTGTTCCTTGTCCAATTATTAGAGAACCTGATGGTCTTGCATTAAGTTCACGGAATGTATATTTATCTGCGAAACATCGAATGGAAGCAACAGCTTTAAGTTTGTCGCTTAATAACCTTCATCATAAATTAAAATCCAACACTCGAATGACATCAGATGAGTGTATTGCTTTCATTAAAGATGAGATTATGACGAATACTACTGGTGAAATTGATTATGTAGAATTATTACATTATCCATCGTTAACAGTAGTAGCGGGGCAACTTACTATTGCGGAAAGTCTTGAAAATCAAAGATTTATAGTAGCGGTTGCCGTGAAGTTTGGTACTACCCGCTTAATAGATAATGCGTTATTCCAAGTAGGAGAGGTGATTGAGCGTGTATAGAACAATGATGAAATCTAAGTTGCATCGCGCTACGGTAACAGAAGCAAATCTGAACTATGTAGGCAGTATAACGATAGACGAAGATCTTATGGATGCAGCAGACTTATTAGAAAATGAAAAAGTACAAATCGTTAACAACAATAATGGTGCTCGTTTAGAAACTTATGTTATTAAAGGTGGACGTGGTACTGGAGTAATATGCCTTAATGGCGCTGCTGCAAGACTTGTTCAGCCTGGTGATAATGTTATTATTATTTCATATAGCTTAATGACGGAAGAACAAGCAACTTCTTACAAGCCAACTATCGTTGTACTTGATAGTAATAATAAGGCAACACAATTTATGAATGGTGAAATTCACTCGACCATACTATAATCAAGTTAATCCCTTGTTTATGTAACGAATCCCATGCTGAATGAAAAGATCAATTTCAACAAAAAATGACCGTAGACTCCTACATTCAAAAGAAGGCGGGATACGGTATGATAAGTGAAATGTTTACTTCGATGCATGAGCTACTCGATTACATTATTCAGCATTATGAAGAAGCTGATGATGAAGAAAGACAAGAGTACTGTTTTCGAATTCAAGAATTGAAGGATACGAATGACTTATTTATGGATCATTGGGTGTCATTCGAAGAGAAGCTTGCAGTATTTTTTGAATCTTATCGTGAGCGAGAGCATGAGGCAATAAGTGCAAAGTCAGAGCAATCAACTGCATTAGATGAATTAACCATTGCAGAAGGGTTAAATGCTAAGGGGTTGTTAATAGGGCAAGAGCAACCGCAACCTCAACCATGCAATGAATGTGATCTTTTCACACCTGTTGAAGATGAACGAATACTTGATCGAGCTCAAGGTTATTATAAACTTTTTATGTTTCCTGAAGCAGCAGATTTATTTGGTCGAATTATAACAACAACTCCAGAATGTAACATGGCAAGACTATTTTATGGTATGACTTTGATGCATATGCGTAACTGGAACGAAGCACAAAGACAATTTCAACTGTTAACTGTGTTAAGCGATTTCCCTAAATGGTTAGCATTAAGTTTTAATGCACTCGGTTGTATTCAAGCCATTAAATTGAATATGAACCAGGCTGAGCACTTATTTCGTAAAGCTTATTCTATTTATCCAGAGTTTGAGGATTCACTTAAAAATTTACAATGCTGCTTGGAGACGCCAAAGCAGTTATCATTATATTTTGGTAGCACAGAGTTGATCTGTACGTGAGAGGAACGGTCATTGAATGAAGTATGCCATTTTGGATTTGGAGACAACTGGACATAGTGCCTTGGATGAAATTATACAAATTGGACTAGTCGTTGTATCGGATGACTTAGAGGTCATCGATACTTATAGTACATTTGTTAAGCCAACTGTTGAGATTCCTGCTTTTATTACTGGGCTTACAGGAATCCAATATAGTGATGTTCAAGATGCTCCTGATTTGAATGATGCTTTAGTTGGACTTATACCACATCTTGATGATGCTGTTCTTGTTGCTCATAACGTGGGCTTTGATGCTAATTTTCTGAATCATGCCCTTGACCAATGTGGATATCTTCCATTCAATGGAAGAAGACTAGATACAATGGACTTTTTACGTATTTTATACCCGTCCATCACTTCGTATCAGTTAGGAACGGTAGCCCAGCAATTAGGAGTAGAACATGAAATGCAGCACCGTGCTGATAGTGATGCACTTGCTACAGCTCATATCTTCATTGATTGTGTATCAAAGCTCCGTTCTATGCCGCTGCTTACATTGCAGCGGCTATCTTCATTTTTTGATGAGTCACGAGATATTGGATGGTATTTGAATTACACTGAGAAACTAATTGAGCAGCAATCTGTATTTGATTCTGCCGAGTATGATTATTACCGTCAGTTCGCATTAAAGGCTACGCCATGGGCTGATGAAACATCTGCTAGAGAAAAAGAAAATGCGAATGAGTATTTTGAACGCGTAACCAGCTTTGAACAATATATTGAAGATGTGCAAAATCGATTTAAGGAAATGTTTGAGAATTATGAAGAACGAAAACCACAAATTCAAATGTATCAAGAAGTTTATGAAGCACTGAATGATGATAAGCATCTTCTGATCGAAGCAGGAACAGGAACAGGTAAATCATTAGGATATCTAATTCCAGCGTTATATTACGGTATACAAACAGAAGAAAAAGTTGTTGTCAGCACTCATACTATAAATTTACAAGAACAGCTTCGCAACAGAGATATCCCTTTACTTAATGAAATATTACCATTTCCTTTTAGAGCGTCATTGTTGAAAGGTAGAGGCAATTATCTTTGTATGCGGAAATTCGAACATAAATTGAATACAAAGGACTTCGTTGCACCTGTTGATGACCCTGTAACGGCAGCACAGATGGTTGTTTGGTTGTCAGAAACTGAAACGGGAGATCAAGAAGAACTTAATCTTGGGTTACGTGGTGCAGACTTTTGGGGGACAGTATCAAGTGATGCTGATTCATGTTTGAATCGAGCCTGTCCTTGGTTCAAGCGATGTTATTATCATCGTGCTAAGCATGAATCAAATATCTCTGACGTTTGTATTACGAATCATTCGATGATCTTTACTGACATTCAAGCAGATCATCGACTTTTACCGGGTTATAAAAATCTTATCCTAGATGAGGCACATCATCTCGAGGAAGTCGCTGGCAAACATCTAGGTAACCAAATGACTTACACTTCGTATATATATGCGATGAATATGTTATTCAAAGATATGAGAACGGGAGTTCTTCCGTCTCTTCGTATTCGTGTTCAAGAAGATAATGACGACCATACAGCAGCTTGGAATGAAGTTATCGATAGTACATATCCACAACTTCAAGATGTTAAAGAGCATTGGGATAAGTTATTTGAATGGCTTTACAGTATCGTCAGTACGGAAGCAACACAAAGTAATGAAGTCGGTTCTGAGGGTACAGCAAGTATGGTATTCCGCTTAGATCGAAATAAGTTACCGAGCGAGTGGAACGAAGCTATGGAAGTCGAAAATAACTTCCATGTACAATTATCGCGCGTAGTTAAGTCACTGGAAAAACTTTCGACAGATGTGAAAGATCGACTTGAGGAAGATACTGGATTGCAAAGTATTCTGATTGATTTAAATGGAATATTACGAGATTTGAACCGGATTAAAGATGAATTGCGGATGTTTATGAAACTTGAGCAGGAAGACTATGTATACTGGATGGAAGGCACACAAGCGTATAAGTTCAGATCACTACAATTGTTATCTGCCCCTGTTGATGTGAGTGGATTATTGAAGAAGTATTTATTTGAAGTTAAAGATACGGTTGTTATGACTTCAGCTACGTTATCTATTCAGAAAAATTTCGAATACGTCGAAGAGCAACTTGGGTTATCAACTTATGAAAATTCCAATCGAATGAAAGCGGTCATGCTTGATTCACCGTTTAATTATCGAGAACAAGCTTTAGTCATCATCCCCCGTGATTTCCCTGTGTTGAAGGGTGCCAATGTAGATGCAGCCTATTTGGATAAATTAGTAGGATCATTAACAGAAAGTGCTCAAACACTTGGCGGTAAAATGCTTATATTATTTACTTCCTATCGATTGTTAAAACATGTATATGATCCATTAAAAGCTGCGCTTCAAAGTAGCAATATTCAAGTACTTGGTCAAGGTATTGACAGTAATAATCGAACGAAATTAACGAGAAGATTTTTGCAAAACGAAGCATCGGTGTTACTTGGAACAAGTAGTTTTTGGGAAGGGGTCGACATTCCTGGAGAAGCACTGCAATGTCTTGCCATTGTGCGATTACCATTCCAACCTCCTAATCATCCGTTAGTTGAGGCGAAATCGGAGTTACTACAAAGGCAAAAGAAAAATCCATTTATGAAATTATCGATCCCGCAAGCCGTTATCAGGTTCAAACAAGGCTTTGGAAGATTAGTTCGTACGGCTACAGACAAAGGGATTGTAATCATTTATGATACTAGAGTAATTGAAGCTTATTATGGTAAGCATTTTTTATATTCATTACCTGGTCCGAAAATCGAAACGATGCATACGAGTCAAATGCCGAGTCGAATGGAAGAGTGGTTAAAGGAGGAGCAAACGGATGAAACAAACTAAAATTTCTGAAGCAGTTGTCAGAAGATTACCTATTTATTTGCAAGTACTTCATGAATTGAAAAGTCGTGAAATTGGGACAGTCTCCTCACAAGATCTGGGTAATCGATTAGACCTTAATCCAGCACAAATTCGAAAAGATCTCGCATATTTTGGAGACTTTGGTCGTAAAGGAATTGGATATGAAGTCGATTATCTTATTGATAAAATACGTCATATTCTGAAAATAAATCAAACGATCAACGTTGCGTTAATTGGTGCTGGTAACCTTGGACATGCATTATGTAATTATAATAAATACAGTAATGATAACATGCAAATTGTTGCTGTATTTGACAATGTGGAAAATAAAGTAGGTACAAAAATTAATAACTTAACAGTACAACCGATGGCCCAGTTAGCGAAGCAGATTACTGACTTGAATATTCGCATTGGTATCGTAACTGTTCCTGCTTCTGAGGCACAAAATGTTGCGAATCAATTAATTGATTCTGGTATTGAAGGTATTCTTAACTTTGCACCTACAATACTACGTGCTCCTGATAGTGTACGTATACAATATGCTGATTTTACGAAAGAATTATTGAGCTTAGCTTATTATTTGAATAACAAAGAGGAGGCAAACGATGAGTAAGATTTGGATTGAAAATGGCTTGTTCGTTACTATGGCAGGAGCTACACCAAATGTGTTAACTGGTCATATGGTCGTTATTGATGATATCATCACATATATTGGTGAAGCTACTCCAGCGGATGTAGAAGGATTTGATCGTTTTAATGGTAAAGGCTTGGTGTTCATGCCAGGTTTAGTTAATACACATGGTCATGCTGCAATGACACTACTTCGTGGATTTTCAGATGATTTGAATTTGCAAGTATGGCTTCAAGAAAAAATGTGGCCAATGGAAGAGAAATATATTGATCAAGATACACGTGCGGGAAGTAATTTAGCCATTGCTGAAATGCTACTAAGCGGTACGACAACATTTGTTGATATGTACGATCGTATGGAGCAAGTAGCTGAAGCTTCGGTTGAAGCAGGCATTCGTGCTTTTCTTACAAGAGGAGTAATCGGGCTTTGTCCTCCTGAGATACAAACTGCCAAATTAGAAGATGCGATTTCATTTGCGAAACAATGGAATGGTCAAGGTAATGGAAGAATATCTACAATGCTATCTCCACATTCACCTTATACATGTCCACCAGACTATATCGCTCGCATTGTTCAAGCTGCTCATGATCTGAATTTGCCGTTACATACTCATATGTCTGAGACAAAAGCAGAAGTACAGCAAAACGTAGAGGAGTATGGTAAGCGTCCAGTTGCGCATCTAGATGATCTAGAATTCTTTAGTCGTCCAGCTTTGTTAGCACATGCTGTTCATCTTACGGATGATGAGATTGAATTGTTAGCTACAAGAGGCGCTTCTATTTCGCATAATCCGATAAGTAACTTGAAGCTTGCAAGTGGTGTAGCAAGAGTACCTGACTTGTTGAAAGCTGGCGTGAAACTTTCTTTAGGAACTGATGGTGTTGCAAGTAATAATAACTTAGATCTGTTCCAAGAGATTAGAGCAGCGGCACTGCTTCATAAAGGAGTTACAGGAGATCCGACAGTAGTTCCAGCATACACAGCATTGCAACTGGGGACTTCAATGGGAGCTGAAGCGATTTGGAAATCTGAAATCGGTACTCTTGAAGTTGGCAAGAAAGCTGACTTTATTGCTATTAATATTGATCAACCTCATTTCTTCCCAAGAACTGACCTTATTTCTCATCTAGTATATGCTGCTAATGGTCGAGATGTAGCTCATGTATGGGTTGATGGCAAGCAAGTTGTGAGTAATAGAACGTTACTTACTATGGATGAGGAGAAAGTCCGCTATGAAGCGCAAGCTAGCTTTGAGCGTCTGTTGAACTAAGATGAGAGCAATAGAAAAGAAACGTACCAAATGGATGACTCCACGCAAATGGATAACTTTCATCTTTTTGTTCCTCATTCTCATAACTGTTCTGCTTGTCATGTTCTACCGTAACATTCAGATGGATCGTTGGACTGAAAAAGATGCGGTACGCATGAGTCTTCAAGAACAATTTGACTTATCCACTGAAAGTTACCTAGAGAAATATATATGGGAAGATCAGTATTGGATATTGTTAGCGAAAACTTGGGAAGGTCAAGAACAGTATGCAGTTTGGCAAGACAACAATGTTCTAGCATCTATGGATTCGAATGATATTGTTGCTTCAGAAGTCATATTACAAAGGTTGCAATCATCCAAACCTGCAGCGCAAAATATTACTATAGAAGAGGCATATTTGTCTGGAAAACTAGCATGGGAAGTGCATTATAGTGAGAATACAAGTGACTATCTTATCTATGCATTTTACGCCATGAGTGATGGTAGTTTAATAAATGAATATACAATTCCTAAGGAAACGAGATCGTAAAGATCTCGTTTCCTTTATTTATGCAATCAATTCGTATAGCAAAGATGATATACTATTTGATATACAAAATAACAATATGAATTGATATATTGATAATTGAGGTGGACTAATTGCAAAATTTTAAGCTAAAGCCAATGATTATCGCATTTATTATTACGATTATAGTTACAGTGTCTGGTGGATTTACTTATCAGTATGTAGCACAGCAAAAACCGCTAGAAACAGAGTTGAAGCAGGCTCAATATTCAGAAGTAACTTTACCGATTGTGCAAGAAGAAGATGGTATTACAATCGGCATTTCTCCAATTGCTACTGCTAATCTTGAGGATGCAGTAAATGAAATAGAAGCAATCATGTCTAAACATGCAAAAGAATCTGATCATATTAATATAACTCTCGTCAATCAAGAAAAGAGTGATCTTCTAGATTCATTATGGGAGAAACAGTTGTTCACTGTTGCAGAGGCGATGTCCTCAAAACAGTATAGTAAACTACCTACATTAATGGATTCATTGCAGAAACAGGTAAAGGGTCTGCAAGCAGTCGCTTCAATTGATCAAAACTATGTTTACGTAACGCTAAATAAAGACAATTTGGTCAAACATATATTACTTCCGATCAACAATCAGGAGATGGGGGTATGGAATAATGCGTAACTATGCAAAGGAAATTGCAATCGGTATATTTGTCGCAATATTAAGTGTGTCTATCGGTTATTTCGTCAATATTGGTGCGGGAATATTTAGCGTTGCATTATTTGTAGTCATCTATATGATGGCTACGCAACCGAATAAACAACTAGGGTTAGCTAGTCTGAAGAAACAAAATAAGTCAATGATAGAACCGATTACATTTGAACAAGTTGGTGGCCAATCACATGTAAAACAAGAATTAAGAGAAGCGCTAGACTTTCTAGTACAACGAGAGCAAATAGCAGAGCGTGGTATTCGTCTAATGAAAGGTATTCTACTAACAGGTCCTCCAGGTACAGGTAAAACAATGCTAGCTAAAGCAGCAGCTAATTACACGGACAGTGTGTTTGTCGCAGCATCAGGTAGCGAATTTGTTGAAAAGTATGTAGGGACAGGTGCTAATCGGGTTCGTGAATTATTTAGTAAAGCTCGTAAACAAGCGAAGGATCAGAACAAGAAAAATGCGATAGTTTTTATCGATGAAATAGATGTGATCGGTGGTAAACGTGACGGTGGACAGCATCGTGAGTATGATCAAACATTAAATCAACTTTTAACTGAATTAGACGGTATATATCATAATGCAGAAGTGAACATATTGTTAATTGCTGCTACAAATCGAAAAGATATTCTAGATGAAGCTCTTGTGAGACCAGGTCGTTTCGATCGACATATCGAAGTATCCCTTCCTGATAAAAAGGGTCGACTTCATATTTTAGAATTGCATGCTGAGAATAAACAACTTCATAAAGATGTTGATTTTGAGCAAATTGCAAAAGACACGTTTCAATTTTCAGGTGCTCAACTTGAAGCTGTTATGAATGAGGCAGCAATTTATTCATTGCGTGAAGGTGATGAGCAAATTACGAGAGAACATATTCAAGCAGCAATCGATAAAGTATTATTAGGTGAAAAAAATAATCGTGAAGCAACATATGAAGACAAACTAAGAGTAGCACGTCATGAACTAGGTCATGCTATTATGGCAGAAGTTACGGCTCCTGGTTCAGTAGCGCAAGTGGTACTTACTCCACGTGGCGGTGCACTGGGATTTGTTCGACATACACCAACAACAGATAAATATTTATATACAAAGACTGAGATCGAAGGAAAAATTATGGTTACTTTAGGTGGCTCAGTTGCTGAAGAAATATTTTATGGTGAACGCAGCACAGGATCAAAAGGTGATTTTGATCAAGCATTGCAGTTAGTTAAGACTATGGTAGAGTCAGGATTAACATCAGTTGGAATTATTGATAGTAGTATGATGACCCCAGATCGCTGGAATTCTATTACAAATCAAGTGTTAGATGAATTATTGATGAAGACAAAGCAAAAATTAGAAGAGCATTATGTGATTTTTGATAACACCTTGCCACAATTAATGGAAGATGAATTTGTTAGTGGTGACAATTTTAGAAATTTATTGTTAAATAACCAGACATTTTAGAAAAATTTATGACAAAATGCATAAGAGCGCTTACTGAGCCTACAAAGTTTTTGAAAAAGAGGTATAATAATAAGGACAAAATGTAGTAAGGGAGAAACGACAAACCTATGATTAAGAAAGTTGGAGTTGTTGGAGTAGGTACAATGGGTCAAGGAATAGCTGAGATGCTAGCTAAAAATAGCTTAGATGTCTATATGCTTGAAGTTTCTAAAGACCGACTAGAACATGCTTTGCATATGATTGAGGTTAGCCTAGATAAACAAATAGAGAAATGGGCTATAACATCGTCAGAAAAAAAATTGATCTTATCTCGTATTAATGCCATCACAGAAATGGAAGAATTAGCTGATTGTGAGTTAATTATTGAATCCATTACGGAAGATTTGGATAAGAAGAAAGAAATATTCAAACAACTTGATCAAGTAACAAGTTCTGATACAATTCTTGCAAGTAATACATCTTCATTAAGCTTAACTGAAATTGCTAGCGTTACGCGTTCACCTGAACGTGTTATTGGTTTGCACTTTATTCATCCCGTTGCAACGATTGATATGGTTGAAATCGTTCGTGGTTTGAAAACATCAGAGGCTACAGTAGACGCAACAAAACTATTTGCAGAAGATGTTATTCAGAAAAAGGGAGTTATGGTATTTGAATCTCCAGGATTCGTTACGACTCGCTTAATCTGTCTGTTAATTAATGAGGCACTTCATGTACTCGAAGAAGGCGTTGCTACAGCAGAAGATATCGATAACGCGATGCGCGTTGGTTATTCATTCAAGTACGGTCCATTCCAAATGGCTGATCATTTTGGATTAGATTCGATTCAAGCTGCGCTTGAAAATATGTTCCGTGAAAATGGTGAGTTGAAATATAGACCATCATTCGTGCTTAAGAAAATGGTACGTGCTGGACATTTAGGAGTAAAAGCTGGAGAAGGATTTTTCAAATATGATACGGATGGAGATCGAATCTAATGAAAGTACTTGTTATTAATGCTGGTAGCTCATCGTTGAAATATCAATTATTCGATATGACGAATGAATCTGTACTAGCTAGTGGTCGTGTAGAGCGTATTGGTATGGATTCTTCCATAGTTACACATGAACCAGTTGGTAAAGAAGAAGTTGTAGAAGTTAGAGAAATATTGGATCATGTAGCAGGTGTTAAGCGTGTAATTGATATGTTAACACATGCTGAACATGGCGTAGTCAAGTCTATGACAGAAATAGATGCTGTAGGGCATCGTATTGTCCATGGTGGCGAAATTTTCAAAAATTCCGTTGTTGTAACAGATGAAGTGAAGAGCGAGATCAAACGTTTGTTCGAACTTGCGCCACTTCATAATCCAGCTCATATGATGGGAATTGTAGCTGTTGAAATGAACTTGCCAAATGTGCCGCAAGTTGTTGTGTTTGATACAGCTTTCCATCAAACGATGCCAAAAACGTCTTATCTATATGCAATTCCCAAATCATTGTACAAACGTCATAAAGTACGTCGTTACGGATTCCATGGTACTTCTCATGCATACGTAAGTGATGTTGCTGCAAACGTGCTTGGGGAAGATTTAGCTTCTTTGAAAATGATTACTTGCCATATCGGTAACGGTGGTAGTCTTACTGCAATACTTGATGGTAAATCATTCGATACAAGTATGGGTATGACTCCGCTTGAAGGTCTTATGATGGGTACTCGTAGTGGTGATTTGGATCCTGCTATCGTTCCTTTCGTTATGAACAAAGAAGATTTAACTCTGAATGAAGTGAATTCTATGTTGAATAAGCATAGTGGACTTCTAGCAGTATCAGGGCTAAGCTCTGATATGCGTGAGATCACTGATTCAATGGGTGAGAACGAAGATGCTAAGCTAGCATTCGATATGTATGTATACCGTGTGAGAAAATATGTTGGTAGCTATGCTGCAGCTATGAACGGTCTTGATGTGATGGTATTCACAGCTGGTGTTGGTGAAAACTCCGTTGTTCTTCGTAAAGCAGTATGTGATGGACTTACTTTCTTAGGTATTGAGATTGATGAGGAATTGAATGCAAAACGCAGCAAAGAGCCGCGCGTAATTTCAACTCCAAATTCCCGTGTGAAAATCATGGTTGTGCCGACGAATGAAGAACTATTAATCGCTCGCGATACTTATAACCTTGTAAAATAGAGGCAGAGGTAGTTCAAAGTGACTGCCTGTGATCACGATGTATTTTCATGTCATTTTCTTGGTGCTGACAGTCAATCACTTTGAACATATATTTTAAGTTTTTTGAACTTCGTCTTATAATAAAGGTTCAAGAAGCGGGATTTCAAAACCGAGAAGATGAGGTGCTACTTGTGGGAGGAGGAAACGCAAGTGTACGTAATTGTTACACGCGTAC
>Ga0160453_100068_pt1 | contig 108366 bp, 94 predicted proteins | sample HID1971K_E6MG_FD_108228 | JGI IMG/M metagenome (GOLD analysis project Ga0160453, IMG submission 108228) | Enriched millipede-associated microbial communities from UW Madison campus, WI, USA - HID1971K_E6 MG | ecosystem: Host-associated > Arthropoda: Insects > Digestive system > Unclassified ...
CTATATCCGCTGGTACAACGAACAGCGGATCAAAATCTCACTGGGCTCTCTCAGTCCCATCGAATACCGAGAGAGTCTTGGACTTACGGCGTAAAACCAGTCCAAGTTTTTATCCGCACCCCCTGCTGATCTCGATTGCACTGGCGCTGACACTCCGCGCGCTTCGAGCGTTCGGGCAACTGCCGAGCAGCAAGCGGGCGGCGCGCGAGCCGCCGAGGACCTCGGCCTTCATGCGCGCAAAGCTAAAGAGCCTGCTCCAGGTTCTCCGGTGGGGAGGGGGCGGCTTGGATGCAGGTCAAGCAGCAATGCAGGGCACCCGGCAGGAGGTGGCGGCGGACTGGCGCGTAACGGCGGATGCACTTCGAAGACAGAGCCAGGGTGATCTCGCCGCTCAGGTGGATCGTTTCGTCGCGCGCATGCCGGATGTACGGACCGACGCGCAGCGAATGGCTGATCGCTGGAGAGGACAGGCCAAAAACCGAACGCTGGAGCGCGACATCGAGCCGCCGGGGTCGAAGGCCCGGTGATCGCCATGGTAGTGTGAGATTTGCCAGTGCCGCCTCGGCGCAGGCGTCGAGCCTGCCAGCTAAGGCTTGGGTAATGCGGCGACGCTTATGTCTGTTTCAGACTGGATGCAGCCGGTCGAATCGAGATTCTTAGCGGTCGCAGTCGGCCACCGAGGCATCGATCGAGAATCTGTATTGATTTCCAAGTAAATTTTCGATCTGGGTTGAGCTACCATTGCAGAACGCTAGCGTTTTTCACACAGGAGTTCTGCATTGGCTGTAACAAAGACAGAGGTGGTCAGTGCAAGAGTGCCTCCCGATGTGAAGGCCGCTCTGTCCGCTGCCGCGGAGGCGGAGAGACGCAGCGTTGCGTCCATGCTCGAAGTCATGGTTCTCAGCTACTGCCGTGATCACGGCATCGTCGCATCGCGCGCCACACCCACCGGTAGGGGCCTTGCCACGGCATCCCGCAAGCAACGCCAGCCTTCGAGCTGAAATGGCCTGATATGCAGGGCAGTAAGGCATCGAACTTTGGATATCTCAAGGCGCACGACCAGCAGCTCGTACGCCTGGGGATGCTCGCTGAGCGCTACTTCGCAGACGATCCGAATACTTGCCTCCTGAAGCTGCGCCAACTGACAGAATTGCTCGCACAACTCGCAGCTTCGAACGTCGGGGTTTTCACGTCTCCCGAAGAAAGGCAGGTCGACCTGCTTCGCCGTCTGCAGGACCAGGGCATCGTTCCGCGAGAGGTCGGGGCGTTGTTCGCGCAGGTCCGCAGGTCGGGCAACAACGCGAACCATAGTTTTGGCGGCGACCACCGCACCGCGTTGCTCAGCCTCCGGCTCACGTGGCAACTGGGCGTGTGGTTCCACCGAACCTTCAAGGATCCCGCTTTCAAGTCCGGCCCGTTCCTGCCTCCAGTGCCACCGGCCAACGAAAGCGTGGAACTCACAGCCGAACTCAACGCACTTCGGGTCGAACTGGCCCAGTACCGAGCTACGCATCAGGATGCGGCGCAGGTGCTCGATCAGGCGCAGACACAGATCAGGCGCGCAGAAGAAGATCGCGCCTTCTGGGAGAACATGGCCACGGAGGCCGAATCGGCCAAGTCCGCAATGCTCCAGCGACTGGAGCTGCTCCAGGCCCAAGCCGGCGCAGAGCCACCACAAGCCATCGCCAGGCTCGTGGCAGCCGCAAACTCGGCGGCGGCGGTCATCCAGATCAGCGAAGGCGACACGCGCAAGCTCATCGACGACCAGCTGGCCAGCGCGGGCTGGACGGTCGACTCGGCACAGCTGACGTTCGCCGAGGGTGCCCGGCCCCAACGCCACCAGAACCTCGCCATTGCCGAATGGCCCACCGAGACCGGGCCTGCCGACTACGCGCTGTTCATCGGCCTCACGCCGGTCGCCATCGTGGAAGCCAAGCGCAAGAACATCGACGTCTCAGCTGCGTTGCAACAAGCCAAGCGCTACAGCCGTGGCTTCCGTGCATCACCCGAGGTGGAACTTCCCGCTGACAACTTCGGCGCCAACGCCGAGTTCCGTATTCCCTTTGTCTTTTCCGCCAACGGCCGCCCCTATTTGCGGCAGTTGGCAGAGAAAAGCGGCGTCTGGTTCTGTGACCTGCGCCGCCCCGAAAACCTGGGTCACGCACTCGATGGCTGGTACACACCCGACGGCCTGAGTGCGCTGATGCAGCGGGACGAAGACACCGCGCACGCCGAACTCGCCAACGCTCCGTTCGACTACGGATTCCCGCTTCGGCCCTACCAGCAGAACGCCATCCTTGCGACCGAAGCCAGCATCCATGCGGGCCAGCGCGCCATCTTGCTGGCCATGGCCACCGGCACCGGCAAGACCAAGACCTGCATTGCCCTCATCTACCGCCTGCTCAAGGCCAAGCGCTTTCGCCGCATCTTGTTTCTGGTCGACCGCTCAGCCCTGGGCGAGCAGGCCGCGAACGCCTTCAAGGATACGCGGATGGAGCGCCTGCAGACCTTCGCCGATATTTTCGGCATCAAGGAGCTGGATACCCCACGGCCCGACGCCGACACCGCCGTCCACCTGGCCACGATCCAGGGCATGGTGCAACGTGTTCTGTACACCGCCGAAGGCGAGCTGCCGCCTCCCGTCGACCAGTACGACTGCATCGTCGTCGACGAATGCCACCGCGGCTACCTGCTGGACCGCGAGTTGTCGGACACCGAGCTCAGCTTCCGTGGCTACGACGACTACGTTTCCAAATATCGGCGCGTGCTGGACCATTTCGACGCTGTGAAGGTCGGACTCACCGCCACGCCAGCGCTGCACACCACCCAGATCTTCGGACCGCCGGTGTTCACTTATGGGTACCGCGAGGCCGTCGTCGACGGCTGGCTGGTGGACTACGAACCGCCCATCCAGGTGCACACGCAGTTGTCCAGCGAAGGCATTGCCTGGAAGGTTGGCGAGGAAGTCAAGGTCTACAACACAGGCCGTCAGCAAATCGACCTGTTCAAGACGCCGGACGAGATCAAGCTCAAGGTCGACGACTTCAACCGCAAGGTCATCACGCGAGCGTTCAACGAAGTAGTTTGCAACTATTTGGCGCAAGAGCTGGACCCCGCGTCGCGCCGCAAGACCCTGATCTTCTGCGTCAGCGACAGTCACGCCGACATGGTGGTGGACTTGCTCAAGCAGGCCTTCGCCGCGCAGTACGGTGCCGTGGAAGACGACGCCGTCATCAAGATCACTGGCGCGGCCGACAAGCCGCTGCAGTTGATCCGTCGCTATAGGAACGAACGCCTGCCCAACGTTGCCGTGACGGTGGACCTGCTGACCACCGGCGTGGACGTACCCGAGATCTGCAACCTGGTCTTCCTGCGGCAAGTGAATAGCCGCATCTTGTTCGATCAGATGCTGGGCCGCGCCACGCGGCTGTGCGACTTCGGCGATACGGACGTAAAGGACGCATTCCGCGTGTTCGACGCCGTGCGCATCTTCGAGGCTATTGGCGACATGACGGCCATGCAGCCCGTGGTCGTGAACCCGAAAATCAGCTTCAACCAACTGGCCCAGGAACTGGCAACGCTCAAGGACGGTGCCGCCACCGCCCTGGCGCGTGACCAGTTCCTGGCCAAGCTGCAGCGCAAGAAGCGCCACCTGTCTGATAACGAACGGCAAGACTTCGAAGCCAAAGCCGGCATGCCCGTGCAGGCCTTCATCCAGAAACTGAAGGCCATGCCCCTGACCGATGTGGCCGCATGGTTCGTTCAAAACCCGGAGCTGGGCGAACTGCTGGACCGCCGCGGCGATGGCCCCGAACGCGAGATGTATGTGTCAGAGCATGCCGACCGTTTTGAACGTGCCGATCGCGGCTACGGCAAGGCCCAGAAGCCAGACGACTACCTCCGCGCGTTCAGCGACTTCATCCGGGCCCAGGGCAACCAGATTCCGGCCTTGGTGACTGTGCTCACCCGCCCACGCGAGCTGACCCGCGCGCAGCTGCGTGAGCTGGTGCTGACCCTGGACCGTGCCGGCTTCAGCGAAGCCAATCTCGCCTCGGCCTGGCGTGAGCTGACCAATCAGGACATCGCCGCGCGCATCGTGGGCTATATCCGCCAGGCCGCCATCGGCGACGCACTGGTGCCCTATGCCGAGCGGGTGGACCACGCGCTGCAACACCTGCTGGCGCACTCCCCCGGCGGCAAGCCTTGGAGCACGCCGCAGCGCGACTGGCTCAAACGCATCGCGGCACAGACCAAGGCCAACGTGCTGGTGGACCGCGCCGCTCTCGACGACCCCGACCTCATCTTCAAGCGCGAAGGCGGCGGCTTCAACCGCCTCGACAAAGTCTTCAACGGCCAGCTCCAGCCCGTGCTGGAGGCCTTCAACGACGCGCTGTGGGCCTCGCCATCATCGGCCAACCGCTGACCTCTACTGACCCCCTGCTACCCCATGACCAACCACTCTGCCGCGCTCGACATCGGCGCCAAGCTCTGGTCGCTGTGCCACGTGCTGCGTGACGACGGCGTCACCTACCACCAGTACCTGAGCGAACTGACCTACCTGCTGTTCCTGAAGATGATGAAGGAGACCGGCCAGGAAGACCGGCTCAAGGTGTGGACTCGACCCAAGAAGTCCGAGCCCCCGGTCGAACAACCCGGCACCCGCTGGGACGACCTGCTCAGCGCCTCCGCCCCCGAACGGCTCGACCTTTACAAGGAGATGCTGCTCGACTACGGCCTGCGCGGCCGCGGCGCGGTGCAGGAAATCTACGCCAACGCCAACACCTTCATCACCAAGCCCGCCACACTGAGCAAGCTGGTCACCGACATCGACAGCCTGGACTGGTACAGCGTGGAACGCGACGACCTGGGCGACATGTACGAAGACCTGCTGGAGCGCAACGCCGGCGAGAAAAAGAGCGGCGCCGGCCAGTACTTCACGCCAAGGCATCTGATCGACAGCATCGTTGCGGTGATGCAGCCGCAGCTGGGCGACGTGATCCAGGATCCGGCGGCCGGCACCTGCGGCTTCCTGATTGCTGCCAACAACTACCTGCGTCATCACAACGACTTCGACAGCCTGACCGATGCCCATCAGCGCCGCTACGCCAAGGAAACCTTCTTTGGCATGGAGCTGGTGCAGGACACGCACCGCCTGGCGTTGATGAACATGCTGCTGCACGGCATCGAAGGCGGAGTGATCTATGGCGACACGCTCAGCGATGACCACAACCAGTTGCCGAACGCCACGCTGATCCTCTCCAACCCACCCTTTGGCACCAAGAAAGGCGGCGGCCTGCCCACGCGTGGCGACCTCACCTTCGAGACCAGCAACAAGCAGTTCGCCTTCCTGCAGCACATCTACCGTGCGCTGAAGCCGGGTGGGCGCGCTGCCGTGGTGCTGCCCGACAACGTGCTGTTCGAAAGCAACATTGGCACCGAGATCCGCCGCGACCTGATGGACAAGTGCAACTTGCACACCATCCTGCGCCTGCCCACCGGCATCTTCTACGCCCAGGGCGTGAAGACCAACGTGCTGTTCTTCACCCGTGGCAAGACCGACAAGGGCAATACCAAGGAAGTGTGGGTTTACGACATGCGCGCGAACATGCCGCAGTTCGGCAAACGCACGCCCTTCACGCGCGACTACTTCCGCACATTGCGCGACGCCCCCGCCGAGCGCCCGCGCGACAAGTTTGAAGACGTGTTTGGCGATGACCCCGCGGGCGGCCCCGCTGCGTTGGCCGCACGCAAGGACACCGGCGCCACAGGCCGCTGGCGCCGCTTCACCCGTGAACAGGTCGCGCAACGCGGCGATAACCTCGACATCAGCTGGCTCAAGGACGACAGCGCTGAAACCGCCGACGCCCAGCGCGACGACCCTGCCATGGTGGCCCGCCTGCTTCAGCGCGAGCTGGGCGACGCCATGGCCGAATTGCGGGCCTTGCTGGAGGAATTGGGCGAAGACCCCGATGCGGCGCTGGACGACCTGCCCTTGGACGAACCGCAAGCCGTCGAGCCCCAGGCATGAACACGGTGACAACATCAGTAGACGGTGCCCCACCGGACAACCTGCACGCCGAGCTGCGCGCGCTGATCACCGCCAGCCGCCAGCGCCTGGCCGGCGCGGTCAATGCCGAGCTCACCCGGCTGTATTGGACCGTCGGGCAGCGCCTGGCCTCCGAAGTGCTGGGTGGCGAGCGTGCCGGCTACGGCTCCCGCTTGCTCGACCAATTGGGCCAGCAGCTGGCGCAGGAATTCGGCCGTGGGTTCGAATCCCGCAACCTGCGCCGGATGGTGAAGTTCGCAGAGGCTTTTTCTGACGCGGAGATTGTGTCGACACTGTCGACACAATTGAGCTGGAGCCACTTGGTAGCCATCGTGGCGCTCAAGACACCCGAGGCCCGCGCCTTTTATGCCCAGCGCGCCGCGCGGGATGGATGGAGTGTGCGGGAACTGCGCCACGAGATCGAGCGCAAGGCCTTCGAGCGCACGGAAATCGCCGCAGCCCAGTCGCCCGCACTGGCCGCATCACCGGCGCTGATTTTCAAGGACCCGTACTTTCTGGACTTCCTGGGCCTGCACCAGGGCCATGACGAAGCCGACCTCGAAGTCGCGATTCTGCGCCAGCTCGAAGCCTTCATCCTGGAACTGGGGCGCGGCTTTGCGTTTGTCGAACGGCAAAAGCGCATGGTCATCGACGGGGAAGACTTCTACCTCGACCTGTTGTTCTTCCACCGCCGGCTGCGCCGCCTTGTAGCTATCGAACTCAAGCTCGGCCGCTTCAAGGCCGCGCACAAGGGCCAGATGGAGCTGTACTTGAAATGGCTGGACAAGCACGAGCGACAGGTGGGCGAAGAGGCACCCATCGGTCTGATCCTGTGTGCCGAATCCAGCCGCGAGCAGGTGGAGCTGCTGCAGATGCACAAGGACGGCATCACCGTGGCCGAGTACTGGACGGAGCTGCCGCCTAAGGCGGAATTGGAGCGGCAGTTGCATGCGGCGCTGGTGGAGGCGCGGGAGCGGTTAGCGCGGCGCGGTTGGTTGTTAGGCGAGGTTGGAGATGAGTGATTTGCCGGAATCGTGGGTGCGTGCTCCCCTTGGAGATCTGATCGCGAGCATTGTTGGCGGGGGTACTCCGAGCAAAGCAATACAAGAGAACTTTCGCGGCACCATCCCCTTCATGACCGTCAAGGACATGCATAGTCGCTTTATCGAGGATACACGGGACCACATCAACGAAAAAGCGCTCTCAGAAAGCGCAAGCACGGTTGTGCCCGCAGACACACTGATCGTCTCAAGCCGCATGTCCCTCGGCAAGATCGCCAGGCCCAAAGTTCCGGTCGCCATCAATCAGGATCTGAAAGCTCTTTTTTTGCATGAGGGAATAGACAAGACGTATGTTGAATACGCTTGGCGCGCAAATGAGTCAACGATCAAGGCGCGAGGAACAGGAACAACAGTCAAGGGCATACGCCTGGAAGACATCCGAGGGTTGGAGGTTGCGGTCGCCCCCTCGCGCGAACAAACGCGCATCGCCGACCAACTCGACACCCTGTTGGCGCGCATCCAAGCCTGCAATGACCGCTTGGATGCCATTCCAGCGTTGCTTAAGCGATTTCGGCAGGCGGTGCTTAGTGCGGCTACATCGAGCGAACTGATCGACGAAGAGTTATCGGCGATACCCGTCGTTGCGCTTCGTGCAGTCCTGGCCGAACCGATGCGCAATGGCAAGTCTGTTCGTGATGGAAACGGCTTGCCTGTGCTGCGCCTCACCTCGCTGAAGCAGTCCGCCATAGATTTAGGTGCGACCAAGACCGGCGACTGGACTGAGGTTGCTAACGTCCAACGCTTTCTGATTCAGAACGGCGATTACTTGGTGTCGCGCGGCAACGGCTCGAAGGAGCTAGTGGGACGCGGAGGGTTGGTTGCAGGCTGCGAGGGCGACATCGCTTTTCCCGATACGATGATCAGGATTCGGCCAGACAAATCGCGCCTTCTGACTGACTACTTGGGATTAGTCTGGGCTGCGCCGATTGTGCGGAGGCAGATCGAGTCTGCTGCAAAAACAACTGCCGGCATCTGGAAGGTGTCACAGCCAGACCTTGAGAGTGTCGAGTTTCCGCTTCCGTCAATCGAAACTCAGGCCGAAATCGTGCAGCGCGTTCACATGCTTTCCGAACTTGCTGACCGCATTGAGGCACGCTATGTCAAAGCCCTGACACACGCGCAGCGCCTCGCGCCCCTGACCCTCGCAAAAGCCTTCCGTGGCGAACTCGTCCCACAAGACTCCGACGATGAGCCCGCCAGCATCTTGCTCGCCCGCATTGGCGCTCAACAAAATGCCTTGGCATCGTTCTCTCCTGCCCGTCCCCCCCGCCGTGGCAGCCCGCCCCGAGCCCCGAAGGAAACCGCCGCCATGACAAAGAGCCGCCAGGACAACGACGTGATGAATCGGCCCTACCTCGCCGGTCACCTACGCCACGTTGGCACGCCCTCCAACGCCGAGGCGCTGTTCAAGTTGTCCGAGCTGCCCGTGGCCGACTTCTACAAGCAGCTGGCATGGGAGGTGGCACGGGGCCACGTGAAGGACGACCAGACCACACTGGAGCCCGGCAATGCGGCTGGATAAAGTCTTCATCGACGGCTTCAAGAACCTGAAGCAGTTGGAGGTGGACTTTGACGAGAGCCATCTCACCACGGTGCTTATCGGCCAGAACGGCGCCGGAAAATCCAACCTCATCGAGGCCATCGCGCAGGTTTTCCGCTGGGTGGACCTGCGGCGCCACGAGCCGCGCTTTCGCTATCGGGTGGAATACCGCATTCAGCCCCTGGGTCGAACCATGGCCGAACCGCCGCGCGTATGCCTGAGCAATGTGCCGGGCGAGCCGCCCGTGCGCGTAGATGGCCGCGAAGTCAAGCGTACCGAATTCGAGAAGCACAAGTTCGAATGGTTTCCAGACCTGGTATTCGGCTATTACTCCGGCGGCAGCCGCAGGTTGGAGGCGCTGTTCGACAGCCACCAGCGTCGCTACTACGATGAAATCAAGCTCGAAGATGACCCGGCAAAGGTGGCGCGGGCGCAGGTGGCCCGGCGCCTGTTCTATTGCCGCCCCATCCACGGCGTTCTGGCGCTGATGGCACTGTTCGCCTTCCCGGCCCCGAAGGTCAAAGCCGAGCTGGCCGACAGGCTGGGCATCACCGGATTCCATTCGCTTCTGGCCCTGTTTCGTGAACCCTGGTTTGCCAAGGGCAAGCGCTCCAGCGCCGAAGACCTGTGGGGGGCCGGTGGGCCTGCCGGCCGGGCGGCCCACCGCTTCAAGGAGCTAGCCTTCCACCCGTTCGCGCTCGACGGTAATGCTGTGGACGACTACCGCGACAAGAAGCAGGTCGAGCCGCAGTTCGCAGCCTTCCTGCCGTCGATTGAACGGCTGAAGCAATTGGCCCAACAGTTCAAGGACGAACGCGAGATGTTCTACGCACTGGAGGCGATGGACATCTCTGACCTGGTGCGCGAGATCCAGGTATGGGTGACGCGCAGCAACGACGTCAGCGGCGACGTGGGCTTTGCCGACCTGTCCGACGGAGAGCGGCAGTTGCTGATGGTGCTAGGCCTCATCCGGGTCTCGCGCGGCAAGCGCGCACTGTTTCTGCTGGACGAGCCTGATACGCACCTCAACCCCCATTGGCAGCACAGTTACCTGAAGCTGATCGAAGACTGGACGGACATCGCCGCTGAGAAAGAGCACTGCCATATCGTGCTGACTTCGCATAACCCATTGACGATTTCAGCGCTGTCGCGAAACGAAGTACGCGTGATCAGCAGGGACGAGAAAGCCAATGCAATTGTGGTGGAACCGCCATTCGTCGATCCGCGCGGGTTGGGCATTGCCGGCGTGCTGACCGACATCTTTGGTATGCCCAGTACTTTGGATCAACCCACGCAAGACCTCATCGCCGCACGAAACAAGTTGGCCCGTCTGAACGATCCCACCGTGCAGCAGGTCGAGTCGCTGGATGTAATCAACGAGAAGCTGCGAGCGCTTGGGTTCATGTACGAGGAACGTGATGAGTTGTATCGTCAGTTTCTTCGTCGGCTAGACGCGGCAGAGTTTGAATCTCCTGCGCCGCGTTCGCCTTCAGAACTCAGGCAGCGCGAGTTGATGATGAACCAAGTGATCAAGCAGCTTCTTGGAGGCAAGGTTTGATCTACGTGCACCGAGACTGGGGGACAGTACCCGACGCTATTAAGGCCACGTTGCAACAAGCGATGGCGGAGCTGGATGCATTGACCGACGTTGATCAGCGCAAGGCTTACATCAACGCGAACCGGGATAAGTGGGCCGCGTTACGCACGCATCTTTCGGCGATGTCGCACGGCAAGTGCTGGTACTCAGAGGCCCGTGAAGCAGTTTCCCGCTACCAAGTAGATCACTTCAGGCCGCACGGACGCTCGAAACAAGCCGTCAAGCAATATTTCGATGGCTACTCATGGCTCGCGTTCGATATCGATAACTTCCGCTTGGCCGGAGTGCTTTGCAATACAGTCAATCAGGAGTATTCCGACGATTCCGTGGGCAAGGGCGACTGGTTTCCTCTAGCCGACCCAACTTGCAGGGCAACCTTGCAAAGCAAGGACACGAGCAGAGAAACACCGCTCCTGCTTGATCCGACGAATCCTGACGATCCGTACAAGCTCTGGTTCGATGAAGACGGCAATATAGCAGCCGACACTGAAATGGCGCCTGAGCAGCGTGCTGCAGTTGAGGAGGCGATCGTCTGTCTTGGCCTTCGCCAAAGTAGGCTCAACGAACGCCGTAGGGCTGTCCTCCGGCGGACCAGTCGAGCCGCGTTGCGCTACAGAGAAGTCTTGCGTGTGCCTGCCGGAGCAAGGACCGTGCGCGACAGAGCTGCCTTGGGTGAAGCGCGGGCCGAATTGCTTGCCATGTCGGCCCCGACGGCGGAGTTTGCGTCGGCCGTCCGATGCCTTCTCGTTGCCTACGGCCTAAGGCAACTGGTTCGTTCCGATGAACTTGCACCGCTGGCGATGGCACCTGACCAAGTTTGACCAATGAGCGACATCAAACTCTTCCGTCTGCACGCAGGTAGAGCCTTCGAGCTGCAAGGCGACGCCTCCGACCTGGAGAAGCCACTCCAGACCCTGATCGAGTCCAACCTCGACACTCTGCTCGGCATCCGCTTCCTGGCCACCGAGTACTCCACCGGCAAGACCCACGCCGGGCGAATCGACTCGCTGGGCCTGGATGAGAACAACTGTCCGGTGATCCTGGAATACAAGCGTTCGGTCGGCGAGAACGTCATCAACCAGGGCCTGTTCTACCTGGACTGGCTGATGGACCATCAGGCCGAGTTCAAGCTGCTTGTGATGGACAAGCTGGGCAAGCCGGCGGCCGATGCGATCGACTGGACGGCTCCGCGCCTGGTGTGCATCGCGGCCGACTTCACCAAGTACGACGGCCATGCAGTGCAGCAGATGAACCGCAATATCGAGCTGATCCGCTACCGGCGTTTTGGCGAAGAGCTGCTCCTGCTGGAACAGGCCAACGCCACCAGCGCGAATGGCGGCCGTGCTTTGGTGACCAAGACGGCGAAAGCGCCGAAGTCTCCACCCGCGGAGGCCAGTGCGGCGAAGCCGGTGACGGGAGACCGGTCGTTTGCCGAATGGCTGCCTTTGCTTCCGCCTCACTTGAGCGAGCTCATGGCGTCGCTGGAGGGGCATGTGCTCTCGCTGGGCGACGACGTCCAACGTAAAGAGCTGAAGTTGTACGTGGCCTTCAAGCGGTTGAAGAACTTTGCCACCGTGGTGCCGCAGAAGGCGCGCTTGCTTCTGTTCCTGCACGTCGACCCAGCCCAGGTGTTGCCGCTACCGTCAAACGGGCGGGATGTCAGGCAGCAAGGACATTGGGGAACGGGTGACCTGGAACTGTCCCTCGCATCGCAGTCGGATCTGGATGCAGTGAAGCCGCTGATCCTGTTGGCGTATGAGGGGCGCGCGATGGGGGCGGTGACTTCGTCAGGCAGTTGACGGTTTGCCCAGGCGAGCCGCGAAAACCGCAGCCCGCAGACCAGCCGCTAACCGCCAGTCTCAAGCGCTCCGCGTCGCGCCTTCTCGCTCACACCTTTTACGATCAGATGCGCTGGGTCGGATGGGAGCATGAAGTGAGCAACCTACCTGGGGACCAGTGCTTCAACTTCTACCCTTTCCTCCATACCGAGCAGGGCTCGACGCAGAGTAGCTCGCGGCGTCCAGTCCCGATCCCCGAGCAATACGCACTCAACACCGAATAGATTGTCGCGGCCGCTACCTGAGCCGGCGGCGAGCGGCCGCTTTGGAGCGAATCGAACTTCGGCTTTGGTACGCGGTCAATTAACCACGCCCTTGTCGAGTGAACGATGAGCTGTGAGGCTACGTGCCCATGTAGAGCAACATGGACATGTAGGGTCTTCTTGCAGGCAGTGTCGGTGAGCATGGGGGAACAATTTCGGCGGCTGGGGCCAAAACTGTACCCGTTCCCCCGTCTGTTCCCACAAATTGGAGGAACCTCAGCGGTTTTTCGTGATTGCTCGTGGAGCAAAAACGCCTACGCCTACAGAGGAGAAATGGCTGTCTCCGGCTCTTTGTGGGGGAACGTGGAGCGAAGAAATGGCCTGCCCGGAGGGGATCGAACCCCCGACAACCTGCTTAGAAGGCAGGTGCTCTATCCAACTGAGCTACGGGCAGATTCCGGGGTGGACAGAAGCAGGGAGATCGAGCGGGGCATGCCGGTCGAGAAACGAGGGCCGGGGCCTTGGGCTCTCGGCCGCAAGTCATGTGGCAACAGGCCCGAAAATCAACGGTCTGGACGCTTCTGCCTCTGACCGGGAAAGCGCGGATTCTACCTACATGCCCTCCAGGCATGACGCCGCTGCGGACAGGTGGCGGTGAGGGATGCCTCGAACGTGAGGCACGTACAACCAATTGCCCCTGACGACACGAGGAATTGCCCCTCATGCCAGGAGGTCAACATGGAAGCCAAGGCATTCGAGCACGCTCCGCGATCCGAACGGAACGGTTGAAGGCAGCTATCTTCCTCGAAATCAATGTCTCGGAGAAATCGGGCAGGTCACTACAAGAAATGTAGCGGGCGGGCTTTCCAGTGGGCTTGCGGCTTGTACTGGCTCTTCAACCCGGGCTCGAACCAAGAACCTACGGATTAACAGTCCGGCGCTTCACATCTCAGGGGCGTCGAGAAGGCTGGCAATTCGACTGCTGAGCGCAGCCTCCGCGCGAAAGTACCCCACCACGCTTGCGACGCTCTGATGCCCCGTCATTGCCATCGTCTCGGCCAAAGGCATGTTCTGGCGGCCGGCTTCGGTCACGAATCCCGACCTCAGCGAGTGGGCCGAGAAATCCCCCTCCACGCCGGCGAGCGCACACCGCTCCTTGACGATGCCGCGAACGGCCGCCGCGCTGAGCGTCTCGCCCAGATGTCCGCCTTTGCGGACCCGACGAAACAGTGCGCCGCTGGTGATGCCGCTGGCGGCCAGCCATGCCTGCATCGCTTCACCCGCGCTGCCGACCAGCGGCTTGGTGTCCTGCGGCCGTTCCGCGCCCGCCTGGTTGGTCTTGGAATGCGTCAGCACATAGAGGAAGACCGCCGGCTCGACGCGACGCAGGTTTTCCACCGTGGCCGCGGCCACCTCGGAGCGTCGACGCCCGCCGGTGGCCCATGCGAACAGCAGCAACGCGCGGTCTCGCCGACCACGCAACGAGTCGTCGCAGGTGGCGAGCATCGCCTGGAAGGGCTCCTTGCTCAGCGCACGCTGCTTGCGCGGAAGGGCGCCGCGCTTGGCGTAGGCCCGCCGGGTCTTGGCCAGCAGTTCGCGCACCAGCGCATCGCCGCAGGGGTTGACCTGATGCGCCAACTGGTGGGTCTTGGACAGCACCGCGATTCGATGCACCACGGTGCTGAAGGCCGGGGCGCCCAGCTTTCCCTTGTAGCCCTGGTCCACCAGCAGGCGGTCGACAGCTGCCGGCAGTTGCGAAACCAGGCCCGTGGGGGTCGTTCGCTCGGCGTGGTCCACGATGAACTGGACCACCGCCGGCACCGGCACGGGCAGGCGCAGCGGCTGGCCGTATCGCGCGGCGAACCATGCGGCCCAGTAGCGCAGGGCGGAACGGTAGGCCGCCAGTGTGTTCGCGGACTCGCCTTCGCGCAGCAGTGCGCGTGCGGCGTCTTCCGCCATTTCCGACAGCTTCGCCGGATCGAGCAGGGGGTGGCGCTTGAGACTGACCTCGGTCACCGAGGTTTTCGCGAGATCGATTTTCATATTATTTAATACATGCCATGTATGATGTATTACATATTATCAATATAACCATCGATAAGTTTTCATTATCGAGGGTAAAAAATCGAGATTGGAGCAGCAGATGGAAAGCGGGAGTTCGAGGGGCATCCAGGAGCCGCAGGTGTGGGCCGCCGCTGACCAGTTGCTCGCGGAGGGGCTGCGACCCACCATCGAGCGGGTCCGGCAGAAAATCGGCCGCGGATCGCCCAACACCGTGAGCCCGATGCTCGAGCGCTGGTTTGCGACGCTGGGAAAGCGGCTGGGCAACGGCTCGGGCGCAGCTGCGCAAAGCCCGACAACGAACGCCATGCCCCCGGCACTGCTGCAAGTCGCCCATCAGCTCTGGGATGCCGCGCGCGCGCAGGCGGCCAAGGCACAGGCGCAGCAGGCGGAGGCGCTGCGCCGCGAGATCGAACTCAAGGCCGCGGGGCTGGAGGATCAGCAAGCGCAGTTGCGCCAGCGCGAGGTTGCGTTCGAGCACACCCGCGGCAGTCTGGAAAGCGCGTTGGCCTCATCGCGGCAGGCCCTCGAATCTGTGAAGGGGCAGTTGTCGGAGGCGTCCCGTCTTCAGGACAGCGCCCAGGGCGAGATCCGACGTCTGCGGGAGTCGCTTGCGCAAGCCCAAGCGCAACTGGACGCGCAGCGGCTCGAGCAGCGCGCCGCCATGACCGTACGCGAGGAAGCCTTGAAGGAAGCCCAAGTGCGGCACACGGCACGTGAGCGCCGGTTGCTGGGCGACATCGATCGGGAACGCTTAGCCGCCCGCCAGGCGACCTCTGAACTTGCCAAAGAGCACAAGCTGCGCACCCGCAACGATGAAGAGGGCGCCTCGAAGCTGGAGGCCGAGCGCGTCGCCACACGCAATGCTGAAAAACTGGCGGCGCAATTGCGTGCCGACCTCGCCGCAAGATCGGCCGAGCTTGCGCAGTTGCAAGCGCAGATGCGGTCGACCCAGCAGACGCACGACGAAGCTCGAACCCGACTTGCGGCGGAAGAACGTGCGCATGAGCTGACACGCGACTTGCTGGCCAATGCTCTTGCGACGAAGCCGAAGGAGAGGAAAGAGGCAAGGGGCCGCAAGTCGGCAGCGAGGCCTCGCTCCAGCTGATTGGCTGGGGCTCGAATCGGCTCGGCTCAGAACGCGGCGACACCTTGCATCTGCGCCATGGCAGCCATGGGTTGCACGTCGAACATGTTGTCGCTCGGGGCCTCCTTAGTTCATTTCTGAGGAGAGGCGTACCCGCCACGGTCCACGCCCATGGCAACCGGGCGTGCTCAAATTCCGCCATAGATTGCCTAAAATATAAGGCGTTATCAAGCTATTTGCCTACTTTAGCGATCTCTCTTACACGTCTCCGGCTTGCATTTCGTGAGCTAAATGCCCATTATTGCGGGCATTGATTAATGAAATGCCTAGTTCAATGAGCAAATTCGTGATGCCGATGCAAGCCGCCGAACGGGTTGCTCAGCTGGGTCAGCGCATCCGGGTGGCACGGATTCGGCGCGGCTGGTCGGTCGCCGATCTCGCCAGCAAGGCGGGTATCAACCGAAACACCCTTACAGCGCTGGAACTCGGTAAGACAGGTACGGCGGTCGGTGTGTGCTTCACGGTACTGTGGGCACTCGGCCTGGACAAGTCTCTGGACGCTGTTGCGGATCCCGACAGCGATCTCCACGGCAAGGCACTCGAAGCGTCGCGCCGCCCGACACGGGCGGGCAAGGCCCGCAAGGCGAGCGACGACTATGACTTCTGAGCGCGAGGCCTATGTCTACATTCAGCTGCCTGGCACGTTGAAAACGGTGCCTGCAGCGCTGCTCAGGGTGCAGACGCTGCCCGACGGCACGCAGATAGGGCGATTTCGCTACGGCGACCGCTACCTTCAGCGCCAAGAGGCGGTGGCACTCGATCCGTTCCAGCTGCCTCTTGCCAAGAAAGTCTTCGAGTTCACCCAGCTCAAGGGGATTCCCGGTGCGGTTCGAGACGCTGGCCCCGACGCCTGGGGGCGGCGCGTGATCGAGCACAAGCTCGAGCGCAGCGCGGCTGACCTCCAGGAAATCGACTATCTGCTGCATGGCCCACAAGACGGGGCAGGCTACCTGAGCTTCGGGCTGAAGGCCGAACCGCCCGCGCCCAAGCGCCAGTACAACCGCACACACCAGCTGGCCGAACTGATCGCGGCCACGCAGGCGATCGAAGAAGGGCGCCCAGTGGCCGCCCATCTGCTCGAACAGCTTGATCCTGGGACCAGCATGGGGGGGGCGCGGCCGAAGGCCACGATCGAGGACGCGCAAAGTCTCTGGCTCGGCAAGTTTCCCGCCAGAGATGACCGCTTCAATCTGCAGCGCGTCGAATTTGCGACGCTCGACTTGGCACGCAGATGCGGCCTGAATGTCACACAGGCGCGGCTCCAGTCCGTGGGCGAGAGCGACGTGCTGATGTTGCAGCGCTTCGATCGCGACCACACCGACAAGGGCTACCTTCGCTTCGGTCTCGTCAGCGGTTTGACCGTGCTTGACTGCGGTGACAGCCACCTGGACCGCGAGCGTTGGTCCTACCCGCTGCTGGCCGACAACTTGCGCCGATGGTCTGACAAGCCGGAAGCTGACTGTGCCGAACTTTTCAGGCGGATGGTCTTCAATGCTGCCGTGACCAACAACGATGATCATCCTCGCAACCATGCTCTGCTACGCAGGCAGAAGGGATGGCGGTTGTCGCCGGCCTACGACCTCGTGCCTGCGCCCATGGTGAGCCTGGAGAGGCGCGATCTGGCGTTGACTGTCGGCGACTACGGTCGCACGGCCAGCATCTACAACCTCCTGTCGCAGGCGGGGCGCTTCGGTTTATCGGGAGAGGACGCGCGTGAGGAAATCGATCGACTCGTCGACGTCGTTCGGCATTGGCGCGAAAGCTTCTTCGCCTGCGGCGTGTCGGCCAAGGACGTCGACTACATCGCCCCAGCCATCCTGCCCGACTGCTTCTTCTTCGAAAGACGTCCCGATATGTGAGAGGAAATGTCGGTGGTCGGCATCGGCTTGTGGGGTCGAGAGTAGAAAGCACCGATGACGCACAGAGCGTCGGTGCCCTTCCCCGCGAGAAGCGCCACCTCGAGTTGCTCTGCGCTCATCGGGTCCCCAAAGCTAACACTGGCCGTGGCCGATCCCCACGTGACTGGCTGTACTCCAGTGTCTTTGCAATGGATCGTGCCGTCTCGCGTGCACCTTCATGGACGCTTCGCGCGATCTTGTGGAAGGGCGTGTTCGGGCAATGGCTGGTTGTGGCGGCGGATTCCTGCCGGCCACGGTCCACTAACGCTGACAGGCCCAAGCGGTCGTGGGCTGAGCGTTGCCCTCGGCATGGCCGGGCCGCGACAACCATCAGCAGGCCAAGCAAGAAGTTACTCTTGACCGCGTCGGTGGTGCCGGATGGCGCGACTTCCGCGCTCAATGTGCTGGCAGGGTCGTACCTTGGAACGCGGCGAGTTGCCATGCGTCTTCGCGCCGCAGCCACACCGCCAGGTAGCAGGTCGCGATGTCACGCAGTTCACCGTCCCGGTGCACCTGTGCGCGCATTTCGCCGGAGACCAGGGCGCAATCCGGCATGTGCGTCACCGCCAGCCGGTCGAAGCAAAGGCGCTGGTAGACGACGTGTCCCGAGGCCAGCCTGGCAATCAGGCTCTCACGCGAATCGGCGCTGCCGGTTGAATGCACGTAGCGCAGGTCGGGCGCCAGCAATCTGCGCAAAGCGTGCTCGTCGCCGGCCAGCATCGCTGCACGTCGTTCTTCCTCCAGTCGGAGGATCCGCACGGCCTGGTCCAAGGTTCACTCGTCGCAGATGCCGTTGCGCAGCACACCGATCGCGTCCACCTCGATCTCGCAGACATCACCGGGCTTCATGAAGACCTGCGGCGTGCGCTTGTTGCCGACGCCACCCGGCGTGCCGGTCACGATGACGTCACCGGGCGCAAGCGGGACGAACGTGGAGATGTAGGCGATCTGGCGCGGAATGCTGTGCACCATCATGTCGGTGGTGGCCCGCTGCATCTCCTGGCCATTCAGTCGCGTGACCAGCGTCATCTTCTGGTCGGCGGCGATCTCGTCGGCCGTCACCATCCAGGGGCCGAAGCTGCCAGTGCGCCAGAAGTTCTTGCCCGGCGTCCACTGCGAGGTGTGAAGCTGCCAGTCGCGCACGCTGCCATCGTTGTAGCAGCTGTAGCCGGCGATGTGCGACCACGCGTCGGCTTCGGCGATGTGGCGGCCGCTCTTACCGATGACGATCGCGATCTCGCCTTCGTAGTCCAGGCGCTCGGAGGCACGCGGGCGCACGATGTCTTCGCCGTGAGCCAGCTGCGAGTCGGCCACGCGCAGGAAGATCACGGGCCTTTCCGTCACCTCCTTGCCGGTCTCGCGAATATGCTCAGCGTAATTCAGACCGATGCAGAAGATCTTGTCGGGGTTGGGAATCACCGGCAGCAGCCTGACCTCGGCCAGGGGCAGGGTGGCCGCGGCCGCGGCCACCTTGGCGGCTGCTTGCGAGACGAGGTTCGCTGCGATGAACGCCTTCAGGTCCGGCGCACGATCGCCAAAGATCGCGTGCAGATCGACCACGCGGTCGCCCACCACCGCGCCGTAGCCGTCCTGGCCGTTGTGGTGATAGCTGATGAGTTTCATGGGAATTTCCTTGGGGAGGGTTGGGGTGGATCTAGGCCAACCGACCTCCGATGCGCGTCGTGGCCTCGGTGATCAGTCGGACCAACTTTTCAAGGTCGACGATCGCCAGGCGCGAGGTATCGAATACGAGGGAAATGGCGGCCCAGGCGCCGCCATCCGACTTCGGAATGGGGGCAGCCACGGCCGCCAGCTGCGGCTCCAGCTCGCCCTTGGACACGTAGTAGCCCGCCTTGCGGATGGCCGCGTAGTAGCGGCGAAACTCCGGCCACTCCGCGGGCAGCCCGCAGCGCACAAGCTCCTCGTGCCGCGACTCGAAGACCTTCTTGAGCTGGGCGGGACCGAAGGTGGACAGCAGCACCTTCGGCGCACCGCCGAGGAACAGCGGCCGCGGGCGGCCCCGCCCATAGGCCAGCTCGGCCGGCATGCCGCCCATCTCGCGGTGCGTGTCGAGCACCTGCATGCCGAACACGCCCGTCACCACGCAGTCGAAGCCCGTGGCCGCGACCAGCTCGCGAAGGATCGGCAAGCCGACCTTCAGCACAGGGTCGGCGCGGCGGATGTAGTGGTCCAGCAGGATGATGCGCGGCCCCAGGGCGTAGTGCGAATCCTCCACGCGCTGCAGCAGGCCCGCCTGCAGCAGCAGGCGCACGTAGCGGTAGCTCGTGGGCAGTGAAACGTCCAGCGTCGTGGCGATATCTTCCGCCGTGCGTGTCAGATGGGTGTCGTCGAAGAGGTCGAGCACGCCCAGCATGCGCTCCAGGCTCGACGTGGAAGATTCGGACACGGCAGTTCCCCAATGAATAGTTCATGGCGCGACGGGGAGGTATTGCGAAATGCGATCCAGATCAGCCCCTGATCGCGCCACGCCGACGATATATCGGTCGGGCCGCAGTATCACGGCATTGGCGTCATGCGCCTGCAGCCACGCGTCCAGGCGTGGATCGGGGCGGTCGATCACCACGGCATCGCTGTCCAGCCAGCGCTGCACCGTCGCCGGCGCGGCCGCCGAGAGCGTGTTCCTGTGTCCGATGACGGCACTTCGGCGGCCGAGCAGTTCATCGAGCAGGCGTCCGTCCGCGAGTCGCGGCTGCGGAAAAGGCCGGCCGGCAGGGCTGTCCGCCGCGGCGTCGAAAGCGCCTGCGCCGAGCAGTTGCGGCGGCAGCTCGAAGATCTCCGGCTGGCCGGCCTTGAACTTCGCATCGCGCTCGGCGGCCTGCTGCAAGTCGGTGGTCTGGATGATGCTGCCCAGGCGCACGGCGAGTTCGATCAGCGCGCGCACGTGCGGCTTGCGCTCGGACTCGTAGGTGTCCAGCAAGGTGTGCGGTGCGCGGCCGGCAAGCACTGCATCGAGCTTCCAGGCCAGGTTCGAGGCATCGCGGATGCCTGCGCACATGCCCTGTCCGAGAAAGGGCGGCGTCTGGTGGCACGCGTCGCCGGCGAGGAACAGGCGACGCTCGCGCCATCCGTCAGCGATCACCGAGTGGAAGGTGTAGATCGCTGCACGCTCCAGCGTCGCCTGGTCGCGGCGCACCCAAGGCGCCACCATCTCCCAGAGATGGTCTGGCTGGACGAGCGCCTCGCGGTCGTCGTCGGGCAGCACCATGATCTCCCAGCGCCGGCGCGCGCCCACCACGTGGCAGTAGGTCATGGGCCGGCGCGGATCACAGTGCTGCACGGTGTGATCGGGCAGGTCCACCGGCTGTGTCAGCACCACGTCGAAAACCAGCCAGGGCTGGCGCAAGCCCAGGTCGACCATGGGACTTCCGATGTGCTGGCGGATGGGGGAGCGGGCGCCATCGCAGCCGACGACAAAGCGGGCCTGCGCCGAATGCATCTGGCCGCTGTCCATCGCGCGATAGCTCAGCGTGGCGACATCGGCGTCCTGCCGGATATCGATGAACTCATGCCGCAGCTTGACTTCGACCTGCGCGAAACGCGCGATGCCATCTCGCAACACCGCTTCGAGCTGTGGCTGGTGGAAGTAGTAGTTGTTGGCGCATCCGTGAGGGCCGAGCGCGGCCGTGCCGCCGCGGATGAGCATCGTCTCGCCCGCGCCGTTGACGAAGTGCATGCCCTGCGTGCCGGGGCGGGAGATCGCCAGCACCTGCTCGCGAAGACCGGCCGCCTGAAAGGTGCGAAGCACCTCGCCGTCAAAGTGGATGGCACGCGGCAGTGAAAAGATGCCGGCCTCTTTCTCCAGCACCAGCACGGACCGGCCTGCTGCGCCCAGCAGGTTGGCGAGCATGGCGCCGGTCGGCCCCGAACCCACGATGGCCACGTCGTAGACGTGCGAGCGCTCAGGCATTCTGGTCTTCCTGCATGCGCCGCGCGATGTCGGCCTGCCATTGCGCGCGGCTCATGAATTTGGGAAAGCGCTTGGCGATGGCCTCGGCCTGCATGAGGATGGCCTCGTCCGGCTGCGCCAGGTCGATGCTCTCGCGCAGCGGCTGGTCGCAGTACCACGGCGTGTCCATGAACAGCTCGAGCCGATTGCCTTCCGGATCACGGCAGTACACCGACACCGCGTTGCCATGGGTCACCGGGTGCATTTCGGTGGCGCCTTCTGCCAGCAGCCGGTCATGAAAGCCGCGCAGCGTGGCCAGATCGGGCACCCGGAAGGAAATCTGGTTCACCACGTTGAAGGCCATGTCCGCGGGCCGTCCCGTGGCGAGCACCAGCTGGTGGTGCTCGGTGGGATCGCGGCTCAGGAACACCAGTTGCACCGTGCCCAGGTCGCCCGCATCCGTCTGCGTGAAGCGAAGCGCCTGCTTGTAGAAACCCGCCATGCGCGGCAGGTCGGTGACGTACAGGCCGATGTGGCTGAACTGCAGATTCGATGTCGAAGAAAGGGGCATCAGTTTGTCTCCATCTGAGAACAGGCGGCGTCAATGGGGCATTGATCGGATTGATCATACGCGTTTTATCGTATTTTGATAATATAGTTGCTTTTCGTATGATCCGGTCTCGTGCAATTGGCACGGATTCGCAGATGGAGACAAATTCATGACCTTCCTCAAGAGGCTCGCCGTCCATTCGTTGGCCCTGGCGCTCGCCGCGGGCTTCGCCTGTGCCGCCACTGCTGCTCCTCAGGCCGAGTACCCCACCAAGCCGGTGCGCATCATTGCCCCCTTCCCGGCAGGCAGCGGCCCCGACGCCAACGCCCGGGAGCTCGCGGCCGAGCTCACCAAGATCCTGGGGCAGTCGTTCTTCGTCGAGAACCGGCCGGGCGCCTCGAACATCATCGGCACCGAGGTGGCGGCCAGGGCGCCTGCGGACGGCTACTCGCTGTACATCGGCACCACCAGCTCGCTGTCGGTGGTCCCGCACCTGTACAGCAAGCTGCCGTTCCATGCGGAGCGCGACTTCGCGCCGATCAGCCTGCTGGGCGTGCTCAACACCGGGCTGATCGCCCACCCGGGCGTGCAGGCCAGCGACGCGCGCGGGCTCATTGCCCAACTCAAGGCACGGCCCGAGTTCGCGTCGGTCGCCACGCAAGGCATCGGGAGCTATTCGCACCTGTCGGCCGTGTGGTTCAACAACGTCGCAGGCGTGAAGGCCAACCTCATTCCGTACAACAGCAACAGCCCGTACACGGACCTGCTGGCGGGGCAGATCCAGTTGATGTTCGACGGCTTGCCGGCTGCCGCGAGCAACGTGCAGGCGGGCAAGCTCAAGCTGCTGGCCATCACCGGCAAAGAGCGCCATCCCAGCTTTCCGAACGTGCCGACCTTCGCGGAACAGGGCTTGCCCGACTACGCGCCCATCGCCTGGCAAGGCGTGCTTGCGCCCGCGGGCACGCCGCCGGCCGTCCTGGAGAAACTCAGCGCGGCCATGCGCAAAGTCTGCCAGTCGCCGGAGCTGGCGAAGAAGTGGCGTGACTACGGCGGCGAGCTGCGTTGCAACACGCCGGCCGAGTTCACGGCGTTCATCAACGCGGACCGCGCGATGTGGGGCAAGGTGATTCGCGAGGCGGGCGTGAAGCTTGACTGATCGCGTCATGCATGAATCGATCCTCACCCTTAACCTTGCCCCCGGGTGCCATCTGCCAACCCTTTGTGAAGAGCAATCGCCGTCGAGGTGGGCGGCCGCCTAGTGGCTGGTTGTGGTGTCTCAATAGGTTGTTCACCCGAATGGGTCTGGGGGAACTGGAGTTACCACGCTTCAGGATCGCATAGGAATCCCACCGGATGAACAGCCATAAGGATGCCGCGCACCGCGCGTAAACGGTTCAAACGCTTCCAGGAAGACCGAACATCCGGCGGCTGTTTTCGGAGCAGGCTTGCACGATCTGCGCGACGTCGCGCTGCAAGAGTTCTGCCAGGCCAGCCGCGACCCATGGAAGGTTGGCCGGTTCGTTGGGCTTTCCACGCAGCCCGGCGTTCTTCGGCATGAGATAGGGCGCATCGGTCTCGAGATGCAGTCGATTCAGCGGGATGGCCGCAACGGCGTCGCGCAACGCCTGTCCGCGCTGGCGGTCCGTAACCCAGCCCGTGATGCCAATGTCGAGCCCCATGGCGAGAAAGGACTCCGCCTCGGCTCGGTCGCCGGTGAAGCAATGAACGACTCCACGCGCGCCCTGTGCCATCACGGGTGCGAGCATGTCGTGAAAGTCGACGAAAGCGTCGCGGCAATGAAGGAACAGCGGCTTGCCGGTTTCCACTGCCATCGCGAGCTGCTGCTCGAAGGCCGAGCGTTGCGCAGCGGGCGTCGAGAAATTTCGGTTGTAGTCCAGGCCGCACTCACCAACCGCCACGACCTCCGGGCAGTTCCAGAGGTCGATCAAGCGCCGCGCCGTGGGAAGGTCGAACGACTTGGCATCGTGAGGGTGCACGCCCGCGGTTGCGAAGACGACACCGGGGTTTGCTTTCGCAAGCTCGAGCGCGCGAAGACTCGAAGCGAGCGATGTACCCGTTGCCAGTATCTGCACGACGCCCGCAGCCTTTGCGCGCGCCAGCACCGCTGCTGTCATCGACGTTAGCTGGCCGGAGTGGAAGTTGACGCCGATGTCGACGAGGTGAGGGCGATCGGCTCCGGTAGCGATGTTCATTCGCCGATGGTACGAGCGTGAAGCCGGACATCCCGGTCGGAGACGGCACGAGCACGTTCGGCCTGTGCGGGGCCCGGCTGCCCGTGCTTACGCAGGATCGAGAATCGCGTGGGCAAGTACCAAGCACTCCCAGAATGACATCCGGAAGGAGCGGGCGTCAATTTCGTCAAACTCAAGCTCTGCCTTTTCCGCGCGGGCATCCAATCTCTGAAGGAAGGCGGCTGCGTGTCGTCGCATGAAGGGCCGCGCGGCATCGATTGCGTCCGGCTCGAACGTGGAGGTCAAACAGGTCGCGCGCCTTGGCCTGATCACCGCGATGCCACATCTTCTTGGCAATGATCTCGGCAGACGTCTCCACACGAATCGGACGCCGCTCGTAGCGTGGAGGCCAGGAGCGACAGGTCCACGAGCCCACACCCCAAGCCAAACAGCCGCTCCTGCTCAATGAAGGCGAGCACTTCCCGCAAATTAGCGTGCGGCATCTGTTGCAAGCGTCCTAAATCCCGAAGGGTCTGTGTGCGCGATGGAGGAGTACCGCATGCGAGTTCTCCAAGCACCATCGGATGCATCATCACCCGATCCGGTCCAAGTAGATTCACCAAGCCCGTGTTATGCGCACGGAAATGGTCGACCCAAACGGATGTGTCGACCAAGATGGGCGTCACGAGTTCACGTCCTCGCGACGACGGGGAACGTCGCGAATTTCGGGCGCAGGCGCCCCTAACGCAGCGAGGCGCTTGGCCGCTTGAACCCTAACGAACGTTTTCACTGCTTCCCTGAAAAGATCCGCCTTGTCCATGCTCGGATCTGCAACTTCAAGTGCTTCGTTATAGAGCGCGTCCTCGATGGTGACAGTGGTTCTCATAGGAGGGTCGGCATCAAAATAGATGCATTTAGCATCAATATCGTCTTCTGGCGAGCTGTGCTGGGGCATCCGAGCGGGTCAACGGTTCGAAATCTTTCCGGATGTCGAAGCGAACACCCTTCGGATCAATCGCCGTTGCAAGAATGACGGATGCGGGATGGACACCCGAAACGCTTGAGGGTAGGTCAGCCGTAGTGGGACAGGAACATGTCCACCGACGTTTCCGCGACCTGCTTTTGCTGGGCCGGGGTGAGTGGGGGCTGGCCCAAGGCAATCTGCGGCCAGAACGCGAAGCCCTTGACGAGCCCTTGCAACTGCAACGAGGCGAAGACGGGATCGCTTGTCTTGAGCTTGCCATCGCTCGCGGCGGCTCGGATCCAGACCGTCAACCCTTCCTCGCGGTCGCCCATGCGCGCCACGATCTCCTGCGTGCGCTCCGGTGAATGAATGCCGGCAGCAATTGCAACCCGCGCCAGGTCGGCGAAATTCGGGTCGTGCAGCAACCGGAGCTTCTGCGAGACCAACTCCAGAAGCTGCGCTCGCAGCGGGCGGTCGCTGCGATAGGTCAGATCGAGCCCTTCCGCACTCAGCTCCCAGAGCTGCTGAATGATCTGCGCGAACAGGGCTTCCTTGCTCGGGAAGTGGTTGTAGACGGTCCGTTTGGACACCCCGGCGCTGGCGGCCAGCCGGTCCATGCTCGTGGCTTCGTAGCCGGATTGCCTGAACTCGATGACGGCGGCGTCGATGATGGCCGCGCGCTTGCGGTCGGTCAGCCGGGAGAGGGTGCGGGGGGTGTTCACAGAACCATTTTACACCGACGAGTTTACTTTTGAGAAAAAGGAAACTACACTGAGCAGTCTACATTTCGGTGCCAACCCATGACCACCCCGTCCGCCTCCGCTTTCCGCCTGGTACGCCAGGGGGCCATCCTTCTTGGAGTCCTCATCGTGACCGCTTGCCAGCTTTCTGCCGTCAAGGCCCATCTCCCCGTCGCGGACTACTCCGCCTCGCCCCAGGCTGCGGACGGTCGCTTCCGCAATCCCGTGCCCAAGCCGGCCGACGGCGTGCTCAAGACCTTGGGCCTCATCTGGGAAGTCCTGTTCAACAAGCCCGCTGACACGGTCCCGGCCGCGGCGCTGCCCGTCGATGTGCTCACGCGCGCACAACTCGAGGTCGCGCCCGATCGGAGCCTGTTCCGGCTCGGTCATTCGACGATGCTGATCAAGCTGCGCGGCGGCTACTGGATCACCGACCCGGTCTTCGCCGAGCGTGCGTCGCCGGTGCAGTGGGCGGGGCCCAAGCGCTTTCATGCACCACCCATCGCCCTGGAAGACCTGCCTCCGCTGCGCGGCGTGATCCTCTCGCACGACCATTTCGATCACCTCGATCGCGAGACCGTCCTGCGAATCGCTGGGACCACCGGTGTGTTCCTGACCCCACTCGGGGTGGGAGACCGGCTGATTGCATGGGGCGTGGATCCCGCCAAGGTGCGTCAGTTCGACTGGTGGGAAGGCACCACGATCGATGGCGTGCAGTTCACGGCCACGCCGGCCCAGCATTACTCGGGGCGGGGCCTGTTCGATGGCAACAGAACCTTGTGGGCCTCCTGGGTCATCGTCGATGGCGTCGCCGGCAGCAGTGCCGGGCACGATCTTCGGCTGTTCTTCAGCGGTGATACCGGCTACTTCGACGGCTTCAAGGAGATCGGCCGACGCTTCGGGCCCTTCGACGTGACCATGCTCGAGACGGGCGCATACAACACCGAGTGGCCCTACATCCACATGCAGCCTGAGCAGACCGTCCAGGCGCACCAGGATTTGCGCGGTCGCTGGCTGCTGCCGATGCACAACGGCACCTTCGACCTGGCCATGCACGGTTGGACCGAGCCCTTCGAGCGCGTCCTGGCGCTGGCCGACGACCGAGGCATCGCGCTGGCCACACCCCGCATGGGCGAGCGCCTCGAGTTGGGCGCACCGCAGGCGACCCCGCGCTGGTGGCGCGGGACGGACGCAGTCTCGGCGCTGGCACCCAGCGCGCCCTAGCGGCCGGCGCGCACCCCATCGAAGAGGGCGTGGCAGGCATGCCCCTGGATTCCATGTGCCGCAAATGCCGCGGCCGTGAGAGAGCGTTCGCACGCCGACCTGACGTCTGGCGACAAACGCTGTCTTGGAAATTTCAGCGCAACGTGACCGTCCGGTCACTCACATTTCAAAGGAGATCGAAGATGTCTAAGGTATGGCTTGTGACGGGTAGTGGCTCCGGCTTGGGCCGGGCAATCACAGTGAAGGCGTTGGAGGCGGGCCATCGCGTCGTCGCAACCGCGCGTGATGTGGATCAATTGAACGACCTGGTCGTGTCCTATGGCTCTCGCGTCGTGCCGGTCCGCCTCGATGTGACGGATGAGCAAGAGAGCGTGGCCGCCGTGAACGTGGCCATCGCAACGTTCGGACGCCTCGATGTGCTCGTCAACAACGCGGGGTTTGGTGAAACGCGGCCATTTGAGGAGGTCTCATCGGACGACTTTCGTCGTGTCGTGGAGACCAATTTCTTTGGCGTCGTGAATCTCACGCGGGCCGCGCTTCCCGGGATGCGCCAGCAGAGGAGGGGTCACATCATCCAGATATCGTCCGTCGGCGGGCGCTCGGCCTTGGCAGGCAACGCTGCGTACATCGCTTCCAAGTGGGCCGTGGGTGGCTTTGCCGAGACCGTCGCTCTTGAAGCCGCATCGTTCGGAGTCAAAGTGACGGCACTCGAACCCGGCGGCATGCGCACCAACTGGGGCAAGCGGGCGTTTGGAAGCGTGCCTCCCATGTTGCCGGACTACGAAGCTTCGGTGGGAGAAACGGTCCGGCAACTGGAGGCGTATTGGGGCAATGAACCCAGCGATCCCGAGAAGGTCGCTCAGGTCGTCGTCGGCGTTGCTGGCGCTGATCGTCTGCCGCCCCACATCCTGCTCGGCTCGGACGCATTCCAGGGCGCACTTGGCGCGGACGCAGCGAGAAATGCCGCGGCGGAGCGATGGAAGGCCGTGAGTGCCTGGACGGACATTGCGTCCGAGGGAGCATTGCCCGCTTTCCCTTCCGAGTAGCGAAGTGAAGCCTCGATCCAGAAGGCGGTGCCGTACGGCCTGCCGCTGAGCCGTGCGACACACGAAAAAAAGGCCAGTGGTCGAGTCGATCGCAGGCTTTTTTCTTTGCAGGCCACCGAGGTGGCAGCCCGTAGCGCAAGCTCAACTGCAGGTGTAGCTCGCCGCCGCGTTCACATCGCCCGACCCGTTGTACTTCGGGTACTTGGGGTACTGGCAGGCCGGCATGCTGCGGGCCGTGCCGGCGCTGGTGAACGAATAGGTCATCTGCGTGGGCGCGTCGTCGTTCTCGACCCAGCCCATGATGGCCGAGGCCCAGTCCACTTCCTTCAGGCTGCCGCCGCCGCCATGCCCGGCGCCCGGCACGATGAAGAAGCGCGTGGCGGTGTTCGGATCGGCCAGGCCCATCGATCGGGCGAGGCCCGTCATCGTGGTCCAGTTGCGGTGGTGGTCATTCGGCGACAGCAGCGTGTCGGCGCCGGCGTGCCACGAGATCAGCTTGCGGCCCGAGGCCACGAAGCTGGCGATGGCCGCCTTGTCGTGGTCGGCGCCGGCGCGTGCCAAGCCCGCGCCGAGCATGTCGTAGTCGGTCTCCAGCTGGAAGCCGGCCTGCTTGGCGGGCGTGAGCCAGGCCGGGTCGCCGCTCGCGATCATCGCGAAGCCGCCACCGAGCACGTTCCAGCCCAGGCCGAAGCCGTTGCCCCACGAATAGCCCGAGAGCACGGTGTTGCCGTTCGCGCGCTTGAGCGGCGACAGGATGGACTTCAGCGTGCCCACCTGCGCGGCGCTGAGGCACAACGCCGGGTCGGGGTTCGCGCCGGCCACGCCGCACTCGAGCACGGCCGGGTCGAAGGTGCAGGCCTGCGGGTTGCCGATGAGGTTGTCGGTGGCGCCGTCGAGCGCATCGCAGGCCGACAGTGCGGCGGCATAGGCCGCGCCGGCCTGGGGCGGGCTCAACGCGGCGGGCGTGCCGTTCAGCGCGGCCACACGCAGCCAGGCGCTGGTCTGGCCGGCCATGTCCATGGTCTCGCATCCTGCAACGATGCCATCGAACTCCTGCGGCCAGCGCTGCGCGGCGATGTAGGCGTTGCGTCCTCCGTTGGAGCAGCCGTTGAAATAGCTATGACTCGGTGCCGTGCCGAAGAAGGCCTTCGTCACCGCCTTGCCGAAGCGCACGGTGGAGCCCACCGCCGCATAGGCGTAGTCGGTGGCCGACTGGCGGCCTTCGTCGGTGCCGCTGGCCCACACGGTGGGCGCAGCCTGCGCGGGCACGTTCGCGCGGTTGCCGCCATTGGAGGCGGCGTACACGGCACCCTTGAGCGCGAGCGTGGGATCGACCGCAGTCACCGCGCCACCCGCATCGGTCGTCACTGCCGAGGCAATGCGGCCGTCGAAGCCGCCGCCGCCCTGTTGCCAGTAGCGACCGGTCCAGTTGTCGGGCACGTCGATCTCGATGTCGAGGAAGGGCGCGCGCGTGCCGAGCACCTGGCAGAAGCCCGACGCGTTCGTCGATGCCTTGGCTTCGAAGCGCGTGGTCTTCGTGACCGTCACACCCGCGACGACCTGGCCGTTGAGCGTGTTGCAGGTGCTCTTGAGCTGTTCGGCAGTGGGCCCGGAAGGACCGGCCGGCGGCGGCGCGGTTGGTGCGGGCGCGGGGGCCGGCGCAGGGATCGGAAAGAAGCCGCCGCCCCCGCCGCCATCACCACCGCCGCAGCCTTGCAGGGCCAGCCCCAGCGCCATGGCCAGCAGGGCAGGGGGCACGCATTTCTTGTCACGCATGTTGTCTCCAATGTTTGATTTGTGCGCCGGGGAGCCGGCGGATGTCGCGGGAGGATGTCGCCGAACAATACCCCGACCGACCGGTCGGTTTGCTGGCGAGGCGAGCGTAACGCAGGCACGCGAACGCGGGCAAGCGCTGGCGGATCAGGACTAACCCCTAAGATCGCCGGACGCGCCGCGCGCACTCCTGATCACGCAGGCCCCATCATCCCGACCCATGACCGTTGAATCCCTCTCTTCCCGCGCGAGCGACCAGCGCAGTCTGATCGCCCGCAGCGCCGCCGAACTGTTCGCCCACAAGGGCTATGCGGCGACGTCGATGAACGAGATTGCCGAAGCCAGCCACCTGTCCAAGCCCGGCCTGTATCACCACTTCAAGGACAAGGCCGAGGTGCTGCTGCACATCGCGGACGGCCATGTCTCGCGGTTGGTCGACGTGGTGACGGGGGTGGAGGCACTGCAGCTCGCGCCCGAGCAGCGGCTGCCCGAGTTGATCGAGGCGTTCATGCTCGAGTACGCCGAAGCGCAGAACGAACACCGCGTGCTCACCGAGGACGTGCGCTTCCTGGCCCCCGAGGCGCAGGCGCGCGTGCTCGACAAGGAGCGCACGGTGGTGCAGGTGTTCGCCGACGCCATCGCCGCGACGCGGCCCGATCTGCAGGCCTCGCAGCTTCACAAGCTGCTGACGATGTTCCTGTTCGGCATGCTCAACTGGATGTTCACCTGGTTCCGCGCCGACGGTCGGTTCACGTACGCGCAGATGGCGCCGATCGCGACGCAGCTGTTCCTCAACGGTATTACCGGACTGGAAGTCGCGCCGAAGAAAAAAACGCCCAAGCCGTAGCTTCGGTTGCTAAGCCATTCAGCACAACAGGCCGCGCGCCACGACCAGGTCCGCCGAAGTCTCGTCGCCCGCCGCGATGACATGCGGGCGCAGCAGCGGATCGGCCTCCTCGGCGTGGCCCATGCGGATCAGCAACTGCGCCAGCGCCACGGCCGCGCGCACCTGCAAGGGCTTCACGCCCTGCGACCGGGCCACGGCAATGGCCGACAGGTAGCTCTCGCGGGCTTCCTCGGGCCGTCCCGCGGCGACCAGCACGCGCCCGCGGGTCGTGAGCAATTCGGACAGGCGCAGGCGGTCGCCGCCCGTCTCGATGCGCTGCGCGATGTCGTCGCACAGCGTGAGGCTCGCGGCATGCAGCGACAGGTCGGACAGGCCGCGCGCCATGGTCGTCAGGAACACGGTGGTGACCATTTCGTAGCGGCTGACCCGCAGCGTCTCGACCGCGCGGCGGATGAGCTCCACGCCGTCGGCCGGGCGCCCCTCGATCACCAGGATCTGCCCGCGCGTGGCGCTCGCGATGCCGAGGTAGGGCGTGAGCGAATGACGCCGGGCCACGGCCTCGACGGTGTCGGCCAGCTCGCGGATCTTCGCGACGTTGCCCAGGTGGACGTGCACGGAGCCGGCCCAGATGAGGGCGATGCAGTACGTGACCGCATGGCCGCAGTCGCGTGCCTTGGCGATCGTCTCGTCCGCCACCGCGACGGCCTCGGCATAGTGCCCCGTGAGCCAGAGGCTGCGCGCCACGCCGCACATGGCACGGATGTGGTAATCGAAGCCCAGCCGCGAGGTGGTGTCGGTCGACGCGCCTGCGCCGTGGCTCGCCACCCGCTGCCAGTGGCCCATGGCTTCCTGCACATGGCCGACGAGGTGCAGCGCGACGCCCATCAGCGAATCGACGATCGCCCGGCATTCCGGGTCGTCCAGCGCGGGCAGCAGCGCCTGGGCCTTGCGCGCGGTCGCCAGTGCCTCGGTGAAGCGGCCGTCGCGGTGCAGCAGCAGGGCGTGGCCGTTGAGCAGGTGCAGGGTCGAGCGCGGGTCGCCCAGGTCTTCCGACACCTGGATGCCGCGGCGAAAGGCGGTGTCGGCCTCGTCGCCATCGCCCCCGATGAACATGAGCGATTGCCCCAGCGCACCGCGCAGGCGAACCTCGGCGTGAGAGCCGACACACTCAGTTGGCATGCGGTCGAGCGCGGCCTGCGCCCAACGCGCGCACTCCTTCAACAGCGACAGCTGCAGCAGCAGCGGGCAAAACGAGGCGGCCAGCTCGACCGCCGCGGCCAAGTGCGCGTCGTCGCGGAAGTGGAACGCCATGGCGGCGCCCAGGTTCGGCAGCTCCAGCCGGACCGTGTCGAGCGCCTCCTTGCCCAGCGGATGCGCGGCCTGCCGCGTGGCCCATTGCCCGTAGAACTGCGAGAAGCGTTCGGCCAGGACTTGGGCTTCGCCGCTGACTTCGAGCCGCTTGCCGCCGTACGACTTCGTCGTGTCCAGCAGGCCATAGCGCAGCGCGGCGCCGCCCGCATCGACGTTGACGAGCGACTTCGAGACCAGCCCGGCCAGCAACTCGACGCCTTCCGACGGATCGCTGTCGAAGCAGCACACGTCCAGCGCCGCGTCGAGCGCGAAGCTGCCGGCGAACACCGACAGGCGGCGCAGCAGGCGCTTCTCGCTGTCGGTGAGCAGTTGAAAGCTCCAGTCGAGCGTGGCCCCGAGTGTCTGGTGGCGCGGCACAGCCGTGCGCCGCCCGTGCCACATGAGCCTGGCACTCGCATCGAAATGCGAGGTGATGGCCTGCAGGCCCAGGGCTTCGATGCGACCCGCCGCCAGCTCGATCGCCAGGGCGATGCCGTCGAGTTCACGGCACAGTTGCGAGGCCAGCAGCGCGTCGCTGTCCTTCAGCTCGAAGCCCGCGCCGCTGGCGGCCGCGCGTTCCACGAACAGCTGCACGGCAGGGTAGGCCAGCGCCGCCCGGGCGGTGGCGCCTTCGCCCGGCGGAGGAAAGGCCAGCGGCGGCAGGCGGTAGACGAACTCGCCCTCGGCACGCAGCGCCTCGCGGCTGGTGGCCAGGATGTGAACGAAGGGGCAGTGGCGAACGAGCCATTCGGTCAGTTCCGCTGCTGCCACGACGACGTGCTCGCAGCAGTCCAGCACGATCAGCGCCTTGCGCTCGGCCAGGTGGGCGGCGATGAGCGGCAGCTCGTCCTGGCCGTTCTGCAGGCCGACCGCATGGGCTACGGCGGCGCGGATGGAGCCCATGGCACCGACCTGCGCGAGGTCCACGAAGTGCACGTCGTGCGCGAAGTGCTCCGCCGCCGCCTGGATCGATGCGATGGCGACCGTCGTCTTGCCGATGCCGCCGGCGCCCACCACAGAGACCAGCCGCCGCTGCAGCAGGTTGGTGACGATGGCGTCGATGTCGCCGCTGCGCCCCACGATCGTCGAGCCCAGCGCGGGCAGGGCCGTGCCGGGGCGGGCCGTGGGCGCAGGGACCTCGGCGCTGTGGCTCTGGCGCTCCACGGCGGCGACGAAGGTGTAGCCCTTGTTGGCGGTGTTCACGACGTAGCGCGTGCCCGCGACGCCGTCGCCCAGGGCCTTGCGCACCGCGTGCATGTGAAAGCGCAGGCTGCCTTCGTCCACCACCACGTCGCGCCACACGCGCGCGAGCAGGTCGTTCTTGTTGACGACGGCCCCCGCGTTCTCGACCAGCACGACGAGCAGGTCGAGGGCCCGGCCGCCCAGGCGCACCGGCACGCCGTCCCGCTGCAGCAGGCGTTCGTCGGGCGAGAGGAGGAACGGTCCGAAGGTGGCTTGCCACCGGGCAGCGGGCGGGGTGGCGGGGCGATTCACGATGGGAAGAGCAGGCGTGGACCAGGCGGCAAATTCTACGGCGGGGCCTGCGTTTCATGGGACCTTCCGGATGTCCGCTTCCTCGTCGTCGTCGCGCACCATGAGCAGTTGGAGGCGAACGATTTTGTCGTCCTGGATGGTGAAGTAGATGTCCACCATCACGGGCTGCGACATGCCGGCCACCGCGAAGTCGCCGCGCAACCCGGCGGCCAGGATCACGACGTCGTAGTGGCGGCGCACGTCCATCGCCGTGATGTGCACCCGCTCGCCGATGATCTCGCGCTCGAGCCACTCGCAGATGGCGTGGATGCCCCAGAAATTGCGCAGCTGGTCGTTCACCTGCGCATCGGGTGCAAACAGGCCAATCGCGGCGCGCAGGTCGCCGCCGTTGACGGCGGCGATGAAGTCGCTGACGACGCGGTGGGCGTCCGGCGGGAGTTCCGGTGTGCCGGAGTCGGAAGAGGTGTCCATGGTGCGATCCGCAAGGCCCGCAAGGCCTTCGCGCCATCTTGCGCGCTCGCGGGACGGCTGCGCGTTAGTTCTTGTTAGGGCCTTGCGGGGCGCGAGGCGAGGGCGCACAACGCGCCCCTCTCCAAGGAGGTAGCCGCGAAGAGAGGCGCCGTGGCTTCGCTGCGCGCCGACGATGCCTGCAGGCCAGCGCCACCGGTTCTCGGCGGCGGGCCGCAACCCCTCAACCCTGGAGTCCGTCATCATGAAACTGAAGACCCGTGCATTGCTTGCCCCGCTGTTCGCCGCCCCGCTCGTGCTGGGCATCGTCGCCGCCAGCCCGGCCGCCAACGCCGCCACCACTGACCGCATCAACAACGTGGTGCTGGTCCACGGCGGCTTTGTCGACGGCGGCGGCTGGGAGCCCGTCTACAAGCTGCTGAAGGCCAAGGGCTACAACGTCAGCATCGTGCAGAACCCGACGATCTCGTTCGCCGGCGACGTGGCCGCCACGAAGGCCGTGCTTGACGCGCAGGAGGGGCCCGTCGTCCTCGTGGGCCACTCGTACGGCGGCGCAGTGGTCACCGAAGCTGGCAACGACCCGAAGGTATCGCGCCTGGTCTACATCGCGGCCTTCGCGCCGGACAAGGGCGAATCGGTCAAGACGCTGATCTCGAACCCGGTGCCGGGCGCGCCCGTGCCGCCGATCCTGCCGCCGGTGAACGGCTTCCTGATGCTGGACAAGGTCAAGTTCGCTGGCGCCTTCGCCGGCGACCTGCCGGCCGAGCGGGCCGCGTTCCTTGCCAATGCCCAGGTGCCCTGGAGCGTCGAGGCCCTGACGGGCGAGGTCACGACCGCGGCGTGGAAGACCAAGCCCAGCTGGTACCTCGTGGCGACCGACGACAAGATGATCCCGCCGCCCGCGCAGCGCCTCATGTCCCAGCGCGCTGGCGCCACGGTGGTCGAGACGCGCGGCAGCCATGCCGTGTACGAGTCGAAGCCCTCGGCCGTGGCCTCGATCATCGAGAAGGCGGCGCTGGCCAAGGTGCAGCCGCAGTAAGGCCGGGCCGCCAACAAGCTCTAACTGGACCGGCGCACGCCGGAGGCCGAGCATCTCCTTCGGATCGACGCCGTCGTCGATCGCGAAGGAGATGCCATGTGGAATCGTCCGTTGGAACCCGTGAACGTCCTGGTCTGGCTGGCCGAGCCGCTGCTGCGGGCCGGCGTGCGCGCCACGCTCTTCGGCGCCGGGCTGCCGTGGCTGGCCGAGAGCCTGCCGTCGGCGGCGCAGCGCGGCGGCCATGTCGTCGTGACGGACTGGGCTTCCGGCCTGCGCCTGGCGCAACGCGATGCCGAGCCCGGGCTTCCGTCGCTGCAGGCGCATTCGAAGATCCTGGTGATCGCCCCGCGGGCGCGCGAGTGCGCCGCCGCCTCGGCGCTGCGTGCCGGCGTCGACGGCCTGGTGCTGTCCAGCTGCACGCCCGACGAGCTGGTGCTGGCCATCCGTTCGCTGGCCGAAGGCGCGCGCTACGTGTGCCCCGAGGTGGCGCAGCGCGTGGCGGCACGCGACCCCGGCGGGCAGCTGACGCTGCGCGAGGACCAGGTGCTGCGGCTGCTGGCGCGCGGCCAGTGCAACAAGACCATCGCGCGCCAGCTCGGCATCGCGGTCGGCACGGTGAAGACGCATGTCAAGGGTGTCCTGGCCAAGCTCGGCGCGTCGTCGCGCACGGAAGCGGCGAGCATCGCTGCGGAAAAGGGGATGGTGGAGATCCCCGAGTTCCGCAGCCGGCGCGCCGCGTGGCCGTCGGGCCCCGCTGGCGCTGCGCAGCTACCGGCATGAGAAGCTGGCCGCGCTGGTGATGCTGCCGCTGTCGTAAGCCGGCATGCGCGGGTAGGCGCACATCAGGCCGCTGGCCGCGGGCGCGGTGGCCGGCGTGTTCAGCGTGACCTGGTCGGGCGGCGCGATGCCTTTCTCGACCCAGTCGGTCAGCGCCTGGTAGTTGAGCGCCTCCGGGTACAGCGGCGGGTTGGCCTGCGCGTTGGCCGTGCCGTTGGTCGGAAAGTGGCCCATGCCCGGGATCAGGTAGAGCTTGTAGAAGCCCTGCACCGCAGGCAGGCCGCCCATCTGCGCGGCCACGCGCCGGTAGTAGTCGATGGCGCCCGCATGCGGGATCAGCTGGTCGGACGACCCCATGACGGTGATCAGCTTGCCGCCGCGGTCGCGAAAGCGGCTCAGGTCGGGGTGGTCCGTGTCGATGTCCGAGAACTGCGGCTGCAAGGCGCGCCCACGGTCGCCCATGTCGGCCAGTTGCGCGTAGCTCAGGCTCTTCCAGCCGTTCGCGCCGTTGCCGGTCGCGTTCACGAAGCTGGGGCCGGCGCGGGTCGGGTCCTGCAGGAACAGGGCCGCCATGTCCGAGGCGATGAAGAACGGGGCCGGGCCGGCCACCAGGCCCAGGTTCGCGCCGCGCGGCAGGCCCCACCACAGCTGCTGGGGCGACAGCGCCACGCCCATGCCGTTGTCGACGGCCGGGTCGGGCACCGAGCCGTCGGCCGTCGGGCCGAACCACATCTTGTTGACGCCGTTCGCCTGCACGGTGCTCAGGCAGTCTGCCGTGGTGTTGGTGCCGCCGTCGGCGGTGCACAGCAGGGCCGTGTCCTTGGTGGGGTCGTAGCGGCATTGCGCCGGGTCCAGCAGGTAGCCCAGGTGCTGGCCGCCCACGAGGTCGCAGGCGTTGAGCGCCGCCATCGAGACGGCGCTGGACTGCCCGGCGCTGAGCGGCACGCCGCCCAGGTCGCGCTGGATCACGATCTGCGGATAGAGCGCGCCGATGGAAAAGCGTGACCAGTTGATGGCCGGCGAGGTGGCGATGATGCCGTCGAAGTCTTCGGGGTACTTCTGCGCCTGCTTCAGGCCCTGGCGTCCGCCGGTGGAGCCGCCGTGCCAGTAGGTGTAGCGCGCGGGCGCGGCGAAGTAGGCGGCGGCCAGGGCCTTCGCCTTCAGCGTCATCTGGTGGATGCCGCGCTCGGCGAACTCGTTCCAGCCCACGGTGTTGACGCTGCCGTCGGGGTTCATCAGGAAGCTCGAGTTGCCGGCGGGATGCCCGGTGTCGGTCGTGGCCGCCACCGCGCCTTCCTCGCCTGCCACGCGCCACGGGGAGGCCGTGGGCGCATCGGCAAAGGACGTGAGCGCGCTTTGCGGGCCACCGGCCATGGCAGCGCCGCCGAGCAGGTGCAGGCGCCGGTTCCATTTGGCCGCCGAAGGCAGCCAGACCTCGATGCCGATGCCCCGCGTGGTCGAGGGCGCATCGGCGGGGCCGGCATGGCCCGGCCCGACCAGCAGCTTCACCAGGCACAGGTCCGACGCGGCGACAGGCGTGCTGCCCGTGGCCGTGCCCGACAGCAGCAGCGCCTCGCCCGCCTTGAAGGCCTTGACCAGCAGCACCTGCGTGTCGGCATCGGGCTGGAACGCGGTCTTCAACGAGTCGTCGCAGGTCAGCGGTGCCGGCGACGCAGCCGGTGGCGGCGCAGGGGAGGGCGCGGGCGGCGGCACGAAGCCGAAGAGGCCGCCGCCCCCACCGCTGTTGCCGCCGCCGCAGGCCACGAGCGCGGCGCACAGTCCGCCGGCGGCCATGCGCGCGCTGGCGCGCAGCAGGGCGTGGATGTCGATCGTCTTGTCCATGAGGCCTCCGGGTTCGAACGGTGAGAAAGCGATCAGAAGTTGTGCGAGATGCCGAACTGCAGCCCGCGCGCCGGACGACCCGGCGTGCTGGCCGGCGACGAGTCGGCCACCACGTAGGCCGCGTTGCCTCGGTTGCGCACGAGCGAGTAGGTGCCGTACAGCGCGGTGCGCTTGCTGAGGTAGTGCACGTAGCCGACGGCGTATTGCGTGGCGTCGTCGTTGTCCAGGCCGCCCGGGCCGGAGCGGTTGGAACGCGCCACCGAGGCCTTGATGACGCCCGGGCCGACCGGCACGCTCACGCCCAGCAGCGTGTTGACCTGCTTGTCGCCCTCGGTCTTCTGCCGGTAGTAGTTCGCGTAGAGCTTCACGAGGCCGAAGTCGTAGGTGCCGCCGATGCTCGCCACGCGGTAGTCGTTGGGGCCGACCGGCGTCACGCCGTAGGCCAGTGCGATGTCGGCCGTGCCGTTGCTCCAGCCCACGCGCCCGCCACGGTAGCGTGCGCCTTCTTGGCCTTCGGGCAGGGCGTACATCGCCTGGCCGTAGAAGCCGCCCAGGCCCTTGGGCAGGAAGTAGCCCACCGAGTTGTTGGCGCGCGCCAGCGTGCGCGCACCGCCCAGGCCGAAGGGCCAGCCTTCGATGATGTTGGCCGAGCCGCCCACGCCCACGGTGCCGAAGGGCGAGAACTGCGAGATGTTCCAGAAGGTGGGCGTGTAGTCGCGACCGAGCCGCAGCTCGCCGAGGCTGTTGTGCGACAGGCTCACCGTGGAGCGGCGATGAAAGCCGGTGCCCTGGATTTCGCCCGTGTCGGGCAGCAGTGCCATCTCCAGCCAGAAGCTCGCGGCCAGCCCGCCGCCCAGGTCTTCGGTGCCGCGAAAGCCCAGGCGGCTGGGGAAGATGTTGCCGCCCTGGTCCATCGACTTGACCGAGCGCCCGTCGCTCTTGGAGTAGGTGATGTTCATGTCCAGCGTGCCGAACAGCTGCACGCTCGACTGCGCCGTGGCACCCGCGCTGGCGGCAATGCACAGGGCGCCGGCGACGGTGTGCGGCAGCCGTCGGTGCAGGCGTTGAAAGGGGTGGTGGGTGATCCTCATGTCTGCGTCTCCTTGTTGTAGAAATGGCGTGCGTCAGCACACGGCGCCTGCAGGGAAGGCGCCGCGGCGTGAAAGCTGCGGAAGAAAAAAGGCGCGGCGGTCAGCCGCGCGGAGGCATCGTCGTCAGTCGATGCGGATGTTCTTGGCCTTGATCAGCCGGCCCATGGCCTGCGATTCGCGGTCGATGGCGGCCGCGGCCTCGGCGGGCGTGCTGCCGATCGGGTCGAGGCCGGCGTCGCCGAGCAGCTTGCCCATTTCGGGCGAATGCGTGATGGCGACGATCTCCTTGTGCAGTCGCTCCACGATGGCCGGCGGCGTCTTCGCCGGCACCCAGAAGCCCAGCCAGGTGAAGACCTCGACGCCCGGGTAGCTTTCCGACAGCGTGGGCACGTTGGGCAGCGCCGCGCTGCGCTTGCTGCCGGTGTAGGCCAGGGCCTTGAGCCGCCCCGCCTTGATGTTCGGCAGCGCCGACACGGGCGGCTCGAAGCCCAGCTGCACCTGGCCGGCGATCAGGTCCGGCGCGGCGCTCTGCTTGTAGGGCACGTGCAGCAGCTCGATGTCGGCCGCGTCCTGGAACAGCTCGAAGCCCAGGTGCGAGGTGGTGCCCGAGCCGTACGACGCGAACGAGATCTTGCCCGGCTCCTTCTTGGCGAGCGCGACCAGCTCGGGGATGTTCTTCGCCGGCATCGCGCTGGTGGCCACGATGAACGAGCCGCCCTTGAGCGCCTGCGTGACGGGCACGAGGTCATGTTTCGCGTCGTAGGGCATCTTCGAGAGAAGGAACGGCGTCATCGTGAAGGGGTTGCTCGTCGAGAACAGCACCGTGTAGCCGTCGGGCGCGGCCTTGGCGACGGCATCGGTGCCGATGGAGGCCAGCGCGCCGGGGCGGTTCTCGACCACCACGGGCGTGTTCAGCGCGCGGCTGAGGCGGTCGGCGTAGGCGCGTGCGAACAGGTCGGAGCCGACGCCCACCGGCGTGGGCGTGATGATCTTGATCGGACGCGAGGGCCAGGGCGCGCCCTGGCCCCAGGCGGGGGCGAGCATGCACGACGTGGCCAGCACGGCGAGCAGCGAGTGAACGAGTCTTTTCATGGGTTGTCTGTCTCCGGTGTTTCTTGTGTTTGAGCTGATGGCGCTCAGGCGGCGTCTGGCAGCGGCGGGTAGTCCATGCGGTCCAGGCCCGGCACCGTCACCCGCGCGGGGTCGTTGCCGTTCGCCTGCAGCTGCTCGACGGCGTAGTCCGTCACGCAGCCCGAGAGCAATTGGCGTGGGTCTTCGAGCACCACGCGCAGCCGCGTGTTGAGCGCGCGCCAGTCGTCGGGACCGGCAATGGCCGGCATCTCGGCGACCGCGCGGGTGTCGGCATCGAGCACGGGGCGCACGGTCGAGCCCGGCGCATAGCGTGGGTAGCTGTCGTACATGAGCGAGCCCAGTTCGCTCACGGCGCGCGTGTGGGCCCACAGCTGGCGCATCGGCGTCTCGAAGGCACGCACGGCGGCCACGTCGGCGCCGGGCTGGAACTCGCCGCCGACGTGCGGTGCGATGAAGAGCCGGTCGAGCGAAAGCGTGTGGCGCGAGGCGCCGAGGATCATGGCGCACACCGAGTTGGTGGTCCACGTCACGCCGGCAGTCGGCCGGCCCTGGCGCCCGACGACCAGCGCCATGGCGCGTGACCAGTCGATGGCATGGCCGTCGAGCCAGCCGATCACGCGGTGGCTGATGTCCATGCCGACGAGGAAGAAGGTCGCGATCATCACGGCGTTCATCGGCACCGCGGCGCCGACGGCGCTGCCCGTGCCTTCGAGGTAGTGCGTGCGCATGTCTTCGGGCGTGAAGAGGGCGGGCTGTTCGAGCACGCGCTCGAGGTAGCGCTCGGTGAGCACGCACGAGTAGTGCACCAGCTCGGCGATCTTCTGCTCGCGTCCGCGGTAGGCCGGCACGGCGATCGTGTCGCGCCACAGGGCGATCGAGTTGGCTTCGCGCGCGATGCGCGTGGCCACCAGCAGCCGCTCGGCTTCCTTGCGCCACAGCGGACCGTCGGGGTCGACCATGCGCATCTTGAGGATCGACGCCACGGCCGGCCCGTGGTGCGAGATGCCCGCCAGCTCCTTGAAGCCGCGCGTGGACAGGCGAAAGCCCTGCACCTCGGGGTCGCGGCCGTTGCCCGGGAACAGCACCACGTCGGCACTCGTGGCGACGATGAGCGGATCACCCGCCGTCGCGGCGCCCGTCAGCGCGGCCAGGTTCGCGCCGATGCCTTGCGGCCCGCCCGTGTAGGTTTCGAACAGCCGCAGCAGCTCGGGGCTCTGGTGGGGGTTGGCAGGGGCGTTCATGCAAGCTCCTTGTCTGCGGCGAGGTCCAGCCGGTAGACGCGGCTCGGCGTGCGAAAGCGCACCTCGCCGCTGAGGCTGTTCGTGACCACGAGGTAGCGCTGGCCTTGCGCTTCGAAGCAGGTCGCGTCGGTGCCGCCGGAGGTCGGAAACTCGGCGACGGGCACGAGCTGTCCGTCTTGCATGCGGTAGACCACCGACTGCAGCTGCGGAATCGGCGCCTCGCGCGTGCCGTGCAGGAAGTTGACCTGCACCAGCCGGCCGCCGTCCGCCGTGGCGATCCATTCGAACTCGCGCCCGCCCGGGCCGCTGAGCATCTGGTGCGGCACGAAGCGGCCGTCGCTCCAGCGCAGCAGCACGGTGTTGTCATGCAGGCAGGCGAACACCAGCCAGGTGGCGCCTTCCGCCTCGAAGCAGCAGAAGGCGCGCCCGCTCTTGCCCTCGAAGCTCTGGAACGGCTCGAAGGCCTCGCCGTTCCAGCGCAAGATGTGCGAGGGCACGGCCTGGTCGGCATAGGCCAGCAGCTGCTGGCCGCCCACCTCGATGAAGGCCCAGTTGTAGCCCCAGCCCGAGTGCACCGTCTGGAACTTGACGAAGCGCTCGCCGTCCCATTCGAAGATGCACGATTCGGCGCCCGGCGCAAGCGGCGTGTCGCCGTGGGTCACGCCCTGTGCGAGTGCGAGGAAGTGGCGCTCGCCGATCTGGAAGTGGGCCCACTGCTTGGCGGCCGAGGTGGGCACGCGCTGGAAGATCTCGAAGCGGCCGTCGATCACTTCGAAGATCGTCGAGTGCGTGTCCAGTGCATACGGGCCCGAGCCGGTGCGCAGGCTGGCGGTCGCCAGGAAGGCGCGCGTGCCGATGCGAAAGAACGCGGCGTCTTCGCCGCCCGGCACCGCGAGGCGCGTGTGTTCCACGAAGTGGCCGTCGTCCCAGCGGTAGACCAGCGCATCGACGTCGCTGTTGCCCAGCGTCATCTGCGCAGGCTGGCCGGCAACGTCCTGGGCCAGTTGCGGCACCACGAGGTAGCGCGTGCCGTCGTGCTCGAAGACCTCGGCGGCGCGTGCGCCCGAGGTGTCCAGTTCCTGGATGCAGTGCATGGTGATGTCGGACATGGTTCAGAAGCCGAAGAGGCGGGCAGGGTTGTCGGCCAGCACCTTGCGGCGCACGGTGGCATCGGGAATCCAGTCGGCCAGCAGGTTCAGCAGCTCGCCGGTGTCGCGCCCACCTTCGGGAATGTGCGGCCAGTCGCTGCCCCAGATCACGCGCTCGGGCACGGCCTCGACGATGGCCTGCGCGAGCGGGCGCAGCTTCGCGTAGTTGCCGTCCTTCGCCAGTCGGTACGGCCCCGAGAGCTTGAACCAGCCGCGCCCGTCGGCCACGGCGCGCAGCAGGCGGTCGAAGTCGGCGCGCGTGAGGCCGTCGCTTTCGAGCATGTAGCCCATGTGGTCGATCACGAAGTCCGAGTCGAGATCGGGCAGCACCGGGATCAGGTCGCGCACGACCCAGCCCGGCGTGTAGAACTGCACGTGCCAGCCCAGCGGGCGGATGCGCTGGATGCTGCGCTCGATGTACGCGTGCAGCTCGGCCGTGGGCAGCTGGGCGCGCAGGAACAGGTCGAGCCGCAGCGCGCGCACGCGGCGTGCGTGCATGGCGTGCAGGGCCTCGTCGGACACGCTGTCGTCGACCATCGCCACCCCGCGTGCGCGGTCGCCGGCGGCGTCCAGGGCGTCGAGCATGCAGCGGTTGTCGGTGCCGTAGAAGCTGGGCTGCACGATCACGAAGCGTTCGATGTCGAGCACGCCGAGCGCGGCCTGCAGTTGCACCAGGTTGCCGTCGGGCAGCGTGTAGTGCGGCTGGTCGACGCGCGGGTAGCGCTCGGCGGGGCCGAAGACGTGCACGTGCGCGTCGCAAGCGCCGGCCGGCACCTCGAAGGCGGCGCGGGTCAAGGTCTGCGCATCGCGCATGGGCTTGGAAGTCAGGATCTCGTGGGTCATGGTCAGGCGGTGGCGGGAGAAAGGGATGAAGAAGACGAGCTGACGGACGCATGACCGGCCAGCGCGCCGCGCACGCGCTCCTGCATCGCGGCGAGCAGCACGTCGGTGTCGATGCCCGTCATGAGGAAGGGCGCCGCGCCGCGTGCCAGCAGCTCGGCGTTGAGCGCCGCGTCGGCGATGCCGCCGATCGACAGCGGCGTGCCGGCGCGCGCGCAGGCGGCGAGGGCGGTGTCCAGTGCGTGCTGCATCAGCGGATGGCGGTAGTCGCCGGGCACGCCGAGTTCGGCGCTCAGGTCGTTGCAGCCGATGCTCACCAGGTCGATGCCGGGCACCCGCGCGATCGCCTCGGCGTTCTCGATGCCCAGCGGACTCTCGATCAGCACGTTGACCACCACGGCATCGTTGGCCAGTCGGTAGGTCTCGGCCGGCGGCAGGCGGCGGTAGCCGAACTGCGGCAGCGCGGCGATGGCCGAACGGTGCCCGTGCGGCGCAAAGCGGCAGGCGGCGGCCAGGTCGGCCGCCTGCGCGGCGGTCTCGACGCGCGGAAAGATCAGGCCCGTCGCGCCCGCGTCGAGCAGCCGGCCGATGGCGCCGTACTCGCGCTCGGGCACGCGCACCAGCGCCATCAGGCCCAGGTCGTGCGCCGCGGCGCAGATGGCACCCGCCGCGTCGAGCGCGATGGTGCTGTGCTCCAGGTCGATCCAGACCGCGTGATGGCCGCTGGCCTTGGCCAGCCGGGCGATGTCGGGCGTGCGGGCCATGCGGATTCCGAAGGCCGTCAAGGGTTCGCCGCGGGCCAGCCCCCGGATCAGCGGATGGCCCTGGAAGGGCTTGGGTGCAGGCTGTTCCTGCGACGTGTCTCTGCGTGTCATGCAGGCATCGTAGGCAAGCTGTCTTATATTAGGAAATACTGTTTATCGTCGGTTTCTCATACCTGGTAGATATCATGGAACTGCGCCATCTCCGCTATTTCGTCGCCGTCGCCGAGGAGCTCAACTTCACGCGCGCCGCGCAGCGCCTGCACATCGCGCAGCCGCCGCTGAGCATCCAGATCCAGGCGCTCGAGGAAGAGCTCAAGGTCCGGCTGCTCGAGCGCGACAAGCGGCGCGTGTTCCTCACGCAGGCGGGCCGCCACTTCCTGGAGCGTGCGCGCGGCATCCTGCAGGAGGTGGAAACGGCCAAGGGCGAGGCGCAGAGCGCGGCCTCGGGCGAGGTCGGCAGCATCGCGCTGGGCTACACGGCGTCGTCGATGCTGTCGCCGGCCATGCCGGCAGCCATCCTGCGCTTTCGCAAGCAGCACGCGCGGGTGGTGCTCACGCTGAAGGAGATGACCTCGCTCGACCAGCTCGACGCCGTGCACGGGCACGCCCTCGACGTCGCCGTGCTGCGCCGCCCGAACGTCGAGATCCCGACCGGCCTCATCGTCGAGGAGTGGTACCAGTCGCCGCTGATGGCGGTGGTGCCGCGCGACCACCGGCTCAGCGGCAAGCCGCTGCGCATCGCCGACCTGCGCGACGAACCGCTGGTGATGTACCCGCGCAATGCAGGCATCGGCCTGTACTGGAAGGTGCAGGACCTGTGCGCCAAGGCCGGCTTCAGGCCGCGCATGGTGCAGGAGGCGCGCGAGGCTTCGACCATCGCCGGGCTGGTGGCCGCCGGCGTCGGCATCGCGCTGGTGCCGGGGGACACGCGCTGCATCCAGCTCGATGGCGTGGTCTACCAGTCGGTGCTCGACAAGGAGGCCGTGTCGAGCCTGTACCTGGCGCACCGGGAGGCGGACCCGAATCCCTATGTGGGGCTGATCCTCAAGGAACTTCGGGCGGCGTTGAAGCGAAAGCCGGCCCGCAGCGCCGGGCGGCAGGGGGCCTAGCCTTGCCCGGCGAAGCGCACCGGGCCCCTCAAAAAGTTAACGCTGCTCTAACGATTCGGCGCTAGTCTGCGCCCCTGGATCGAAGAACGGGGGCCAGTGTGCGAGTGCTGCTTGTCGAAGACGACGAAATGATCGGGAAGAGCCTGCTGCGCGGCCTGGAGCGATCGGGCTGGGCGGTGGACTGGGTGCGCGACGGCCTGCTGGCGCGCAGTGCGCTGGCCGACGGCGACTACACCTGCGTGCTGCTCGACCTGGGCCTGCCGGGCCTGGACGGTGTCGAGGTGCTGCGCCACGCGCGCGGCATGGGCAATGCCACGCCGATCCTGATCCTCACGGCGCGCGACGGCCTCGGCCAGCGCGTGGAGGGGCTCGACCTGGGCGCCGACGACTACCTGCTCAAGCCCTTCGAACTGCCCGAGCTGCTGGCGCGCATGCGCGCGGTGGTGCGCCGGCGCCACGGCGCCGCCAACTCGATCATCGGCAGCGGCAGCGTGCAACTCGACCTCACCACGCGCGAAGTGCTCTTTCGCGGCACGCGCGAGACGCTCACCGCCCGCGAGTTCGCGCTGATGCACGCCATGCTGGAGCGCCCGGGCGCCATCCTGTCGCGCGAGCAGCTCGAGAACCGCATCTACGGATGGGGCGAGGAGGTGATGAGCAACGCGGTCGACGTGATCATCCACAACATGCGGCGCAAGCTCGGCGCCGACACCATCCGCAACGTGCGCGGCCTGGGCTGGCGCGTGGTCGACGCATGACCACCGGACCCGGCCGGCCCTGGTACTCGCCGAGTTCGCTGCGCAACAAGCTGCTGGCGTGGCTGGTGCTGGTGCACCTGGTCGCGGCGGCGGGCTTTGCCTGGTTCACCTACGAGAGCTACGACCGGCTCATCGTCACCTTCAAGGACGACCAGATGCAGATGCTGGCCGACGCCTACGCCAGCAACGCGGCCGTGCCCGAGCTCAAGCCGGCGGACGAACGCAGCACCTTCGAGCGCGGCACCTTCGTCATCCAGGTCTGGAATGGCCGGGGCGAGCTGCTGGCCAGCTCCTGGCCGGCGCTGCCCGTGGTGCGCCAGCCGGCGGAAGGGCTGACCACCGTGCGCACGGGCCCGGGCAGCGAGGGCCTGTGGCGCGTCTACTCGACCGCGCCGGTGGCCGACCCGGGCCGCTTCCAGGTGCAGGTGATCCAGAACGGCGGCGTGGTGCGCCGGCTGGTGGCCAAGCGGGCGCTGTCGTCCATCGCGCCCATCGCGCTCCTGCTGCCGCTGTCGCTGGCCGTGCTGTGGTGGGTGGTGTGGGCCACCTCGCGCAAGCTGCGCAGCGTGGTGCTCGACGTGGCGGCGCAGGACGAGCGCAGCTTGTCGGAGCTGTCGGTGTCGCGCGTGCCCGACGAGATCGCGCCGCTGGTGGAAGCTTTCAACAGCCTGCTCGGGCGCCTGCGCCAGGCCTTCGCCGCGCAGCGCCGCTTCGTGCAGGACGCCGCGCACGAACTGCGCACGCCCATCGCGGCCATCGGCCTTCAGCTGGACAACATGCGCGCCGAAGTGCCGGGCGAGGCCGTGGCCGAGCACTACACGCACCTCAAGGGCGGCGTGACGCGTGCCCAGCACCTGATCGAGCAGCTGCTGCGCCTGTCGCGCCAGGAAAGCAGCACCGAGCCCGAAGCACCCGTGGCGCTGGACGTGGCCTCGGTGCTGCGCGACAGCGTGGCCCAGCTCATGGTCGTGGCCGACCGGCGCCGCATCGACATCGGCTTCGAGGGCCAGGCCGCCGCGACGGTGACCGCGCCGCCGGCCGAGCTGCGCAGCGTGTTCGACAACCTGATCGACAACGCGCTGCGCCACTCCCCCGAAGGCGGTGTGGTCGACGTGCGACTGCACGAGGTGGACGGGCGGCCGGTGGTCGACGTGGTGGACAACGGGCCGGGCATTCCGCCCGAGCTGATCGACCGCGCCTTCGACCGCTTCTTCCGCGTGCCAGGCAACCCGACCGAGGGCAGCGGGCTGGGCCTGGCCATCGCGCGCATGGCCGCGCTGCGCAACGGCCTGCGCATCGTGCTGTCCAACCGCCATGACGCGCAGGGCCGGCCGGCGGGGCTGCGCGCGCGCGTGCACCTGCGCGCCGCCGACGCGGGCCGCGCGGCTTAACGCTGGGTTAACTCTCGCATAAAGGTCGCATAAAGCGGCCTTCCTACAGTGACTCCTGTCGCGACAGCGGCCGTGCCGCAAGGCGCGATCCCCATCCCCAACAAGGAGTTCACATGCGAAAGACCCTCGGCCTCCTGGCCATCCTGACCCTGGCCGGCGCGGCCTCTGCCGAAACCTACGACGGCGTGCACCAGGGGGGCGGACTGCTCTCGCGCGACGACGTGGCGGCCCAGGCCGTGGCCTCGGCCCATGCGCCCGACCAGAACGTGACGCGCGGCTCGCGCGGGCCCGATCCCTTCACCTCGACCGTCTCGCGCGAGGCCATGCGCCAGGTCGCGGTGGCGACCGCGCATGCGCCCGACCAGAACGTGGTGAGCGGCTCGCGCGTCAACAGCACGATCGTCTCCACGATGCCGAACACGCGAATGGCCGCAGGCGCTGCTGTCGACCGCCAGCCCTGACGCGCACACGCCGAGCGAGCCCTCGATGACAACCGAAACCGAAGACGGTTGCACCCGTCGCACGGTGCTGGTGACCGGCGCAGCCGGCGTTGCAGCGGTCGCGCTGCCGTTGGCGGCGAGTGCCGAGCCGTTGGCGCCAGCCGCTGCGGCGCCAGGGCCGACGACCGCCGTCAGCCTGCGCATCAACGGCACGCCGCATGCGCTGTCGATCGACCCGCGGGTCACGCTGCTTGACCTGCTGCGCGAGCAGCTGCAGCTCACGGGCTCCAAGAAGGGCTGCGACCACGGCCAGTGCGGCGCCTGCACGGTGCTGGTGAACGGGCGGCGCATCAACAGCTGCCTCACGCTCGCGGTGCTGCACGAGGGCGATGCGGTGACGACCATCGAGGGCCTGGGCGAGCCGAAGAGGCTGCACCCGATGCAGGCCGCCTTCGTCAAGCACGACGGCTACCAGTGCGGCTACTGCACGCCGGGGCAGATCTGCTCGGCGGTCGGCATGCTGGGCGAGCTCCGCGGCGGCATGCCCAGCCACGTCACGCACGACCTGGCGGCGCCCGTGGCCTTCAGCGACGAGGAGGTGCGCGAGCGCATGAGCGGCAACATCTGCCGCTGTGCGGGCTACCCGAACATCGTCGCGGCCATCCGCGAAGTGGCGGGAGCCGCGACATGAGGACCTTCACCTTCGAACGCGCCGCCACGCCGGCCGCCGCCGCGCTGGCAATGCAGCAGCACCCGGGCGCGCGCTTCATCGCGGGCGGCACGAACCTGCTGGACCTGATGAAGCTCGACATCGAGCGGCCCCCGCACCTGATCGACGTCAACCGCCTGGGGCTGGACCGCATCGAGGCGCTGCCGGGCGGCGGCCTGAAGATCGGCGCGCTGGTGCGCAACAGCGACCTCGCGGCCGACGCGCGCGTGCGGCAAGGCCATCCGCTGCTGTCGCGCGCGCTGCTGTCGGGCGCCAGCGCGCAGCTGCGCAACAAGGCGACCACCGCGGGCAACCTGCTGCAGCGCACGCGCTGCTTCTATTTCTACGACACGACCAAGCCCTGCAACAAGCGCACGCCGGGCAGTGGCTGCGCGGCCATGGAGGGCTTCAACCGCATCCACGCGATCTTCGGCGCCAGCACGCAATGCATCGCGGTGCACTCGTCGGACATGGCGGTGGCGCTGCGCGCGCTCGACGCCCAGGTGGAAACGGTGTCCGCCAGTGGCAGCACGCGGCGCATTCCCATCGCCGAGCTGCATCGCCTGCCGGGCGACATGCCCGAGGTCGAGACGGTGCTCGCGCCCGACGAACTGATCACCGCCGTGACCTTGCCCGCGCCGCTGGGCGGCACGCAGCTTTACCGCAAGGTGCGCGACCGTGCGTCGTATGCCTTTGCGCTGGTTTCCGTCGCGGCCGTGGTGGTGCGCGAGGGCCGCACGGTGACTGCCGCGCGCCTGGCCTTCGGCGGACTGGCCGCGAAGCCCTGGCGCAACGAAGAGGCCGAGCGTCGGCTCGTCGGCACCGACGGCGGTGCGCAGGCGCGCGAGGCCGTGGCCGACCTGCTGCTGGCCGGGGCGCGCGGCCACGGGCACAACGATTTCAAGATCCCGCTGCTGCGGCGCACCCTGCATGCCACGCTGGCGCAGGCGATCGAAACCTGAAACAGGAGGGCACCATGCAATTCACCGAAGCCACCGGGCCCAGCGCCCTGGACCGCGAGCGCGTGCTGGGCCGCCCGCTCGACCGCATCGACGGGCCGCTGAAGGTCAGCGGCCGTGCCCGCTACAGCTACGAATACGGCAACGAGGTGCCCGATGCCGCCTATGGCTGGATCGTGCTGGCGGGCATCGCCAAGGGCCGCATCACGCGCATCGACACCGCCGAGGCGCAGCGCGCGCCGGGCGTGCTGCTGGTCTACACCTACGCCAACGTGCCGCGCATGGCGCCGAAGGGGCGCGCCAATGTGGTGTCGCAGCTGTCTGGGCCCGAGGTGCAGCAGCACGGCCAGGCGGTGGCCTTCGTGGTGGCGCACAGCTTCGAGCAGGCGCGCGCGGCCTCGTTCCTGATCCGCATCGACTACGAGCGCGGCGCGGGCCGCTTCGACCTCGCGGCCGCGCAGGCCGGCGCCCCCAAGCCGGGCGACGACCCCAGCGCCGGCAGCGAGAGCGCGGCCGACACGGCGGTGGGCGACTTCCAGGCCGCCTACGACGCCGCGCCCGTCACGATCGACCAAACGTACACCACGCCCGACCAGCACCCCGCGATGCTGGAGCCACAGGCCACCACCGCGCGCTGGGACGGCGACCGGCTCACGCTCTACACCTCGCACCAGATGCCGAACTGGGCCGCCAGCGACGTGGCGGCCATGCTGGACGTGCCGGCGGCCCAGGTCCGCGTGGTCTCGGCCTTCGTCGGCGGGGGCTTCGGCTCCAAGCTGCGCACGCATGCCGATGCCGTGCTTTCGGCCTTTGCCGCGCGCGAGCTGCGCCGGCCGGTGAAGACAGCGCTGGCGCGCGAGCAGCTGCTCAACCACACGACGCGCCGCGCCGCGACCATCCAGCGCGTGCGCCTGGGCGCCACGCCCGACGGCAGGCTCACGGCCATCGGCCACGAGACCTGGACCAGCAACCTGCCGGGCCGCAGCTACTACGAAGGCGCCTCGCGCCAGACGCGCCTGCTGTACGCCGCCCCGAACCGCATGACGGCGCACCGCGTGGCCGCGCTCGACCTGCCCGAGGCCGCCGCCATGCGCGCGCCGGCCACCGCCAGCGGGCAGATGGCCTTCGAGGTGGCGCTCGACGAGCTGGCCGAAAAGCTGCGCATCGACCCGGTGCAGCTGCGCATCCTCAACGACAGCCCGCACGATCCCGAGCGCGGGCCGTCGCGCCCTTACTCGGGGCGCAAGCTGATCGAGTGCCTGCGCGAGGGTGCGCGGCGCTTCGGGTGGGACCGGAGAAGCCCCGAGCCGGGGAGGGTGCGCGACGGCCGCTGGCTGGTCGGCATGGGCGTGGCCAGCGCCATCCATCACCACTCGGTGCGTCCGTCGAACGCCAGGCTGAGCCTCGATGCGCAGGGCCGGCTCTTGATCGAAACCTCGATGACCGACATCGGCACCGGCACCTACACCGTGCTGGCCCAGATCGCGGCCGAGATGACCGGCATCCCGATGGACCGCATCGGCGTGCGGCTGGGCGACACCGCGCTGCCCATGGGCGCAGGCTCGATCGCGTCCATCGGCGCGTCGAGCGCGGGCGCCTCGGTCTTCGACGGCTGCCAGCAGCTGTGCCGCCTGCTGGCGCAGCGCGCCGGCTTCGATGCGCAGGCGGCGCGCTTCGAGCGCGGCCGCATCGCCCTGTCGCGTCGCTCGCACGCGCTCGGCGAGCTGGCGGGCGCGGAAGGCCTCAGCGTGCTCGGCAATGTCGAGCCCGGCGACCTGCACCGCCGCTATGCGCAGGCCGCGTTCGGTGCCCACTTCTGCGAGGTGGGGGTGGACATCGACACCGGCGAGACGCGCGTGCGCCGCATGCTCGGCGTGTTCGCGGCGGGCCGCATCCTCAACATGAAGACCGCGCGCAGCCAGGCCATCGGCGGCATGGTGTTCGGCGTGGGTGCGGCCTTGCACGAGGAGGCCGTGGTCGACGCGCGCCACGGCTACTTCGTGAACCACGACATGGCCGAGTACCTGGTGCCGGTGCATGCCGACATTCCCGACATCGACGCCGTGTACCTGCAGGACAGCGACGACCTCGCGAGCCCGATCAAGTCGAAGGGCATCGGCGAGCTGGGCACCTGCGGCTCAGCCGCCGCGGTGGCGAACGCCATCTTCAATGCCACCGGCGTGCGCGTGCGGAACTACCCGATCACGCTCGACAAGCTGCTGACGGGGCTGCCGATGCGTGCTTGAATGGCTTCGCCATGCCTGCCACAGCCTCTTTCGCCGCGCGGACTCGCCAGCTTCTTCTTGCAGCTGCCGCCTTCGTCGCGCTGTCGCTCGCCGGTTGCGCGACGCTCCCCGATGAAGGCCCGCGCACCGCCAGCACCTCGCTGCCCGTGCAGGGCCCCGCGACGCCGCTCGACCGCATCGCCACCGCGTCGATGCAAGGAGCCGAACCCGGCGCCAGCGGCTTTCGCCTGATGCTGGGCCTGGCCAGCATGGACACGCGCCTGGCGCTGCTGCGCGGTGCGCAGCGCTCGCTCGACCTGCAGTACTACCACTTGCACGACGACGCGACCGGCCGGCTGGTGCTGCGCGAGCTGCGCAACGCGGCCGGGCGCGGCGTGCGCGTGCGGCTGCTGGTGGACGACCTCTACACGCAAGACATCGGGCCGCTGCTCGCAGGCCTGGGCGCGTACCCGAACGTGGAGGTGCGCATCTTCAACCCCTTTCCCACGCGCGGCGGCACGGCCGTGCGCTTCGGCCTGGCGCTGTTCGACTTCGCGCGCCTGAACCGCCGCATGCACAACAAGCTGTTCGTGGCCGACGGCGCGCTGGCCGTGGCCGGTGGGCGCAACCTGGGCGACATCTACTTCATGCGCGACGCCGACGCCAACTTCTTCGACTACGACGTGCTGGTGGCGGGCGCGGTGCTGCCGCAGATGGCAAGCCTGTTCGACGAGTACTGGAATGCGCCGCAGGTGCGCACGGCAACCTCGGTGCTGCGCCCCTCGGGCGATGCCGTCGCCCTGCGCCGCGCCTTCGACGCGCGCGTGGATGGCGCCGACACGCCCGAGCCGGTGCCGTTTCGCACCGTCGATCCCACGGGCCGCGTCACCCTGGGCGACGAGCTGGCGGCAGGCCGCGTGAAGCTCGCGTTCGGCACGGCGCAGGCCTTTGCCGATGCACCGGCCAAGGCCTGGGGCCAGATGGAGACGCGGCGTCTGCCCAGCGGCGCGCTCATCGACACCAGTCGCCGCCTGCTGGGCGAGGCGGCGCAGCAGGCTCAGTCCGAGATCACGACCTCGTCGCCGTACTTCGTGCCGGGCCCGGCCGCGCTGGAGGGCATGCGCCGCAACGCGGCGCGGGGCATCCGGCAGACGCTCATCACCAATTCATTGGCCGCCACGGACGAGCCCGTGGTCCACACCGGGTACCGCCGCTACCGCGCGCAGTTGCTGCAGGGCGGCATGCGCATCCACGAGATCCACCCGAACGCGGGCCGGGCGCTGTTCGTCGGCAGCATCGGCGCCGGCGCGCAGGTGCGGCTGCACACCAAGGCGCTGGTGATCGACCGCCGGACGCTGCTCCTGGGCTCGGTCAACATGGACCCGCGCTCCGACGCGCTGAACACCGAGTTCGGCCTGCGCATCGACTGTCCCGCGCTGGCGGAGGAGGCGAGCGCCTTCTTCAACGAGCTGATGCTGCACGCGGCGTACCAAGTGCGCCTGAAGCCGGGCAGTGACAATGCGCTGGAGTGGTGGCGCATCGACAGCGACCCACCCGCCAGGGTGACGGATGATGAGCCCGGCGCGGACCTGGCGACCCGCGTCAAGCTTTACCTGCAGTCATTGGTGATCCCCGAGTCGATGCTGTAGGCGGTCCTGGCGAGTGGGGCTGCACCAGGCCGGAGGGCCTGCCCATGCGCATCGTCCGCAGTTTGCCGTCATGGACAACGGCACATTCGGGGACTGATGGGAAACACCTTCTCCCGGTGCAGCAGTCCATCCAGTTTCTCGATGGATCCCATCGAAACAAACAGGCTTCCGCGAGAGATGCCTGGCTCCTACGCTAGCGCCATGTCATCGAAGTTCAGTCTTCGTTCTTCGTCCGCCGGCGTTCGGCGATTCCTTTCCAGGAGATACCCATGAGCAAAGTTCTTGTCCTGTATTACTCGTCCTACGGCCACATCGAAACGATGGCCCAGGCCATCGCCGAAGGCGCCCGCAGTGCCGGTGCCGAGGTCGACATCAAGCGCGTGCCCGAGACCGTGCCGCTGGACGTCGCGAAGGGCGCGCACTTCAAGCTCGACCAGTCGGCGCCGGTCGCCGCCGTGGCCGACCTCGAAAAGTACGACGCAATCATCGTCGGCACCGGCACGCGCTTCGGCCGCATGTCGTCGCAGATGGCGGCGTTCCTGGACCAGGCCGGCGGCCTGTGGGCGCGCGGCGCGCTCAACGGCAAGGTGGGGGCGGCCTTCAGCTCGTCCGCCACGCAGCACGGTGGCCAGGAGACCACGCTGTTCTCGATCATCACCAACCTGCTGCACTTCGGCATGACCATCGTGGGCCTGCCGTACAGCCACCAGGGCCAGATGAGCGTGGACGAGATCGTCGGCGGTGCGCCCTACGGCGCCACGACGGTGGCTGGCGGCGACGGATCGCGCCAGCCGACCGAAATCGACCTGGCCGGCGCCCGCCACCAGGGCGAGCTGGTGGCCAAGACCGCGGCCAGGCTCTTCGGCTGAGCGCCGGACTGCGCAAAGGAGAACCACCATGAACCAGCAGAACACCGCAGGCGAAGCGGCCAAGGCCGTCGTGCGCCGCAACACCGAAGAGGTCCAGGGCGGCGGCGACTACGCGCTCTTCGATGCGCTCTTTGCCGACAACTTCCTCGACCACACGCCGCAACCCAACTGCACGCCCGACAAGGCGGGCGCCCTGGGCCTGTACAAGACGCTGCGCGCGGCGTTCCCCGACTTCCATGCCGAGATCCATTGGCAGCGCGTGGACGGCGACGTGGTGACGACCTTCAAGACCTACCACGGCACGCACCAGGGCGAGGTGTTCGGCATTGCGCCCACGGGCCGCAAGATCCACTTCGAGACCGTCGACGCGATGCGCGTGCAGGACGGACAGATCACCGAGCACTGGGGCGTGGCCAACCTCTTTTCGCTGTTGCAGCAGCTCGGCGCCTGGCCGCCGGCCGCCGCAAGCGCCAGCCCGGGAGCACGGCAATGACCGACATCCTCAAGGACAAGGTCGTCGTCGTCACCGGCGCCGCCAGCGGCATCGGCCGCGCGATCGCCATTGGCGCCGCGCAGCATGGCGCCAGGGCGGTGATCGTCTCGGACATCACCGAAACGTCGAACGAAGGCGGCAGCACCACGACCTCGGAGATCGAGGCGCTGGGCGTGGCCGTGCGCTTTCACCGCACGGACGTGAGCCAGCGCGCGCAAGTCGATGCGCTGGTCGAGGCAGCGGCGGAATTCGGCGGCGTCGACGTGATGGTCGCCAACGCCGGCATCACGCTGCGCTCGGACGGCCCCGACGTGGCCGAAGACGACTACCGGCGCCTCATGAGCGTCAACCTCGACGGCGTGCTGTTCAGTGCCCAGGCGGCGGCGCGGCAGATGAAGGCCTACCGCAAGGCCGGCAGCATCGTGCTGATGGCCAGCATGGGCGGGATCGCGGGCGCCGGCATAACCGTGGCCTATTCCACCAGCAAGGGCGGCGTGGTGCTCATGGCCAAGGCCCTGGCGGATGCGCTGGGGCCCGATGGCATCCGCGTCAACGCGGTCGCGCCGGGCGTCATCGACACCCACCTGGTGCGCACGAACCCGGGCATCGCCGCCGCGTCCGAAGGTTTTCGGCAGCGCACGCCATTGCGCCGGCTCGGCAAGCCCTCCGAGATCGCGGATTCGGTGGCGTGGCTCGGCTCGGACATGGCCAGCTACGTGAGCGGCATCGCGCTGCTCGTCGACGGCGGCTTGCTGTCAGTGATCTGAACCGCGCCGAGACAGGAGAGACACCATGTACGCCGAGCCCGTGAACCCGAAGAATCAACGCCTGGACACCGCGGACGCACTGACGCTGATGCGCGTGCCGCCGAAGTTCGACGTCACCGAGTGGCCGCGCCAGGTCGAGGCCTTTCTGCAGGCAACCGAGAAGCCGCTGCACCGGGCCATCTTGAAGAACTACCTGCGGCATCTGCTGCTGGAGGTGGCGGGCTACTGGGACCAGATCATCGTGCCCGAGCTCACGGTCGACGAGCCCGAGTACCGCGTGGGCGACCGGGGAACGGTGCACGTTTTGTCGGGCAGGGCGGCGGTGGAGGGCTTCTACCGGCAGACCTCCGAGACCCGGCAGAACGTCATGGGCGCCCGGACGATGAACATGGGCGTGGAGGACTACGGCGTGACCACCGAGGCCATCTGGACGCATGTGGTGCCCGGTGCCTGCCTGAAGGACCACCCGGTCGATGCCGACCCGCACGCCTGGTACCTCATGAACCACCACCTGTTCCAGATCTTCACGTACACGCGCGACGCGCAGCCCAAGTTGATCTCGGAGCGCATCTACGACGATCCGCAGAGCTACAGCTACGAGAAGCTCGACCCGGCGGATGTCGTGACGCCGGAGATGGCACGCGCGCAGCTGGCACCGTTCCTGGCGCGGGCGACGCTGGCATAGCGCCGCCTTGCTTCATCACGCGCGGGCGGGCGAATCGGCCTGCTTGAGCTGCTCGAGGAACCAGCGCCCGGCCGGCCCCGGCGGCGCATCCTTGCGGTAGGCCGCGAACATCGCGATGGGCGGTGTGCGCGGCTGGAAGTTCTCGATCTGGATCTGCACCAGCGCACCCGTGTCCAGGTCGTGCCGCACCATGGCCTGCGGCATGTGCCCCCAGCCGAAACCCGCGCGCAGGAAGGCGTGCTTCGCACCCAGGTCCGCCAGGCGCCAGGTCGAGGGCGAGAAGACGCCGTAGCTCTTGCCGTCCGACAGGCTCGTGCGGTCCGTGAGGACCAGCTGCACGTGCTCTTCCAGCTCGCGCATCCGGATCAGCCCCTTGCGGCGCGCCAGCGGATGCGCGCTGCCGGTCACCGTGACCATGGGCACGTCGAGTAGCTTCTCGGCCTCCACGGCATCGGGCACGACAGGCATGGACCCGATGATGCCCAGGCGGCACGTGCCCTGCAGCACGGGCTGGATGACGGCGCCCAGCGCCTCCACGTAGAGGCGAAGCGGCGTGTGGGGAAAGGCCGCGCGGAACAGGCCGACGGCCACCGTCAGCGACTCCATGGGGTACATCACGTCCACCGCGACCGACAGCTCGGGCTCCAGCCCTTCGGCCATGGTGCGCGCCTTGGCCTTGAAGCCGTTCATGCTGCTCACGACCACGCGGGCTTCCGCGAGGAGGGCGGTGCCCTGCTCGGTGAGCTGCGGGTAGCGCGCCGAGCGGTCGAACAGCTGCACGTCGATCTGCGCCTCGAGGTTGGCCAGCGTCTGGCTGACCACCGACTGCGCCCGTCGCAGCTTGCGGCCCGCCGCCGAGAAGCTGCCTTCGTCCGCCGCGGCAATGAAGGTGCGCAGCTGGTCCATGGATAAGCCGTCGAGCATCTATCGTTCCTTTGGATGGATTGCATCGGAAGATATAGGCTTCTCAGGGGGATGTCCAGCTCCTAACCTTCAGGCCATCTCATCACCTGAAGGAAATTTCATGGAGCATGCAGTCAGCGAATCCCCGCCGGCCCTGTCTGTTCAGACACGCCGCATCGCGGCCCGCACCCGGGGCCGGGCGCACGGGCCGGTCACGCGCGTCGTCAGTCCGTCGGACATCGGCGAGCTGATCAAGCCGTTCGTCTTTCTCGACTACTTCGATTTCAAGCCGACCGGCAACGCGCTGTTCCCGATGCATCCGCATTCGGGCATTGCGACGATCACCGTGCTGCTCTCGGGCGACCTGCGCTACGAGGACACGACCGGCGCGTCGGGCACGCTGTCCGCGGGCAGCGTCGAATGGATGCGGGCCGGCAACGGCGTTTGGCACGACGCGAGCCCGAGCGGCTTCGAGCGCTTCCAGGGCTACCAAGTGTGGGTCGCGTTGCCGCGCAGCCTGGAAAACCGCATGGCGCACAGCCAGTACCTGCCCGCCGAGGCCGTTCCGCAGGCCGGCCCCGCGCGCATCGTGCTGGGTCGCCACGACGGCGCGCACAGCCGCGTGGCCGCGCCGGAAGGCATGAACCTGCTGCACGTGCGGCTGGGTGCGGGCGAACGCTGGCGCTACCAGCCGCCCGCGGGGCACGACGTGGCCTGGACCCACGTGCACCGCGGCGAGCTGCGCGTGGTCGGCAACCGGCTGCAAGGCGAGCTCGCGGTGTTCGACGAATCGAACACCGCCATCGATTTCACTGCCGAAGGCGACACCGACTTCATCGTCGGGTCGGCCGTGAAGCACCCGCACGACCTCGTGCTGGGTTACTACTCCGTTCACACCTCGCCCGAGGCGCTGCAACAAGGCGAGGCGGAAATCGCCCGACTCGGGCGACAGCTTCGTGCGGACGGACGCATCCGTTGACTCGCCGTTTGACTTTCAGTTTCTTCAACCCCTGTGCTTTCAATCCACTCACTTACTTAGGAAATTCATCATGACCACGACCACCACTTCCACCACCCAAACCACCGTCCTGCCTTTCGTCGGACGCATCCTCCTGGCGGCGATCTTCATCGTCAGCGCCCTTGGCAAGATCGCAGCGCCCGAGGCGACCCAGGGCTACATCGCGTCGGTGGGCCTGCCCGCGCCGCTGCTGGGCTACCTGGCGGCCATTGCGATCGAACTGGGCGGCGGCCTGCTGCTGCTGGCGGGCTACCGCACCCGCGCCGTCGCGCTCGGGCTCGCGGTCTTCTCGATCGCCTCGGCGCTCATCTTTCACCACGCGCTGGGCGACCAGAACCAGCTGTTCCACTTCCTGAAGAACCTTGCGATGGCCGGCGGCCTGGTCCAGGTCGTGGCTTTCGGTGCCGGTGCCTTCAGCATCGACAACCGCAAGCAGGTGCTGCGTCATTCGCTGGCCACCCGCTGAGCCAGCACGGACACGAGGCCCGCCCCAGCGATGGGGCGGGCTTTTTTTCGTGGGTACGGGGGAGGCGAACCCTGGCAGATCGCATTGGAAGATCCATGTCATCCATCGTTGCAATCGATGGATCGGATCGAGAAATTCAGGCTTCTGCGAGAGACGAAATCTCCCTAATCTGTCACTTGAATCACCCCTTCAGGAGATCGAAATGAAGCTCTGGAATTTCATCGACAAGCACCACGAAGACCTCGGCGTTGCGCTCTTCATTCTTCCTTGCCTGTTGACGGCCTTTGCGACAGCAGGGATCGTTTTCGGCATCGGTTTGCTGTTCCGCTAGGACCTCGCGGTACCGGCGCTGCGGCGTCGGGTGGAGGAGGGCGGCCGATACTTTCGCCCTTCGTGCCCGCCGCTCTCAAGGCCTTCATACCCGCAGCGTTTCGCAGGCGCGCGTCGCGCAGAGAAGGGGATGCAATCACGGCACTTGCTTGAATGCAAGAAAGCCCGCCAGTGCTGCTGGCGGGCTTTTCTCTTTCATTGGGAAGCGCCGAAGGCGCGTCGGATCACGGCACCAGGATGGCGGACCCCGAGCGACTGCGGGCTGCGATGTCCGCGTGTGCAGTGGCCGCGGCCGACAGCGGATAGCGCGTGACCTCGATCCGGCCGAAGACGCCGGCACGCAGCGCATCGAACACCGCGCGTGTCGCTTGTTCGCGCGCATCGCCTTGCAGATGCTGCGCCATCGGGCCGCCGAGCACCTTCACACCCCGGGCCGTGAGCGACGGCGCATCGATCTCGGGGGCACCGGAGGCGGCACCGATGTTGACGATCGTCCCGCCGTCGCGAACGCTCGCTTGCGAGGCCGCGAAGGTGGCCTTTCCGACGAACTCGTAGACGACGTCGACACCCTGCGGCGCGATCTTGCGGATATGCGCCGCGAGGTCGGCGTCGCTGGAAACCAGCGCGTGGTGCACGTCGGCGCGCAGGGCGTCGCGTTTGCCGGCGGCCGCGGTGCCGATGACCGTGGCGCCCCTAGCCTTGGCCCATCGTGCGAGCAGCAAGCCGACGCTGCTGGACGCGCCCTGCACCAGGATCGTCTCGCCGGCCTGCAGGCGGTGGAACCCGTTCAGTGCGGTCCATGCCGTCAGGCCCTTGGTCAGCACGGTGGCCGCCTGTTCGGTCGTGATGTCATCGGGCAGCTTCACCAGCACCTCGGCGTCGATCAACCGGTCGGCCGCATAGCCGCCCGGCGCCAGGAAATAGGCCACGCGGTCGCCCGCCGCGAACGTCTCGACGCCGGGGCCGACAGCCTCGACCACGCCGGCGCCTTCGACGCCCGGCACCGACGGCAAGGCCACGGGATAGATGCCCTGGCGGAAGATCGTGTCGATGAAATTGACGCCAATGGCGTCGTGGCGCAGGCGCACCTGGCCGGAATCCGGCGCGCCGACGCTGCGGTCTTCCACCTGCAGGACTTCGGGGCCGCCATAGGCGTGGAAACGGATGACTGTGCTCATGATGGGCTCTCTTCAGGACGATAGGGATTTGGGATGGTTGTCAGCAGGGCACCAACGCCGGTGATCTGCATGTCCGAAGAGTAGGGGCGCTCCATCCATCGGAACAGCCTGTTTTTCTAGATGGTTCCCATCTGAAAAGAAGATGAGTCAGGGCAACTGCCGCCGTTAGGCCCGTGTCGATCAAGATCGACGAGGACATCAAGGCGCGTGTGAAACGCTTGGCTGAATCGCGCCAGCGGACGTCTCATTGGTTGAAGCGCGAGGCGATCACTCAATACGTCGACCGCGAGGAAAAGCGCGAGGCGTTCCGCCAAGGCGCGCTAAAAGCCTGGGAAGAGTATCGCGCCACAGGACTCTCAGAAAGTTTGGCTTGGACCTCCGGGCGAAGGGTACCTGATGTCGAGCTCGCACAAGCTGTGCGAGAAATATCCTTGCGTGGTGCTTCTCAGGGAACAAGTGCATGCACCAACCCGCCGGTTGCAGGATGTCTGCCGTACTGCCTGCCGCGCCTAGGGAACCATCTGATCAAGTCCGCCGATGAACGATCGGAACGTTGATCACGCCTCGCAGCCGGAGATCGCCAAGCTGCTCGCGAGCCATGCGGAGTTCCGGCTGCCCGGCTCCTATCCGCGGAAATATTGAAGTCACCATCGAGCGACGCCGGCAGGGCCTGCCCGGCCCCCGGTCTGATCGCCGGGAAGAGAAAGTCCGCTCAGGGGTCTTTCTCCAGCATGCAGTCGATGAAGGCGCGCAGTGCGGCAGGGAAGTGGCGCCGGCTGGGGTGGTACAGGAACAGGCCAGGCCTTGCAATCGACCAGTCGGCGAGAACCTCCACCAGCCGCTCCTGGGCGAGCAGTGCATCGACGCGTTCGCGATCGAAGGCATAGGCGATCCCCAGCCCTTGGAGTGCCGCAGCGACGCCAGTGTCCGAGTGGTTGGTGACCAAGGGTCCTTCCACCGCCACTTCGATCCGCTTGCCCTTTTTTTCGAACTCCCAGCGGTAGGCACTCCCGTCGCCCTGCAGGCGCCAGTTGATGCAGGCGTGGCCGTGCAGGTCGGCGGGGGACCGCGGTTTGCCGCGACGCTCCAGATAGTCCGGGGATGCCACGGCCACCATCTTCACGTCCGGCGTCAAGCGCACCGCGATCATGTCCTTCTCCAGCTTGCCCCCGACGCGGATGCCCGCATCGAAGCGACCGGCGACGATGTCGCTCAGGCCGTTGTCGACCACGATGTCCAGTGTCACTTCCGGGTGCGTCCGGTGAAACCGGCCCAGCCGGGGGCCGATCACCTGCCAGGCGGCCATGCCGAGGGTGTTGATGCGCAGCGTGCCGCGCGTCTGACCCGCCATCGCGCTGGCTTCATTCACCGCATCGGCCATGTCCCGGAAGAGCGGCGCGATGCGCCCGTACAGCTGCGCCCCGGTCGAGGTGGGGGCCACGCTGCGGGTCGTGCGGTTCAGCAGCCGCGTACCCAGCCGCGTTTCCAGCTGTCGGATGGTCTGACTCAGCGCCGAAGCAGACAGCCCCAGATGCTCGGCGGCGCGGGCAAAGCTCGCGCGTTCCACCACGGCAGCAAAGGCCTTGAGCTCGGCAAACTCCGATCCGCGCATTCTGTATTTCCTTCTACATAGCTCGTGAAGATTCTAGGCGATTCACTTATTGATGCTCGACGCGCATCCTGAGGTCTTCACATCCAAGGAGTCGTCACCATGAGTACCCTGATCCTTCCCGCTCCGATCGCCGCCTACTTCGCGGCCGATCGGCAGAACGCCGAGGCCCTGGCCCGCTGTTTCACGCCTCAAGCCATCGTGAAGGACGAGGGCCGCACCCACACCGGCCGCCGCGCCATCCAGGAATGGAAGAGCGCGACATCCACGCAGTACGCGTACACGGTCGAGCCATTTGCGCTGGACCACGCGGGGGAGTTCCTGGTCGTGCGGGCGCACGTGGCCGGCAATTTTCCCGGAAGTCCGGTCGATCTTCGATATCGCGTTCGCCTCGAACGCGGCTTGATTGCGTCGTTGGAGATCACGGCATGAGCTTCGATCTTCAACTCCAGGGCCAGCGCGCGCTGGTCACCGGCGGCACCAAAGGCGTTGGCGCCGCCGTCGTTCAAGGCCTGCGCGACGCCGGTGTGCAGGTGATGACCACGGCCCGCGCCGCGCCCGCGCGGCCCATCGGGGGCGTGGTCCATGTGACCGCCGATCTGGCGACGGCTGAAGGCGCCGCCAAGGTGGCGCACTCGGTGCTCGGGCATTGGGGCGGCCTCGACATCCTGGTGCATGTGGTCGGCGGCTCCAGCGCACCGGGCGGCGGCTTCGCGGCCCTGGACGATGCCCAGTGGCTCGCCGAACTGAACCAGAACCTCATGCCGGCCGTGCGGCTCGATCGTGCGCTGCTGCCCGCCATGCTCGCGCAGGGCTCTGGCGTCATCGTCCACGTCAGCTCGATCCAGCGCCTGCTGCCACTGCCGGAATCGACGACCGCGTATGCGGCGGCCAAGGCGGCCTTGTCCACCTACAGCAAGGCGTTGTCGAAAGAGGTGACGCCCAAGGGCGTGCGCGTGCTGCGCGTGTCGCCCGGATGGATCGAGACCGAAGCGTCGGTGGCGCTGGCCGATCGCCTGGCCCACCAGGCCGGCACGGATTACGAGGGTGGCAAGCAGATCATCATGCAATCGCTCGGCGGCATTCCGCTGGGTCGACCGGCCAGACCGCAGGAAGTTGCCGACTTGATCACGTTCCTTGTGTCACCCCGGGCGGGCTCGATCTCAGGGTCGGAACACCTGATCGATGGCGGGACCGTCCCGACGGTCTAGGCAAGGCCGCGGCCATCACCGGCACGGTACGAAAGCAGCTGGCTGCACACGCGTGCGATGGCGAGGGACTGCGTGCGTGGCAACGCCTCCCGCGCGCCATTGGGACCGGAGATCTTTATTGCGCATCTGCAGCGTGTCACGAAACGCAGTTTTGAAGAACAGCAGTTCTTGCGCGTAAAGCTTCAACTTTGGCGTGATATTCGCAACCCTGTTCAACACGTTCTTTCCTACCATTTCGCTTCTCCCATCCACTCACAGGACATCCCATGAACTCACTGATTCGCAAGCTTTTGATCGCAGCTGCGACAACCGCCAGCATCGTCGGTCCCGGTGGCGGCGCCCATGCCCAACAGGTGCAGGCGAAAAACGTCGTGCTGGTGCATGGCGCCTTTGCCGATGGTTCGGGCTGGCGCGGCGTCTATGACGAGCTCATCGGCCGAGGCTACCGGGTCACCATCGTTCAGAACCCGCTGACGTCTCTGGCCGACGACGTGGCGGCGACGCAGCGCGCGCTCGCGCGCCAGGACGGTCCCACTATCCTCGTGGGTCACTCGTGGGGGGGCACGGTCATCACCGAAGCGGGCATCCATCCGAAGGTGGTGGGTCTTGTCTATGTCTCCGCGCTGTCGCCCGACGCCGGCGAGACCACAAGCGAACAGTACGCGGGATTCACGGCCCCCGACTTCGTGATCGACACGCAGTCGGACGGATTCGGATTCGTCAATCGGGAGAAGTTCAAGATCGGCTTCGCCGGCGATGCCAGCGATGCGGACGCCGCGTTCCTGCGTGATTCGCAGGTGCCGATCAACATGTCGGTGTTTGCGACCAAGCTCAATCACGCCGCATGGCGGACCAAGCCAAGCTGGGCGGTGATCGCGACCGAGGACAGGGCCTTCGACGTCCGGATGTTGCACAAGATGGCCAAGCGCATCGGCGCCACGGTTCAGGAGGTCAAGGCAAGCCATGCGGTATTCATGACCCAGCCGAAGGCAGTCGCCGACGTGATCGATCGAGCTGCCAGGGAGGGAGGGCGCCGGGCCCAGTGATTCCCTTGAATGCGAGATGGCCGTTGCGCGCTCGCTTCATCTAAAGCTTGGCCATCAGCTCTCGAAGCTTCACTTCGTCAGAAGCAATCGCAGCAAGTTCCAGCAGGGTGCGTCTTTGGCTGCCATCCAGCTTCCGCGGACGAAAGTCGATGACGCAGATTGACCCGAGTGCAAAGCCGTCGGGGTCATGGACCGGCGCCCCTGCATAGAAGCGAAAATGGGGGGCACTGGCGACTCCAAGGTTGCAGACTTGCACGGCTCGGCCGTTCACTATCTCGAAGGACGCTGCGGCGTCCCCCAACCGCAAGCGGTTCAAGAAGTTTGTGACTGCGAGCCTGCCGGGCCACGTGCCACCGGATAACCAGCCACCCGCCGAATTTGCGAGGACGGTCCTCGAGCTCAGGGCCAACCAGCGTGGGTGGAATCGAGCCTTCGGTGAAGCGCTAATACACGCGGCCGACCAACGGTCTGAAGGAAACTTGCAGGCCGCGATCTCGGCATTGCGATCTTTTGCCAGCTCATGTCCTTGGAAAGCCTTTGGGGATATAGCGCGCGTCCAGGCAGACAACCTCGAGAAAGACCGGCAGTAGAAAAAGGCCGCGTCCGGCCAAAACCGGCCATCCCGTGCGTTGGCGCAAACCTGCTGGAAAGCGGTCGTTGGACGACTGGGCACCCAGGCATCTCGCTGGCCATCGCCGTAACTACGGCCGATATTCAGCTGGGACAAGTCAAGACGGTAGGTCGCGCCAGTTCCGCGTTTCACAACCCATAGGCGCCGCCCCGGGCGAGCCAATATGCGCAATGCAAGAAGCGCCGCAATTTCGCCAAGCGCGTGGAGGCGAAATTCTTGAATCGAGCCAAGGACTTGTCGCCGCTACATCAGAATGCAGTGGAGCGAGAATGAAGTCGCGAACGCTTTTCTGCCAAATTCGCGAACACATTTCTGCACATAGACGAGTCCGGCTCGTTCGTGGGCTCGAGTCTTCTATTATTTAACATAAGATACATTGCTTCCGAGGCGCATGACCAGACGACGCCCTCGTTTGGTCGATTTTCATCCGGCCGTGTCCAACTGCTGTTTGCGCAAGCGTGTCGCCAGACCGTCCAACCGATCCAGCGATCCCCTCAGTGTGTTTGCCGGTCAAGCACCTCGGAAAGCGCGGTGGCTGCTGGTCGAATCCTCAGAACAGCTCACCCTTGTATTCCGGGATTTCAGCCACCTGCGCTAGCAGCAGGTCCGCCCGCCCGACGACGTAGTCAGCCAGGGTACGCACGAACGCGCGCTCCGCATCCACGTACACCGGCGCTGCTGCCTGCTGCTGTGCCTCTTCCCGGACCCACTCGCACAACTGCCTCAACTCGCGAGCAAACGTGCGCCGCGGAAACCCCAGTCGTTCACAGAAGTCGGCCAGCGCGAACGACTTGACGTCCGCCAACGTGAATTCGTCGCCGAAGGCCATCGCCAGCTCGTGATCGATTCGCTGGCCGTCATACACGGCGACACTGACGAGGTCGTAAAAGGGCGCAACGGTGAAGGTATCGCCTTGCCCAAAGAAGGAGATGTTCTTGCCATGTGCATCGCTGTTGCCTAGCAGCAGCGTGGTGATCGCCCATACGGCCAACTGTCGGATGCCGACAGCGGCGTTCGACATGTAGGGCCGGAGCGTGGACAGGGCCTGGAAACTGGCGCCGTCGCGAATGTGCCGCACGTCTTCGCCATTGCCCAGAGCGCGCTCGTACTTGGCGGCCACGGGTAGGTTGAGGGCCTGACATCCGTCGATAACGTGGCGCCGCTGGACGTTTGCATCGACACGCACTCGGTCAAAGCGCGCCACGCACAAGACCGGCGCCGGAACCCGCAGGATCTCCACCTCGGCCGCCCAGTTCTCTCTCAGCCGCCGCTGCCCGAGCCGGTTGATCAGTTGCATGCAGAAATGCTCATTGGCCACCATGCAGGGCAGGTTGTCATTGAGAGGCTCTGGCTTGAGGATGTGCGTCGATGACAGCGAACCATCCGCCAGGAACAAGGCATCACCCTCGCGCAGCACCAGCAGTTTGTCTTGATAGCCGGCCACCGACATGCGCACCTTGCCGTCCCATACGGCGAATGGCACGCGAGTGCGGTCATCGATGCGTTGCTGCAGTTCCGCGACCTCCACGGGTCGGCGCACCGCCATCCCCTCCTCTGGCAGTTGGCCCGCCGGCACAAAACACAGAGCGCCCGCCGTCTCCCGGCCCAAGACCCGGATGAGTCCGAACAGGTTGGTCTTTTGAACGTTGGTGAAATTGGCAACGACATCCAATGCCCGTCCCTCTGGCAACAGGTTGTCGATGTAGCGCCGCACAGCCACGTGCGACACCTCGCCGTCGAACGGGATATGCGGCGTGAGCTGGAATCGGCCGGGATGCTGGCGCCACGCCGGGCTGTAGGCGAAGCTGAGCCGGTCATCCTCTGGATCGAAGGCCACACGCCCGACGTGATCGCTGGCACAAAACACATCCAGCGCACGATCAAGGCTGCCTCCGGGCTGCTCATCGCTCACTCGGAGTCCCTCAGCGCCGCATCCCTGAATCTCAAGGCCTGACTCTTGGGAACCACCAGCATCTCCAGTCCGAGCCCCTCCAGGACCTTCAGCAAGCGGTCCGTCGTGACCGGCTTTCCGTTTTCCAACCGAGAAAGCATGTCCGCAGAGACCCCGATAAACGCGGCAGCATCATCAATACGCAGCCGACCTCGCGCCCGCGCACTGCGCACGGTCAAGCCCAAGTCCTCCAAAGTTCTGATCTGAGGATTGCCGCTGAGGCTTTCTTGGGGAAGATGCCGTGCCATGGTTCACTTATTGTTCCGCATTAACGAAACTATAGCACTTTGAGCGCGTTTGTTGATATTGTTCCGTAAAAGCGAAACTAAACTGTAAAACACTTTGTCGGGGGATTTATTTCGCTTTGACGAAACAATCGACCACCCCGTCGCTGGTCACTCCATCGATGGCCCCGCTTTCTTGTGCCCATCAGGGCCAGCGGGTAGATCCGCCTGCACAACAGGCCGGATATAAGACTGCAGCCCTGCCTCCTGAATCTTCACACAGCGAGTTCTTGTAATCCGGGGGCGTCCATTCCATTAACGCCTCGCGCAGATGCCCACAAGGCACTCATACGACGCAATGCTCGGACATGACGACCGGAGCCATAGGCTCGGCACGGATCCACAACTATCTTTGACCGGCAATTTCGGGACGGCTCCAGTCGCCATGCGAAACAGGTCTCGAAGCGCCTTCGCCACACGCGCCAGAAGCGCTGGAATAGACGGATGCAGGTGGACCACTGACCGCTCTTGAGGCTGTGCCCCATGAGCCAGGAACGGCTTGTGCGCAGGCACATCAGAGCGTTCGGCTACTCCTCCGGGCGTATGCCGATCGCCGGCAGCAGCTCTGCATAGAACTTCCAGTCGGCCTGAATGGCGCGCTCCAGTTGTGCCGGCGTGCGCCAGTCGGGCATGGCGCTGATACGCTGCAGCCGTGCCTGCGTCTCGGGCTCCTGCAGGAGGGCTTGCAAGGCTTTCGAGATGCGCTCGTTGATCGCGGCGGGCGTGCCCTTGGGCGTGAACAGGCCCCAGCCCGGTCCCTCGGGCCGCTTCACCGGGATGCCGGTCTCCGACAGGCTGGGCACGGCGGGCAGCTCCGGATGGCGAACGGCGCTAAAGGCGGCCAGCGGCACCACCCGCCCGACCTTGGCCAGGGGCACGGCGGCGCCGTCGATCAGCACATCGACCTGCCCGCCGGCGAGTGCGGTGGCCGCGTCGGCCGAGCCCTTGAACGGCACATGGAGCATGTCGATGCCGGTCTCGCGCTTGAGGATCTCACCCGCGATGTGGCCGAAAGAGGCCTGACCTGCCGAGCCGTAGGTCAGCTTGCCCGGGCGCGCCTTCGCCAGTGCGACCAGTTCGGGCAGGCTCGCCGCGCCCAGGTCCTTGCGCACCGCCACCACCGACAGGTATTCGGCGATGCCCCCCAATGGCTCGAAACTGCGCTTCGGGTCGTACGGCAGCTTGCTGCGCAGATGCGGCAGCACCGTGAACGCGGTCACGGCGCCCAGCAGCACGGTGTAGCCGTCCGGCGCCGCGCGGGCCGCGAGTTCGGTGCCGATCTGCGTGGTGCCCCCGGGCTTGTTGTCGACGATGACGGTCGCGCCGAGCTTCGCGCCCAGCCGCTCCGCCACCAGCCGCCCCAGGTTGTCGCTGGTGCCGCCAGGTGGATAGGGAACGATCAGCCGGACCGGCTTGTCGGGCCAGGCCCCTTGGGCCGCCGCGGGCACCGCGAACGCCGCAAGGCTGGCGCCCATGACGCCAAGGAGCGCGGGCACGAGAAACTTCTTCAGCATGGCGCGCTCCCGGTTTCACTCGACGTGGATGTTGGCACGCACGATCAGCTCCTTGAAGAAGGTGCTGTCGCCCTTGATCTGCGCCGCGAAGGCGGCCGGCCCGACGTACTCGGGGTACTGGCTCATCTTGAGCAGCAGTTGGCGCGCCTCGTCGGTCGCCAGGATCTTCTCGACCTCAGCCGCCATGCGCTCGACCATCGCCTTGGGCGTACCCTTGGGCGCGAAGAGGCCGAACCAGCTGCGGGTGTCCAGGTCGTAGCCCTGCTCGCGGATGGTGGGCACGTCGGGCAGCTCCGGATGGCGCTTCTTGCTCAGCACCGCAATCGCCTTGACCTTGCCCGCCTTCACCTGCGTGAGACTCACGGGGTCGTAGATCATGTCGATGCGCCCGCCCATGAGGTCCGACAGCGCCTCCGCCGAGCCCTTGTAGGGCACGTGCAGCATCTGGATGCCCGCCGCGTTGTCGACCATCTCCCCCGCCAGGTGCGTTGCGGTCGCCGGGCCCGCCGAGCCGAAGGTGTACTTGCCGGGCGCCTTGCGCGCGGCCGCCACCAGCTCCTTGATGTCGTTGAAGGGCGCGTCCTTGCGTGCGGTCGCAATGGAGTAGCTGCCAGTGAGCTGCGCGATCGGCACGAAGTCGGTGAAGGGCTGGTAGTTCACCTTGCGCAGGTGCGGCGTGATCGCGAACACCGCCGTCGGCGCCACCATGAAGGTGTAGCCATCGCCCGCGGAGCGCGCGGCGAGTTCGGCGCCGATGGTGGCGCCGGCCCCGCCCTTGTTGTCCACCACCATGGGCTGCCCCAGGGCCGCGCCCAGCTTGTCGGCGATGAACCGGCCGATGGCGTCGGAGTTGCCGCCGGCCGGATAGGGAACGATGACGCGCATCGGCTTGTTCGGCCACGGCGCCTGGGCGAACGCATGCGGTGCGGCGAGCAGCGAGAGGGCTGCTGCGAGCGGCAGCAGGAGGGATCGGATCGGGAAAGACATGGTGGGCGCTTCCAGGTCTTCGGCTTCAGCGGCCCGCGTACACGGCGGCGCGCTTTTCGCGGAAGGCGGCCATGCCTTCCTTGATGTCCTCGCTCTCGCGCACCACGTTGAGCTGGCGCAGCGTCTCGGACATGGCCTCGGCCGGGCTCTTGGCCAGCACATGCTGGTTGACGAAGCGCTTGATGGTGGTGAGCACCAGCGGCGCCGACTTGGCCAGCGCCTCGGCCTGCTCCATCGCCACTTCCACCTGCTTGCCCACCGGCACCACGTCGGTGGCCAGGCCCACGTCGTAGGCGCGTCTGGCCTCCACGGTGCGGCCCAGCAGCATGATGTCCATCGCCACCTTGTGCGGAATGCGCGCGGCCAGGCCGGCGATCATGCCGCCGGTGAAACCCAGGCGCGCCTCGGGGTACGAGAACTTCGTGTTCTCGGCCGCCACCAGCAGGTCGCACATCATGGTCAGCACCATCGCGCCGCCGACCACCCAGCCGGCCGTGGCCGCGATGATGGGCTTGTCGGTGGTGAAGCCCGAGCCCGGGATGCAGCGCCACAGCTCGGGCAGGTTGCTCACGTCGGCGCCCGACGAGAAGGAGTCGTTGCCGGTGCCGGTGATGACCGCCACGCGCTGCTCGGACGCATCGAACTCCGCGAAGCCGGCCTGCAGCTCGAGCGCCGTGTCCTTGCAGATGGCGTTCTTGCGCGCCGGGCGATTGATGGTGAACAGCGTGACCTTGCCGTGCTGCTCGATGGTGATCTGTGCCATGAAGTCGTCTCCTTTTTTGAATCGATGAAAAATCAGGCGCGGCCGATGCGCGCGCGCGCGTCCACCGCCACGGCGCCCTGGCCCGCGAGCCGCACCTTGAGCGGGTTGACCTCGATCTCGAAGTCTTCGCCCGGCGCGGCGGATTGCGACAGGTCGTGGGCCAGCCAGCCGAGCCGCACGATGGCGTCGACCACCGCATCGACGTCGAGCGCGCCGCGGCCGCGATAGGCCCCCAGCAGCGGCGCCACCTTCAGCGTCTCGACCGCGCGGCGGGCGCTGGCCGCGTCGACCGGCGCCGGCAGCACCGCGACGTCCTTGAGCAGTTCGACCAGCACGCCGCCAGCGCCCACGACGACCTGCGCGCCGAACTGCGCGTCGTGGCGCGCGCCGATGATCAGCTCCAGCTCGCCCGACTCCTGCGCCTGCAGCGAATAGCCTTCGATGCGGGCGTGCGGCGCCGCCTCGGCGATGCGCGACTGCATGCGTGCGAAGCGCTCGCGCAGATCGTTCGCATCGGCAATGCCCAGCGCCACGCCGCCCACGTCCGATTTGTGCGCGATGTCCGGCGACACCACCTTGAGCACGAGCGGAAAGCCCAGCGACCCGGCCGCGTCCACCGCTGCGTCCGCGCTGCGCACCAGCACTTCGCGGTTCACGGGCAGGCCGGCCCGGCCGACCAGCGCCTTGGAAGCCGCTTCGCCCAGCAGCCCCGCGGCGGGTCGCTCGAAAGCGTAGCCGTGTGCGGGGCGCACCGGCGCGGCCGGCTCCCGGAAGTCGGACCACGCCTTCCATCCCTTGAGCACACTCATCGCTTCGGCCAGCGTGTCGACATACGGCAGCCCGCGTTCCACGAGGTGCGCGCGCGCGGGCACGGCCACCCGCCCCGGCAGCATCACATAGAGGGTCGGCTTGCCGCCGGCCGCCGGCTTGTCCGCGCCGTCAGCCAACTGACGCGTCAGGCCCGGCACGTCAGGTGCGGTCGTGAGCACCATCAGGCCGAGGTCGGTGGCGGGATCGGCCAGCGCCAGCTCGGCCGTGACCACACCCAGCTCGTCGGTGCCTTCGTGCTTGCGCCCGCCCACATCGATGGGGTTGGCCGCCTGCCCTTCGGAATAGTGCTCGGCCAGTCCTTCCGCGGTGGCCGCACCGAAGCGCGCCAGCGGAATGCCCGCGTGCGAGAGCTGGTCGGCCGTGATCGCGCCGCCGCCGCCCGAGGTGGTGATCACCGCCACGTTGCGCACCGCACGGCGCGGATAACGCACCATGGCGCGCGCCAGGCTCAGCATGTCGAGCGGGTCGTCCAGCATCACGACGTTCTCGCGCTCGCACACGGCCTTAAGCGCCGCGAAGTCGCCCGCCAGGCTGGCGGTGTGCGAGTACGCGGCGCGGCTGCCGTCGGCCGTGGCGCCCGCCTTCACCATGAGCCAGGGCTTGCCCGCGGCCCGTGCGCGGCGCGCCAGTTCGACGAAGCGCTGCGGCGACTTGATGCCTTCCACGTAGCTGCAGATGACCTGGGTACGCTCATCCTCGATCAGGAACTCGATGAAGTCGTTCAGCTCCAGGTCGGCCTGGTTGCCCACCGAGACGCAGTGCGAAAAACCGATGCCCATGCCGTGCGAGCGGTCGAACAGCGTGCCCATCAGTGCGCCGCTCTGACTGATGAAGCCGATGGGCGCCTCGATCAGGTGGTCGACATTGAGCGCCGGCGACGAGCACAGCACCAGCTTGTTGACGGGGCTGATCAGGCCCAGGCAGTTGGGCCCGATCAGGCGCATGCCGTGCGCGGCGGCCACCGCCACGACCTCGCGCTCCAGCGCCAGCCCCTCGGGGCCCGCATCCGAGAACTTGGATGTGATGATGATGCCGGCCTTGGCGCCGCGCTCGGCGCAGGCCGCGATCTCGCCCTTCACCTTGTCGCGCGGCAAGGCCATGATGACCATGTCGGGCGCTGTCGGCGTGGCGCTGACGCTGGGAAAGGTCTTGATCCCGAACAGCGAATCGCGCCCGGGGTTGATCGGATACACCGCACCCGCGTAGCGGTGGTGCAGCAGGGTCTTGTAGAGACGGCCGCCGAATTTGGTCTGGTCTTCCGAGGCGCCGATGACCGCGACGGAGCGTGGGTTGAGCAGTGTCTTGAGCGAGTGAGAGGACGGATCGAGCGTCACGGTGGGAGTCCTTGCAGAGAAATGGGGAAAGGTTCGGGCGTCACGGCCATCAGCCCCGCTTTTGCGCGGCGCGGTAGGCGGCGATGCGGTCGCGCAGCCCTGCCCGTGCGGCCGAGCGCACCAGGCGCATCAGGTCCTGGGCGTCGCCCGCGTCGCCGCGCGGGCGACGGCCGGCGGCATCGATGGCTTCGTGGATGCCGCGCTGCGTGGGCGCATCGAGCCGGCGCGAGCGGGCCGCCAGCTGTGCCAGCGCTTCGTCCAGCGCCTCGGGTGCCAGACGGCGCGTGGCCAGGCCGGCCTCGAAGGCGATGTCGTCGCCGAACTGCATGCCGCTTTCGATCCACTCGCGCGTGCGCGTGGCGCCCACGGCGTCGGCCAGCCGCGCCGTGCCCAGCACCAGGCCGAAGGCGGCCCCCGGAAAGGCGAAGGTGGTGTCGCCCACGGTCCAGCGCTCGGCACAGGCGCAGAAGATGTCGGCGCCCGCGCCCGTGGTGCGGCCGTGAGCGATCGCGAGCGTGGTGAACGGCGCTGCATGCAGCGCCTGCAGCAGCAGCTCCACGCGGGTGAAGCGCGCCAGCAGGCTGTCGTCGGTTTCCTCGTCGAGCGCCGACAGGTCGAAGCCGGTGCAGAAATGCCGCCCCTCGCCCGAGAGAACGAACAGGCGCACCTGCGCCTGGCGGGCCGCTTCCACAGCCTGGGCCAGTTCCTCCACCAGCGCGCCCGACAGGGCATTGCCCTTGTCCGCGCGCTGGAGCACCACGTGCATCACGTCTTCGCGATGCCCGATGCGCAGTGTTTGCGTCATGCCTTGTCCCGTGCCCACAAGTTGGGGACCAGCGCATTCGAGTAGCCCGACACGAAGGCCTTGATCTCGCCGGTCTGCGGCACGAACACGTGGCGCGCGATGCGCCCGATGTTGCCGCCGTACAGGTGGATGCTGATGGACACGCGGTCGTCGAAGGCGTTGCGCACCACGTGGATGTCGCCGACCTCCGGCGAGACGATGTCGAGGTCGCCCGGGCGCAGCGTCACTTCGTCGCCCTGCGCCACGAGCCGGCCGTCCGCGCTGCGCGCGTAGCGCTGGCCGCACTCGGCGCCGCGCAGCATGCCGATGATTCCCCACACCGTGTGGTCGTGCACCGGCGTCTTCTGGCCCGGCCCCCAGACGAAGCTCACGAGCGAGAAGCGGTCCAGCGGATCGCCGTACAGCAGGTGCTGCTGGTAGTACTGCGGATGGCTCGCCGTCATGGCCTCGGGCAGCCAGTCGTCCTGGGCCACGAGTGCGCGCATCAGGGGCGTCGCACGTTCCAGCAGCTGCGCCTCGGCAAGCGGGCCTTCGCTGGCCAGCCGCGTCATCGCGGCGACGAACTCGAGAAGCCGGGCGGTCATCAGGCGTCCACCCGCGCAAAACTCTGGCGCACTTCCTCGGTGTGCTCGCCGAGCGCGGGCGGCGTGCGCCGGATCGGAAAGCCCTTGCCGTTCAGCCGGATGGGCGATGCGAAGGTGCGCGTCTGGCGGCCGTTGGGCAAGGTCAGCGGCTGCACCCATTCCATGTACGCGGTCTGCGGATCGGCCAGCGCAGCGGCGTAGTCGTTGATGCGGGCATGCGGCACGCCCGCGGCGTTGAAGGCGTCGATCCAGTGCGCGACCGGCTGCCGGGTGAACACGGTCTCCAGGATGTCCTTGAGTGCGCCCTGGTTGCGCGCCCGGTCGGTGGTGCTGACAAAGCGCGGGTCGGCCGCGAGTTCGGGCATGCCCACCACGCGGCACACGTCGAGCCAGAGCTTGTGGTTGCCGGCCGCGATCGCGAAGTAGCCGTCGCCCGCCTGGAACGCCTGGTAGGGCGCATTGCGCGGATGGGCCGAACCCAGTTTCACCGGGCTGCGACCGTTGCCGAAGTACTCGCTGGTCTGCAGCGCCGCGATGCCCAGCGTGCAGCCGAACATCGGCACGTCGATGTGCGCGCCCTGCCCGCCCGCGCGCACGCTCGCCAGCGCTGCCGCGATCGAGAAGGCGGCGTACAGGCCCGAGGCGAAATCCGACAGCGGCACGCCGCATTTCACGGGCGCGCCGTCCGGCTCGCCGGTGATGCTCATGACACCGGCCGCAGCCTGCACCGTCAGGTCGAAACCGCCCTCCCCCGAGCGCGGGCCGCTCTGGCCATAGGCGGAAATCGAGCAGTACAGCAGTTGGGGCTTGCTCTGGGCAAAGCTCGCATAGCCCAGGCCCAGCCGGTCCATCACGCCGGGACGGTTGTTCTCGACCACCACGTCGGCATCCAGGATGAGCTGGCGCGCCAGCGCCAGGTCGGCCGGCGCCTTCAGGTCGAGCGCCACCGAACGCTTGTTGCGATTGAGCGCCGCGAAGTTCTCGCTGTAGCCCTCGTTCAGCGGCGGCCACTGGCGCAGGCCGTCGCCCGCCGGCGGCTCGACCTTGATCACGTCGGCGCCCATGTCGGACAGCAGCATGGTCGAGAACGGGCCCGAGGCGGTGGAACAGAACTCGACGACGCGAACGCCGGACAAGGGCAATGGAGCTGGCACGGAAGAGGTCATGGAAAGGAAGGAACCGGTACGGGGAAAAGAGAAAGGTGTCGTTCTTGCGCGGTGTGGCGCACACCCGGCGGCATGATGGAAGGCATGCTAAGCAGTTCCGAAATGAAAAACAAAAGTTCTGTTATGTAGAACATGAGTGCGAGATGCCGGGCGCCTCACCCCGCGATGGCCGCGGCCAGCAGGTGCCGCGCCTCGTGCGAACGCACCTCGCCCGCGACGAGCTGCGCGCGCGTGAGCACCTCGACGAAACGCCCGCCCACCATGAAGGCGATGTGGTCGCACATGTGCGCCACCACGCGCAGGTCGTGGCTCACCATCACGAAGGCCTGCCGGTGCTCGCGGCGCAGGCGCGACAGCAGGTTCAGCACCTCGGCCTGCACCGACACGTCGAGCGCCGACGTGGGCTCGTCGAGCAACAGCACCTTCGGCTGCACCAGCAGCGCGCGAGCAATGCACACCCGCTGGCGCTGGCCGCCGGACAGCTGCCCCGGAAACCGAAAGCGCACCGTGGGCGGCAGCGCCACCGTGCGCAAGGCCTCGGCCACGCGCCGGTCGTGCGCGTCCATGCGGTGCACCACCAGCGGTTCGCGCAGGGCCTCGTCGATGGTGTGCGTGGGATTGAGCGCGGCCAGCGGGTCCTGGAAGACCATCTGCATGGCGCGCCGGTCGGCCAGGCTGCGCCGATGGCCGATGGCCTCGCCCATGATCTCGATGCGGCCGCGCCAGTCGGTGTCGATGCCGGCGATGGCGCGCAGGATGGTGCTCTTGCCGCAGCCCGATTCGCCCACGATGCCCAGGCTGCCGCCCCGCGCGACATCGAAGGACACGCCGGAAACCACCGCCGCATTGCCGCGGCGCACCACCAGGTCGGACACGCTCAGTGCCATCGGATTCAGTTCAGCCATGCGGGGTCCCTCTCGAGCACGGGCAGCGCCTCGCCCAGGTGGTCCAGCGAAGGCCGGCAGGCCATCAGGCCGCGCGTGTAGGGGTGCGTGGCGGCCAACGCCATGCCGCCGGCCGACAGCTCTTCCATCACGCGGCCTGCGTACATGACGATCACGCGGTCGGCGTAGCGAGCCACCAGGTCCAGGTCGTGGCTGATGAGGATCAGGCCCATGCCGCGCAGGCGCACCTGTTCGTCGATCAGCGCCAGCATGTGGTGGCGCACCACGGCGTCCAGCGCCGACGTGGCCTCGTCGGCAATCAGCAGGTCGGGCTCGGCCGACAGCATCATCGCGAGCATTGCGCGCTGCGCCATGCCGCCCGAGACCTGGTGCGGATACAGGTCCGCGACCCGCTCCGGCTCGCGGATATGCACCTCGGCCAGCAGGTCGCGCACGCGCTGGCGCACGCCCTGCCGAGGCACCTTGCCGTGCAGGCGCAGCATCTCGGCCAGTTGCCGGCCGATGGTCATCAGCGGGTCGAGCCCCTGTCGCGGGTCCTGCACCACCATGCCGATGCGGCGCCCGCGCAGGGCGCGCTGGGCGCGCGCATCCAGGCCCAGCAGGTCCTGCCCTTCGAGCCGCATGCGGTCGGCGCTGACGCTCGCGCTGGCCGGCAGCAGGCCCAGCAGCGAGCGGAAGGTGATGGACTTGCCCGACCCGGATTCGCCGACCACGGCCAGGCGTTCGCGCCCCATGCGCAGGCTCACGCCGCGCACCGCCTCCGTGCGGCCTTGCGGCGTGTCGAACGCGATGCGCAGGTTGTCGATCTCCAGCAGCGGCGTCCCCCCCTGGCTGGCCGTGTGTGTGGCAACGGTGTTCATGCGGCTCTCACTTCACGCCCGGATCGACGACATCGCGCAGCGCGTCGCCGAGAAAATTGAAACCCAGGCTCAGGGCCAGGATCAGCAGACCCGGCAGGGTCGACACCCACCAGGCCTCGAAGACGATGGCGCGCCCCTCGGCCACCATGGCGCCCCATTCGGGCGCGGGTGGCGGCAGGCCCAGGCCGAGAAAGCCCAGGCCCGAGGTGATCAGCACGATGCCCGGCGCGTCGAGTGCCGCGCGCACCACCGCCGAGGGCAGGCACAGCGGCAGCGCATGGCGCAGCAGCAGGCGCAGGCGCGAAACACCCAATGCGCGCGCCGCCTGGATGAACTCCGCCTGGCGCACCGCCGCCACTTCGGCCCGCGCCACGCGCGCATACGGCGGCCAGCCCGTCAGCGCGATGGCGATGACGGCGGTCCACAGGCCGGTGGCGAGCGTGGCCGCCACGGCGATCGCGAGGATCAGCCGGGGGAAGGCCATGAACACGTCGGCCAGCCGCATCAGCACCGCGTCGACCCAGCCGCCCCACAGGCCCGCCGCCGCGCCGATCAGCAGCCCGGCAGGCACGCTCGCCAGCAAGACGAGCAGCACGATGGCCAGCGTGGGCCGGGCGCCGAAGACCAGCCGCGACAGCATGTCGCGCCCCAGCGTGTCGGTGCCCAGCCAGTGCGCGGCCGAAGGCGGCAGCAGCCGCTCGCCGAGCGACTGCGCCGCCGGGTCGGCCAGCGGCAGCAGCGGCGCCCCCAACGCGACCAGCGCGATGAAGCCCACGACGACCAGGCCCGCCACGCCGATCGGATGGCCCAGCAGTCGCCGCAGCAGCCTGTAGACCGCGCCCAGGCGGGCCTGTGTGCGGGTGGCGGGCGTGTCCGAGGCGAGCCAGCGCACGGAAGCGGTGAGATGGTTCATGGTCGATGCGTCCTCGGGTCGAGCGCCGACTGGATCAGCTCGCTCGCGATGTTGACCAGCATGAAGATCAGGCCGACCAGCAGCGTCGCGGTCAGCACGGCCGGGATGTCGGCGGCGAACAGCGAGTCGGTGATGTACATGCCCAGCCCGGGCCAGGCGAAGACGGTCTCGGTCAGCACGGCGCCCTCCAGCAGGTAGGCATAGGTCAGCGCGATCACCGCGAGGATCGGGCCGGCCGCGTTGCGCAGCGCATGCCGCCACAGGATGGCGGATTCGCTCAGGCCCTTCAGGCGCAGCACCGTGGTGTAGTCCTGGCGCAATTGCCACAGCAGGAAGCTGCGCGTCATGCGCGTCACGTAGCCCAGCGCCACCAGGCCCAGCAGCGTGGCCGGCAGCACGATGTGCGACAGCGCGTTGCCGAAGGCCTCCCACTCGCCCGCGAGCAGGGTGTCGACCAGCATCAGCCGCGTGACCTCGGGCACCGAATAGCGGTAGGCCACGTCCAGCCGGCCCGGCCCCCCGACCCACCCCAGGTTGGCGTAGAACACCAGCAGCCCGACGATGCCCAGCCAGAAGATCGGCACCGAGTGCCCCGCGAGCGACGCCACGCGCGCCAGGTGGTCGGGCAGCCGCCCGGCATGCTGCGCGCACAGCACGCCCAGCGGAATGCCGGCGAGCACGCCGATCACGATGGCGAGCGTCGCCAGCTCGAAGGTGGCCGGAAAGTAGCGCAGGATGTCTTCGGCAATCGGGTTGCCCGTGACCAGCGACTTGCCGAAATTGCCGCGCACCATGTCGCCGACGAACAGCGCGAACTGCTGCGCCACCGGACGGTGCAGCCCCATCTCGCGATACACGCGGTCGTACAGCTCCTGCGGCGCACGGTCGCCCACGACGCGCAGCACCGGGTCGGCGGGCAGCACGCGACCGAGCAGGAAGGTGACCAGCAGCAGCCCGGCCAGCGTGATGAACACCGTGAGCAGTGTCGAGGCCAGCCAGCGCGCACGGCGGCGCCACGCGGCGCGCGCGGGCATCGCCGCAACAGCGGGCGGCGGCTCGACAGGCACGGGAATGTCGGCGGGCTGCTGCGGCTGCATCGCCATCTCGCCCGCGCTCATTTCTTCTCGACGATGTGGTACGGCGTGGAGTCGAAGGTCACGGCGCCGCTGTAGTTCTGCACGTTCTTGCGCATCGCGATGGGCTCGACCTTCTGCACCATGAAGACGAACGGCGAGTCGTCGCGCGCCACGCGCTGCAGCTCGCCGTAGCGCTTCATGCGCTGCGACGGATCGACCTCGTGCGAGGCTTCCTCGGTCTTCGCGGTCAGCTGCGGGATCAGCCAGCGGTTGCGCCAGGCGGCGTTCTTGTTGGCGACACCCTCGGCGTTGTCGGTGTTGCGCGTGAAGAACTCGATGGTCGAGCTCGGGTCCGAATAGTCGGGCGCCCAGACGAACACGATCATGTCGTGGCGGCGCTCGCGGTAGCGGGTCAGCACCTGCGAAGGCTCGGCCACGCGCAGGTCGAGCTTGATGCCGGCCTGGCCGAAGGTCGACTGCAGCGACTGCGCGATCTCGCGGTAGGGCGTGGCCGCCATCGCATCGACCGACACCGTGAAGCCGCCGGCCAGCCCCGCCTTGGCGAGCAGTGCCTTGGCCTTGGCCACGTCGAGCTTGTAGGGCTGCTCGGGCAGGGCGCCGGCCACGCCCTGCGCCACCGGCGACTGGTTGACCTTGTACTGCCCGCGAAACAGCTGGTTGGCAATGCCTTCGTAGTCGACCAGCCAGCGCACCGCCTGCCACACCTCCGGCTTGGCGAGGTTCGGGTTGGCCTGGTTCAGCGCCAGGTAGAACACGGTGCCGCGCGGCACCTGCACCACCTTCAGCTCGGGCTTCGACGCGATGGCCTGCACCTGGTCGGGGTTCAGGTCGGCGGCCACATCGACGTCGCCCTTTTCCAGCAGCAGGCGCTGCGCCGCCGCCTCCGCCACGTGCCGCACGATCACGCGCTTGATGCGCGGCGCCGTGCCGCCCGCATAGCCGGGGAAGGCCTCGATCACCACCGCGTCCTTGGCTTTCCATTCGACCAGCCGGTAGGCGCCGGCACCCGCCGAACGGGTGCGCAGCCAGGCATTGCCCAGGTCGCCGTTCTGCGCATTGGCCATGACCAGCTTGCTGTCGACCACCGAGGCGATGGCGGCGCTGAGCGCACTGAGCACCAGGTCGATGGCATAGGGCTGGTCGAACGACACCACCAGCCTGTCGCCCTCGGCGCGCACCTTCTGCTCGACGTTGTCCTTCGACCAGCCGAACTGGCGCAGGATGATCGACGGCGGCTTGCCCAGCAGCACGCCGCGGCGCAGCGAGAACGCGGCGTCCTCGGCGGTGAGCGGGTTGCCCGACTGGAACTTCAGCCCCTGCCTGATCTTGAACACCACCTGCCGTCCGTCGGCCGAAGCCTCCCAGCTCTCGGCCGCGCCCGGAATGATCTTCTGGAAGTCGCGCGGGTCGTGCTGCACCAGCCGCAGGTAGAGATTGTTGAGCGTGTCGCCCGAGGCGATCTCGAAGGCCTCCTGCGGGTCGAGCGAAAGAAAGGCGCTGATGTCGCGCGCGACGACGAGCGTGTCCGCCGGCGTGGCGGCGTGCGCGCCGCCCAGGGACACCAGGGCCGAGAACACGACGGCCTTGAGGGCATGTTTCATGGGATTTCCTTTGAAGCGGAGAGAAGGGATCGGGGTGCGCAGCCGGCTCATTCGCACGTTCTCAGTCCATCTGCGTCACCAGCTTGGTGACCAGGTAGCCGTCGAAGGTCTCGGTGCCGCCTTCGCTGCCCATGCCGCTGTCCTGGATGCCGCCGAAGGGCAGCTCCGGCAGGCCCTGGCCGAAGTGATTGATATTGACCATGCCGGCCTCGATGCCGTTCTGGATACGCAGCGCGCGCTTGCTGGAGCCCGTGAAGGCATACGACGACAGCCCGTAGGGCAGGCTGTTGGCGCGGCCGATGGCCTCGTCCAGTTCCTTGAACGGCACGCAGGCCGCCACCGGTCCGAAGGGCTCCGACTGCATGATCCGCGCGTCGTCGGGCGGAGCGACGATCACCGTGGGCGCGAAGAAATGGCCGGTGTCGCCGATGCGTTCGCCGCCGACCTCGATGCGCGCACCGCGCTCGCGTGCGTCCTGCACGAAGTCGGCCATGGCGCTCACGCGGCGCGCATGCGCCAGCGGGCCCATGGTGGTGCCCGGCGCGATGCCGGCGCCGACCTTGACGCCGCGGCTGGCCTCGGTGAAGCGCGCCATGAAACGGTCCCAGGCTTTCTCCTGGATGAAGAAGCGCGTCGGCGACACGCAGACCTGCCCCGCGTTCGTGAACTTGAAGGCCGCCAGCATGGCGGCGGCGCGCTCGATCTCGGCGTCGTCGCAGACGATCACCGGCGAGTGCCCGCCCAGTTCCATCGTGATGCGCTTCATGTGGCTGCCCGCCAGCGCCGCCAGCTGCTTGCCCACCGGCACCGAGCCGGTGAACGAGACCTTGCGCACGATGGGCGAGGCGATCAGGTACTCGGACACCTCGTGCGGAACGCCCCACACCACGTTGAGCACGCCCGGCGGCAGGCCGGCTTCATGGAACAGCCGCGCGATGGCCACCACCGCGCTGGGCGAACCCTCCGGGCCCTTGAGGATGATGGTGCAGCCCGCGGCAATGGCGGCCGCGATCTTGCGAATGGCCTGGTTGTACGGAAAGTTCCAGGGCGTGAAGGCGGCGCACACGCCGATGGGCTCGCGCAGCACCAGCTGGCGCACGTTGGGCAGGCGCGGGGGTACGACCCGGCCGTAGATGCGCCGGCCTTCCTCGGCGTGCCAGTCGCAGTGGTCCGCGCAGCGCATCACCTCGCCCACCGCCTCGGCCAATGGCTTGCCCTGGTCGAGCGTGATGTTGCGGCCGATCTCCTTGGCACGCGCGCGGCTCAGTTCGCCGACCTTGCGCAGGATGGCGCCGCGCTCCATCGGCGAGACGGTGCGCCAGCTCTCGAAGGCGCGCTGCGCGGCGGCCAGCGCGCGGTCGAGGTCGGCCCGGCTGGCGTGCGGCAGGCGGCCGAGCCGCTCGCCCGTGGCGGGGTCGAACACGTCCTGCTCGACGCGGCCCTCGCCTTCGAGAAACTCGCCGTCGATGTAGAGGGAAAGTGTTTCGTACATGGTGTCTCCTTCGGTGCTTTCTGAAAGGCCGGCGCGGCCATGCGCTGCCCGCCGGCGTGGATCGTTTGCTGCGCTGCCCTGCCCTTCCCTGTCCGTGCTGCCCCGTGCGCTTGTCCGGCTCACGCCCGCAGGGGTTCGGCCGCTTGGGCTTGCGCGCGCCGCTCCCAGGCCAGCCCCGGCATGGCGTCGAACAGGCTGCGGGTGTAGGGGTGCTTTGGGGCGCGCGCCACCGCCTCGACGGTGCCGGTCTCGACGATGCGGCCCTTGTGCATGACCGCGATGCGGTCGCAGATCTGGCTGGCCACGCGCAGGTCGTGCGTGATGAACAGCATCGACAGGCCGAGCCGCGCGCGCACGTCGCGCAGCAGCGCCAGCACCTGCTGCTGCACCGACACGTCGAGCGCCGACACGGCCTCGTCCGCCACGATCAGCCGCGGCTGCATCACGAGTGCGCGCGCGATACCGATGCGCTGGCGCTGGCCACCGCTGAACTCGTGCGGGTAGCGCTCGACCGCCGCGGGGTCGATGCCGACCAGCGCCAGCACCTGCTCCATGCGCCGCTGCGCCTCGGCCGGCGAGACGCCGCCCAGGATCACGTTCTCCGTGATGATGCGGCGCACGCGGTGGCGCGGGTTGAGCGAGGCGAAGGGATCCTGGAAGATCATCTGGATCTGCGGGCGCAGCGCGGCCAGCGCCCGCCCGCGCAGGCCCTCGACGGACTGGCCGTTGAAGCGCAGGCTGCCGCTGTCGATGTCGAGCAGGCGCATCACGCAGTGGCCCAGCGTGGTCTTGCCCGAACCCGATTCGCCGATCAGCCCCACGGTCTCGCCCTGCCCGATGCACAGGCTCACGTCGTCCAGCGCCAGCGTGCGGCCGCGCGCGCCGAACAGGCCCGTGCCGCGCGCGCGGTAGCTCTTGCTGACCCGCGAGATCTCCAGCAGCGGCGCCGTGGCGGCAGGCGCCTGTTCCTGCGCCTGCGCCGCGCGCAACCGCGGCACCGCGTCGATCAGGCGGCGTGTGTACGCATGGCTCGGGCGGCCCAGCACCTGCGCGGCGCCGGCGCTTTCCACCACGCGCCCCTGCTGCATCACCACCACCTGATCGGCAATGTCCGCGACCACGCCGAAGTCGTGCGTGATGAACAGCACGCCCAGGCCGTGACGCCGCTGCAGCCGCTGGATGAGCGCGAGGATCTGCGCCTGCGTGGTCACGTCGAGCGCGGTGGTCGGTTCGTCGGCGATCAGCAGCTGCGGCTCGAGCGCCATGGCCATCGCGATGAGGATGCGCTGGCGCTGCCCGCCCGACAGCTGGAACGGATAGCGGTGGCGCAGCGTCTCGGGCTCGGGCAGGTTCATCTCGGCCATGAGTTCGATCACGCGGCGCGTGCGCGCGGCGCCATCGGTGCGGCCGTGCACGAGCAGCACTTCGTCGATCTGGTCGCCGACCGTCATGACCGGGTTGAGCGCCGTCATCGGCTCCTGGAAGATCATCGCCATGCGCGCGCCGCGCAGCGTGCGCATGGAAGCCGCGTCGAGCGACAGCAGGTCCTGCCCCTGCAGCGTGATGCGGCCTGCGGCCACGCGCAGCACGTTGCGCGGAAGCAGCCGCATGACCGCATTGGCCATGACCGACTTGCCCGAGCCCGATTCGCCGACCACGCACACGGTCTGGCCCGGCAGTACCTGCAGCGACACGTCGTGCACGGCGAAGGGGCGCTCGCTGCCCTCGGGCAGCGCCACGCTCAGGCCTTCGATGTGGAGCAACGGGCTCATGCGTGACCTCCCACCGGGCGACGGCGTGGGCTGAGAGTCTGGTTGAGCGCATCGCCCATGAAGTTGAGCCCGAGCACGGTCACGAAGATCGCGGCGCCCGGCAGTGCCGACAGCCACCAGCTCTGCAGCAGCGTGGTGCGGCCGGCGCCGATCATGAAGCCCCACGAGATCATGCTGCGGTCGCCCAGGCCGAGAAAGCTGATGGCCGACTCCAGCAGGATGGCCGTTGCCATCATGAGCGAGGCCGCGACCACGATGGGCGACAGCGTGTTGGGCAGGATCTGGCAGAACAGGATGCGCGCGTCCGACTGCCCGCCGAGCACGGCCGCCTTGACGAAATCGCGCGTGCGCATCGACAGGAACTCCGCGCGCACCAGCCGTGCCACCGAGGGCCACGAGATCACGCCGATGGCGAACACGATGGAGTACAGCGAAGGCCCGAAGATCGCCACCATCAGCAGCGACAGCAGGAAGCCGGGAATGGTCTGGAAGATCTCGGTGAAGCGCATCACCAGGTCGTCGACCATGCCGCCGTAGTAGCCCGACACCGCGCCGAGCACGGTGCCCACGAGCACCGCGATGGCGGTGGCGATCAGCCCGATCAGCAGCGAGACGCGCGCGCCGTGCGCCACGCCGGCGGCCACGTCGCGCCCGAGCATGTCGGTGCCGAAGGGATGGCCCGGACTCAACGGCGGCAGGTTGGGGTCGGCCACCATGGCCCAGGGGTCGCCCGGGTAGAGCCAGCCGGCGCCGAAGGCCACGGCGAGGATGACGCCGAGCATCAGGCTGCCGGCCAGGCCCGCGGGCTGGCGCAGGAATCGCAGGAGCATGCGGTCGTTCTTCATTTCTGCAACTCGATGCGGGGGTCGGCCAGGCTGTACAGCAGGTCGGCGACCAGGTTGAAAACGACCACCATCACCGAGCTGACGAAGAACACCGCCAGCAGCAGGTTGTAGTCGCGCTGGAACAGCGCGTCGAAGGCCAGCCGGCCGATGCCGGGCCAGGCGAACACCGTCTCGACCAGCACCGAGCCGCCCAGGATGTGGCCGGCCTGCAGCGACACGAAGGTGATGACCGGCAGGATGGCGTTGCGCAGGATGTGGCGGCGCCAGATGCGCGACTCCGGCACGCCTTTGGCATGCGCGGTCTTCACGAAGTCCTGGTCCATCACCTCCATGGCGGCCGCGCGCGTCACGCGGGTGTAGACCGCCACGTAGAACAGGCCCAGCGTGGCCGCCGGCATCAGCAGGTGGCGCGCGGTGTCGAGCCAGGCGCGCCAGCCCTCGAGGTCTGCGCCCACCGTGCTCATGCCGTACGGCGGCAGCCAGCCGAGCTTGACGGAGAACAGCACGATGGCCAGCAGGCCGAACCAGAACAGCGGCATGGCGAAGAACACCAGCGAGCCCGCGGTGATCAGCGCATCGAGCGCCGAGCCCGCGCGGCGCGCGGCCGCAATGCCCAGTCCCACCCCCACCGCGATCGAGAACACGAAGGCGCTGAGTGTCAGCAGCAGCGTGGCGGGCAGCTTCTCCAGGATGATCTCCTTCACCGGGCGGTTCTCGCGGTACGAATTGCCCAGGTCGAAGCTCAGCAGCTGCTTCATGTAGGTGAACAGCTGCACCGGCAGCGGCCGGTCGAGCCCGTAGTCCTTGCGCACGCGCTCGACGAAGCCGGCGTCCACCGCGCCGCTCTCGCCGGCCAGGATGGTGGCCGGGTCGCCGGGCGCGGCCCGAATCAGCGCGAAGTTGATCGCGATGACGAACAGGATCACCAGCACGGCCTTGCCGCAACGCCGCGCAAAGAAGAGGAGGCGTTCCATCTAGATGAACCTGCCACTGGCGCGGGTCGGTCGCCGTTGCGGTCGCCGTTGCGGTCGCTGCTGCTGTCGTCGCGTCATTTGTCGACCCAGACGTCGGCGAAGTTCTCGTTCATGCCCATGCCGGTGGTGATCAGATTCTTCACCTTGCTGCGGTAGACCGTGGGCATGACCATCTGGTGCGTCCAAAGGATCGGCAGGTCCGCCGACAGCGTGCGCTGCACCTGCGCATAGAGCCTTGCGCGCTCGCCGCGCTGCAGCTCGCGGTCGGCCTTGACCAGCAGCGCGTCGATCTCGGGGTTGACGTAGCCGTCGACGTTGGCCGCGGTGCCGCGGTTGAGCTGGTTGGTCGACAGGTAGGTCTGGTTGATGCCAATCGAGGGATCGCCCAGCAGGTACACGAAGTTGTAGGCCAGGTCGAAGTCGCCGGCCGACAGGCGCGAGAACCAGCCCGGCACGTCGGTCGCCACGATGGTGGTCTTGATGCCGACCGCGCCCAGCCGTTCGCGGGTGTACTCGGCCAGCCGCTGCCAGGTCTCGCCGTAGGGCAGCGGCAGCAGCCGCAGCTCGGCGCGCGTGCCGTCGGGGCCGGGCTTCAGGCCCATCTCGTCGAGCAGCGCCTTGGCCTTGGCCACGTCGTAGGCGTAGCGCGTCTCCACCGATGCGTCCTTGAAGGCGTAGCCGTTGGTGAACGGGCCGTTCACCGGCTCGCCGAAGGTCGAGAAGATGTTCTTGATGATGAACTGGCGGTCCAGCGCATGGGCGATGGCCTGGCGAAAGCGCTTGTCGTCCAGCGGCTTCTTGCGCAGGTTCATGTTCAGGAAGGCCATGGGCTGCAGGAACTCCCAGCCCGCCTTCGACAGCGTGGCGCCGGGGGCGGCGGCGAGCCGCGCGATCTCGAAGTTCTCGACGTCGCCGGCGCGGATCGCATCGACCTTGCCGCTCTCGAAGGCGATGGAGCGGCCGACCGCATCGGGCACGATGTGGAAGTACAGGTTGTCGATGTAGGGCTTGCCCTTGTCCCAGTAGTCGGGGTTCTTCACGAGCCGGATGAAGGCGCCGCGGCGCCACTCGCCAAGCTTGAACGGACCGGTGCCCACGATGGTGTTGTTGACCGTGGTGGTGCGGTAGTCGCTCACGCCTTCGTACAGGTGCTTGGGCATGATGGTGCCGCCGGTGGCCTCGAAGATCAGCATGAAGGCCGGGTACGGCTGCTTGAGCTTGAACACCACCGTGCCCGCATCGGGCGCCGACACCGCCTCCACCTGCTCCATGATGAGCTTGGTGCGCGCGAAGGTGGCCGGCAGGTACTGCGTGAAGCTGAACACCACGTCGGCCGAGGTGAAGGGCTGGCCGTCGTGCCACTTCACGTGGGGCCGCAGCTTGAAGGTGTAGGTCTTGCCGTCCGGCGAGATGCTCCACGATTCGGCCAGGCGCGCGATGGGCTCCAGCTTGGGCGACAGCGAGACCAGGCCCTCGTAGATCTTGCTGCCGACGAAGGAGCTGGGCCCGAGCTTGGCATTGCCCAGGTTGATGCCCGGCGGCTCGGGCTGCACGATGAGGTTCAGCGTGCCGCCGGACTTCGGAACCTGGGTCTGGGCCTGGACGTGTGCGGCGGCCATGGCCAGGGTCGTGGCCAGGGCCAGCCCGAGGTGGCGGATCAGTTGCATGGTGCGATCTCCGTGGGGAAGGGTCAGAGCCACTTGTTCTCGCGCGCATGCGCCAGTGCGTCGTCCAGCGCACGGGCGAGGCCGCCGACCAGTTCGTCGATGTGCGAGCGCTCGGAGATCAACGGCGGGCACAGCGCCACGCAGTTGGCGATGGCGCGCACGATCACGCCGTACGCCATGGCCCGGTTCTGGATCCACGCACCCATGCCGGCCGACGGATCGAAGGGCTTGCGCGCGGCCTTGTCGGCCACGATCTCGACCGCGGCCAGCAGGCCGACGCCGCGCACCTGTCCCACCAGCGGATGGCCGGCCAGCGCATCCAGCTTCTCGAGGAAGTACGGCGCCACCTCGCGCACGTGACCCACGATGTCGCGGTCGCGGTAGACATTCAGCGTCTCCAGCGCCACCGCCGCGGCCACCGGATGCGCCGCATAGGTCAGGCCGTGGGCGAAGGCGCCGTGCTTGCGGCTGCCGGCCTTCAGCGCGTCGTGGATGGCGTCGGTCAGCAGCAGGCCCGAGATCGGCTGGTAGGCGCCCGACAGGCCCTTGGCCACCGTCATCATGTCGGGCTTGAGGCCGTAGGTCTCGCTGCCGAACATGCGCCCGGTGCGCCCGAAGCCGGTGATGACCTCGTCGACGATGAACAGGATGTCGTGCTTCTTCAGGATCGCCTGCACACGCTCGAAATAGCCGGCCGGCGGCACGATCACGCCGCCCGAGCCGTTGACCGGCTCGGCGATGAAGGCCGCCACGGTCTCGGGGCCTTCCTTGAGGATCAGCTGCTCCAGGTTGTCGGTGATGCGCTGCGTGAACGCCGCTTCCGATTCGCCCGGCAGGCCGAAGTGGTAGTGGCTCGGGCAGTCGGTGTGGCGAACGCTGGGCAGCGGCAGGTCGAAGTCGCGATGCACATGCACCAGGCCCGTGAGACTGCCCGAGGCCACGGTCACGCCGTGGTAGCCGTACAGGCGCGAGATGATCTTCTTCTTTTCGGGGCGGCCCAGCAGGTTGTTGTAGTACCAGACCAGCTTGACGGCCGCATCGTTGGCCTCCGAGCCCGAGTTGGCGAACAGCACGTGGTTCAGCCCTTCGGGCGCCACCGCGGTGAGTGCCTCGGCCAGCGCGATGCCCGGGGGATGCGAACGGTGGTTGAACAGGTGGTAGTACGGCAGCGTGTGCAGTTGCTTGACCGCCGCATCGACCAGCCGCTGCTCCGAGAAGCCGAGCGAGGCGCACCACAGGCCCGACATGCCTTCGAGGTAGCGCTTGCCGTGCTCGTCGTACACGTAGCAGCCCTCGCCGCGCGTGATGACCGTGGGCCCGCGCGTGGCGTGCGCGTCGAGGTTCGAGTAGGGATGCACCACGTGGGCGATGTCTTTGTGCCAGGCGGCGCTCTCGGTCTTGGACATGGGGTTCCTCGGAAAGAAAGGGGAAAGAAGGAAAGGAGGAAAAGGAAGGGCGGGCGTGCTCAGCGGGCCGCGGCGTGGCGGGCGCGCATGAAGCCGTCGAGGAAGGCATCGAGGTTCTCGCCGAGCTTGTCGACCAGGTAGCCGCCTTCCTGCACCAGCACCACCGGGCCGCGGTAGCGCCCGATGCGTTCGCCGGCGCCGCGAAAACCTTCGGTGCTCACCGCCAGGTCGGCCGAGGGATCGCCCTTGAACGGATCGAAGCCCAGCGACACCAGCAGCGCGCGCGGCGCCTGTTCGGCGATCGATGCCATGCCGTGCGAGATCGCATCGAGCCACGCCGGGTCCTCGGTCTTCAGCGGCAGCGGCAGGTTCAGGTTGTGGCCTTCGCCCTCGCCTTCGCCGCGCTCTTGCGCATACCCGGCGTAGAAGGGAAACAGCACGTTCGGGTCGCCGTGCACCGACACGAAGTGCACGTCGCCGCGGCGATAGAAGATCGACTGCGTGCCGTTGCCGTGGTGCGTGTCGATGTCGATGATCGCGACGCGGCCCAGCTTGCTGGCCAGGTAGTTGGCGGCGATCGCGGTGTTGTTCAGGTAGCAGAAGCCGCCGCCGAAATCCGCATAGGCATGGTGGCCCGGCGGACGGCACAGCGCATAGGCCTCGGGCTCGCCGTCCAGCACGAGGCGGCAGGCCTCGAGCGCCGCATGCGCCGAGCCCACGGCCGCGGTCCACGTGCCTTCGGCCAGCGGGCTCGAGCCGCCCGCGAGGTAGTAGCCGACCTGCCCCTGGATGCTGCTCGGCCGCGTGCGCGAGCTGTAGTGCGCGAAGGCATGCGGATGAATGAGGCGCGACGCGTTGGGCAGCGCCTGCCAGCGCGGGTAGGCGGTTTCGAGAAACGCCAGGTAGCCCGCGTCATGCACCGCCGCGATCCAGGTCTGGTCCCAGGCGCCGGGTGCCTGCTGCGCATGGCCCTGTGTAAGCAGCCGCGCCAGCAGCGCCTCGGCGCGTGCCGGCGTCTCGAGATTGCGCACCACGGTGCCACGCACGATGATTTCATCGGGCGCATGCAGCTGGTGCAACGGCGAAAACGTGAACTTCACGGCGACTCCTTGATGGCTGGAGTCAGCTTAGCCAGCGCATCCGGAGAAAACTTGACCGGACACGACAATCGACGCGCGGGAGTCGCTTGCGCTGCGTGTGGCGCGCGCGTGTCGCGCGCCTCTTGCTCAGAGCGGCGTGAGCGCGGCCTGGCGGAAGGCGCGCGGCGACTGCTGCGCGTGAATGCGGAAGGCCCGCGTGAAGGCGCTGGGCTCGCTGAAGCCCAGCTGCTCGGCGATGCGCGTCACCGGCAGGCGGCTGCCGGCCAGCATGCGGCGCGCGGTTTCCATGCGCACCTGCGCGCGCAGGTCGAGAAAGCTGATGCCGAGGTCGCGCAGGCGCCGTTGCAGCGTGCGCGGCGTGATGCCGAAATCGGCCGCGGCATGCTCCAGCGTGGCGTCCCACTTGCGCGGCGCATGCTGGAGCCAGGCGCGCAGCGCGTCTTCCAGCAGGCCCGGGTCTTCGCGCGCGGGCAGTACGCGGGCCATGTCTTCGCAAAAGCGCCCGTAGCGCTGGGCGTTGGCGGTGCGTATCGGCAGCGCAAGGAAGGCCTCGGAAAAGCACAGCGCGGTGGCCTGCGCATTGAAGACCACCGGCGCGCGAAAGAAGCGGGTGTAGGCCTGCAGCGAGGCCGGCGCGCGCATGGCCATCGTCACCTGTTCGAGCGACCAGGCGTCGCCCGTGGCGCGGCGCAGCGAGCGGCTGACTTTGCCCAGCGTGTACGCCGCGTCCTGCAGGCGCTCGGCGATGCTCGGGTCCTGGATGCTGTAGATGAAGCGCGCCATGCCGTGCGCTCTTTCGAGCCGCACCGTGGTGCCGGTCTGGATGATCGGGAAGAAGCGCACCAGGTCTTCCAGCGCCTGCCCCACGGTCGAGGCGTAGACGAACAGGTCGCTCACGATGCCCGCCTCGTGCGGGTGATCGGCCTCGGCCATGTCCAGGCCCAGGTGGGTGCGGCCGCTTTCCTTCGCCGCGATCTCGAGCAGGCTGGTGAAGCTCAGCAGCGATGTCTTGCGTCGCGCGAAGGCGCTGTCGCCGCTGTGCGCCGTGCGCTCGCGCACCAGTTCGCCCACGACCTCGCCGCAGCGGCTGCCGCGCAGCAGCGGGCCGAGCCGGTTGGCCGCCAACTGGGTGGCTTCGGGGCTGATCGCCCCCACGACAAGACTGGCTGTCATCGATGGGTCCTCGGGTTGATGTGCCGCACGGGGCCTCACCCGAATGATTTCACAAGTTCTACGAAATGGAACTACCGTTTTATAATTTGCAAATTACCAAACTCCCATCGGGACAAATCCCGAGGGTGGTGCATGAAATCCGGACAAGACTGAAGCCATCGCCTTCGAAGCAATCTCCGAGCCATTGCCATGAACAACACCCTCGTCAAGGGCCTTTCCATCATCGAGTTGCTGGCGCACAGCGACCGCGCGCTGGGGCTCACCGAGATCGCGGCAGCGCTCGACCTGGCCAAGAGCAACGTGCACCGCCTGCTGCAGGCGCTGACGGAAACGCACTACATCGCGCGCGACGAGCGCAGCGGCCGCTACACGGCGGCCATCAAGCTGTGGGAGCTCGGCTCGGCCGTGCTGTCGAAGCTCGACCTGCGCGTGCACGCCGAGCAGGTGATGGACCAGCTGCTCGCGCAGACGCGCGAGACAGTGCACCTGTCGGTGCTCGACGGCGAGGAAGTGGTGTACGTGCACAAGCTCGACAGCCCCAACCCCGTGCGCGCCTACACGCAGATCGGCGGACGCGCGCGCGCGCATTGCGTCGCCACGGGCAAGGCGATGCTGGCCTTTTGCCCGCCGTCGGCGCTCGCGCGCATGGCGCAGTCGCTGCAGGCCCACACGCCCGCCACCATCGTCGATCCGGAGAAGTTCCTGCAGGAGATGGCGCGCGTCCGCGTGCAGGGCTTCGCGCTCAACAAGGGCGAATGGAACGAGAACGTGTGCGGCATCGCCTCGCCCGTGACGGACGTCAGCGGCCAGGTGGTGGCCGCGCTGGGCCTGTCGGGGCCGAGGGAGCGCTTCAAGCAGGCGCAACTCAAGGAGTTCGCACCGCTGATCGTCGAGGCCGCCTCGCAGATCTCGAAGCGACTGGGTGCGCGCGACGCGCTGCCGACCTGGCGCTGATGTTCCGCATACGAGAACATTTAGTCCGAACTGCAGAACGCATCTAGGATGCCGTCCGGCCGCACGATGTGGCCAGGAGCACGCCATCCCGATGAGAGCACCGCACCGCGAACTGACCTCCGCCCACTGGGGCGTCTACGAAATCGAACGCCACCAGGGCCGTGCCGTCGGCCTGCGGGCCCTGGCGCAAGACCCCGACCCGTCGCCGATCGGCCTGGCGATGTGGGACGCCTACCAGTCGCCGCTGCGTGTGCAGCGCCCGGCCGTACGTCGCAGCTGGCTGCGCGAAGGGCCAGGCGCGCGCCCGGAGCTGCGCGGGAAGGAGCCGTTCGTCGAAGTGGAATGGGAACATGCCCTCGACCTGGTGGCCGGCGAACTGCGGCGGGTGCGCGATGCGCGTGGCAACGAGGCCATCTTCGGCGGCTCGTACGGCTGGTCCAGCGCGGGACGCTTCCATCATGCGCAAAGCCAGGTGCATCGGTTGCTCAACGCGATCGGCGGCTATGTGCGCAGCGTCGACAGCTACAGCCTGGGCGCGGCGCGCGTGCTCATGCCGCACATCGTCGCACCGATGGAAGAGCTGATGGCCATGCACCACGGCTGGGACGTCATGCAGGCCCACACCCGCCTGCTGGTGTCGTTCGGCGGCATTCCCGCGAAGAACGCACAGGTCACGCCCGGCGGCTCCGGTGAGCATCGCGTGCGCCCGGCACTCGCCAGGCTCGCCGCAGCGGGTTGCCGCATGGTCAATTTCAGTCCGGTGCGCGACAACTTCGATGCGCCCGAGGGCAGCGTCGAGTGGGTGCCGATGCGCCCCAACACCGACACGGCGGCGATGATGGCGCTGGCGTGCGAACTGGTGCGTGCGGGCCGCCACGACGAGGCGTTCCTGCATCGTTACTGCGTGGGCTTCGAGGCCTGGGCCGATGAGCTGCTCGGACGCAACGACGGCATCGTGAAGGACGCGGACTGGGCCGCGGGCATCACCGGCGTGCCTGCGGCGTTGTTGCGCCAGCTGGCCGCCGACCTCGCAAACACCCGCTCGTTCATCAATGTGGCTTGGTCGCTGCAGCGGGCCTCGCATGGCGAGCAACCCTATTGGGCCGCGGTCGGCCTCGCCTCGGTGCTGGGCCAGATCGGCCTGCCCGGCGGCGGCTTCGGCGTGGCGTACGGCCCGGCCAACCTGATGGGCAGCCCGCATGCCAAGTACCCGGGCCCAACGCTGCCGCAAGGCGACAACGCGGTGAAGGCCTTCATCCCGGTGGCACGCATCGCCGACATGCTGCTGCACCCGGGCGACGCCTTCGACTACAACGGGCGGCGGCACATCTACCCCGACATCGAGCTGATCTACTGGGCCGGCGGCAATCCCTTTCATCACCACCAGGATCTGAACCGCCTGGCCCGCGCATGGCGCAAGCCGGCCACCATCATCGTGCACGAGCAGGTCTGGAACGCCCACGCGAAGATGGCCGACATCGTGCTGCCGGCGACCTCGACGCTCGAGCGCGACGACATCGGCTTTGCCACGCGCGAACCGCTTCTGGTGGCCATGAAGGCCGTGCTGCCGCCACCCGGCCAGGCGCGCGACGACTACGACATCTTCACCTCGGTGGCGCGCCGGCTGGGCGCGGAATCGGCCTTCACCGAAGGGCGAAGCGCCGCGCAATGGCTGCGGCACCTGTACGACGAGTCGGCCGCGCGCGCGCGGCCCATGGGCATCGAGCTGCCGGCCTTCGACGCGTTCTGGGAAACCGGCGAATTTCGCGTGCCGTCACCGGCTGCGCCGGTGGTCATGCTCGAGGCGTTTCGCGCCGACCCCGAGGCGAATCCGTTGAAGACGCCGAGCGGGCGCATCGAAATCTTCTCCAGCCGCATCGCCGGCTTCGGGTATGACGACTGCCCCGGCCTTCCCGTGTGGCGCGAACCGCACGAATGGCTGGGCGCACAAGGCACCCCGGCCACAGCCCTGCACCTGATTTCCGACCAGCCTCACACCAAGCTGCACAGCCAGCTCGACTTCTCCGCCTACAGCCTGTCCAACAAGATTGCGGGACGGGAGCCCGTCTCCATCCATCCGGACGACGCGCGCCGGCGCGGCATTGCGGACGGCGACGTGGTGCGTCTTTTCAATAGCCGGGGAGCCTGCCTCGCAGGCGCGCGAGTGAGTGACAGCGTCATGCCGGGCGTGGTGCGCATGGCCACCGGCGCCTGGTGGGATCCCGAGGTCTTCGGGGAACCCGACACGCTCGACAAGCACGGCAATCCCAATGTGCTGACCCGAGATGTCGGTGCGTCGCGCCTCTCGCAAGGCTGCGCGGCACAGTCGTGCCTCGTGCAAGTCGAGCTGTTTGGTGGAAACATACCGCCGGTGACGGCGTTCGGGCCGCCTTGCCTGCTGGCTCAGGATGGGGCGGGAGCGGATTCCCGGTGAAAGACGGGGATCGCAGAACATGGACGCCGCAGCGCCACGACCCGACGGCGCCGACGCCTCTGTGACCGGGAGCAACGCACTCGTGTGCTGAATTCGCTACGCGCGAATTCAGACCGCCAGGATGGCGCCGCGACCGGAATCAACCAGCCCCTCACGAACCCCGAGCGCGATTCGGATCTCGCCGCAGCAGTGCGCAGACCCTGGGCTTTGCAATCGCTGCGGCAAAGGCAGGCGTTCCGGGCGGGAGCGGTCCGCTTGCTTGGTGGTCGATGTTCGCCCGCAGGTTGGCATCCAGCACCGGCGCCCGTCCCTTGGTGAGGCGTGTTTCTGCCACCCACACCACCGCACCGTGCAGGATTTTCGGCAGCGTACGACCATCCAGGTAGGCTCGCACGAGGGCATCGGCTTCAATCTCGGAAGGACTCATCAGGGGGATCATGGTGCTTCTCCATGCGGCAAGGTCTCTGGAGTGCACATTACGCCGAGATGAAAAAGTGCACTGTTCGTTGGCGCACATTGACGGATGTTTGCGCGCTATCGTGCAGCAGCCAGGCGGTATCCGTCGCGGCACAAAGAATCTGCGTCCTCCGCGAATCCCTGGCGACACGCGCGCCCGACGCAAAGACCAGCGCGCCCTCTCATGGCTCCGGCGACTTCTGCTCCAACCCTGTGGCGAACCATCGGAAGATGTTGTCGCAGCGGTTGTTGGAGAGCCTCATGAAAAGGTAGCCAAACGCTGCGTTGCCGAGCGCATCGACGGGGATTCCCGCACTGCGAAGGGCGGCGACTTCGGCATCCGAGCCGATGTCGAAGGGCAAGCTGAGGGTCACCGTCGCCGTGTGCATGAGAAGCTTGGCCATGCTGCGCGACTCACGGCACCAGTTCGGATGCGGCATGCCCTTTGGGCGTCACGCGCATCACGGTGGCGTGGCCTGAATAGACGGCTCGCCCACGCCGGTGCATCATGGGCGGAAGTTCGGCCTCGATCAACCCCGCGCTGCGCAGCACATCGCACATTTGAATCTCCGCCTGATCGTCGATCGTCAAGGGCAGTCGCGCGCAGCAAAGGCGGCTCAGCAGATGCATGGGCATTGGATCTCCCGGGTTCATGTCGGCCGGCGGCGCCGGCAAGGGGGCTTGACGGCCGATGCCCGGACGCACGGCGGTGCTGCCCGTCCGGAGCTTGCGGCTGCCCAACCGTGTGCTCGCCGCCCACGCCACCGCTCGGTGCAGGATTCGAGGTAACCGACGGTCGTGCCGGAAGGTGCGTGTCAGGTTCTCGGCGTCGATTTCCGTGGGGGTCATGGCGTGCGTGGGATTGCGCTTCAAAGCGGCGTTTCGGGAGATCCACGCTAGCCAGAAACTGGGCCCGCCACCGTTCGCTACCGCACCGACGCTCACAAAAATAAAGTCTCGGCCGTTGGTGCGCCAGCGCACCGACACCGGATTCCAGTCGCAGAATCATGAGAATTTTGGAAACAGATCCCATCCATGGCATTGCCTCCGCGTTCGCCTTCGTTGCACCGGGCCGCCGCACACAACGAACTGCTGGATGCCATCCCTCTCGAGGTGATGGCCCGAATGAAGCCGTTTCTTGAATGGGTGCCGCTGCGCCTCGGGGAAGTGCTCTACGAGTCGGGGGTCGTGCAGCGGCACGTTTTCTTTCCGGCCGATTGCATCGTCTCGCTGCTGTACGTGTTGGAGAACGGGCAGTCGGCCGAAATCGCGGTCGTCGGCTTCGAAGGCATGGTGGGCGTGTCGCTCTTGATGGGCGGAGGCAGCACGCCCAATCGTGCCGTGGTGCAAAGCGCAGGCCATGCCTTCAGGCTGGGCGCCACCCACATTCAGGAGCTGACGGACAAGGGAGGCCCTTTGCTTCACCTCTTGCTGCGCTATACGCAGTCGCTCATCACCCAGATGTCGCAAACGGCGGTGTGCAACCGGCACCATTCGCTCGAACAGCAACTGTGCCGCTGGCTGTTGCTGAGCCTCGACAGATTGCCGGGCAATGAACTGGTCATGACGCAGGAGCTGATCGCCAACATGCTCGGCGTGCGACGCGAAGGCGTGACGGAGGCCGCAGGCAAATTGCAGCGACTGAACCTGATCAAGTACGCGCGAGGCCACATCACGGTACTTGACCGCCCGGGCCTTGAACAGCAGGTCTGCGAATGCTATGAAGTCGTGAAGCGCGAAACGGATCGGCTGCTGCCTCGACGGCCGGCGACCTGAGGCGTCGCGGCCACAATCCGTCTCGGTGCGCCGCCGCACAGACGTGAACGATCGCATCGGCAACAATGCGGCCGATGGCGCATCTTCGCGCTGGCTCTCTTCAACAGGCGGCTCTGTGCCATCCCACCCGACCCGCCCCATTCACAACCGTTTGCTCGAGGCGCTGCCGCCGACGGTCAGGGCACGCCTGCTTGAAAGATGCGAGAGCGTGCCGTTGACTGCGGCGCAGACGCTCTATGAGCCGGGCGACGCCCTCCGCCACATCCACTTTCCCACGAGTGCCTTTGTCTCGCTGGTTTCCGCTGCAGATGGTCATGACGGTCTGCAAACGGGTCTGGTGGGCAACGAGGGGGCATTGGGCTACGAACTGTCGTTGGGCGTGCACAGCGCGCCATTGCGAGCGTTCGTGCAGGGCAGCGGCCTGGCGTGGCGCCTGACAGCACAGTCGTTCGCTCAGGAACTGGAGCACAACGCGATGCTCAAGCGTGTTCTCAACCGTTACGTCTGCGTGCTGCTGATGGAGTTCGGCCGCTCGGGCCTGTGCAACCGATTCCACCTGATCGAGGAACGTCTCGCGCGCTGGCTCCTGACCACGCAGGATTGCGCGCACTCCACACATCTGGCGCTGACTCATGAAGTGCTGGGGCGCATGCTGGGGGTGCGCCGGGTTGGCATCACCAATGCGGCGACGGCGCTACACGTGCGCCGACTGATTGACTACCGCCGTGGCGCCATCACGATCACGGATCGCCAGGGACTGGAGAACGCGGCCTGCGATTGCTACCGGACCAACCGAAGCAACTACGCACGGCTGATCGCATAGCTGCCGCAATGCCTGCAGTTCACAGGACGGGCGCCTTGAGATCGTTCTCCCGGAGCATCACCGGTTCCATCGCCCCCTGTGAGAGGCGACGTCGCACCGCGGCTTCAATCTCATCGACATGGTGGCCGAACGTTTCAAGCGGGTCGGCATTCTCGGCCGTACAAAAGTGATACCGCAGCGCCTCCCTTCCAATGCTGGCGCTCACGAACCAGGAGCCTTCCACGCCGACCCAGAAGCGGACGGAGCCGGAGGCATCATGAAAGTAGGGGGTATCGGACATTGCGACGATCTTTCTGTAGGCAACTGCACCGCACACTGTCGCAGGCCTAGCGCCTCCTGTCTGTACGGTACCGCTCCGAGGCTCCCGTTGCCTCCCAAAGTGAGACAACGCGTGGACGGGCGCTCGCACAGCGCGCACGCGCTGTCTTCACAGAGCTAATCCCCGACCGACACGACGCAATGGGCCTCGCAAACGTTCAGCCGACGGTCTTCAAGAATGTCGTCGGCCCCGCAACGGTTTTCTTCCGGCCGCGGCAGGATGGTCTCACCGAATCGCCAACGTGCGCGATCGCCTGCATGTCCGTCTGGAGTCGACGTTGCCTGGCGCTCTCGGCGCGAAATTCCCCGTGCATCAGGTCCAGGTCTGCGACGCACTCCAGTACGACGTATTGGAGGCGGTACGCGTTTTCGGCCGAAGCATCAATCGCCGCGACGCGTGCGGTCGAACGCAGTCGGGAAATGAGTGCATCCAGTAGAACCGTCCAGTTGTCGAGCTCACCGAATTCAGCGGCCGACGCTGCCTGTCTGGCTAGAGGCCCTGATGCCGTCAGGCAGGGCGCGTGAGTGTGGACGAAGTCCATTCCGACCGGCGTGAAGTGGAAGTTGCGAGACTCATGGCCGTCGACAGGCGGATTTCTCACTCGCGATGGCCAATGCGCCTTCGCGGGTGATCGCGTCCACATGCGCGGCTTCGGGCGAGAAGACTTTCGCCTTGCCTCGCACCTCCAGAGTCACGTCGATCATGCCGCGCGCAGCCAACCGCTTTGCCGCCGCAACATCCGCCGACAACGTGAGCCACCGAGGCGGCGCCATGCGCCCGATCCGCATCAGCAATTGAATGTCCATGATGCCCCCTTTGAGAGAGAGAAGACAAGGAGAGTGCCGGTCATTGAAGCGAGTGACGCGGCAGCGAGATCGTGAAGACGCAACCCGTGCCCGGGACATCCCGGACAGTCAACGTGCCGAAGTCCGCCTCAATGCTCTGGCGAGCGATGGAAAGGCCCAGGCCGAGGCCCGACCTGTCGTGACTGTGCTGGTTGAAGGGGAGGAACATTTTTTCAGCGATTCCCGGTGGCAGCCCGCCGCACCGATCCTCGACTTCGATCAGGACGTGCTCGCCAAGCCCATAGGCCTTCAGGGCGATGTCGGTACACGGGTGTGAGAACTTGAATGCGTTCTGCAGGAGGTTCGCCAACGCTGCGAGCAGCAGCTCTCGATTTCCACGGATGGCCAGCAGGGGATCGACGGATGACACCCTGAGGGCGCAACCCGCGGCGGTTGCAACCAGCTGGGCCGAGGTTTGCGCTTCCTGGATGAACAGGGCAGCGGAAAATGTCGGCCCCTGTTGAGGCGTACCGCTGCGTACGTCGGCCAGTGCGCGGCTGATCAGGTTGCCCATCGCAGACAGGCTGCGTTTCAGTACGGTGCCAGTAGCACCACCCACCGTCATGTTGCCAAGCTCAAGGGCATGAATCGCAAGGGTCGCCGTCCCAAGAGAATTGCGCAGCTCGTGAACCAGGAATCCAAATCGCTCTGTCGCGTCGAGGTTTTGCTGCCGCGCGATTTGCGTATCCCTCTGGAAGCTGAACTCGGTGACTGCGTCCGCAATGGCGTTGTCCAGGCAACGGTTCAAGGTCCGGAATTCTCCGACCGCAAACGGAGCGTCGCGTTCGAAGGCAAGGTCGGTGATCGCCTGGCAAAGGTCGCCATAGTCGTGAACAACTTGGTCGATCGTGTATCCCAGATTCAGTAGCTCCTTGCCGTGGGCGGTGGCGGTCACGCCCATTTCCGATAAAGCCAGCGAGCCACCGCCCGATGGACCCGAGATCAGGATGCTCTCGGCAGGTCGATCGCCCTCCTCGGCCGCAAGGGTTCTGATCAGTTGCTCCAGGAACAACGGAATGCCGTTCGACAACTGATGTTCAGTGGCGGCCCGCCGGGGCCTCAGTGCAACCTTCGACTTGCACCGTGAAATCAGTTCCTCTCGGTTGTTGGTGAGAAAGTTGCGCATCTGCGACCTCGAGGGCTTTCATCTGGTTCGCTCAATAAACTCCGCCCTGTTCTATCCGAACGGCGTTTCGTCATCATTGGCCGCTTGAGACCCACTGTCTGTGCGGTGCAGCACATACGAAGCGCTGACTTGCGGTCCACCTTCGTGATCCGGCCAACGCAGGGGACACGCCCTGCGGAAATAAGGCATCCGTGAGCCACACGTAATCATCCTTGCGGCCAGGCGCACAGTGCGCGATGAATCAAACAGATGTACGGCTTCAAATCGCAGCCATGGCCGAGGTCGGTGGCGCACTGACAGCCAAAGACGCGATGAACATGCTCGCAACGATGATCGGCCAGTTGGACATGCGAAGTGACAGCTACGACCTGGATGTGGCAGCCCTGTTGAAGATCGGTGCGACCCTATGGGATCTCTCAACGGATCCGACGGGGTGAATGACCAGCACGGCTGCCGATGCGCTTTCGCCAATGAAAAAGCCCGCTCGAAGCGGGCTTTGGAATTTGGTCGTGAACTCTTACGCGGTCCACGCTACGGCAAAGTTTCGTTTGCGGAAGTCATTGTTGTTTTTCTCGTCGTAGTGACTTCGACGCGCTGGCATGAGATTCAGCTTGCCTGGCCAGGCAACGCCCAAGAGTGCATGAGCGAGTGGCGATTCTATCAGACGATCCTCAACCCACGCTCCCGTCGGGGCCCGAGGCGCCGTGAGGCAAATGGTTGGTTCGGCAACAGCAAGTGGCCGGCGGCGGCAAGGCCCCCATCAGGGCCAAGGGCGTGCTGCGGGCGATGGGTTGGACGGGTTGGACGGATTGGAAGGATGGGAAGGGTTGGTCAATCGATCGCTCCCAGAAAACCGTCTCGGTGGCGGCCTTGGCGTTTCCTCACTTTTGCACTGTCGAGTGGCCGCAAGCTTTCGCGCGCTTGTCCGACAGGCGGCTCGGTTGAGATTGCGAGACGAGGTGGTGTCATCACCGGGTGTGCGGCGACGGCGTAAAGGTCTGACTCTTCGACATGAAACGAGGGGCTCCCTTCCATCCCACGGAGATCACTCGTCTCACCGACTGTCAGCGCCGGGCCATTCATGACCGGTGATGGCACGACCTCAGGTCGTCATCGCTGACAAGGCCTTGCGCTGCATCCATCGGCAATCCTTTGAAGCAGGGAACCGCCGCCTTGGCGATCCTGATATTTCTCAAGCTCCAGACCTTCTCTCGGGTGCACAGGATGATCGCTGCGTCGATTCACGCCAGCCACCATCAACGTCGCCACACTCGGTCTACCTCGGCTTCGCCGATGCATTCGAAGTCTGGGCATCCACGGTGGCGCAAGCTCTGCACTTTCATGGCGTCAGTCCTCGCGCTTCGCGAGCGGGATGTAGATACGCGCGCAGGCAGGCACACCGTCGCATGCGGCCATGTGCAAGTCTGCCAGTCCCAGCACGATCATCGACCACACCCCCGCGTTCACGGGTGCATTGGCACGCGTTCATGGGCCTGGACGTGGGTGGTCATTCCTGCCCGCCACCCCCTGTCAGTGCGGCGCCTACTGTGGGCCAGCCGGGTGCCGGGACTCGGGCGACGAAGAGGCCCCAGTGCTGCGATGACGGGTCAGGATCGTCGGCATTCGCATACGCCAGCGCGGGTGTCGCAACTCGGGCGAGTTGAAGTGCATCAGTTCTTCGCGCCCTTTTTGGGTCACTGCAAGAACTTGTGCAACGCCGGTGCCGCCCGACAACGCCAAGCAATCCGACGGCGCGGGTACGAGGGCAACGACAAGCCCTGCCGCTCGGAGGATTCGGATCTTGTCGATGTCCTCGGCTCGATAGAACGAAATCGGCAAACGTGAAGTCGCGATCTGCTTGAGCAAGTCCATGGTCATTTCTGTCACTCCTTTTCGATCGACCAATCGTTGACGGACAGCCAAAAAATATGCCTTTGGTTCGCGGATTTCAAGAAGCATCAAGTCCAACGACCAAGGTTCGAAGAAGCCCCGGGGCGCGAGGGCCGGGCGGGGATTACACCAGCCCGCGCAGGCGCGCCGCAGGCTGCAAGAATGTAGAGGCGCTTGCTTTTTCGCGCATGTCAGACAACGCCTTTTTTTTGAGCACCTGCGGCGCTTGGGAGCCCCTGGCCTGCATTGACTGGTTGGAGCCAATCAGCGGCCGCCGCCTCTGGCAGCATCGCCCGCCAGCGTGCGTCGCGCCACGGATCGCGGGCGACATCTTCCAATTCGAGGGGGTCGACGGTGTGCCACTGCTGCTGCAGCCGGTGTGCACAGGTGCCGATCCACAGGATAGCGGGCATGCGTTCCATGATTGAACCCCCACACAATTACTGTATATTTATACAGTATATTGGAGGAAGGCGTGTCGCCCAGGCCGTACAGTGCCTTGTCTGGCGGGTCAGTAGCGCAGCCAGGTTCCCTGCAGCGCCGCCTGCCCGACACCCGGCTTGCTGAAGTCGCACACGCCGTCGGGGAAGATGGCGTCCAGCCGCAGTTTCTCCGGCGGCGTGAAGACCGCAGGCAGGAAGTCGGCCTCGTTCACCGGCTTCAGCTGGCACTTGAGCACGTTGTCCGTCAACGGCCCACCGGCCACCATGCGCGGCGCGGGCGTCTTCGGGTACAGCGCATTGCACTTGCCCGGCCCGTCATAGGTGGCTGCCTCGCGGTAGCGCGCGCTGTCGTTGACGTCCCAGCAGGCGTCCTGCGCATCGGCCGGCTTGTGGCGGGCCACCTTGTCGGCCGTGAGCGGCGCGGGGTCGTCGGCCAGGGCGTCCAGCCACTGGGCCATCAGGTCCAGCCGGGCGACCAGCGTGTCGCGCAGGAGCGCGCCCAACGGCGCGACCTGCGCGGGCTTGCCGATCAGCGCAGCGAGCTGCGGGTTCGGGAACAGCCAGATCACCTGGTTGTCCGAACGGCCGTTGGCCCGCTCCAGCTGTGCGCGCAGCTTGAGGTCGTTGTAGATCGTGTGGATGTCGGCGCCAGGTTCGGCATAGGGGTGCAGGCTCAGCATCGGCACCGTCGCCAGGCCGCCTGCGCCACTGCCCACGCGGCCCAGCGCATGGGCGCGCGCCAGACCGTCGGTGTCGCCCACCGTGCGCTGCGCGACGATGTTGCCGTCGCCGTCGTAGCCGCCAACCTTCTCGTTGAGGTCGAGGAACTGGGTGACGGTGATCGCGCCCTTCTTGAGGCTTTCGAGCCCATAGGCCACGCCCACGTTGTCCAGCGGCCGCCGCGCAAAGCCGGTGACAGCGTCGCGCCCGAGCGAGGTGGCATTGATGTCGTACACGGTACAGCGTGCCCCGGTCGGGTTGGTGACGGGGTGGTAGACCTTGCTGGCATCGTTCAGGCCGCAGGCCGGCTTGATCGAGCCGTTCGTGGCGAGCACGGCGTCGCCGTTGCCCAGGCTCCAGTTGCGGCAGGTGCCCTTGAGATGCCCTTCCACCGCCCTGCGCACCGCGTCTGGAAACGGATAGCCGGGGCTGGCCGGGTTGGTGAAATAGGTGTCGAGCAGGCGGCAGTCCGACACGGCCATCGCCGTGCTGAACACGTCGGGAAAGGCCGCGTCGGGCATCAACCCGTCCAGGATGCCGGGGTAGTTCTGCGCAATCAGCAGCTGCTGGATCGCACCGCCCGAGCCGCCCATGCCGACCACCCAGCGCGGCAGGCCGTAGCGCTTGGCGATGTGTTCGCGCAGCATCATCGCGGTCTCGGCCGCCAGCACATCGTTGACGTTGACCTTGTTGATGTTGAGCGACGACAGCACGTAGACGTAGCCCTGCTGCAGCGACCGGATGCTCTGCTGGTCGATGGTGTCGGCCTTGAACACCTCGTCCAGCGTGTTCGAGCCCTGGTTGTACTGCGCGGCGGTCGATTCGCCGAAGCGGAAGACGACGCGCCGGTTCCAGCCCGCCGGGTTCCAGCGCCCGGCCTCCTGCGGGTCGTCGAGCACGGCGATGCGGTAGATCGAGCGGTTGACGGTGCCCGACTCGACACGCACGATGAAGGGCACGGTCTTGCCGTCGCGCGTGGTGGCCGTGGCCAGGTCGGCGGGCCGCGGGCCGAGCGGGTCCGCCAGCACCTTGCGAGCGCCGGCCGGCGTGAAGTAGAACCAGTCGTAGGTGGTCGCCACGGAGCAGTCGGCGTCCAGCGCCGCGCCCAGCCCGGCCGCCGTGGTGCGGCATTCGAAGGGCGTCAGGTGCGGTCCCGAGAACACGGGGCCGGTGATCGGGTGGTTCGTCACGGCGAGCTTGCCGGCGCCGCGCGTGCCGGCGGTCGCGGCGAGCGTGTTCTCGCCCACGGCGAGCCCCGTCACCAGCCCGCGCAGCGCACGGCCGCCCGGTTGCGGCGAGAACGCGGAGCTCACGTCGTCGCCGTTGCGCGTCACGCGCACGTCGTCGGCCGCGATGCCTTCGGGCAGCGCGACCTCGACCAGCACGTCGCCGCCGGTCGCCATGTCCGGGCGGCTCGACAGGGTGCGCAGCGTGAGCGCGGCCGGCTCGGCCGGCGGCGTGGTGGTGCCGGGCCCGGGGGTGCCGCTGCCCGGCGTGAGGAAGGCGGGCCAGGAGGAGCCGCCGTTGCCGCCGCCGCAGCTTCCCAGCAGCAGCAACGTGGCCAGCAGTGCGGCCGCCGGCCGCGAAACAGGGGAAGCGTCGCGCACCCAGGTCTTCATGTCGTGTCTCCGGCATCGAGGCCAAAGGCGGGACTGTAGGCAATCGCGACGCGCGCATCTGTCAGATAAACGGGCGCCCCGCCTCGGGGAAACACGGATGCGCGGGCGCCCTGCACCGCCCCACGCCGCCGCCCGGGCCCGCATAATTCCCTGGTTGGTGACAACAGCCCCGGCGCGCAGACGCCAATGCACAGGGCCGACGACGATGAGACAAACCCCCAACGACGTTCCCTTCGACATGCCCTCCGTCCCGTTCCGCGGCATCGTGGAACAGTCGGTCGCAGGCGTGTACATCCTGCAGGACGAGCACTTCCAGTACACCAACGCCACGTTCGCCGGCATGGCCGGCTATTCGACCGACGAGGTGCTGGGCAAGCCGCTGCGCGACTGCGTGCCCGGCTACTACGTCGGCGAGGTGATGGAGCGCTACAAGCGGCGCATCTCCGGCGAAGTCAAGAGCATGCACTTCGTGACCCACGGGCTGCACCGCGACGGCAACGTGGTGCACATCGACGTGCACGGGCAGGCCATGCAGTTTCGCGGCCGCCCCGCGGTGGTGGGCGTGGGCGTGAACGTGACCGGCCAGATCCAGCGCGACGCCGAACTGCTGGAGTCGCGCCACGAGTACCGCGAGCTGGCCTCGCGGCTGAACACCATGCGCGAGCAGCAGCGCGCGGAGTACGCGCGCGAGGTGCACGACGTGCTCGGCGGGCTGCTCACCTCGATGAAGCTCGACGTGGGCCGCATCGCGCGCCGCTCGCGCTCCAGCGCCATCCGCGGCATCGCCTGCGACCTCAACGCCCTGCTGGTCGAGGCCATCGACAACGTGCGCGAACTGTCGGAGTCGATGCGCCCGCAGGCGCTGGACCACCTGGGCCTGGGCGCGGCCATCGCCAGCCACCTGAAGCGCTTTCGCGAACGCTCCGAATTGCGCGCGAGCCTGCAGCCGCCGGAGTTCGATATCGACCTGCCGCGCTGGCGATCGATTGCAGTGTTCCGCATCTTCCAGGAGGCGCTCACCAATGTCGCGCGGCATGCGCGCGCCACCGGCGTCACCGTGCGCTTCCGCCGCAGCGACACGGCCTTCTGGCTGGAGATCGAGGACGACGGCATCGGCTTCAGCGCGGGCGTGCCGGCGATGCGGCAGTCGCTCGGCCTGATCTCGATGCGCGAGCGCGCCTACGAGCTCGGCGGCACGCTGACGATCGACTCGGCCCCGCGCTTCGGCACGCGCGTGACGCTGCATGCGCCCATCGTGCAAAGCCCGCTGGTGCGCACCTGATCCCCACCTGATCCGACATGACCCGCCTGCTCATCATCGACGACCACGCCATGTTCCGCTCGGGCCTGCGCAAGGTGCTGCAGGACGCGCCCGAGATCACCCGCATCGACGAGGCCGGCGACTGGCGTGGCGGCCTGGCCTGCCTGGAGGCCGCGCCGACCGACGTGCTGCTGCTGGACATCAACATGCCCGACTGCAGCGGCCTGGACCTCATCGGCCCGATCCGCGAGCGCTTTGCGGCGCTGCGCATCATCATGCTGAGCATGTACTCGGAGCCGCAGTACGCGGTGCGCGCGCTGCGCAACGGTGCGCATGGCTATGTGGCCAAGGACATGGAGGCCGTCGACCTGATCGCCGCGATCCGCATCGTGAGCCGCGGCCGCCAGTTCGTCGCGCCTTCGATCACGCGGGCGATGGCCGACACGCTGCTGGGCGTCGCGCCCGACCCGCGTCCGCACGAGCGGCTGTCGTCGCGCGAATCGGAGATCCTGCGCATGATCGTGGGCGGCGACTCCCTCACGGCCATCGCCGAGCGCCTGGCGATCAACGTCAAGACCGTGAGCACCTACCGGCGGCGCCTGCTCGAGAAAATGGGGCTGGGCTCGAACGCACAGCTGGTGCAGTACGCCGTGCACCACCGGCTGCTGGACTGAACCGCGCCGCATCGCGCCGCGCGCGTCATCGAAATCTGACAGCGCACGCCCGGCTTTCCGACTTGTGGGAGCCCTCTCGCTTTCCTAGCATCGATGCGGACCGCAGGCCGACAGCCTGCGCCTGTCGGAAAAGAAGATCTAGGAGACATTCACATGGGTTCATGGAAACAGATCGCCGCCTGCACGGCCGGTGCGATCGTGATCGCCGCGTGCGGCGGCGGCAGTGGTGGCGGTGGCGGCGGGATGCCCTTCATTCCCTCATCGCCGCCTCCGTCGTCCGAGCCGCCGCCCACCACGCCGCCCGCGTCGAAGATCGCGCTGCAGTTGCTGTCGAGCCAGCCGGAGCACGTGTCGGGCGGTGACGCGCGCATCGCGGTGCTCGCGCCGCAGGCCGAGCATGCGCAGATCGAGCTGTGGCTCAACGACGCGAAGATCACCCCCGCGCTGGCGGTCGATGCCCAGCGGCTCGAGGGTCTGGTGACGGGGCTCAAGCTCGGCGCCAACACGCTCGAGCTGCGCCACAAGACGCGCGGCAAGCTCGACGCACTCACGCTCACCAACCACCCGATCACCGGCCCGATGTTCGCGGGACCCAAGCAGGAACCCTTCGTGTGCTCCGTGCTCACCGAGTTGAGCAAGGAGCCGCTGGTCGACACCACCGATCCGAAGTACTACGCGGTGAAGGACGCGGGCGGCGCCACCGTTGGCTACAGCCAGCACTGCTCGATCGCACCCTACGTGCTGTACTACTACATGCCCGTGGGCGGCACCACGCACAGCCACTACAAGCCGATGCCGACCGACGGCTCCCGACCGGCCGACATCGCGAAGACGACGCTCACCGACGGGCGCGAGGTCGACTTCATCGTGCGCTGGGAGCGCGGCACCATCAATCGCTTCATCTACCAGTACGTGATGCTCGCGCCCTTCGGCGAAGACCCGGCCAAGCCGGACACCAGCCTGTGGAACAAGCGGCTGGTCTATCACTTCCAGGGCGGTGTGGGCTTCGGCCACTACCAGGGCGGGCCAGACAAGCGCGCCGGGCTGGTCGATGCGATCGGCAAGGGCTACGCCATCGCCTACTCCACCGGCAACCGCACGGGCGAGCACTACGACATGATCCTCGGCGGCGAGACGGCGCTGATGACCAAGGAAGGCTTCGTCAAGCGCTACGGCGTGCCGAGCTACACCGTGGGCCTGGGCGCATCGGGCGGCGGCATCCAGCAGTACCTGTATCCGCAGAACCATCCGGGCCTGATCGACGCCGCCATCGCGGTGCAGCCCTACCCCGACATGGTGGGCCAGATCCCGCACGTGGGCGACTGCGAGCTGCTCGAGCACTACATGGACGTGACGGACCGCGCCAACCTCAAGTGGACCAGCGACATCAAGAACCGCACGCTGCTGGTCGGCTTCAATGCCGAGGCCGGCGTGGCCAACCCGTTCTTCGCGCTGCAGCCCTACCTGCCCGACGTGAAGATGGCCGCCGGCTCCACCGAATGCCGCGCCGCCTGGATGGGCCTGACGGCGGGCGCGATGAATCCGAAGTTCGACGCCGACGGCATCCTGGCCAAGGGCGCCGCGCGCATGGACATGGCGGCCTTCGGCACGATCCCGTTCAGCCACTACGACGACGTGCGCAACATCTATGGCATTGGCGCCGACGGCTACCCGCGCTCCACCTGGGACAACGTGGGCGTGCAGTACGGCCTGCGCTCCATGAAGGACAGCAAGCTCACGCCCGCCGAGTTCCTGGACCTGAACCTGAAGGTCGGCGGCTGGAAACGCATGAGCGAGATGGTGCCCGAGGGCTTCCCCTACAACGGCACCGGCTCGTCCGAGGTCCAGAAGGTGGCGGCCGACCCGAACTACTTCGATCCCTGGGGCCGTCGCAACATGAACCGCTGGAACCCAGCCACGCCCGACGTGCCGGCCCCGCGCACCCACGGCGACCTGGAGGCGATCAAGGCCATGCAGCGCTCGGGCCTGGTCTTCACCGGCAAGACCGACATCCCGACGATCGACTGGCACCCGTACCTCGAACAGAAACTGAACATGCACAACGTGCACCAGTCGTTCGCGATCCGCCAGCGCATCCGCCATAAGATGGGCAGCTCGGACCACCAGGCCATCTGGTTCACGGAAACGCGCGGCGCCGGCAAGGAGTTCGACCAGACCCCGATGGCTCTCGCGGTGATCGACGAGTGGCTCACGCAGATCCGCGCCCATCCAGACCGCAGCGTGGCCGACAACCGCCCCGAACGCGCCGTGGACAGCTGCTTCGACAAGGACGGCGCGCTCATGGCCAAGGGCGCCGGCGTCTGGGACGGCGTGCTCGATACCCGGCCCAAGGGCAGCTGCACCCAGGCCTTCCCGATGTACGGCACCTCGCGCATCGTGGCGGGCGGGCCGATCGAGGGCGGCGTCTTCAAGTGCGCACTCAAGTCGGTGGACGCGGCCGTGGCCGACGGTACCTACGCGCCCTGGGTACCTACGGTGGCCGAGATCCTGAAGCTGCAGACCATCTTCCCGGAAGGCGTGTGCGACTTTGGCAAGCCCGATCAAGGCGCTCCCTCCTGATCGGCTACTGAAACCCTCCGAAGCCACCGTCCTCGGTGGCTTTTTCATGGCGAACGTGGAACAAGCGTTGTCTTGCCCGACTACAGCACCTTGTCGCGGCGTCAGAAGACATTGAGTGTGGCCATTGCCACGCGCCGCAGCAGCGCGGGCCTGCACCTGCTGATCGACAGCACCGGCGTGAAGATGCTGGGCGAAG